>JAFEHB010000021.1_pt1 | contig 157819 bp, 149 predicted proteins | sample 9267121 | NCBI WGS metagenome assembly JAFEHB01 (sample SAMN17103336, study PRJNA684904) | human gut metagenome | isolation source: diarrhea sample from child under the age of five | host: Homo sapiens | place: South Africa: Mafikeng, Mafikeng Provincial Hospital | collected 2019-09 | reverse complement strand
TAAGACGGTGACTCCTACTGTTCCAACAGATAAGTCAACAGACAAGGCTCCTGATACAAGCGCTAGTCATGTATCAGACGGGACTTCTGGTGTTACAGCACCTACAACACCTGTGACACCAACTCCTTCGACAACACCAAAGACTGAGGAAAAGCCATCCACTTCTAAGACGGTGACTCCTACTGTTCCAACAGATAAGTCAACAGACAAGGCTCCTGATCCAAATAAGGTAACGGATAAAGCTCCTGAAGCTAAACCGTCAACTGAGAAACAAGCAGCAGCCACTGAAACAGAGGCGTTACCACACACTGGTGATGACACTGCCCTTACAGTAAGCCTTACAAGCCTAGGCGCATTTCTTATTGCAGCAGGACTTGGTTTCTTGCCAAAACGTAAGAAGGACTAGATGGATTACCTAAAACCAATTTTAGGAATTCTTTTATCATTTGTAATTTTAACTGGTCTTAATATGCTATACATTTTAATCGGCCGTTATATTACAAATTTTAAAAAATTATCAGGACGGTTTGAATGGCTTGATAAACCCGTCTTAAAGAAGAGGTCTTCAGCAACCTCTACACAAAAAAACCCCGACGGCCATCGGGGTTAGTTAAAAATTTATAAAAATTTAAAACTTACATCGACATTATAGCATAATAATGTCAGAAAATAAATAAACCTAATCATTAAAATACAAGCCAGTTAGATTTCATTTAACCAAAAACTACGATAAGACATTGGTTAGTAGCGAGTGCTTTTAGGAGCTTAACGGGGTTCGATTCCCTGGCTCGTTATTTGTTTGAATATTGACCTAGATAAGTCAATAAACTGTCTATGAAATCTAACTGTCCTTTGTATAGATGGAGGTTCTATCATGATTGAATATAAACAAGAAGCTCCACAAGTCATCTTACTAGAAGATGAACCTTGTGTGATTATTGAAGAAGACTAACTAGAGGCTGATGCCTCTTTTTTGCGAAACAAAGGAGAAATTAAAAAATGGAAGTTGTTACAAAAATTATTACTGTCATGGGTGCTTTGGTTGCTATTGGTGGCCTAGGATGGGCATTTGTAGGTGCAATTGAGTTTTTCCAAGGAAAGAAAAACCAAAATGCACAACAAACCGATAACGGAATGGCAGGTATGGTTTATGGTGGCGGACTAGCTGCTGTATCAGCAAGTATTGCAGCTGCAATTGTTGCTGCAATCAACTCAATTCAATTCTAAAAGGTATTTAGAGAAATATCAAAGCATTAGTAATTATGATATAATAAGAAAAAGATTAGGAAAGAGGTTGATGATTATGAACAGAGAAGAATGGATTAGTTATTATGAAAGTATTAACGGCCATAAACCATCTGTCTTGGAGATTGCTAAAGCTGAAAAAGACGGTGAAATTTTCGTTCTCTATGAGTCATCTAATCCCTCAGTAATTGATGATGACAGCTATACCTCTTATAATGAGAATACCTATACACATAAAAACACTGGTCGAAAAAAAATCGTTTCAGTAATAGGCATGTTTTTCAGATGTATTTGGGCTGTTTTACTAGGTCTATTTACAGTTGCAACTTGGATATTTTCCATTGCGTTATGGATTGTAGGTTTTCTGATTCATATTGTATCTTTAACTTTAAGTTTCATTTTTACTTTTGCACGTTTTTATTAACTAGGGTATCAATTTAATTGATACTCTTTTATTTTATGCCTAATCGCAAGAGGGGAGGAGTATGGACGAATTAGTACAAAATATGACCAAAAGTCTTCGGCAATACAATGGCGAAGCTAACCGTGCAGTGATAAAAATTAACACAAGTTTTATGGTAGTCGGTTTCATTATTGTGAGCTTTTTCTTGTTGGTAGAAATGATGTCATGGTACAAATACTTGAAACAACAAGGGGGAGAGATGACTTACCGCTTAATGTTAGAAGTAGCCTTAAAATACCTTATTGCTTACTTTTTAGTAGCCATGTCTAGTCAAATTATTGTGGCTATTATACAAATCACTAACTTACTGACACGTATGGTTGGAGCAAATATTACAAATAATCTATTTGAATTTGAAGCCCTCAAAAAGGGGAACTGGGCAATTAGAATTGTTGTAAATTCACTAGCTTATATTGCAGGCGCAATTGCACTTATGCTTACTAATATCATGGTGTTTATGAGATTTATTGAGTTGTACGTTCTTAGAGCAGTATCACCTTTGATAGTTGCCTTCTGGATGTCTGATGATACAAGAAGTATTGCAACAAATCTATTGAAGCGTACAGCTGCAACAGCCTTTCAGGGAGTCCTAATTGTTGTTCTATTGGTCATCTGGCAGGCTTTCAAGTTAGATCAAAATGTAGAATTAGCTAAAGCTGACTGGTTAAAAACTTTTGCGGCTGGTTTCTCATATATTGGTAAGTGTGTGATATTTATATTGATATTATATCGTTCACAATCAACCGCAAAATCTCTTTTACAAACTAATTAAAGGAGGCTAATTGATTGAATAAAAGTAAATTAGGGTCGATTTTCCTAAAAGAAATTGACCAGTATGAAAGGTCGGTAGTAGGCGGTATGACGGCCCGTATTTTTATAATGGTCTTAGGTGTAGGGGCTGTCGTTATGATTGGTGTCTTACCAACAGTTTTTTGGTCTATTCCTGACTTATACATGTATATGGTGGTTGTTCTAGGAACACCGCCTTTTATCGTCTATGGGCTTAAGTTAGACGGGATTGTTAAAGAACGGTTGCTATTTATCTTAACAATTCAAGAACGAAGCTATCAAACTGATGATGATTTCACAGCGTTTGGAAATAAGGAGGTAACTTATGGCAATTCTGCCTTTTCGCAAGCAAAAGATGTCCACGAATGGAATTAAGCCAACTCTTACACAAGAGGAGCTAGAACGTGGGAAACAGCTACAAAAAGCATTAAAAAAATCAACTCAAAATACAATTAAGTACACGAGTCTTTTTGAAGATGGACTCATGCACATTACAGGTCGTGAGTTTTCACGGACCTATGCCTTGGGTGATGCTAACTACATTACCGCAAGTGATGATGAAAAATCGGATATTATAGATTACTATGCTGATGCTTTAAATGTCTTAGACAGTGATAACACCTATCAACTCACGGTCATTAACCGTCCTTTACCTGACAATGCTGTAGAGCAAATTTCTTATGATAGAGTAAATGATGGTTTCAATGATTATCGTGATGAATACAACAAAATAATTAAAGATCGTTTTGATAAGGAACAAAATAACTTTGAGGTTAAAAAATTTGTTACAGTTTCTACAATAGCTGAAGATAGAAAAATGGCCTACCGTAGGCTTAATGATGTTGAAAACAACTTTACAGCTCAATTCCAGGCGGTAGATGTTGATTTCAAGGTATTAAATGGCTCAGAGCGATTAAATATCTTCTCTGATATTCTTAGAGGTAATCCATACTTGAACCTTGATTACCGTGACCTTATCCGAAGTGGTCTTGGTACCAAGTCATTTATTGCACCTGGTTCAATTTGGTTCCAACCTAAAATGATGAAGATTGATAATCAATTTGGACGTGTAATGTTTGTCAGAAATTATCCGAATTTCCTTAATGATCGTTTGATTAAGTCGCTCGTAGATGTTGGTATTGAATTAGTTATCAATGTTTTAGCACGTCCTTATGATGTAGGTGAGTCCTTGAAAAAAATCAATAATGCAGAGGCGGCTATCAAAATGGATATGGTCAAAAGTCAAAAAGCAGGGGCTCGTGATGGTATTTCACAGGAACTTGCTACTGGTGGGGTTGCTGCGGAACTTGCTGAAGAAGCCGAAGTTTGGAAGTCTGAAATACAGGATAATGACCAAAAAATTTATTCAGGCATTTTCACAGTCTTCTTTAAAGCGGATAGCGAAGAAGAGCTAGAAGACTTTACAAGTCGAGTTAAGGCTGCTGGACGTAAGCATGGCGCAGAATTTGATGTAGCCTCTTACCAACAAGAAAATGGCCTTAATTCAACTTTACCGATTGGTATTCCGTTCCTTGAAGTGAAACAAAATTATATGCGTGACATGACAACCTCTAATATTGTGACACAGGTCCCTTTCACGAACGTTGACCTTCAAAGTAAGAGCCCCTGGGCAGTCTATTATGGGCAAAACCAATTAAGCCATAATTCGATTACCCTTGATCGTCAACGTGATTTGAATACACCTTCAGGTGTTATTCTTGGGAGCTCAGGAAGTGGTAAGTCGGTAACGGTTAAATCAATGGAAGTAATTCCAACATTATTGAAAAACATATATGATAGAGTCATCATAGTAGACCCTGAAGACGAGTATAGTGATATCGGACGAGAATTTGGAGCGCAGATGATAGATATTTACCCAGGTTCTCAGACTCACCTTAACCTACTAGATTTGCCTGATATGGATAAACTGGATGCAGAAGATGGAGATCCAATTGCTCAAAAATCTTCATTGTTGATTGGTTTCTTTGAAAACGTACTTACAGAAGTTACAGATGCCCAGGTGTCTATTATTGACCGTGTAACTCACTTAACTTACGAACGTTTCCAAGATAAAGGACGTATGCCAACCCTTAAAGATTGGCATGATATTATGTTAGATCAACCAGAACAAGAAGCTAGAGATATGGCAATTGCTTCTGAAACCTATGCTAAAGGTTCTCAGGATATTTTCTCTTATGAAACCAATGTAGATATCAATGACCGCTTTGTTATCTTCAATTTGAAAAAACTTGATGGGAAATTGAAGCCTTTCGCACTGATGGTTATTCAAGACTATATTTGGAATATGGTGGTTAATAATCAAGGAAAATTCACTACACGTATTTACTTTGATGAAATGCAAAACCAATTTCAAACTGATAATCAGGCGTTATTTTTCACCAACTTGTATGCCCGTGTCCGTAAATATGGGGCAATCCCTACGGGAATTACTCAGAACGTGGAAACGTTGCTTGATCGTACTGAAGGACGTAAGCTGTTAAACAACTCAGAATTTGTTGTACTTTTGAAACAAAAAGGGTCTGATGCCCGTGAATTGGCAGCTATGTATGAATTGACAGAAAGTCAATTAAGATACGTAACGAAACCTAAAGCAAAGGGAACAGGTCTTATTATTGCAGGCGGAACAGTGGTTCCTTTTGAAAACCCAATCCCAAGCACTACGAAATTATTTAAACTAATTGCAACAGACGCTTACTCTGAAGCAGGTGCATAGAGGTGATAGATAATCACCTCTTTTTTCATATCTAAATAGAAAGGGGTGATTATTTCTTGAGTAATAATCAATCGTCAAAAAGTAGATACTCTCAAAGAAAACAAGAAATCAGTCAGGCTGTTCAAAGGCATAATAACAATAGAGGCCGAATTGCACAGCGAGGTGCTAATAAAGAGTATAAAGAAGCTAAGGCCGCTTATCGGGAAGCTGCTAAAAACTATCGTGAAGGAGGGGGGGCTGAAGCTCTCAAACTTAAGAGGAAGAATAAAGATAACTTAAGGATTGCTCGCAAGACAAAGAAGATAGTTAAAAAGACAAACCCTACAAAAACCCGTCAGACTGTAAGAATGGCTGGAAAAACAGGTTTAAGTATGGGAAGCTCTTATATTGAGACTGTTCTTAATCAAAACGAAGACACGGCTGAGGGAGTTAAAGCGCTACGAACAGCTAATAGCATGAGACATAGCACTCGTAAGGCAGGGCGTAGTTTTGGAAAAGTCGCTAAAAAAACTGGAAAAGGGGTTGTTAAAGCCCCTCGTTTTGCCAAACGTTCAACCAAATCAGCGGGAAGAGTCGCAAAGAGGACAGCGAAGAATGCCAGGCGTGCTGCTCAGGCAAGTGCCAAAGGGTTCAGAAGAGCCTTGCAAGTAGCTCAGTTAGCCATTAAGGCTGCTGCTTCTGCTGTCAACGGAGCAATTGCATTCTTTGCTACCCCAATTGGTTGGGGGGTGGCTGCTGTTGCAGCTTTACTTCTTTTAATTGTCATTATATCAGGGGCATTTTCTTCAAACATTGTCCAACAAACAGATTTCAGTCTAAATGACTCCTGGGTCCAATTATCTAAGACAGACCGTAAAAAATCGAATGATAAGGTTGAATACTACACAGATATTGATGAAATTCTGTTATACATGAATTACCGTTACGGAGGAGAATGGGAACCATCTGCCAAGTGGGAAGATGGTAATGGTGGAAAATGGGCAGGGAAATTTGGCCTAAACCATTTCTCAGATGCTCTTGATGATATTTGGAAGCAGGAAAACGAGGATCCAAACAACCTGAAGACAATGAAAGATGTCTATACAAACGGGAAAGAGTGGACCAAACTCAGTAAGTCTGATCGGGAAGAATATGAAGAAATTCTTGAAAATGCAAAGGAGTCAGGGAAATACCCTGGAATGCAAGAACTTCAAAACCCTCTATATAATGCTGATGATGATAAAAGTCAGTCTGAAGGAGTCATGATAGAAAAACGTTATGGTTATACAGCAAAAGATAAGTTTAGCTATAACACGACTATCAAGGCCTCTTCAGGTCAAAAACTTTATGCGCCTATGGACGGAAAAGTTGAGGTTGGAAAATCTACACTAAAGACCTTTAAAACGAACCTTCCAAAAGATAAAAAGGAAAGCGAAGAAAAGAAACAGAAGACTAATATCATTATCTATACAGATGATGCGGAGTTTATTTTCTATAACGTTTCAGGAGCTCGTGTTAAGTCTGGAGACAAGGTTGAAGAAGGGACTGAATTAGGGTCTGTTCAAGGGAACGGGCAAGAAATTGCCTATGCTAAACGCAAAGAGACTTTGGACAAAGACGACAAAGACGACAAACGATATTATGACGAAGCCAAATATCTTGAGAAACGTGATGAAGATAATGAGGATGCCAGAACCTTCACCCGTAACGTAGACAAAAAAGGGAAAAAGATTGATAAATGGCAAATTGTCAATCCTGGCTTTTACTTCCCTTTTGTCGCCTATAGCCAACATACACAAGTAACAACAACTGAGACAGCAGGTGAAATGAGCGGACGGGCAAAACAACTATATGATTTAGTCAAGAAATCTCTCCCTGAAGCGACTGACAATGGAATTGCTGCAATGGCAGGGTGTTTTGGTGTAGAGTCTCAAATTGAGCCTAAACGTGCTGAAGGAGATTATCTCTCCCCTCCTGTCGGAGCTTCTGCCGACTCATGGGAAAATGAAGAATGGTTGAATATGGGAGGGCCCGCCATTTATGGCGGTGGTTTCCCCAATATCCTTCACCGTGGTCTCGGCCTAGGTCAGTGGACAGATACAGCAGATGGTGCAACACGTCACACCCTTTTACTTGAATATGCCAAGAAGATTGATAAAAAATGGTACACACTTGATGCTCAAATCCGTTTCATGCTTGAAGGGGATAACCCCTACTATATCAATATTTTGAAAAGCGTATTGACAAGTAATGATGATGTAGATACTCTGACGAGTCGTTTTCTTTCTCAATGGGAAGGTGTTCCAGGTGATAAAATCAGCGAACGTCAAAAGATTGCGAAACAGGCTTTGACCTGGTTCCATCAAACACCTAAGAGTTCAGGAACAGGTTCAGGACCAGGAGGCACTAAGGCCTCTTCTTGGGACTTCCCTAGTGAATATGAAGGTAAACTGAAATGGGGTCAACCGTCTAGTAACACTGTGACAGGTTATCCAGGAAATAATTACCCTGCAGGACAGTGTACTTTCTATGTTTGGAACCGAGTACACGAAACTTGGGGACTTGATGTAGCTCCACAACTTGGGAACGGTCAAGATTGGGTTGCTAACCTGGTTGCTCAAAACGGTTGGCATACAACCTCAACCCCTCAAGTTGGGGCCGTATGTTCAACTGCTGGTGGCTTTGACGGTACTTTAGGTATCTATGGTCATGTAATGTTTGTTGAGCATGTTAATGATGATGGTTCGTTCTTGATTTCTGAGCTTAACTATACTTTTGTCCAAGATAAAGTCCATTGGAGGGTTGTCAATAATGCAAGCTACTATAGTTTTGCTATGCCTCCTGGACAGTAAAATACAACGAAAGAAAGGTTTATTATGATTGATACATTTAAAGTTAAAATTTTAAAAGGAGTAGGAGTTGCTATTATAGTAATTCTGATCTTTGTTATTGGGTTCGGTGTTGGACATATTGGTAAGTCAACACAGAAAGTGTCAGCCCCTAAAACAAAAAAAGTTGCTGAAGGAACTGAATTGACTCAGGACTATATCAGGAAATTCTTGATTGCTTATTATACGAAGAAGGACCTAGAGGAGAACCGTTCTCGTTATAAACCTTTTATGACTGATGGTCTATATACGTCTGTTGTCAATATGGAGAACGAACCCGTTAATCAAACTTATAAAGGTTATGTGGTTGATCAGGCTTTCAAATCAGCCGATATCTTTATTGATGAAAAGAACAATACGGCCATTGCCACAATCAACTACACAAATACACTCCTAAAAAATAAGGGTGACTATAAAGATGCTCAGAAGAATGTTGCTAGTAAAAATACATTGCGCCTAACATTTACTAAAGATGGTAAAAAGTTTAAGGTCAATAACATGAGCTACCTTATTGTCACAGACTCAGCAAATGTTACAGACACTACTAATAGCTATGGCACACTAGAGAGTGCCTCAAGCTCTGGAAGTAATGCCTCTACTTCTACTAGCACTAGCGGAAGCAGCAATGCTACTTCACCAACCTCTACAGACTCTTTAAACAGTGAGGAATAATCAGATGGAATTTAAAGATTTTAAACAAAGACTTGATGAACTATCCAGAACGTTACCGAGTCTGTATAGGGATGAGAACAGGGAAGGAGTACAGGCTTTAATTCCTTATGGTACCGCTTATATCCAATTTGAGAGTTATCTAGGTGAGGGTACAAGTCATTGTATGGTTGTTAAGGGGCAGAAAGTGCTAGAACGTCTTTATGATTACATTATAGAGGCGTGGGAGGACAATAATCTGGACTACAATGAACCAAAATTGGAATTTATTGAAAACAACACAGTGATCATAATGAGTGTATTCATTTCTAACAGTGGCTTGTTAAAACCACGAACAGCTAACAGGCTAAAACAGACTTGTGATCAACTTGAATGTTTGCTAGTAGATGTAGATGAAGGTGGTGCAGTTTTATTAAACAATGATGCCAATGAGTTTTTATTTTATAATGAGCATATTTACCCAGAAAAACTAGCTGATGATCCTGTTTTTGCTAACTGTAATATCATGCTTGAACGTAAACAATGAAAGGAAATATAAACAATGAACGACTATCAAGAAAATTCACAAGTAGAACAAACAAAACCTAAACGTAAAAAGAAAACTATTCAGGAACGTTTAGATAGAGCTTTAGAGTTAAAAGCAAAGACGGAGAAACAACTTGCTGCCATTCAGAAGCGCCTGGATGGTTATAATAAGCAAGTTGAAGAGCTCCAAGTTGAAGCACGTCTTGAAGTAATCAAGCGTTATGATATAAGTCCTGAAGAATTAGATGCTGCTCTTAAGAACTACAAGGAGGGTGATTGATAATGACATTTCAAGTTACAAACCTACAGACAAACAAAATTAGTGAGTTTACTAATCGTGCTCAATTTCTCTATGAGATGGAACAAATTGAAACAAGACACTTAGCTACAAACACTATGGGGCGCTATAAAATATCTCATTTAAACGCTAAAACAAATGAAGTCCTAGAAGAGAAGACTGTGGAAATTCCCCCAACTGAAGGTGATCTTGAACAATCTCTGAAAGACTTTGGTTTAGTCGCTGAAGGAGGAGGGTTGTTTAGTCGTCGGAAACCTAAACAATCCCTAAAGGTTCCTTCTCAATCAGTATCAGAAGAAGATAGTAACCCAGTGAATATTGATGAAGTGGAGCAAGTGTCACCTATCTCAGACACAAAAACAAATCTTCCTACTAGCAATAGTGTTGTTCCTTCATCATCTTATACAGGAAGCAAACTTAACATTGTAAGTTTTGGTAAAATTGTGGCTTGGTTGGTGGTTCTCTTCTTAGCCCTCTATGGAGCAGGTGTTTCACACACTATTGCGGTAGGGCTTAAATCGGGAGCAATTAAAACAACACAGTCTACACCAAAACAAACCTCAACTGTCAATGATATGTCAGATGAACATGAAGTAGATGTTTTTAGTCGCTACTTTATTGGAGCATATCTTACAAATAGTGACCTTAATAATTTCATTAGCTCAAAGGTTTCTAACAAACCTTTTGACAAGGTGACTACAACAGCGGTCCTACTTGAAAAGGCACAAACCAAAGATAAGCAGACTTATGAAATGACTTACGTTGTTAGTTATAACAAAGATGATAAGACTAAATCATCACGTTTCAAATTTACTGTAAAAAAAGCCAAAAAGGCTATGTATGGCTATGAGGTAACTAAGTTGCCGAAAGAGTCAGATTATCCAGGATAAAGGAGAAGAAAATGGTTGTAGATCAAGAAGCTGTCATTAGAGAATTTAAAAATCAAGGGAACATGACGGCTAGGCTCCTATTCAATATCAGTTGCGTTCTAGCGAAAGCAGCAGCAGATAGAGCTGTTGATATAGGTAAGATGGTTTCTACTAAAATTGAGACTATGCCTGGCGAGAAAAAATCTATTGATGCCCTAAAGAAGAGAGGCGATACATTAGATTACAAGCAATTCTCAAATAATGAAATGAACCTAGATAAGTTAAAAGCCTATTTGAAAGAATATGGCATTCAATTTCATGCAGAAGAGTTAGCAAATGGCAACTATAATTACTGGTTTAAATCAAAAGATCAAAAACAATTTCAAGCAGCTCTTGAAAGAGTAAAAGAAGATATTATTAACGACAAAAAACAAATTAAATCTCTTCAGAAGTCTCCTAAAGACTTAAAACCTCAAGAACAAATCGCTAAACATAAGGCAGCAGCGCCAAAACAATCAGTAGGAACTAAAGTTAAGAAGCCTACGAAGTCAGTTTAGGAGGGGCTTATGCAAAAGAAAAAACCTAAATTCTGGCCATTTGCAGTATTAGGGCTTATCTTTGCCCTAGCTTTAAACCGTGGCTACACACTTTTCTCTATGTCCCCACCTGTAACGGCAGAACACTTATTCATGCCTTATGAGTATACAGTAACAAACTATTTCAACCCTCCTTATTTTCTCTTTAGCTCCAAGCCTTTAGGGTTTGCTGCATTGGCTATCGGTTTCTTTATTGCTCTTGTTCTTTATGGTAAAATGAGTACCACAAAAAATCTAAGATCAGGAGAAGAAGCAGGGTCGGCCCGCTTTGCGACTCCAAGAGAACTCCAGGGGTTTCAGGACAAAGAGCCTGAAAATAACATGCTTTTCACTCAGAATGTGAAGATGGGGCTTTACAACAAGCGCCTCCCCTTTGAGTGGCAACTAAACAAGAATGTTCTTGCCTGTGGTCTTCCTGGTGATGGTAAAACCTTTACTTATGTTAAGCCTAACCTAATGCAAATGAACGGTTCTTATGTCGTTACTGACCCTAAAGGGTTGCTAGTGCATGAAGTGGGTACAATGTTGGAAGAACATGGCTATCAAGTTAAAGTATTTGACCTGGTAACTTTATCAAATTCAAATACGTTTAACCCTTTCAAGTATATGCACTCAGAACTAGATATAGACCGAGTAACTGAAGCTATCATTGAAGGAACTAAAAAATCAGACTCCCAAGGTGAAAATTTCTGGGTACAAGCCAACTTGCTTTTAACCAGGGCCTTAATTGGTTATCTCTATTTTGATAGTCAGGTTCGAGGATATGAACCTAACTTATCTATGATTGGGGATCTCTTGCGTAACTTGCAGCGCAAAGAGGAAGATGTTCCTGCTCCTGTAGAACTAATGTTTGAAGAGCTGGAAGAGGCACTTCCTGGGAACTATGCTTGTCGTCAATGGGACCTTTTTAATGCAAACTTTCAAGCAGAAACAAGAAACTCAGTGCTTGCTGTGATGTCTGCACAATACAGTGTATTTGACCACCAAGCCGTGACTGATATGATTAAGACGGACTCAATGGATATTGACACATGGAATACTCAAAAGACGGCCGTCTTCATTGCAATTCCAGAAACAAACAAGGCTTTCAACTTCTTAGCCTCAACATTCTTTGCAATCATGTTTGAGGAATTAACCCACGGTGCTGATGCAATTATCCAGGGAAGACGTGAAGGTTACAGCTATGAGGACCTTCTTCATGTTCAATTTATTATTGACGAATTTGCCAATATTGGCCGTATTCCTAACTTCAATGAGGTTCTGGCCTCTGTGCGAAGCCGTGAAATGTCCATTAAGATCATCTTACAAGCCATTAACCAACTAAAGGCCTTTTATAAGGATGACTGGAAAACAATCTTAAATAACTGTGCGACTCTGCTTTATCTAGGTACCAACGATGAAGACACCATGAAGTATTTCTCAATGCGTGCAGGGAAACAAACAATTGATATTCAGAACTATTCTGAAAGCCGTGGACGTGGTGGTTCAAGTAGCACGTCTCACCAGCGCCAAGGCCGTGATTTGATGACACCTGACGAGGTTGCACGTATCGGTATTGATGAAGCCTTAGTCTTTATTGCCAAGCAGAATGTTTGTCGAGATAAAAAGACAAGCGTAAATCTACACCCAATGAAAGACTGGCTTGCGGATAGTCCTTCTGATAAAAACTGGTATGATTATGTCCGCTATGGGTCTGATATTGAAGAATTTTTGGCCAATATTGAATATGAAACAGTCGTTGATTTGACTGCTGAACTTGAAGCTGAAATTGCTAAAAATGAAGCTCAAGCAAGCAACGAAGAAGTAGAGACTAACCAAGCTGCAATGACCTCTGAAGATAATGCTGAGATTGCCTCTGAGAGTGCATTTCAAGAAACCGTCTTACCAATTCATCATGAAAAAGTCGTAGAAGACGACCTAGAAGAAACTGAAGATGTTTTGCCTTTTGCATGGGATGAAGATTGATAGTGATATAATACAAGAAACGGAGGTGATTATATGACTGAAGATATCAAACAAAAACCACGAGGTTTTAAGGGTCTGATGGAAGATTTAGGGGTAAGTACCTTTGATGAACTTATTGAGTATATGCAAAACAATCCAACTGAACCACTTGTCCAGGAGTTGGAAGAACTTTTAAATAAATTTTATTAGTCTAACTAAAGATAAAAGCCAGGTCAATTAAGACTTGGCTTTTTCTATTACATAAAAATGGAAGGAATAACAAATGAGCTTATATGATTACTTTGGCGTTGCAAACACCCAAGAGCTTTATGACCTGATAACGAACGATGATCCACGAGTTGATGACCTTCAGAATTTCCTGACTTATGCGAAACAAGAAATTAGCTATGAGTCACCAAAAGTTTTTAATTATGAGGCTCTATTTCAATTTGTGAATAGTGAGCAATTGATTCCAAGGGAGAATGAAGCCTATATCATTGGTTTTTCGACTCAACGGAACCCTACATATTATGCAAAAATTTCTGGGGATATGTCTGAGAAAGAGGTTCTTAATATTGCATTTAAGGCAGATATTAAGTCTTACGCTATTGTAGATCACCCAAATATCTTTTCTCAAGATCAAGATGATGTAATTAGAGATATTGATTGTAATATTGGGTTGATTAGAGGGGTTTATGGAAATACCGCTAGGGACTGTCTTGATAGAGTATCAATTTATGGAGAAGAAGGCATACTTCCGCTAAGAATGTATTCGCATGAAGCCGAGAAATATGAACCTGTTGATTTTAAAGGCTATGAACATACTGCCGATTATAAAGAATTTAGTATTGGAAATGATAGCATTTATGACTTGCCTGAAGAGCTAACAGCAGCATCTGAACTAAGTGATTTTGTTGGCTACTATGTAGCAAAAGAACTTGAAGGCTTAAATGTTTATTATGATGAACAAAAAATTGAGTCGTTATTATGTATGAAAGCTACTATGAACAGACAGGAGGTTTTCACAGTTATCACTTATGATGACCAATTGAACATTAACGGTGTTAAGGATATGTTTATGGGTGCCTATAGTAATACTGTCGTTGACCTTGCTTTTGTCATGGCTCAAGTCAATAAAGACCAAAATAAGGGCTTTATTGTTAGTCATAATCATCCTTCTGGCGGATTAAGGGCTTCTAAAGCTGACATAGAGACTACAAGAGCTCTAGGACGTCTTGGCGAATTATTTGAGAAGCGCCTATACGATCACTATATTGCATCAAGCAGAGGGGTTACGTCATTAGCTCGAGAACGTACCCCTGGAGCGAGCTTTCTTGCAATGGCTAAAGAAAGGGAGGTAGACAAGTATTTGTTAAAACTTGCAGATACTCTTGAGAAACAAAGCGCTAAACTACAAGATAGCCCTAAAAAGAAACAAGGGCGGAGCATCTAAGGGAGGAGTGAAATGAAAACAATACTACTCTTAGCAGAAAAGCCCGATCAGGCAAAAAAATATGCTAATGCTTTGGGAACCCCCAAGAAGACCGATACTGGTTGGGATGTTTATTCTGAGCAACTATCTGCCCAGGTTCTTGTCCGTCCTGCAGTTGGACACTTGGTTGAACGGTCTAACCCCTGGACTAATTTTGAAAATTGGGAAAGCGTAGACCGTCTTCCAATGTTCCCCGATCATTTTGAATTTGAAATCAAAAAAAATACTAAGAAAAACTTCAACGCTATCAAAAATGCTATTAAGACCGTTGACAGTATTATGATTGGAACAGACCCAGACCGTGAAGGAGAAGCAATTGCCTATTATATTCTCAACAAGATACCAGGTAGTTTGAAAAAGGTTAGTTATCGTTTATGGGCCAACTCACTGACTCAAAAAGGGCTAGATATGGCATTTAGAAACTTAAGAAGACCTGAAGAAACAGTCAACTATTACCATGAAGCGGAAGCACGAGGAGAAGCTGACTGGCTAGTAGGTTTTAATTTGAGTCCATTTACAACTCTTATGATGCGAGATCATGAACTAATTCCTGAAAAGTCCAAAGGCATGACGGTCGGACGAGTACAGACCCCTATTGTTTCGCTAATTGTTAAAAATAACGAGGAAATAGAGAATTTTGTTTCAAAACCATTTTGGCAACTCCGATTATTTGACCAGACAAACCAGGTCGCTTTCTCTCATGAAGCCAAGTTTGAAACTGAAGCAGAAGCTGTAAAAGCCCTAGAATTATTGTCAGATAGGGCAACGATTACCCAGGTATCTTCTGAGAAAAAATCAAAGACAGCTCCTAAACTCTATAACCTTACAGATATTCAAGCTGAAATGTCTAAACTCTATAAATTTGATGCTGATAGAACAAAAAGTATCATCCAAAGTCTCTATCAAAAAGGTTATATGTCCTATCCACGGACAAACTCAAATCTTATCACGACTAATGAATTTGATTACCTAATAGAACATATTGACGACTATCAAGCAGCTATTGGTAAAACCATAGAAACGCCAAACAGAAGCCCTAGAAAGTCTTTTGTCAATGATAAAAAAGTGGTGGAACACTATGCTATTATTCCTACTGAGATTATCCCAGATATGGAAGAACTAGAAAAAGAAGAACGTCTGATTTATCAGATGGTGACCTTCAGAACATTATTGATGTTTGCACCAGATTATGAGTACACGTCAACAAGTATTACCCTGGATAATAACGGACAGGAGTTTAAAACAACTGGATCTGTGACTTTATCTAAAGGTTGGCAGGTCTATCTTCCTAGTCAAAGTAAGGAACAGGTTTTACCTCCATACCAGGAGGGACAAGAAATTGCCGTAGAACGTCAGTTGAAGGAAGATGCAACAAAACCTCCTCAACGTATCACTGAAAACAGCCTTTTGAAAAAATGGCTACCTAAGTACAGCTTGGGAACACCTGCCACACGGGATGCCATGATTAAGTCTGTCCAGGATAAAGGGTATATCACAAAGGACAAAAAGAGTGGCCAACTATTCCCAACTGAACGAGGAATATTGCTAATTCATTATTTGGATAAGCTCAATATAGCTTATACCAATCCTGAAACAACTGGTAAATGGGAAACAGCACTTGCCAAGATAGGTGAAGGGAAGATGAAAAAAGAGGACTTTGTGGCCAAAGTGAGACTGGCCATAACAAAACAAATTGAACGAGGGAAAGAAATCGGATAGAAAGGAAATTAACCTATGTCAAATGCAGCAGAACGAGGACAAGCACTATCAAACCTACTATCAAACAAACAACTCCACTCAGCAAAGGCTAAAGATATTCTGGCTGTTGCTGAAGGTCTTGGAATGAAACTTATCCCAGAACGTGGAAACGTCTATCATTGGGAGGAACACGACTCTTTGAAACTCTACCCAGACCGAAATACATTTAGATGGTGGTCTCAAGAAACTGGTGGTGACACTATTCACCTGGTACAAGTTATTCAAGAATTAAACACTGGAAAACGTCCAAATTTCAAAGAAGCTGTCAACTACCTAATTACAGGAGAGTTTGAAACCATTGAAGTCGAGCCCCTACCAGAAAGAGAACCATTTAACTATTATCTTAAGCGTTTTGAGTCAAAAAACTTTGACCTGGGACGTGATTATCTAAAAAATGAAAGAGGGCTATCAGATGAAACGATAGACCTCTTTTTAAAAGCGGGAGTCTTGGCCCAAGCTAATCATAAGACAGGAGATTTGATTGAGCCTGTAATAGTCTTTAAGTCTCTTGATGTAGATGGTTCGCTTAAAGGAGCAACACTTCAGGGAATTGAAAATCATCCCGATATTCACGAACGAGGGCGCTTGAAAAAAATCATGACTCACTCTGACGGAATGATGGGGTTAACACTTGATATTGGCCAACCTAAACGCTTGGTGTTTGCAGAAGCTCCTATTGACCTTATGAGCTATTACGAGGTCCACAAGGAAAGTCTGAAAGATGTCAGACTTGTTGCTATGGATGGGCTTAAAAAGGCCACTGTGAGCCGTTATGTGGCTGATATGGCCTCTTCTGACCCAATTGGTCCCAATCGCCCGTCACAAGTCCTAAAGGACAATAGAAGGGAGCTAGGACAGCTTATTGATCGTCTGCATATGCTTGATAACGTTTCTCAACGCTTGGAAGATGGTTTAATCACTCTAGCCGTAGATAATGACGAAGCAGGCCGAAAATTTATAAAAGAAAAATTTCAAGATATGAATATTCCTGTTAAAGTCGATATTCCCCCACTTGCAGACGGCCAAAAGAAAAACGACTGGAACGACTATCTAAAAGCTGAAAAAGGACTTATCAAACTAGATAAAAAAGCTCCTGAGAAGGCCCAGGAGCATACAAAAAAGGCTGAGAACGAATTCGGGGATTTACCTGGAAACCAGGAGGCAGCACCTCTACCTGAAGCGGATGAACCGCAACCTTTGAATGAGTCGTCACCGACTCAAACTCAGTCTCAACCTTTACTTCATTTTACCATATCTGAAGCGCCAAAGTCAATTTATAAGGTGGGTTATCACCCTATTACTGCTAGTGAATTAAATAGGTTAAATAACTATGTACAGCATCTTCAGGAAGCAGCCAAGTGGTATGATGAAACACTTGCGGATAGTAAGGTAACCTATTTTGTCAAAGATGAAGATGAAATCAATTCTATTGAAATTACTTTTGAGAAAAAACAATTCATGCACTTAACAGGTATTTATCTTGTTAAGCAAGGCATTACTTCGAGCATAGCCCTAGATAATATCATTCAGGGGCAAGGTCACTATGATAATATCTATCTTGCTAATAGAAATGCTGCGTTCTCAAAACTTCAAATTATGCCAGAGCTTAAAGCTATAGCTGACTCAAGTTCATTCTATTTCAATGATGTAAGTGACATTAAGAAGTTCCAAAGACTGGATGCATCGAAGGCTATTCGTACAAAAGGGAATGAGCTGGTACTTGCTTTAAGGACAGATGACGGCAAAACGTTTCCTGCTTCTTTGATGAAGCCTGGTAAAACGTTAAATATACTAATGGACGAAACTGCTGAAGAAAGAGCTATTTTAGGTATCTATCGCAAGAAGGGTGGAAAAATTGATACCCTTTCTGTTAACGAGCGTTATATTTCAGATGGTGGTAAAGAAATGTTAGAAATTATGAAAAACAATGATTTTAGTCTAGTACAGTCTGAGTCACAAGGGATCAAGCGAAAACAATCATTAGCCACACTCGACTCAGATGGTGACGGTTTAAGTGATGAAGTAGAAATTGCAAGAGGTACTAACCCTTATTCTCCTGACTCAGATGGTGATGGAGTGCCTGACGGTCAAGAGGTCGCAGAAGGCACTGACCCACTTAACGCTTCTGATAATAGCTACACTAAGCAGCAACGTGATATGACTGTAACCAACATGATTAAGAATAATGATATCAAGGCTCTTAACGAGCATTTGAAAGAAGGAATTAAGTCCTATTTTAATTCGGACAATTACAAAGAATTCCTCAACGGTATGGCCGACTTTAACAATTATTCTCCTAGAAATATCCAACTAATAAAAGCACAACTTCCTCAAGCAACATTGGTTGCCTCTTTCAATCAATGGAAAAAGCGTGGTGGTTCTGTTAAAGGACAAAAGGCTATTTATATTCAGGCCCCTGTTAAAGTTACAATCAAGGATATATACGGGAACCCTAAAATAGATCCTAAGACAGGTGAAGAACTTAAGCGAATAATCTTCAGAAGCGTCCCTGTATTTGATGTGTCTCAAGTAACACCGCAAGAAGGAAAAACATTAGATATTCCAAGTATGAGTGGGGATGCTACAACACCACTCAGCAAAGAAGACTATAACAATATGTATCGTAGTCTGAAAGAAATTTCTCAAAGCAATGGTGTTCCAATTCGTTTTGACCAAACAGAACCAGGTGTAGGTGGCTTTTATGATACAAAAAGAAATGAGATTGTTATTTCTAACCAGGCAAAACGACAACCTGCACAAGTTATAGGAACACTCATTCATGAAATGGCTCACTCAGAATTACACAATGATAAAACGATTGCTGAAAATTATCCTGACCTTAAATATTCGACTGGTGAATTACAAGCTGAGTCAGTTGCCTATGTCGTCTCAAGACACCTAGGTATTGATATGGGTATAGAGCGAAGTTTTGGTTATCTAGCTTCATGGGCTGTTGCCGAAGGTGGTTTGGAAAGTTTGACTGCTCAACTTGAGATAGTTCAAAAAGAAAGTGCTAGTTTGATTGAGCGTATCGATCACGCTATGACTAAATATCAAAAATTATCAGAAGATAAGGTTGTTAGTCGTGATAAGGTATCAATGAAAGAAAACACCTTTTATGATAGCCTCGCACACGCAAAAAAGCGCACTAGCGGAAAAACTGCTGAAGAAGACGAAGCCCCAAAAAAATCACAAGGAATTCAAATGTAATGTCCCGCAAGAATTCCTTAACAAGAAGGGACAGAACAAAAACACTAACACAAATTGAAAGAAGAGAGGAAGATAAAGATGACGATTACTAAAGAACAAGAAACAACTGTTGAAATGACACTCATGGACTATCTTCTTGATATGGAAGATTTTATCCAAGGTAAGAAGACACTTAATGTTATGAACGTTCGTAGACCTAAAGCAGCACTTGTTAAAATATTACAAGCTGACCTAGACGATTTTAAACAAAATGGCTTTGAAGATGGTGGTGAAGATTTCGCTGAAAATCTCACACAAACTATAACAGTTCTTGAAAATATGACTGATGCTGAATATACCAAAATCAAGCAGGATATTCTTGATTTTGAACTTGGCTCTTAAATGATAAATATATTTCAAATGGTCATCTTAAAAAGATGTCCAGATTGTCAAAGTGTGCAAGTTGTAAAACTGCACACTTAATAAGAGTGTGCAGTTTGGAAAAGTGTCACTCATTAAAGAGAGCGCAAGCGACAAAATCAGGGGTTTGGGGTCTTCCCCAAGATTAAAAAAGTATCGCAAAAACAGGGCCTAAAATGGGGTCCTGGTTTGAGCGATTTCTTTTTTATTTCAGTATGTGGGGCCCCACATACTATGCTTGCCAGATAGAAAGTATACCCCTATATCATGGGGTTTGTCCAGCACTCTATATCCATAGATTCGGCATAACCAAAGTAGAAAAAAACTGGATTATTTTTACAATAAGCAAATAATGAAGAATGGTTTTATTTAGGCTTAAGTCACAGAATACTATCTGAAAAATAGGCAAACATGAAAGGATGTAACAAATGGTAAAGCGTGAAAGATACATAGAATGCAAACTACGACTAAACCCTAAAGAGGTTAAAGAATTAAAAAAACGTGTAGAACAATCAGGAAAAAGTCGCCAACAATTTCTATTAGAGTTAGCACTTAATGGGGAAGTTAATAACTATGACTATTCCGAACTTATGCAACTACGTCAAGAAGTTAATGCTATTGGGCGTAACGTCAACCAAATTGTTAGATACATTCACGAAACAGGAACAGTTGAACCAGAAGCCTTTGAGATGTTACGTCAAGAGATAAAAGAAATGAACAAGGTTATCATGACTGAGTTTAAAGAAGGGAATTTATTGAAAGAAAATGCCAATTACGAAAGTACTCCAAATCAAAAAGACTGAGAACCTAAAGAGGTCTATCAACTATATCACACAGGATGCAAAGACGTTAAAAGTAGAAACTAGCAATTCAGAACAAGAGTCATTTCCTATGGAGCTTGTTGATGGAACTTTGTGTAAACGTCTAGTCAGTGGTCATAATCTTACTGATGAGTCTGATGCAGAAAATATATTTGACGACTTTGTTTTGATGAAAGAAAGTGCAGATATATTTAATGGCCGTTCTGGGTTAAACGCCTATCAATCTGATTTACACGATCCTAAGAAGGTTTTAGCACACCATATTATTCAATCCTTTTCACCTGATGACAATTTAACCCCAGAAGAGGTACATGAGATAGGACGTAAAACTGTTATGGAATTGACGGGTGGACAGTATCAGTTTGTCATTGCGACACACTTGGATAAAGGACACCTACACAACCATATTATTTTAAATACCACTAATACCGTTACCCTGAAAAAATTCCAATGGAAGAAAAATACAAAACAAACTTTAGCAGCAATTTCAGATAAGTATGCAGAGATTGCAGGTGCTAAAGTTATTGAACCAAAACTAAATAATAGCTATACAAAATATTCTGCCTGGAGAAGACAAAACGTCTATAAGGTTGAAATAAAAGAACGTCTTGACTTTTTATTGCGGCACTCTCTTTCCCTGGAAGATTTTAAGGAGAAAGCCAAGAGTCTAAATGTAACTGTTGATTTTTCAGGAAAGTATGTCAAGTATCGTTTAGATGATAAGGGGCAACAAAAGTTTACCCGTGATCGCACACTTTCCAAAAAGGGGAAGTATTCTTTAGAGGAGATTAAGAAGGCTTTAGCAAAGAATGAAGTTGTTTATTCCAAAGAAGATGTTGCTGCAATGTACCAGGAAGAGCAAGAACAAAAAGAGGAAGACTTTGAATATAAGTTAGATCTTGAAGAGTGGCAAGTTGATGAAGTGACCTCACAAGGTATCTTTGTGACAGTTGATTTTGGTATTGACCAAAAAGGTCAAATCAAAATACCTGCACGGATGCTAGATCAGAACGAGGACGGAACTTTCACAGCTTACGTTAAACAAAAAGATTTCTTTTACTTTCTCAATCCTGACCACTCAAATCAAAATCGCTATATCACAGGTGGAACTGTAATGAAGCAACTTTCACAAAAGAGTGGGGATCTCTTGCTTAAGAAAAATAAATACATTTCTAAGTTGGACTGCTTAGTTGATGAATTGAACTTTTTATCAGATAACAATGTTACTAACTCACAACAATACAAAGATCTGGAAAATAAACTCCTGGAACAATTAGAAGAGACGGACTTAGAATTGGACCGTTTGGATGACCGTCTTTCAGAAGCCAATAAAATTATTGGAGCCTTATCAACTTATCAAGGTCAGTTGGCTAATGTAGAGGTTGCTGAAGAGATACTTGAGAAAAATCATATTGATAAGAATACAGACCCTTATCAAATGAAGAAAGTCTTGGAAGAAGTACAGTTAGAAAGAGCTGCTCTTAAAGAAAAACGTGATGACGTTGTTACTAGATTGACTAAATATCAAAGTATAGATCAAGAACGTCAATACAAGAAAGAGGATAAAGAAAACAAAAAACAACTATAGCTTTCTTGGAATAGAACGAAACTATTGAACAAATTTGTTTTCAAGAGTGCTATAATTAAGTATCAATAAAATTATGTTTATCTAAGAGGTATTTATGGAAAGTCTCACTAAAAAAATAAAGATAGTAAATACAATGATTTCTGCTTTTTCACTATGGGGGCCTGTAATTCTTTTTCTCATTGAACTTTATGGGAAATTAGCAAAGAAAAAATTGTTTATAATATTACCTCAGCTAACACCTAAGATGATTATCTCTGGCCTGCTCCTTTCCATTGTTCTCTATTCTCTAAAATTATTTTGGGATTTACAAGGAGCTAATTTAGATAGTCAAGCTAATAAAGAAAGTTTTGACTATCTCCGTACGGTAGATTTATATTTGGAAAACAATTTTAAAATGGTATCACAAAAGCAATTTTCTTGTCTGATAGCAATAATTAGCATCATAGCCTTTACTGACTTTGATAATATCCGAATATACCTAGCTTTCTTATCGACTATTTCGGTTACAAATATGATTTCTTTTAGTTTGTTATATTTTATGTCACCCAATAATAAAAAAAGGAAAGAAAAAGAATACCTATGGCTAGTTACGTGTGTATTAACCAATTTATTAACGCCTTTTCTATTCTTTGTCGTAATTATTAAATTAACTATTTTTCCAGGTCTACCAACCAACTGGGTGTTTGGTATTCATGATGTAGTATATATTCTTTTGTTATTGTTTGTCAGAATGAATTATAATAGTAAAACTCACTTAATTAAGGACAGTAGGCTGTAGCCTATTGTCCCTTTTTTATTTTATTGTTATGATAGGCTTTGATAGACGGACAATAGGGTTAGGCAAAACAAGGAGGACAAAATGGCAAGAATTGGTTACGCTAGAGTAAGTACAATCGATCAGAATTTAGACCGACAGCTTGAACAACTGAAAGATACAGAAAAGATATTTAAAGAGGCTGCAAGTGGAGCGAATAAAGAACGTCCGCAGCTTAAAGCCTTACTAGATTTTATTCGTGAAGGTGATATTGTTGTTGTGACTGAGTTGGAAAGACTAGGCCGTAATAACAAGGATCTAACGTTTATAATGAACTATATTCAAGAGAAGGGGGCAACTCTGGAAGTTTTAAACCTTCCAACTCTTAGAGGGATTGAGGATGACAATTTAAGAAGGCTGCTTAACAACCTGATCTTGGAAATATACAAATACCAGGCACAGGCAGAAAGAGAACGTATTAAGGAACGTCAAGCCCAGGGAATTGCTCTAGCAAAAGCTCAAGGAAAGTACACAGGTAGAAAAGCATTATTTACAGAAGATGATGAACGACTTAAGCACGCATTTGATCTATATTTATCGGGTTATTCAGACAAAGATGTTGCCTCTATGACAGGGATCAATGAAAGAACCTTCAGAAGGTATAGAGAGAAGTACAATATAGTAAGATAATTTTTCTAAGAGCTGCGTTTCTATTTTTCAACAGTAGAAGAGATATAATCGTCTTGCTATCCCTTTAGGAACCCCCAAGCTCACAAGCTTGGGGGTTATGCTTTCCGTTATTTACTATCTTCATGCTTCAGTAAGTACATGAGGACAAGTATCAGAATTACTTGTTCCATGCTATCACCTCCTTTCGTCAGTAATAACCACGCTTGCGTGGTAAGCTGAAAACGAAAGAGGGGGAGCTTGGAACATAAACAGTACAAAGATACGGAAAGCGTAAGAGTTTATCAAAACAATAATTACAAACATAAATATATTTATAATTATAATTATAAATTATTGACAACTTAGTGAGGTTTTAGTATAATAACAGTATCAGAATTACTTGTTCCATGTCACCTTATAGGTTCATGGAAGCGTTATGAAATTTTAACGTAACGTAGTAGAACGCAGGATAACTCCTGCGTTTTTTTTATGATGAATTAGATTACGTCATTTTTCTATTAACAGCAGGGAAAACTTAATCGTCTTGCTGTCCCTTTAGGAACCCCCAAGCTCACGAGCTTGGGGGTTATGCTTTCCGTTATTTACTATCTTCATGCTTCAGTAAGTACATGAGGACAAGTATCAGAATTACTTGTTCCATGCTATCACCTCCTTTCGTCAGCAATAACCACGCTTGCGTGGTAAGCTGAAAACGAAGGAGGGGGAGCTTGGAACATAAACAATACAAAGATACGGAAAGCGTAAGAATTTATTAGAACAACTGACAATCAATATATTTATAATTATATTGATGTTGAAATTGTGTTATAATGTCATTATAACTTGATTAGGAGGAAGTTAATATGAGAAATACACAACGAGTTGATAGTTTGCTTGTCCTCACTTCTGATATAGCAAGGATAAATCAAATTGTTGCCCAATCACATGATTGGGAACTTAAGGAATTAGATGAATTCCTGGAAGAGTATGTTGAGGGAGACAAATTAAAGAAAACTAACCCTAAACCCGTCTTTGTTTCGACTAAACAAAGTTTTAGTCTTTTTACGGTTGAGACAAAAACAATTCATGGGAAAAGCGCTTATCTTTTGACATTAGTTTCAGGGTATAGCCCTATGAATTGGGATCCAGAATTTTTTGCTGCTGCTGAAAGAGAAGTTGATTTGAGTGGAAAACCAGTATATATGAGGTTGTACAAAGATCCTGAAGATGGTATTAATTATCCTGTAAGGTAGATAGCAATATTGATTTGAGAACAGTGTAGCGACTACACTGTTTTTTATTGTCAAAAATCAACATCAATATAAATATCATTATAATTATATTGATGTTTATATTGACAAATATAATTATAATGATATAATAGTAATATAGTTAAACAAGGAAAGGAAGCATCAAAATGAAAATCGTTACTTTTGCTGCTATTAAAGGAGGGGTGGGAAAAACCACTCTAGCATATAACCTGGGGGAAGACCTAGCTAAAAAGGGGAAGTCTGTTCTTTTTTTAGACATTGATCATCAATGCAACCTAACACAAACCTACAATATTTTTGAAGCTGAAGGAACGATAGCAAATATCTTCAGACAAAAAGGTGAGGTAACTATCCATCATGTTAAAGATAATATTGACCTTATCCCTGGTTATATCCGCCTAGACAATATTGAAAAAGACCTTGAAACAAAGTCTTATAAAGATATGCTACTTTACATGTGGTTAGAGGATAACTATGAAAGTAAGAATTTAGGACAATACGATTATATTATAATTGATTGTCATCCTGACTTTTCGACAGCAACTAGAAATGCGGTAATTGTTAGTCATGCGGTTATAAGTCCTGTTATTCCTTCTGAACACGGTTATCATGCTAAGTTTAATCTCAAGGAGCGTCTGGAAGAGTTGAAAGCTGAGACTTTTGATTATAAAACAAGAGAAAGTTTTGTGACAGCCAAACTATTCTTTGTCGGCAACATGATTAAACATAACACAAAATCTTCTAAAGAGTTGATAGAAGCACTTGCTGAAGAAGATGATGTTATTGGATTTATTCCACAAAAAGAACTTTTTAACCGTTCAACGATGGATAAGATTTCCCTTCCTGAGATGAAAGAAGATAAGGTGATTTATCAACATAATAAAAAATTCTTTGATGATCTTGACGTGACTTTTGAAGAAATTGCTGCTAAACTATAAATATAAACATAGATATAATTATAATTATAATTATATCTAAGAAAGGGATATCTAATGGCATTTGATAAAAATAATAAAAATATTAGTGAAATGTTGAAGGCTACTGAAGAAAAAGAAACAAAACAAGAAGTAGTGAAGGTAGTAGAAGATTTTGAAAGAACAAAGCAGTTCCAATTCACGTTACAGCCCTCTGTACGTGAGAAGATAAATCGTTTAGCAAAAGAGAACGGTTATCGCTCTGCTTCATCATTTCTAAATGACTATTTCAAAAACTTATAAACATAAATACAAATATAATTATAAATATAAACATAATGACCTATTATAAGTAGGTCTTTTTTAATATATTGGAGGAAGAATGACAGCATCATTTAGTGAATTAGAGTTTCATCAAAAATTGAGGGAAAATAATCAGCAATTATTCCTTAAGATGGTAGCTTCTTATGAGAAGACAATAGCAACTAGCATGAGGGCTCAAGGCTTCAAAAGAGTTAACGAAAAAGAACGAACAGTAACCTTTTCATTTGGAACTATGACCTTTTCAAGAAGTCGTTGGAAGAAGGGAAATGTCATTAGGGTTCCTTTAGACGAACAGTTAGGACTTATTCCACGGCAGCGCTTTTCGCAAGAGTTTCTATACTTGGTGACTGTTTTGGCCTCTTTTATGCCTTACCGTAAAGTCGTTGAGGTATTTGATTTATTACAAGATATTGGTATTTCAAAGAATGTCGTTCATAGGGCCGTGTCTGAAGCAGGTAATCTCATCAAGCAAAAAGAAGAGTACGATTCTTGGGCTTTATCAGAAAGTATCGAACGAAAGGAAAAAATCAAGACCGACATAATTTATATTGAAGGTGATGGTGTTTGGGTGAGAAAGTCGGAACGGTCCTCCGTAGAATTAAGCCATTTTGTCGTACACACGGGTTCTGATAGTAGTTGTAGAAAGAAACTGCAAAATAAATTTGAAGTTATTAACTCAAAAGTGAAAAAAGCTAAAGATACACTGCTTGATTATATAACAACTAATTTTGAGCTAGCACCAGGAACAACTATCATCACAAACTCAGATGGGGGAAAAGGCTACACCCCGTCATCATTCCGTGAATTTGTTAAATTTTGTTCCAAGGGTGAGCATATTCACTTTTGGGACCCCTACCATGTTAGTGAGTGTATCAAGAAAAATCTTACTCCTATTTCTTGCGATTTAGCTGATGCTGCAGTCAAGAAAATTAAGAAAAGAGACAGGACAGGCCTAAAGGTAATCTTAGATACAGCAGAGTCGCTATTAGAGACAGATGTTAAGATAGAGTCATTTCAGGCCTTCAAGAAACGTATCATCAATGACTTTAGCTATACGGCATCACCAAAGGATAGAGGTCTAGGGGATTTAACCATTGGTGTGATGGAGTCACAACACAGAAAAATGACATATCGAATGAAAAAACGTGGTATGTATTGGTCAGAAGAAGGTGCTGTTGCTATGGCTCAAATAATTTTGTTGTATTATTCAGGAGATTTACGAGATATATTTTTTGGTAGTTGGAGAAAAGAATACAAAAAAATAAAAAAACTAGATCATTTTGATCTAGTTAGGGGAGAAAATAAAAGTGAGCATTTGATCCCTGGAGCAAGAGTTGCACGTGATGGCTTGACTCCTATGATTAGGAAATTATGATAATAGAAAATTAAAAGAACCCTTGATATTATAGGCTTTTAAGAAACTTTATTTAGCGAAAACACTTGCAATATGCTCTAATTGTGATATAATAATCTTATAGATAAAACACGAGAAAAAGACGGAAGGTGCGCGAACACCTTTCCGCCTTACCGATTAAACAAAGCGCACCTTTGCTTAATCAGTTTAGAATTATTGTATCATCAAGATAACAGTAAAGTCAAGACTGAAATGAGTGAAAACGCTACACTTTTTCGGTCTTTCTTTTATGTTCTCTTGGTGATTTTAATTTCTCCCAAAACAAGACACATACTCTCTTCACTTTTTCCTTGCATTATCCCTCAAACTTTGGTAGAATTATATCTTGTGAGTGCACCTCACTTACTCGTGGCGAAAGACCATGAGTCATTAGACCAAAAGAGGAGGAAAATATCAATGGCTAAATACGAAATTCTTTATATCATTCGTCCAAACATTGAAGAAGAAGCTAAAAACGCTTTGGTAGCACGTTTCGATTCTATCTTGACTGACAACGGTGCAACTGTTGTTGAATCAAAAGATTGGGAAAAACGTCGTCTTGCATACGAAATCCAAGATTTCCGTGAAGGACTTTACCACGTTGTTAACGTTGAATCTGATAACGATTTTGCTCTTAACGAGTTTGACCGTCTTTCAAAAATCAACGGTGACATTCTTCGTCACATGATCGTTAAACTTGACGCGTAAGAAGGTAAATTATGATTAATAATGTCGTACTCGTTGGTCGCATGACCCGTGATGCGGAACTTCGTTATACACCAAGTAACGTTGCTGTTGCAACATTCAGCCTTGCGGTTAACCGTAACTTCAAGGGTGCTAATGGTGAACGTGAAACTGACTTTATTAACTGTGTTATCTGGCGCCAGCAAGCTGAAAATTTAGCTAACTGGGCTAAGAAAGGCGCATTGATTGGAATTACAGGTCGTATTCAGACTCGTAACTATGAAAATCAACAAGGTCAACGTGTTTACGTAACTGAAGTTGTCGCTGATAATTTCCAAATGTTGGAAAGCCGTGCGGCACGTGAAGGTCACAGTGGTGGTTCTTACAACGCTGGAGGATTTGATAATTCAAATTCATTCGGTGGAGGAGCTTCAACTGGTGGTTCATTTGGTGGATCACAACCTGCACAATCTACACCAAACTTCGGTCGTGATGAGAGTCCATTTGGTAATTCAAATCCAATGGATATTTCAGATGACGATCTCCCATTCTAAGAATGGACAAAACGAATTAAATATATAAAGGAGAAATAAACATGGCTCAACAACGTCGTGGCGGATTCAAACGCCGTAAAAAAGTTGATTACATCGCAGCTAACAAAATCGAATATGTTGATTACAAAGATACTGAGCTTCTTAGCCGTTTCGTTTCAGAACGTGGTAAAATTCTTCCACGTCGTGTAACAGGAACTTCAGCTAAAAACCAACGTAAAGTAACAACAGCGATTAAACGCGCTCGCGTTATGGCACTTATGCCTTACGTAAACGAAGACTAAAAATAATGCCCTCGACTGAGGGTGTTTTTTTTCTGCCTTGATTTTGTGGGCTTTTTTCTTTTTAGGCTTGTGTGCTGAGTTTTATTTTATACTTTAGGGGAAAAAGAAAAACCAACTGGTCTTCTCATTTATCTTGAGGAGCTAGTTGGTTGTCTTGTGGTATATAGAGTGTGTTTTCTAAGAAATCATCAAATTTTTGGTCATTAACAAGGATATCAACATTGTCTTTGAAGACCTTGAAGCGGTTGGATAACCAGTGTGTTTTGATGTCCGCCCAATTATTGAAGCGGCTCCACCTGTAAGGAAGTGTAGGGTCCTGTTTTTCAAAGACATAGATACTGCCGTCTTTTTCGTAAGCTATAGCCGTGTGGAAATTGCTGACATCACCAGGGCTATTTTGAAAGACTGAGAGGAGTTTAACCTTTTCTGGAAACTTGAGTCCAGCTTTTTTCCAAGCTTTAAGGAGGTCATCTGTAGACTGGTAGCTGATATTATCTCCAAAGAGGAGACTATAGAGAGCTTGATCCTTGGCGGTTAGCTCTTTGTGGCGTGACTTAAGATCTATAAATTCGTTTTGAAGGGGGAGGTCTAATTTGGTAAGGTCCTCTGAGCTTGTAATAAGGTTATGAAGAAGGAGGAACGATGTTCGTCGGCAGTTTAAGTCATCAGTAAAATGTGATTTGTTATCTTCGAAAGTTTTTTCATTAAGGAAGGTGACGAATTGGTTTTGATCCTTGCCGATTTTACTTTGGGTCCATTTTTTGACAACAGGTTGAAGGTTTGTATTTTCCTGATTGTAACGACTAATATAAGGGGCTAGATTGTCCCAGTCTTTTGTCGGGATGTACTTGCTTTTTAAGGCTTTTGCTAGCTGTTTTTCCTGAGTGGAAGTCGTCACATTGTTAAAACTATAGTAAGCTTGATAGTTTTTCTGAGTATTCTTGTGGCCACAAGCCATAAGTAATAGGCAGCAAGCAATGATTAGTAGAGGGAATTTGATACGCATCTATTGGGATTCTTTCTTTTGTCTATTAACTTTAACATTTTAGTATAGAATAGCCAACTGTGTCAAGATTTCTGACGTAAAAAAGCACCCATTAGGGTGCTTGGAGTTGAGATTGATTAAGATGCAGGTGCGTAAGTACTTTGGACGTTGTAGTGACGTTTGAAGAAGTATTTTGCAACACCAGCGATGACACCAATGATAAGGATCACAATTGGTGAAAGACCAGGGTTGAGGTAGCTTGGAAGAAGGGCTGTAAGACTAAAGAGAGCAAACCATGCAATAAAAGAGAGTGTGATGACGGTCATGCTGAACCACCATTTTGGACGTTCTTCTTTTGGTTTGTTATTGTGACGGTAGATGTAGTGGTAAGGGGTATACATAGCAAGGCCTCCAATGAATGACACTGAAAGAAGAGTTGTGAGGCCGTAGCTAGTTTGTGTACCTGAGAAACCAAAGATTGCGTTCATGATAGCAACGATGGCTAGAAGGAAGAGTGAGGTATCAAGCCACATCTTCCAAGGTGTTTTATCTGTTTCTGGCACTTCTTTGTTAGGCTTACTAGTTTCAGGTTTTTGGTGTTTTTCAGGAGAGAAACTAGCAGCCCAAACAGTTGGAGCACCAAGGAGTCCACGTCCTGTAATTCCTTTTTTCTGATTTTCGATAAGTTCAGGAATGACATTGCCAAGGATGTCTTTGATTTCTTGGTCTGATTTACCATCTTTGATGAGTTGGTTAGTTGCGATGTGGATAAATTCTTGGTTTTTCTTGGTGAGTTTTTGGATGTCCATGAGATGACCTTTCGATAAATAGTATTATTTTTTAGTTTTGTAGTTTAGGGAAAAGAAGAGGCTCTATGTTAGAACCATTTTTTCCTGATAAAGTAGATAACAACGCAGGATGACCCGAAGGCTGCCATGAAGAAGATGACCCAAAAGGCGTTATCTAAATCGTTTAGTGGCATAGAATTGTTTTTAAAGTTCATACCGTAGGCGGAGAAGATAACGGTTGGGATGTCCAGAGCCATAGTCATGAGAGCGAGTGTTTTCATGATAGTGTTCTGGTTATTGCCAATGATAGAGGCAGAGGTTTCAGCCATGGCATTCAAGACATTTTCATAGATGCCTGCCATCTCAATGGCCTGTTGGGTTTCAACCAGCGTATCTTCCAAGAGATCCTCGTCCTCGATATATTTCTTCAAGCTAGAGGCGTTACCTGTTAGCTTTTTGACAATACGCTCATTCATCTTAAGTGAGGCTTTTAGATAGACAATGGATTTTTCCAATTCCATCATGTCAATCAAGTGCTCGTTTTTAGTCGCATTTTCCAACTGAGCTTCCAATTTATCACTCTGACGGTCGATAGAACGTAGGGCGGTTAGGTAAAGTTGAGCGTTGCGATAGAGAATCTGAAAGACAAAACGGGTTTTCATAAAGGTGTAGAAGTTACGCACACGGTGGTTGAGGAAGTTATCCATGAGACTAATGTCCTCAAGACAAGTAGTAACAACCACCTCATCGGTAACGATGATACCCAATGGAATAGTGACGTAGTAGCTTTTGTTATTACGCTCTTCTTGGGTTGGGACGTCGACCAGAATCAGGGTGTAGTCATCTTCGACATCGATACGTGAAGTTTCTTCCACGTCCAGAGGGGCGCGGAGGTCTTGAATATCAATGTTAAACCGTTCTGCGACCTTCATGGCTTCTTCTTGGGAAGGGTTCACCAAATGAATCCAAGCACCAGGCTCGAATGTTTCAATTTCTTTGAATTCTTTTCCGGTGGATAAGAACATTTGTTTCAATGGGAACCCCTCCTTCGTCATTAAGTAAGCGCTAGCATCTTGATTGTAAAAGGATTTTTACAATCGCTTTTAAGTCCAATTAACACTGCTCTTAACTTTTTTAGTGCTGTCAAATGAGGCTTGGGATGATGTTCCTTGCCTTTTTTAGACACTCCACCATTATACTACATTTGAAACATTTTTGGGCTGGATAAATTGAAATTTTGTTATAATTATGAGAGAAAGTCGGGATGGTTTTTCCATCCGTCTGTAGAAAGGAGCGGCAGTAGCTTTTGGGCTAGGGCCTCTTAAAAATATGCAAGATAAGTTAGTGATTCATGGAGCAAGAGCTCACAATTTAAAAAATATCGATGTGGAGATTCCGCGTGATAAACTGGTGGTGGTGACGGGCTTGTCAGGTTCTGGTAAGTCTTCTTTGGCCTTTGATACCATCTATGCAGAGGGGCAACGTCGTTATGTGGAAAGTCTCTCAGCCTATGCCCGCCAGTTTTTGGGGAATATGGAGAAACCTGATGTGGACTCGATTGATGGTTTGAGTCCTGCCATCTCCATTGACCAGAAAACAACAAGTAAAAACCCTCGTTCGACGGTCGGAACGGCAACAGAGATTAATGACTATCTTCGTCTCCTGTATGCGCGTGTGGGTGTTCCTTATTGTCCTAATGGTCATGGAGCCATTCAGTCGTCCTCTGTGGAACAGATTGTGGACGAGGTTCTAGCTCTTCCTGAGCGTACACGTATGCAAATTTTGGCACCGATTGTTCGTCGTAGAAAAGGGCAACACAAGGCCGTTTTTGAGCGTGTACAAAAGGACGGTTATGTTCGTGTTCGTGTAGATGGTGAGATTTACGATGTCACAGAAGTGCCAGAGTTGTCTAAGTCTAAGATGCATAATATCGAAGTGGTTGTGGACCGCTTGGTGAATAAGGATGGTATCCGTAGTCGTCTCTTTGATTCGGTGGAGGCGGCCCTGCGTTTAGCAGATGGCTACTTGATTGTGGATACTATGGATGATAATGAGCTGCTTTACTCAGAACATTATTCTTGTCCGGTTTGTGGCTTCACAGTACCAGAGTTGGAGCCTCGTCTCTTTTCATTCAATGCGCCATTTGGCTCTTGTCCGACCTGTGATGGTTTGGGTAATAAACTAGAAGTTGATATGGATTTGGTTATCCCTGATGCTAGTAAGACCTTACGTGAAGGTGCTCTGGCGCCTTGGAATCCTATTTCGTCCAACTATTATCCAGCCATGCTTGAGCAGGCCATGGAGCAGTTCGGCGTGGATATGGATACGCCATTTGAAGATCTTAAAAAAGAAGAACAAGATTTGATTCTCTACGGATCTGGGGATCGTGAATTCCATTTCCATTATGTTAATGATTTTGGTGGGGTGCGTGATATTGACATTCCTTTTGAAGGGGTTGTGACTAATATCAGTCGTCGCTATCACGAGACCAATAGTGATTTCACTCGCAATGTCATGCGAGGTTATATGAATGAGCTGTCATGTCCAACTTGTCATGGCTATCGTCTTAACGAAGCGGCACTCTCAGTTCGTGTTGGTGGTGAGAATGGCTTAAATATTGGTCAAATCTCTGATTTGTCTATTTCAGATCATCTTAAGGAAATCGATAACCTTGAATTAGGTGAAAACGAGGGAGTGATCGCTCGTCCAATTGTGAAGGAAATCAAGGATCGCTTGACTTTCTTAAATAATGTAGGCCTTAATTATTTGACTCTCTCTCGTATGGCTGGAACCCTTTCAGGTGGTGAGAGTCAGCGTATCCGTTTGGCGACACAGATTGGCTCTAACCTTTCTGGAGTCCTATATGTGTTGGATGAGCCTTCTATTGGGCTTCATCAGCGTGACAATGATCGCTTGATTTCAAGTCTTAAAAAGATGCGTGACCTTGGCAATACCTTGATTGTGGTAGAGCATGATGAAGATACCATGCGTGAGGCTGACTGGCTTATCGATGTGGGACCTGGTGCTGGTGCCTTTGGTGGTCAAATCATGGCCTCTGGAACCCCAGAGGAAGTGGCTAAGAACAAGAAATCAATTACTGGTCAGTACCTGTCAGGTGCCAAATCAATTCCTGTACCGACGGAACGTCGTGTAGGTAATGGTCGTTTTATCGAGGTTACAGGAGCTAGCGAAAATAACCTTAAGAATGTGTCTGTCAAGTTTCCACTTGGAAAGTTGATTGCAGTCACAGGTGTTTCTGGTTCAGGAAAATCGACTTTGGTTAACGGAATTCTCAAGAAAAAAATTGCCCAGGAGCTCAATCGCAATAGTGAGAAACCTGGTAAACACAAATCAGTGACAGGAATCGAGCATATCGAGCGTTTGATTGATATTGACCAAAGTCCAATTGGGCGTACACCTCGTTCTAATCCAGCGACTTACACAGGCGTCTTTGACGATATTCGTGATCTTTTTGCCCAAACCAATGAAGCCAAGATTCGAGGTTACAAGAAGGGGCGTTTCTCTTTTAATGTCAAGGGTGGCCGTTGTGAAGCCTGCTCTGGTGATGGTATTATCAAGATTGAGATGCATTTCTTGCCTGATGTTTATGTCCCTTGTGAGGTTTGCCATGGCACACGCTATAATTCTGAGACCCTAGAAGTTCGTTATAAAGGGAAAAATATTGCGGAGATTCTAGATATGACAGTTGATGACGCAGTTGACTTCTTTGCGGCTATTCCTAAGATTGCTCGTAAGGTGCAAACGATTAAGGACGTGGGGCTCGGGTATGTGACCCTGGGGCAACCAGCCACAACCCTATCAGGCGGTGAGGCTCAGCGTATGAAACTGGCTAGTGAGCTTCACAAACGCTCTACTGGGAAGTCTTTCTACATTCTGGATGAACCTACGACTGGTCTCCATACAGATGACATTGCTCGTCTCTTGAAGGTACTTCAGCGTTTTGCGGACGATGGTAACACGGTTCTCGTGATTGAGCACAATTTGGATGTTATTAAGACCGCAGACCATATTATTGATTTGGGTCCTGAAGGTGGTGTCGGTGGAGGTACTATCGTAGCTACAGGGACTCCAGAAGAGGTAGTAGCCGTTCCAGAAAGCTACACGGGACAATATTTGAAAGAAAAATTGAAATAAAAGAAGAAGGCTCTATGAGTCTTTTTTTGCTTTAGGCTGGTTTAAGTTGAGTTTGCTATTCTATGGTTAAGAAAAAACATACAGGAGTCAAACTATGGTTAAAAAGCGTTTTTTTATAGGCTTTAATGGTATTCTTCTAGCCCTATTTCTAGATATTTGTCTTTTGATTAGCATCCGTACAGTGGATTATCATGGCCATTTTCAATCAGCAACAGATAAATGGGAAACTTTGCTTTATGTTTTAGGAATTTATTTTAGTTTTCTCCTTTTTGAAGTGATTTTTTATCTTATTCTGAAACACCGTAGAAATAAACAAGTTTTGGAACAGGTCTTATAAAGGCCTGTCTTTTTGTGTTCAGTGGTAGTGACATTTATGTCACTATTTTTTTGAAAAGGGAGAACTTATAATGACCTTATACCCAAATCCACTAGGTCTCCAAGACGACTAAATCTTTGTATAGTCCAAGTGGTTATTGCTGTATTTATTTTTGAAAAGAAAGGAGAAATAAGAATGCGAACTAAGGTATATGGTGAAGAGCTCAATGCTGAAACCTTAGAAAATGTTACAGGGGGTGGTTTTGTATCTAAACCTCAAACCTTACCTGAACGATTGGGTTGGAACAAATGGTGGTTGAAAAGAAGACCTCCTTATGGCGATTAGAAGTTACCATGGGCACCAGATATGGGAAAGAGGAGTATGGATAAACAGAAGAATAATCTTATTAGAAGCTTAAGCATTGTTATCGTGATTGTCTGGCTATTTATTGTGATCATAAATGCTACACTAAGTTTCACCGAAGGTGTTGCTTTTATTGACCATTGTCTCGTCTGGTCAACACTTTCGCTAGCTTTTTCTTTGTTTGCGCTTAGAGTAGCGAGTAAGGATAAGGAGAAATGATTTTCTCTGCTGATTATTATAGTCTTAGGTTGAGTTTATTTGCTTAGCCTTTTCTTTTTATCTTTAATCCTATGGAATAGTGACATCTATGTCACTATTTTTTATTTCGTTAAGCTCTTATAATGAAGTCATAGCTTGGACTTAGTTGTTAAAGTGCTAATTAAATAGAAAAAGGAGAGAAACATGGTAATTAGTGTCATGGTACCCTTGCTTTTGTTAATGGGTAAAAAGTAAGATGTCACACGGTAAACAAATAAGGAGAATACATGAAGAAAATACAATTTATTTTGATGGCGAGTTTTGTTTTAGGTACTTGCCAGTTAGCGGTGCTTAGTGGAGCAGCGGATGAGTTAGATGTTAAGGAATCTACAGTCGAATTATCCAATAATTCTGTTGAGAATGGTGAAGTAGAGAATGTGGAAGTTTCTTCTGAAACAGCTTCTCAACAGGTAGCTGAGAAAGTTGAATATATTAGTGAGACAAAGGAAAATTCGCTTCCTCAATCATCACAGACAGGAGTGGTTGAGACAGAAGTAAGGTCCGAAGAGGTCTCGGTTGAAACTTATGAAAAGAATCTTGAAAACCTGAAGCCAGTCTCTTATAGTGATGTCACAAATATGTTGACTGAAGATGGCGGGGACCATATCCTTTATGTTGGCCGGCCAACCTGCTACTATTGTCGTCAAAGTTCTCCAGTTTTGAAGGATTTCAATACCCTGATTGATGGTCAGCTTCTTTATTACAATACAGATTCGGATCAGTTGGACCGTGAGTCTCGTAAAATACTATTTGATAAGCTAGGTATTCCAGGGACTCCAAGTGTAATTCGTCTCAAAAATGGTCAATTGGTTTCTGGCTATCTTGGCAGTGCTCCGTATGCCCAAGCTATTTATCAGGCTGTTTTTAAGGAAGAAACTGAGAAAACGGAGACACCAGAGGGAACAGAGGTAGTAGAGAAGGCGGAAAATCCCTTACCTGAATCCCCCTCTGAAGATACTATCAAGTATGGTGGTGAGAATACAGTTAATCCTACAGACCTGTCTGTTACTAGCCTAATGTCTCAAATTAAGCAAGTTTTTAGGAATCTAACAGATCTGCTTATAAGTCTTTTAGGGAAATTTATCTAACAGACTACTTTCTAAGTCGAGAAATAAAAGAATTTATCAAATATGATTTCATCGGACTTAATCTAAGGTCATTTCTTCGAGTATCATAAGCGATTGGGCTAGTTATTTAAACAAAGAAAGGTAAATACATGACAGTGCTAGCGGTGAAAGGCTTAACCTATAGTTTTGGAAAGCAAACCGTTTTGGATAATATCTCGTTCACGTTAGAGAAGGGGGATATTGCCGGTTTGATTGGTAATAATGGTGCAGGGAAGACAACCCTGATGAAACTAGTTTCAGGTATTTTGGCAGGACCCAAGGATATTATTGACTTAAAAACAAGAACTGTAGGAGCCTTGATTGAAGCTCCAGCCCTATATCCTAACATGACTGTTGAAGCAAACCTTAAATTTTATTGTAAATTGTACAGTAAGGATTATGAGTTGATTGACCGTTATAAGGACGAGTTGGAGGTAGCAGCCTATCTTAAACGCAAGGCTTCCAAATTGTCTTTGGGAATGAAGCAACGTGTGGGTTTGTTTATCGCCTTAGTTGCTTCAGATGAACTCATCCTTCTTGATGAGCCTACAAATGGTCTAGACCCTAATGGAATCAACAGTCTCCTCACATTAATTAAAAAGTTAGCTAAAAATCATGGCCTAACCTTTATTATCTCAAGTCATATCCTGTCTAACCTTGAACAGGTTTGTACGAAAAACTTTTTGTTGAAGAATCATAAGCTGATTTACTTAGATGACAGTAATAATGTCAAATACAAGATTTATACTGAGGATTTAAGTTTGAAGTCATTGATGTCTCTGCTCAAATTAAATGGTCTATCTTTTGAACGACAAAAGCATGACATCTTAGTCAAAGGATTAGCAGCTGTTAAGCAGGTTATGGATCGGGAGGGGATTCCTTTTACTTATGAAAAAGAAGGATTAAGTGAGGTGCTATTCAATGAAAAGTAAATTGAGAACGGTATTTTTAAAGCAGGAATGTGTGACGAGGAGTGTTTTTATTTGTCTTGGATTGGTAGCCTTGATTGGTGCAATTGTAATCTTATGTGATGGCTATAAGGGAGATTACCTTGGGCCATCAGCGATTATTGCCAGTTATTCCTTTATCGTGGATATCGTCTTTGCTTATCTAGCAGTATCTAGTCTTGGACGAGAATTTCAGAATCGAACAATTAATATGATTCGGGTGTCTTCCTTATCTGGACGCGAGGTTATTCTTCGAAAACTCTTAAGTTTCCTTGTGTTATCTATAGTTGCTGCTACTATTTTGGTTTTGGAGTTGGCCTTCTACAAGTATTCTGTGCAGCATGTAGATTTTCCTTTGTGGGATTATATCAGAGACATCTATATTGATTTCCTACTCTATGGAGCCTTTATTTATATGGTTTCCTCTTTGCTTGTCTTGTTTGTAAAAAATACCTTGACAGCCTTTGTAACGGCTTATTTTGGAGTAACAGGAATGACTTTCTTCACCCTCTATTTGGCTAGTTTAGGGGATACCATGACTAAGCTGATGACTTATGTGCCATTTAGTTTTATGCGAGCAGTTTTTACTAGCGGTCAACAGTTCTTCAGTCTTCGCGAAGCCCTTGTTTTGTTTGCTTGGACTCTGGTTTTGCTCTTCTTTGCGCCAACTATCTACGAAAAGCGAGCCTTTGTATAATGCTAATAAAGTCAGAGTTTCATCTGGCTTTTTCTTTATGACATCAAAAAAACACTCTAAAATGCCAATTTAATCCTTTAAAGTCTGAAAATTTGGTATAATTAACCTAAAATACCAAAGGAGTAATTCATAATGCAACTTAGACTTGAACGATTTGATGCCAAACTTGCCCAATCAGGCCTTGATGCCTTGTTGGTGACAGGACAAAAAAATATCTATTATTTAACAGATTTCTGGGGGACAAATGCGACTGTCTTCATTACTAAGAATCGTCGCCTCTTCTTAACGGATTCACGTTATACCCTCATTGCCAAACAATCTGTGCATGGCTTTGATATTATCGAAAGTAAGGATCCGCTTAAGGATATTGTTAAAATTATCGAGGCTGATAAACTGGAAATAATCGGATTTGATAATCAGGTATCATTTGCTTACTACCAAGGTCTTCAAGCGATTTTTGAAGGCTACACTTTATCACCACAAAGCAACTTCATGGAAGAGTTGCGTATGATCAAGGACGAAAAAGAATTGGCAACTATCCGTAAGGCTTGTTCTATCTCAGACCGTGCCTTTACAGATGTACTTGATTATATTAAACCAGGTCAAACAACAGAACTACAAGTGGCAAACTTCCTAGATTTCCGTATGCGTGAGTACGGAGCTTCAGGGGTTTCCTTTGAGTCTATCATTGCTTCAGGTTACCGTTCTGCTATGCCTCATGGGGTTGCTTCAGAAAAGGTTATCCAATCTGGTGAAACCTTAACGATGGACTTTGGTTGCTACTACAACCACTACGTTAGCGATATGACTCGTACTATCCATATTGGTGACACCACTGATGAGGAGCGTGAAATTTATGATATCGTTCTACGTTCTAACCAGGCCTTGATTGACGCAGCTAAGGCTGGTATGACACGTCGTGACTATGATAAGGTTGCGCGTGATGTTATTGTCGAAGCGGGGTACGGTGACTACTTTACACATGGTATTGGACATGGTATCGGTCTTGACATTCACGAGATTCCTTACTTTGGTAACTCTGATGAGACTATCGAAGCTGGTATGGTCTTGACGGACGAGCCAGGTGTTTATTTGGCTGATAAATACGGTGTTCGTATCGAAGATGACATCATTATCACAGAAAATGGTTGTGAATTGATTACCCTTGCGCCTAAGGAATTGATTGTTCTCTAAGATTTGGAGGAATACTTTATGCCAAACCGTTTATCTTGGCAAGATTATTTTATGGCTAATGCAGAGCTGATTTCTAAGCGTTCTACGTGTGACCGTGCCTTTGTTGGAGCTGTTTTAGTCAAGGACAAGCGTATTATCGCTACAGGTTATAACGGCGGAGTTTCTGAGACTGATAACTGTAACGAAGTAGGCCACTATATGGAAGATGGTCATTGTATTCGTACGGTACACGCAGAGATGAATGCCCTTATCCAATGTGCCAAAGAGGGGATTTCTACCAAAAATACAGAGATTTATGTGACTCATTTTCCTTGTATCAACTGTACCAAAGCTCTCTTGCAAGCTGGTATTGTTAAGATTACATACAAGGCCAATTATAGGCCCCATCCCTTTGCGATTGAATTGATGGAACAAAAAGGCGTTTCTTATTTGCAACATGATGTTCCAGAGGTTCACTTAGGAATGGATGACTAGTTTGTTCTTTGAAAAAAGCCTGAGGATTGGGCTTGAATCTATAAAACATTTGAGCCATGCTATCATTTATGGTAAAATAAACTGATAATAATTTTTTACAAAGAGGTATTTAATAATGATTGAAGCAAGTAAACTCCGTGCGGGTATGACTTTCGTAACTAACGATGGCAAATTGATCAAAGTTCTTGAAGCTAGCCACCACAAACCTGGTAAAGGTAACACAATCATGCGTATGAAATTGCGTGATGTTCGTTCAGGTTCAACTTTTGATACTAGCTATCGTCCAGAAGAAAAATTTGAACAAGCAATCATCGAAACAGTACCAGCGCAATACTTGTACCAAATGGATGATACTGCATACTTCATGAACACTGAAACATATGACCAATATGAAATCCCAGTAGCCAACGTTCAAGAAGAATTGAAATTTATCCTTGAAAACTCAGATGTAAAAATCCAATTCTACGGAACAGAAGTTATTGGTGTTCAAGTGCCAACAACTGTTGAATTGACTGTTACTGAAACACAACCATCAATCAAAGGTGCAACAGTTACAGGTTCAGGTAAACCTGCAACACTTGAAACTGGTCTTGTGGTTAACGTTCCAGACTTTATCGAAGCTGGTCAAAAATTGGTTATCAACACAGCTGAAGGTACTTACGTATCACGTGCCTAAGCCCGACTAAGTCTTTCAAACCACTGGTTTGAAGGCTTTATTTTCCAAACTAACGGAAAGGAAACATGCGATGACTACAGAAAATATCGGTGAAATTGTAATTGCCCCTCGCGTGCTCGAAGTGATTACAGGTATCGCTGCAACTAAAGTGGAAGGTGTTTACGCCCTTCAAAATAAAAATGTTACGGATAGTCTCAGCAAAACAAGCTTGGGACGTGGTGTTTACCTCCGAACAGAAGAAGATGGTACTGTAAATGCTGATATCTACGTCTCACTTCAGTATGGGGTTAACGTACCAGCGGTTTCAATTGAAATTCAAAAGGCTGTTAAAGCAGCTGTCTATGATATGGCAGAAGTGGCAATTTCAGAAGTCAATGTTCACGTTGAATCTATTGTTACTGAAAAGTCACAAAAACCAGACTTGGCTGAATTGTTTAACGAGGATTTTTTGAATGACTAATATCTTTAAAGATTCACGTCGTGACCTTCGTGAGCGTGCTTTTCAAACGCTTTTTGCCCTTGAATTTGGTGGAGAAGCTCTGGAACAAGCACATTTCGCTTACACTTATGACAAGCCAATTGACGAAGAAACTGAAGTTGATGTACCAGCCTTTCTCCTTAGCCTAGTAACAGGTGTCCGTGAAGAGTTGGTTCAACTTGATAGTCAAATTGAAGAAAAGTTGAAAGAGGGTTGGAGCCTCTCACGTTTGATTGTGACAGATCGTACTCTCCTTCGTTTGGGACTTTATGAAATCACGTCATTTGAAGAAACACCAGGACGTGTAGCTATTAACGAAATCATTGAAATCGCTAAAAAATATTCTGATGAAACATCTGCTAAGTTCATTAATGGTGTACTTAGTCAGTTTGTGACAGATGAAGCATAAGGAAAAGAAGTTGAGCCTTGTTTCAACTTCTTTTTTTCTACAAATGTAACAAGAAAAAAGTCGCAAGCGGAGATTTCTTGCGACTTTCATTTATATACTGCCACCAGGAATCAGACTCACTGGAAGTACATAATCACGATTAACTGTTTTGCCTTTAATTTTCTTGAGAAGAATTTCGACACAAAGCTTAGCAATTTCATCCAAAGGTTGTTGGATAGTTGCTAACTCTGGGTAGAAGTGACGGATAAAGGCGGTACCATCATAACCGATGATTTTTAGGTCATCTGGGATAGAAAGTCCCAATTGTCTAGCTATCTTCATAACCAAGATAGCTGTTAAATCGTCCGAAACAAAGATGCCATCTGGTTTTTCACGAGAGATAATAGATTTGATTTCTAATTCTCGTCGCATGAGAGACAAATCGTTTGGAACAGGACAAATAATACCTTCCTTGTCCAATTCATAATTAAAACCTAGTTGACGAAGTCCTGTTGGAGAATCCGAATTATCATAGCCTGTAATCATGACAATGCGTTGACAGCCAGCCTTGACCATAGCTCTTGCGGCTAACTTGCCACCTTCAAAGTTGTCAGACGAAACAATAGGAATTTTTGGGGCGAGATTACGGTCGAAGGCAACGATGGGAGCTTCAACCTTCTCATAATCCTCAATACCAAGATTGTGACTAGACGAGATGATGCCGTCACATTGGTTGGCGGCGAGCATCTCCAAATAGTCCCTCTCCTTGTTAGGATCATGCTCACTATTACAAATAATGGTTTTATAACCTTGCTTAAAGAGTTCATCCTCAAGACGTTCAATAAGTTCGGCATAAAATATATTGGAAATATTTGGGAAAATCAAGCCAACAAGTTTGGCCGACTTTCCTTGAAGACCTCGAGCTAAATTATTAGGTTTATAGTTGAGTTCTTGCATAGCAGCGTGAACTTTGTCAATGGTCTTCTGTGAGAGGTAGCCCTTTTTGTTTATGACGCGAGAAACTGTGGTTGGGCTCACACCAGCCAGTTCGGCAACGTCAGTAAGCTTTGCGACCATAAATCACCTTAGTATTTCAAGTCGAAGTAGTGTCCAGAAACGTTCCCTGATGTCACTTTGATACCAGTTTGTTCTGCACTTGGGAAGACGCGGCTAGTGAAGACTTTTTCACCTTTGTTGAAGAAAATTTCAACGATTGAATTGTCTACAAAGATGTTTGCTGTTGCAGCTTGACCGGCATCAAGAGTACATTCACGACTTGTGCCAAAGTCAGTCGCATATTGTTCACCAGCTTTAGAACGGTCAAGGATAACTTTTCCGTTTTCAGTATCAACTGTAAGTGACAAGCCATTTCCTTCTTGGTCTGCGAAGAGGACAAGTTCTGTTTGAGTGTTAGCTTCAAAGTTAAGTTCAAGCTCGTAAGTGTTAGTTGTTGCCGTTTTTTCAGAGAAATCTTCTTGGCTAGCACGTAAGCTTGTAATGGCTTCGACTGGATATTGGTAGAGTTTGCCATCTTTAATAGACAATTCTTTAACCAAGCTCATAGCCCCTTGGTAGTCGTATTTGTCAGTTGGATAGTCCACATCTGGAAGACCGATCCAGCTGACAATAAGGGCACGACCATCTGGAGTATTAAAGCCTTGAGTTGCATATGCTTCAAATCCGTAGTCCAAGTTGATAATTGGTGTGCCATCAACGAGGGCAGGTTTTTCTGTGTCGAAATCTTGGAAAATCTTATAAGTGTTAGGGTAGATGTTACCGTAGTCAAGTTCAGCTTTATCGAGACCTTGTGGGCTATAAAGAAGAACAGGTTTGCCATCTACAAAGACAAGGTTAGGACACTCAATCATGTACTCTGACCCAGTGCCACCAAAGTCAAGATTACCAACCTCAACCCAGTTTTCGACATCATTGTCTACTGCCTTGTAAAGTTTGATATAACCTTGTTTATCGTGGTTTTGAGCACCTACGATAGCGTAGAATTGTCCCTTGTAATCGAAGATTTGAGGGTCACGGAAGTGCCCAGTAGCGTCAGCAGGTTGTTTGATAAGAACCTTGTCGAATTTTTCGATTTTGCCGTCTTTATCCATCCAAGCGCCGATTTGACGTGGGTCACGAATCCAGTTTTCATCACGAACGTTCCCAGTATAGAAGATAAAGAGTTTATCACCGATTTGATAAGCAGAACCTGAGTAGGCACCGTGGCTATCATTTTCATGGTCTGGCAAGAGTTTGACACCAGTTTCTGTAAAGTGAACCAAATCTTCAGTTTCAGTATGCACCCATTGTTTCAAACCATGAGCAGCTCCAAATGGCCAACTTTGGTAGAAAAGTTGGAACTTACCATTAAAGTAAGAAAAACCGTTTGGATCATTAAGAAGCCCTGTTTCTGGTTCGATATGGTAACTTGCACGCCAAGGTGATTTAGCGACATTTTCTCTAATCTTTGTTTTTTCTTCGTCTGTCCAATCTGCGTATGGACGGTAACGAACTTCTGTTGGTAGATTCATATTTAGTAATCTCCTAATCTATTTGTTAATAATATAGTAAACGTTTTACCTATAAAAATCAACGATTTATAACAAAAAATAAAAAAATATGCTAAACGGTTGACATATGGCAGAAAGATGCTAAAATAGTTATCGTAAAGAAAAGCTAAACGCTTTCATACCAAATTTTATTAAGGAGAATTTTGCAAATGGATAACAAACAAATTGCAAAAGAAGTCATCGATGCCCTCGGTGGACGTGAAAACGTCAACAGTGTTGCTCACTGTGCGACTCGTCTACGTGTGATGGTCAAAGATGAAAACAAAATCAATAAAGAAAAGGCTGAGAACATTGAAAAAGTTCAAGGTGCTTTCTTTAACTCAGGTCAATACCAAATGATTTTTGGTACAGGTACTGTTAACAAGATTTACGACGAAGTCGTTGCTCAAGGTCTTCCAACAGCATCTAAAGACGAACAAAAAGCAGAAGCTGCTAAACAAGGTAACTGGTTCCAACGTGCTATCCGTTCATTCGGTGACGTTTTCGTTCCATTGCTTCCAGCAATCGTAGCGACTGGTCTTTTCATGGGTATCCGTGGAGCAATCAATAACGATACAGTTCTTGGTTTGTTCGGTACAACATCAAAAGCTTTTGCTGCTACTGATTTCTATACTTACACAGTTGTATTGACAGATACAGCCTTCGCCTTCTTCCCAGCCTTGATTTGTTGGTCAGCCTTTAACGTATTTGGTGGTTCACCACTTCTTGGTTTGGTTCTTGGTTTGATGATGGTTAACAACGCCCTTCCTAACGCTTGGGATGTTGCATCAGGTGCTGCTAAACCAATTTACTTCTTTGATTTTATTCCAGTAGTAGGTTACCAAAACTCAGTGCTTCCAGCCTTCTTCGTAGGTTTGCTTGGTGCTAAGTTCGAGCAATGGGTTCGTAAATGGGTTCCAGACGTTCTTGACCTTCTCTTGCGTCCACTTATCGTCTTCGCAGTAATGTCAGCTTTGGCCCTCTTTATCATTGGTCCTGTCTTCCATACTGTTGAAAGCTATGTTCTTGCTGCTACAGAATGGATTCTTAACTTGCCATTTGGTCTTGCTGGTCTTGTTCTTGGTGGAGTTCACCAAGTTATCGTCGTTACAGGGGTTCACCACGTCTTTAACTTGCTTGAAGCTAACCTCATTGCTAATACTGGTAAAGACCCACTTAACGCTATCATCACAGCTGCTATGACTGCCCAAGCTGGTGCGACACTTGCAGTGGGTGTTAAAACTAAAGATGCTAAATTGAAAGCACTTGCTTTCCCTGCAACTCTTTCAGCGGTACTTGGTATCACTGAACCAGCTATCTTCGGGGTTAACCTTCGTTTCGGTAAACCATTTATCATGGGTCTTATCGCTGGTGCTGCTGGTGGTTGGTTGGCCTCAATCCTTAACCTCGCTGGTACAGGATTTGGTGTAACAATCGTTCCTGGTACTCTTCTTTACCTTAACGGTCAAGTGCTTAAGTATGTGATCATGGTACTTGTAACACTTGCTCTTGGTTTTGCTCTTACTTGGATCTTCGGTTACAAAGAGGAAGAAGTTGAAGCTCAAAAAGAAGTTGTTGCTGAAGATATTGCATCTGCAGAATCAGCTCCAGTTGCATTGCAAGCCGAAACAATCGCTGCACCACTTAAAGGTGAAGTTGTAGCTTTGGAAAATGTTAATGACCCAGTCTTCTCATCAGGAGCTATGGGTAAAGGTGCCGCTATTAAACCTTCAGGAAACCAAGTAGTCGCACCATTTGATGGTGAAGTGCAAATCGCCTTCCCAACAGGTCACGCTTACGGTCTTAAATCTGATAAAGGTGCTGAAGTGCTTATCCACATCGGTATCGACACTGTCTCACTTGACGGTAAAGGATTTGATGCTAAAGTTCAAGCAAATCAACGTATTAAAAAAGGTGATGTCTTGGCTACCTTCGATAGCTCAGTAATCACTGAAGCAGATCTTGACGATACAACTATGGTTATCGTTACAAACACTGCAGACTTCGAAGATGTTTCATCAGTAGCGACTGGTTCAGTTGCTGAAGGTGCAGACTTCATCGCAGTTAAATAATAAGCTAGAAAAGTCGAAGCCAATTCGGCTTTTTTAGTTAAATGGCTCATAAAGAAAAGTATGAAGCAGAGTAGTCTGTACCTCCTTAAACAAGGTCTCATTTAGATTGTCTTTTGCCTAGCTTTTATTTATAATAGTATAAATAGTTATTATTGATCATAAAAGGAGATAGCTTTACCTATGGCTAAACTTTACGGAAGCTTGGAAGCTGGTGGTACAAAATTTGTTTGTGCTGTTGGCGATGAGAAATTCCAAGTCGTTGAAAAAACTCAATTCCCAACAACTACACCTTACGAAACAATTGACCGTACTATTGAATTTTTCAAACGTTATGAAGATCAATTGGCTGGAATTGCAATTGGTTCATTTGGACCAATTGATGTTGATCCAAACTCTGAAACATATGGTTTTGTGACTTCAACACCAAAACCACATTGGTCAAATGTCGACCTTCTTGGTTTGATTGCTAAAGAGTTTAATATTCCTTTCTACTTTACGACTGATGTTAACTCATCTGCTTATGGTGAGACACTTGTTCGTAAAGGTGTTAAGAGTCTTGTTTACTACACTATCGGAACTGGTATTGGAGCCGGTGCTATTCAAAATGGTGAGTTCATTGGTGGTATGGGTCACACTGAAGCTGGTCACGTATATGTACCTCTTCACCCAAATGATGTTTCCAATGAATTTAACGGAACTTGTCCATTCCACCGCGGATGTTTGGAAGGTTTGGCTGCTGGTCCATCACTTGAAGCCCGTACAGGTATTCGTGGCGAATTGATTGAGCAAAATTCTGAGGTTTGGGATGTTCAAGCTTACTACATTGCTCAAGCTGCTGTCCAGGCAACTGTGCTCTACCGTCCAGAAGTTATCGTCTTTGGGGGTGGTGTTATGGGACAAGAACACATGCTTCGTCGTGTCCGTGAAAAATTCACAGCTCTTTTGAATGGTTACCTTCCAGTGCCAGACGTGACTGAGTATATTGTGACACCTGCTGTTTCAGGTAATGGCTCTGCGACGCTTGGTAACTTTGCACTTGCCAAAGATGTAGCTGACAAACACTCACGCAAATAAGCAAAATATGTAAAATCGCTTTAAGACATGATCTTAAGGCGTTTTGCTCTATACAGGAGGATGTAATGGAACCTTTATTTTTAGATTCGCCAATGCATGAAAAAATCTGGGGAGGTAATCGACTTAAGACAGAGTTTGGTTACGATATTCCCAGTGAACACACTGGTGAATACTGGGCAATTTCTGCCCATCCTAATGGTGTATCCTATGTCAAAAACGGGAAGTATGCTGGTTTTCATCTGGCAGAACTTTACAAGGATAAACCAGAACTTTTTGGAAATCCCAAGACTAGTGTTTTTCCTTTGTTGACAAAGATTTTGGACGCTAATGACTGGCTCTCAGTACAAGTACACCCTGATGATGCTTATGGACTAGAGCATGAAGGTGAGCTAGGAAAGACAGAATGTTGGTATATTATTGATGCTGAAGAGGGTGCAGAGATTATTTATGGTCACAAGGCTAAGACAAAGGAAGAATTAGCGTCCTTAATTGAAGCAGGTGATTGGGACGGACTTTTGTCGAAAACTCCTGTTAAAAAAGGTGACTTTTTCTTTGTACCAAGTGGTACCATGCATGCTATTGGTCCAGGTATCCTGATCTTAGAGACTCAACAATCTAGCGACACCACTTACCGTGTCTATGATTTTGATCGTAAGGATGATCAGGGCAATAAACGTGAGCTTCATATTCAACAGTCTCTTGATGTCTTGAATCTAGGGGACCCAGAAAATAGCGTTCCAACAACTGTTAAGACCTTGCAATTAGAGTCGACTTGTTTGACATCAAACTCCTTCTTCACCGTATATAAATGGAAACTCAGTGGCTTGGTTGACTTCAAACAATCAGCTCCTTATTTGCTTTGTTCGGTACTTTCTGGCAATGGGACTATGACTATCGATTCACGCATTTATTGTCTAAAAAAAGGTGATCACTTCATTCTTCCAAATGATGTGACAGATTGGGAAATTGATGGACAATTGGAGATGATTGTCAGTCACCCTAACGAGGCTTAAGTATGAGTAATGAAAAAGTTTTAGCTGCACTATTTGAGCGTATTGAAATCAACAAATCCTATTATTTTGAGGGAGCTTATTATCGTCTGAAAGACTATGGCGACCACATTTATGGCTTACAACGGGCAATTCCTGGTATGTGTGGTGAAAAAACAGCTTCCCCTAGCATCAAATTTTACTGGAAAAATGGTGTTTTAGAGTATCAATTCTACGTTGATTTTGAAGCTAGCCCTATGATAATGAAGGCCTATAGCGGCACCGACCATGCCTTCTTTGAACAGGCTTTTGAAAATCTCTTGCATGATTTTGAGGATATCCTAGAGAGCCAAGAGAACTCTAAGAAGTAGTTTTAAAGCATTATTGTCGATATTTTCAGTGAATCTAATAAAAAAGTTTTCGTTTATTTGCAAATCCATTGTGAAAGCCCTTAAACTAGGGCTTTTTTCTTTGTCAATCCTTGAGTGATTTCTTGTTTAAAGGGGGCTTTTGTGGTAAAATATGGAGATAAAGACTGTCGAAAGGAAAAAAGATGGCAAATATATTACGCAAAATCATTGAAAATGATAAAGGCGAAATTAAGAAACTAGAAAAAACTGCCAAGAAAGTCGAGAGCTATGCTGATGCAATGGCAGCTCTTTCAGATGAAGAACTTCAGGCAAAAACAGAAGAATTTAAAAAACGATATCAAAACGGAGAAAGCCTAGACCAACTCTTGCCAGAGGCATTTGCAGTTGTTCGTGAAGGGGCAAAACGTGTCCTTGGACTTTTCCCATATCGTGTGCAAATCATGGGTGGTATTGTTCTTCACCATGGTGATGTACCAGAGATGCGTACAGGGGAAGGGAAAACCCTGACTGCGACAATGCCTGTTTACCTAAATGCTATTTCAGGTGAAGGTGTGCACGTTATCACCGTTAACGAATACCTCTCAGAGCGTGATGCGACTGAAATGGGTGAGCTTTATAGTTGGCTTGGTTTGTCAGTAGGGATTAACCTTTCAGCCAAATCACCAGCTGAAAAACGTGAAGCTTATAACTGTGACATCACTTACTCAACCAACTCAGAGGTAGGTTTCGACTATCTTCGTGATAACATGGTTGTTCGTAAGGAAAACATGGTACAACGTCCATTGAACTATGCCTTGGTCGATGAGGTTGACTCAGTTCTTATCGACGAAGCTCGTACACCATTGATTGTATCAGGTCCTGTAAGTTCAGAAACTAATCAGTTATATCACCGTGCGGATGCCTTTGTTAAGACCTTGACAGAGGATGATTATGCCATTGATATTCCAACAAAAACGATTGGTTTGAATGACTCAGGTATTGACAAGGCTGAAGAATTCTTTAACTTGGACAACTTGTACGATATTGATAATGTTGCCTTGACTCACTATATTGACAACGCCCTTCGTGCCAACTACATCATGTTGCATGATATTGACTATGTGGTCAGTCCTGAGCAAGAAATTCTTATCGTTGACCAATTTACAGGTCGTACCATGGAAGGACGTCGTTTCTCAGATGGGCTCCACCAAGCCATTGAGGCAAAAGAAGGTGTGCCAGTTCAAGAAGAAACGAAGACATCTGCCTCAATCACTTACCAAAATATGTTCCGTATGTACAAGAAATTGTCAGGGATGACTGGTACTGGTAAAACTGAGGAAGATGAATTCCGTGAAATTTACAACATGCGAATTATTCCGATTCCAACTAACCGTCCAATTCAACGTATTGACCACGATGACCTTCTTTACCCTACCTTGGATGCTAAATTCCGCGCAGTGGTACAAGATGTTAAACGTCGTTATGAAAAGGGACAGCCAGTCCTTGTTGGTACGGTTGCCGTTGAAACATCTGACTTGATTTCTAAGATGTTGGTTGAAGCAGGTATTCCTCATGAAGTGCTTAATGCCAAGAACCACGAAAAAGAAGCGCATATTATCATGAATGCGGGTCAACGTGGTGCTGTTACGATTGCGACCAACATGGCCGGTCGTGGTACCGACATCAAACTTGGTGAAGGTGTTCTTGACCTTGGTGGACTCTGTGTCATTGGTACAGAGCGTCACGAAAGCCGTCGTATCGATAACCAGTTGCGTGGTCGTGCGGGACGTCAAGGGGACCCAGGGGAATCTCAATTCTACCTTTCACTTGAAGACGAATTGATGCGTCGTTTCGGTTCTGATCGTATCAAACAAGTCTTGGAACGTTTGAATGCTGATGATGAAGATATTGTTATCAAATCACGTATGTTGACACGCCAAGTGGAAGCGGCTCAAAAACGTGTCGAAGGAAATAACTACGATACTCGTAAACAAGTCCTTCAGTACGATGACGTTATGCGTGAACAACGTGAAATCATCTACGCTGAGCGTTATGATGTTATCACAGCGGAACGTGACCTTGAACCTGAGATTAAGGCTATGATTACGCGTACGATTAACCGTACGGTAGATGGTCACAGCCGCAATGATCAAGAGGAAGCTCTTAAAGGTATTTTGAACTTTGCTCGTCAGGCTTTGGTTCCTGAGAATGCAATCTCACTTGAAGATTTACAAGAAGTGGGAGAGGTAACGAAACGTAGTGTTAATTATGACGCTATTAAAGTTTACTTGAATGAGTTAGCAGATGATGTTTATGATCGTCAAATCAAGAAATTGCGTTCAGAGGAAGCTATCCGTGAATTCCAAAAAGTCTTGATTTTGATGGTTGTTGATAACAAGTGGACGGATCACATCGATGCCCTAGATCAATTACGTAATGCCGTTGGTTTGCGTGGTTATGCACAAAACAACCCAATCGTTGAGTATCAATCTGAAGGGTTCAAGATGTTCCAAGATATGATTGGGGCAATTGAATATGATGTGACACGTACAATGATGAAAGCACAAATTCATGAACAATCTCGTGAAAATGTGAATGAACGTGTTTCGACAACAGCAACAGGCAATATTCAGGCCCACCAAGCAGATGCTAATGGTCAAGAAATTGACTTTAGTAAGGTTGGTCGTAATGACTTCTGTCCATGTGGCTCTGGTAAGAAATTTAAAAATTGTCACGGTCGTAAACAATTTTAGGAAAAAATAGGTAATTATTATGGTTTTTAAAGCAGTAAGTGAAAAAATTGATTTTGATGCAGTTAAAGAATCAACGACATTAACAGGTGAAGCCCTTGCCAAGAAACAAGCTCGTGATAAAGAGCTTGAAGCAATCATCAAGGGTGAAGATGACCGTACGCTTTTGGTTATCGGTCCATGTTCATCTGATAATGAAGAAGCTGTTCTTGATTATGCTCACCGTTTGGCTAAACTTCAAGAAGAAGTTAAAGATAAAGTCTTTATGGTTATGCGTGTCTATACAGCTAAACCTCGTACAAATGGTGATGGCTATAAAGGACTTGTACACCAACCTGATGCTGAAGGGAAACCAAACCTAATTAACGGTATCAAGGCTGTGCGTAATCTTCACTACCGTGTTATCACTGAAACTGGTATCACAACTGCTGATGAAATGCTTTACCCAGAAAACCTTCCTTTGGTAGATGACCTTGTGTCATACATTGCCGTTGGTGCACGTTCTGTAGAAGACCAACAACACCGTTTTGTTGCGTCAGGTATTGATGTTCCAACTGGTATGAAGAACCCAACATCAGGGAACCTTAACGTCATGTTTAATGGTATCTACGCCGCACAAAACAAACAAAACTTCCTCTTTAACGGTGAAGAAGTTGAAACTCCAGGGAACGCATTGGCACACGTTATTCTTCGTGGTTCAACGAATGAATATGGTAAAAACGTGCCTAACTTCTACTATGATGATGTTCTTGAAACAATCGAACACTATGAACAAATGGGCCTTGAAAATCCATTCATCGTTATTGATACAAACCATGATAACTCAGGTAAACGTTACTTGGAACAAATCCGTATCGTTCGTCAAACCTTGATTAACCGTGATTGGAATGAAAAAATCAACAAAGTGGCACGTGGTTTCATGATTGAATCTTACCTTGAAGATGGCCGTCAAGATGCGCCAGATGTCTATGGTAAATCAATCACTGACCCATGTCTTGGTTGGGATAAGACAGAAGAATTGATTCGTGAAATCCACGATACTTTGTCAAAATAATAAGGTAACAGAAACCATATATGGGGAGTGAACCGTTTGGATGACCAAGCGGTTCGCTCTCTTTTCACAAAGAGAGGGAAATAGATGGGAATTCATCAAAATAGTCCGCTGATTGATGTAGCGGAAGTAAGGAAATTGCATGCTCTTACGGGAGACGCACTAGTAACTAAACAGGCTAATGATGAGGCCTTGGCAAAAATTATCAAGGGTGAGGACAAACGTATTCTCTTGGTTATTGGTCCATGTTCATCTGATAATGAAGAAGCCGTTCTTGACTATGCTCACCGTTTGGCCAAACTTCAGGAAGAAGTGAAGGACAAAATCTTTATTGTTATGCGTGTTTATACAGCTAAACCACGTACTAATGGGGACGGTTATAAGGGGCTTATCCACCAGCCAGATGCAGAGGGTGATGTAGACCTTCTTGCTGGGGTTAAGGCGGTTCGCCACCTTCAGTCACGTATTATTACTGAAACAGGCCTCCCAATCGCTGATGAGATGCTTTATCCGTCAAATCTTTCCTTCTTTGATGATTTGCTTAGCTACCACGCTGTTGGAGCACGTTCGGTTGAGGACCAAGAACACCGCTTTGTAGCTTCAGGTATTGATGTGCCAATTGGCTTGAAGAACCCAACGTCAGGAAATTTGAATGTCATGTTTAATGGTATCTATGCTGCGCAGAACCAACAGCATTTCCTTTACAATGGTGCTGAAGTTAAAACAGATGGTAACCCACTCGCTCACGCTATCTTGCGTGGTGCCAACAATGAAAATAGTCAGAACATTGTCAACTACCATTTCGAAGACTTGGTTAAGGCTTTGGACAAGTATAGTGCATTTAATTTGGAAAACCCATTTATTCTTGTTGATACAAACCATGATAACTCTGGTAAAAACTTCATGGAACAAGTTCGCATTGTGCGTGAAGTCCTTCTTAACCGTGAGTGGGATGAGCGTATCGCGGATACCGTGCGTGGCTTTATGATTGAGTCTTACCTTGAGGATGGTCGTCAAGACACACCTGAAGTTTACGGTAAATCAATCACAGATCCATGTCTTGGTTGGGATAAGACAGATAGTCTTATTCGTGAAATCCACAATCGACTTTCGTAACAATTATGATTTTTGGACATGGTATAGACTTGCAGGAAATTTCAGCTGTTAAAAAGGCTTATGACCGCAATCCACGTTTTGCAAAAAAGGTATTGACACCAAAAGAGTGGGAGCGTTTTGAATCCCTTTCTGGCAATCGTCAGATGTCCTATTTAGCAGGTCGCTGGGCCGGTAAGGAAGCATTTTCAAAGGCCTGGGGTACAGGTATTGGAGCAGTCGGCTTTAAGGATATTGAAATTTTGACCAATGACAAGGGCGCGCCAGTGGTGACCCAGTCGCCTTTTGAAGGCAATGTCTTCATCTCGATTTCTCATAGCGGTGATTTTGTTCAGGCAAGTGTCATTTTAGAAAAAAACTAAGAGATAGATGTTGGAAGAGGATAGCTTATGATTTCAAGTTTACATCGACCAACCTTGGCAAAGGTTGATCTATCAGCAATTTCAGAAAATATTGAACAAGTGGTTAGTCACATTCCTAAAAAGGTGCAGACTTTTGCAGTTGTTAAGGCCAACGCTTATGGTCATGGGGCTGTTGCGGTGGCCAAGCATTTGTCTAAACAGGTAGATGGTTTTTGTGTTTCCAACCTAGACGAGGCACTTGAACTCCGTCAGGCTGGCTTAGAGCAACCGATACTTATTTTAGGAGTCGTCTTGCCAGACGAGGTTCCTTTGGCTATTCAAGAAAACATCACTCTGACGGTAGCTTCGCTTGAGTGGTTGGAAATAGCTAAGAAGCAAGGGCTTGATTTGACTGGTTTGACCTGTCATATTAAGATTGATTCAGGTATGGGACGCATTGGGGTGCGTAGCCAAGGAGATGCAGATAGTTTGATTGCTGGTCTGAAGTCACTTGGTGCGGATGTCGAAGGTATTTTTACCCATTTTGCAACAGCTGATGAGGCAGATGATAGTAAATTCAAGCGTCAATTGGCCTTCTTCACGGATTTGGTTAATAACTTGGTGGACCGCCCTCGCTTGGTACATGCTAGCAACTCTGCGACAAGTATCTGGCATGCAGAAACAGTCTTTAATGCGGTACGTCTAGGTGTCGTCATCTATGGTCTCAATCCTAGTGGCAGTGCTTTAGACCTTCCCTATAACATTCGTCCTGCTTTAAGCTTGGAGACAGCACTTGTTCATGTTAAGACCCTGCCAGCAGGTCAAGATGTGGGTTATGGTGCAACGTATACGACGACAGCTGATGAGGTTATTGGAACCATTCCGATTGGCTATGCGGATGGTTGGACCAGAGATTTACAAGGTTTCCACGTTGTTGTGGATGGCCAGCTTTGTCCTATTGTTGGGCGTGTGTCTATGGACCAGATCACTGTTCGACTTCCTAAGGTTTATCCCCTAGGAACTCCTGTCACTCTTATGGGGGAAAATGGGGGAGCAAGCATCACTGCGACAGAGGTGGCTGAAAAACGTGGCACTATCAACTACGAAGTCCTTTGTTTGCTTAGTGATCGTGTACCTCGTAGCTATGACTAATATAAATAAAGAGAAATCCAGTTTGATACTGGATTTTTTGATTTTAGTGAAGACCATTTTCATGTGTTATAATAGCTGATAAGGCTTCCTCTTTCACGAGGAGAAGAACACGATAGAAATGATAGAGGATATGATTCGACTAGATTCACCAATTGCGGATTTGAAAGGTTTTGGTCCTAAGTCCGCTGAAAAATTTACCAAATTAGATTTGCACACGGTTGGGGACCTCTTGCTTTATTTTCCTTTCCGATATGAAGATTTTAAGAGTAAGTCTATCTTTGAACTGATGGATGGCGAAAAGGCTGTTATTACGGGAACGGTGGTGACCCCTGCTAATGTGCAATATTATGGCTTTAAACGTAATCGTCTGAGTTTTAAAATCAAGCAAGGAGAAGCAGTGATTGCCATTAGTTTCTTCAACCAGCCTTATCTTGTAGACAAGATTGAGATGGGGGCAGAAGTGGCTATTTTTGGCAAATGGGACCAGAAGAAGTCTGCAGTGACTGGCATGAAAGTCTTGGCTCAAGTTGAGGACGATATGCAGCCAGTCTATCATGTGGCCCAGGGTGTTAGTCAGGCCCAGCTGATAAAGGCTATAAAGGCAGCTTTTGATAGTGGGGCCTTGAATTTGTTGGAGGAGAGTCTCCCACAGGTGCTTATGGACAAGTATCGTCTCATGGGACGCCAAGAGGCTGTGCGTGCCATGCATTTTCCGAAAGATTTGGCTGAATATAAGCAGGCTCTACGTAGGACAAAGTTTGAGGAGCTCTTTTATTTCCAGATGAATTTACAGGTACTGAAGGCTGAGAATAAGTCCGAAACCAATGGTCTAGCAATTGCTTACGATGAAGCTAAAATCAAAGACAAAATTGCAGAATTACCATTTCCCTTGACAGAAGCCCAACAGCGCAGTTTATCGGAAATCCTAGCTGATATGAAATCTGGGGCTCATATGAACCGTCTCTTACAAGGAGATGTGGGCTCAGGGAAAACAGTTATCGCTAGCCTTGCCATGTATGGAGCCTATACGGCAGGCTTGCAGTCTGCCCTCATGGTACCGACGGAAATCTTAGCAGAGCAGCACTATCAAAGTTTACAGGGGCTTTTTCCTGAGCTAGAGGTAGTGCTCCTAACTTCTGGGATGAAGGCGGCGGACAAAAAAGTAGCTCTTTCCAAAATCGAATCTGGGGAGGCTCAGATGATCGTGGGGACTCACTCACTGATTCAGGATGCTGTGACTTATCACAGGCTTGGGCTAGTAATTACTGATGAGCAGCACCGTTTTGGGGTTAATCAACGTCGTATTTTCCGTGAGAAAGGTGACAATCCTGATGTCCTTATGATGACAGCGACACCTATCCCTAGGACCTTGGCGATCACTGCCTTTGGAGAGATGGATGTGTCAATCATTGACCAGATGCCGGCTGGACGTAAGCCCATTATTACCCGTTGGGTTAAACATGAGCAACTAGATACCGTACTGACTTGGATCAAGGGCGAGTTGGACAAAGATGCTCAGGTCTATTTTATTTCACCTCTGATTGAAGAGTCTGAGGCTCTCGATTTGAAAAATGCGGTGGCCCTTCATCAGGAACTCACAGATTTCTTTGGGGATTCAGCTACAGTAGCTCTGATGCACGGTCGCATGAAAAATGATGAAAAAGACCAAATTATGCAAGATTTCAAGGATAAAAAATCTCAGATTTTAGTATCAACTACAGTTATCGAAGTGGGGGTTAACGTGCCAAATGCTACGGTTATGGTCATTATGGATGCCGACCGCTTTGGACTTAGCCAGCTTCACCAACTTCGTGGACGTGTAGGTCGTGGCCATAAGCAGTCCTACTGTGTTTTAGTGGCTAATCCTAAAAATGATACCGGGAAAAAACGCATGCAGGCCATGTGTGAGACTACGGATGGTTTTGTTCTAGCAGAAGAGGACCTTAAAATGCGTGGTTCAGGAGAAATCTTTGGAACACGTCAGTCAGGAATTCCTGAATTTCAAGTGGCTGATATTGTGGAAGACTATAATATCCTAGAAGAAGCAAGGCGTGTGGCCAGCCAAATTGTATCTGACCCTAACTGGCGCGAGAATCCTGATTGGCAGGTGCTAGGAGCTCATTTGAGAAGCCAAGGCGAGTTTGATTGAGGAGGGAACCCATGAAAAAGAAACGGTTAAAAATCGATTTTTTTGCTATCTTGCATCCCTTATTTCTTATGATGTTAGGTCTCCTGTTTTATTTTTTCGCCTTCATCTTGATTTGGTTTATTACCGAATTGGCAAAGCTGATAGAAGGAAAGACGGACTTTCATACCCTATATTTTTATTCACTTCTTATCTCTCTAGCTTGTTCGATATTACTGATTATGTACGTCGCGGGTTTTATAGCTCAGCTGATTATACATATACAGCATCAAAAGGAAAGGACGCTTTTGCCGGTCTGGTGTATGCTTACGGCTGTACTGATGCTTGTGCCCCTATTCGAAGATTTTAGTATCTTAGGCTCGTCCTGGAATTTTAAAGGGTATTTTCTTTCCATAGTTGCTTACATTGCCTATCTCTTTACAAAGCTACCCAAGGTTATTGAAAGTTACCGCTATCATGCGACAATTCGCTATGCCGTTTGGGTGGCTCTGGTCTTGGGGAATCTTTTATCCATGCTTTAGACAGAAAAACTCTCAGTAAACTTACTGAGAGTTTTAAGTTTCCTTCAAGCTTATTACAAGCTTTCTTTAAGTTAGAGACCCTATAATAAAACCATCAAAACGAGATAGGTTTTGATAATAAAACGTTTTGGCCAAACCATTCCTACTAAGGAGGACATAACAATGACAGTAAAAATCAAAGTAACCTACAACCCAAATTTCCAAAAGGATCCTCAAGACTTTACGTTTTATCAAAACTAATATTGTGGCTAGGAAGAGGCTAAATTTACCCATATTCTACAACTTTCATCCCTCATTTTCCAAAATCCCTTTTTTCCTTTTTTTCATTAGGTAGAATCCCTCTTCTTAAACTCATAAAAAGTCTAGACGGAAGCATGACCAGTCTAGGTGATTAAAATAAGTAAGCTAACCAGTTGAGATTTTCTTGACTGGTTTTTATTTTTTGATTTTTAGACAAAAAATATCGAAAAACGATAAAAATGTGTTGACAAGGAGAAATAAAGAGTGTAATATATAATTATCGATAAACGATAATAAGTTTTCGATAAAGACAATCTTATTCGCGAAAAAGAGAAATTATTTACTGAAACTATTTAACAAAGGAAAAACTTATCATGAAAACACTTAAACCAATCATCAACGCTCTTCTTATTCTTCTTATGGCAATCTACGGTCTTGCAATGCTTGCTTTACTTATCCTTCCTTTTGTGGATGTGACTAATCTTTTCCCAGGTGCTGAGGTTCATTACCTTTCTGGATGGGGTTACTGGCTGGTCGCAGAGTTACAATTTGCCTTCTATCTTGCCTTGATTTGTCTTCTTCGTAAAGAGCTTAAAGACTTTACTTGGAAGGCACTTTGGACAGAAGATTTCTCACTTTTCTTGAAAAAGGCTGCCCTTCTAACCTTTGTGCCATCAGCCTTGAATATCTTCTTGCAGTTGGGAACGACTAATCACCTTGTAGTGGACTTCAGCACATCAGTTTGGCTTCTCTTGGTCTCTCTAGCTTGTGATGCTGTCCGTCTTCGTAAGGGACAAACAGCTGTCAAATAATTGAATGTATCTTAGTTGAAAAGTAATAAAATCTTACCTATAAACTAGTATTTTATATTGATATTCGATATAATTGATACTGTTAATAGTTAGCTGCTGATTTAGTATAAGGTCAAGGGCTCCTAGAGGCACCTTGGCTTTTTCTAGTCTATACTCCCAAAAAATCAAAATGTATTTATAATCGAGGTAACACATGACAACTATCTTATTCTATTTTTTAATCATCCTAGCCTTGGCTGGTTCTAGTTATTATGGTTGGAAATCGGCTAAAAGTGCTAAAAATCGTCAGGAGACGCAAGAACAAAAACGACTTCGTAGTGTTCTCCTGTTCGTTAATGTCCTCCTTTTTGCGGGCTTTTTAAGTCTTGTTATTACCATTCTTAATGACGCCTTTATTCTGACTGGTCATGAAGGACTCTTACAACAAGGTTTGCGTATGCTTCTTGGGTCGGGAGTTACCATGAAAAGCAAGGGTCCTAGTCTGACGCTTTTTGCAGCAACCGTTGATTTCCTTCGTATGGTAGTCAACATAGGTTTCTTGTTGTGCCTACGTGCCTTTTTGATTAACCTTTATCGTTCTGATATTTTCATCTCTAAAAATGCTAAGTTGGTTCGTTGGTCAGCGCATTTGATCGTTCTTGGGGCTTTTATCAATAATGGTATCTTTACATTTGGAACTGGCAACCAGAGTTATAGTTTCTTTAATATCAGTTATTTGCTAGTTAGCTTTGTCCTCTATGCTGTCGCTATGATTTTGACTAAGGCTAATGCCATTGCTGAGGAAAATGAGTATACGATTTAGGAGGGGCTTATGATTATTGTCAATTTGGACGTTGAACTTGCCAAGAAGAAGATGCGCTCGGGTGAGCTGGCAGAACGGATTGGTATTACCCCAGCCAATCTCTCGGTTCTTAAGACAGGCAAGGCCAAGGCAATCCGTTTTACAACACTGGATGCTATTTGTAAAGAGTTAGATTGCCAACCAGGAGATATTCTTGAATATAGACCTGACGAAGAAAACTAAAAGCCTGAAGCAGTTCAGTCACTTCTATAGTGACCATGCTTCAAGCTTTTTTTATTTTTTCTTCAACCATGCGACTAGCGCTAGACTGGCTAATAGTGTCATAGAACATATCAAGTTGAGTTTTTGAGAGTGTCATCGTTCTATAAGTCTATAAACTCATTCAAATCTATTATTTCATCAAATTGTTGGTTAATTCTATCTGTATCTAAATGTGTGATGTAAATAATTAATTTACTCGTTTGTAAAAGTCGATTCTCTATTTTTGATAACGTTTCAAGGTCAATACCAGAAGAAAATTCGTCTAAAAATAAGATATCCGTCTTCATCAATAAGGCTCTTGCCAAAGCAATTCTCTTTGCTTCTCCACCCGAAAGTTTTATGGCATCATTTGAAAGCATTAACTCTAAAGACTCTCTATTAGCCCACTTAGATAATTCTACAAATTTCAATGTCTCAAACAGTTCCTCTTCTGAAACATCCTCAGAAAATAGAGTAAGATTATCACGAAGTTTTGCATTGAACATATGGGGGTGTTGGGGTACATAAGCTACATTATCAAAGATACTACTTTCTTTGATTCTTTTAACATCAATACCATTAATTTTAACTGTTCCTGTATAATCGTTATACTCTCGTAGGATTGCTTTTAATAGCGTGGTTTTACCTGTTCCACTCTTTCCTTTTAATAGATACTTCTTATGTTTATAAAACTGCCCATTAAAAGGTATAGCTTCCGAATTATTTTTAAAACGAAAATTATCAAATGAAATAACTTCAATATGTTCCAGAGTATTAAGATTTTCATCTACTACCTGAAATTCACTAGAAAGAGTCTCTATAGTTTTCTTACCACTAATGTATTTAGCTAACAAATCAGAAGAAGCATAGATTGGGTAAGAAATCCTGACTAATAATTGTGAGAATGCTATTAAACTCCCTAATGTCAGTTGACTATTTATAATTAATAGTCCTCCAATAATCCAACTACCAAAATAAAGAACATTTGAAAACAGCTGATTTAAACTGACAACAACATATTGAGATTTTTCAACATTTGTTTGGCGTTTAAGTAACTTTAAAGTTTGAATATCAAAGACTCTATTAATGTCGAAACTCTTGTTTGCAATTTTCCAATCAGGTATACCTTCGATGAGATCTTGAATAGCTGATACTGAAGTATTAGTAGTTTCAATTAACTCTTCTTGTTTCTTTTCTAAAGGAGTTTTAAAGAGTACAGCTACAAAAAGATTTGGTAGGCTTAAAAGCAGAGTTAAAGCTGCTAATAAAGGATTAAGGTAGAGAGAAACAATTATGGCGATAATTAATTGGCAGATTAAGTAGCCACCCCAGTATACGGAATAAAAATAATTAAATTCAATTTGATCTATTTGAGTAGTTAATGAGGCTAGAAGTTTGTCATTTTTATTTCCTGTGAGTAACTCTAAAGGTGTTTTCTGAATACCTTGGAAAATAACATTCCTATAAGCATATGCAGACTTCTTACTAATGATTGCTGTTAGTGATTGTTGAAAATAGTAGATAAGTGTTTGAATCAACAAGAACACAACTACAAAAATAGATGTAACAACATAGCGACCCACTCCAAGTTTGATAGAGTCAATGATTAGTTGCATCAAATAGGCTTCACTTACCATTGCAATAGACAATAAGATAGTAAGTATTGAATATACTAGGATATCTTTTTTAACAACTTTATAAACAGATTTCATTAGTCTCTCCTTGGTTATAGATACTGCAATATTATCACCGTAGCTTATGCGTGTCAATATAATGTATTGTTATTTTATCTGAAAATATATAATATAAGTATATATAAAAGGCTTGAAACATGCTGAAAAAGCATCTCTCAAGCCTTTTGTACTATTATAGAGTATAGTTAGTTGAATGTTTTTGAAATGTAATGTTCAACTCTTAAAGCCATTTCCTTATTGTCATCTAGGTGCTTATAAATATAGAGAGCATTATCAAAATATTCTTTAGCTTCATTTTGATCAGAAAAATCTTCACAAATGTTACCTAACAATAGATACAAATCTGCAAGTAAATAAGTCGATTTGAACTCTTTACATAATTTTATAGTTAGAGATAGTTTTTTAATGGCCTCTTCAGTTTTACTCTGGAGCCATAAGTAGCGTCCTAAATTGTAATTGAACTTAATGGCTAATTCTAACTCTTCTATTGTTATTAGACTCAGTTGCTCAACTCTTACAGACAAATCATTTTCGATTTCCTTAAAACGATCCAAGTTCTTTGTCTCATAATAGAAATTAAATAGACTATTTAAAATTTGAAGATAGTGTATATCAGTCTCCTTAAGTTGCTTGATAGTTTTTTCTAACCTAGAAATTCCTTCTTCTTTTTGGTTATAAAAGTAAAAGTCGAGTAGCGAGGCAATCCATTCCATATATATCTTGTCTGAAAGTGGTAGACGATGTGAGGTTTCTTTTTCTAATTCATAGATATAATTTAAAGACTCATAATCTCTCTGCGTAATAAACGTTTTTGATAACTTTTTGAAATTATTGAGCTTGTTACTGTCACTTGAAATTTGTTCATCAAAGAAATAATCCATACTGACATTTAATTTTCTAGATAACTCATGAAGAAGCACTGAACCGGGAATATATTCCCCATTCTCGAGGCGACTAATTTGTCCTTGTTTGCAGATTCCTTCTGCTAACTCTTTTTGTGACATCTTCAATTCTTTTCTTCTGTTCTTTATTCTAGATGCTAATAATGTGCTCATAGTTATCCCTTTCTCAGCTAATAGGCACTATCTATTTTATCACTAAATATAATAAAAAATTAAACAAGAATACATATTTGAATATTATAGTAAAAAGCCTGAAGCAGTTCAGTCACCTTTCTAGTGATGATGCTTCAAGCTTTTTATTTTTTCTTCAACCATGCGACCAGGGCTAAACTGGCTAGCACGGTACTACAGACCATGGCGATGTGCGTCTTTGAGACGGTTAGTTCATAGTGGAAATCTTTATTTTCCAATTTATCGGTTGCTTCAATACTAAGTTTCATGTCTTACCCCTCGATATAATCTTTCAATTCTTGGCCTCCTAGACCTGCACTAAGTGCAATGAGGAGTTTGAGGCGAGCTTTTGGTGCATTGAGTTCTTTAACAAACATAACACCAGCTTCTTGGAGTTTGACCCCACCCCCTTCATAGGCGTAGACAGGTTCAGCGATACCGTTGAAACAGCGGGAAACGAGCACAACAGGGACTCCTTTGTCCATAAGCTTTGTGATTTCTCCTGTAGCTAGTGGTGGGAGGTTTCCAGCACCCAGGGCTTCGATGACGACACCGTCAATCTTCTCAGGATCCAGGAGACTGATGATACCATCTCCAATCCCCATCCCTGCATAGGCTTTTATGATTGGTACTGTTCCTGTAATTTGTTCCAAATCAAAGCGAACACGAGGCTCAGCAGTTTTGAACCAGAGGATATCATGCTTCATGATGATGCCTAGTGGACCATGGGTTGGTGTGTGGAAGGTTGCCACGTTTGTGGTATGGGTCTTAGTCACATACTTGGCTGCATGGATTTCATCATTCATCACGACCAGGATGCCTTTGTCAGCGGCCTTGTCATCACTGGCAACTCGTAGGGCTGAGAGATAGTTGTAGACCCCGTCGCTTCCTAGCTCGTTTGACGAACGCATGGCACCAGTTATGACGATTGGGATTTCAGGGACGGCCATGGTATCTAGGAAGTAGGCTGTTTCTTCCAGGGTATCTGTTCCGTGAGTGATAACCACCCCGTCATATTGTCCAGAAGTTTCCTTGATTTTTTTATAAATATCAAGCATGTGGTAGGGCGTAATGTGTGGACTAGGGATGTTAAGGAAGTCTAGAACAGTTAAGTCCAGATTGTCTAGATCAAGCCCCACATGGTTCATGGGGTTATCAGCGTTTTGCCTGACCCTGCCATCATTATCCGCTGACATGGAAATGGTCCCTCCAGTGTGAAGGACTAGGATTTTTTTTATCATTTATACTACTCACTATCATATTTATGTTATAATTTATTTTAGCATAAAATGTTAGAAGGAGGGGAGCTCTGTGGCCATTAAAGCAGTCTTTTTTGATATTGATGGGACTTTTCTAAATGACCGAAAACGTGTGTCAAGTTCAACCAAAAAAGCTATCAGTCAAATGAAGGAAGATGGTATCTTAGTTGGTTTGGCAACAGGTCGTGGTCCAGGATTTGTTCAGCCCTTCATGGACAATCTGGGTCTGGATTTTGCAGTCACTTATAATGGTCAATATATTTTGACTCATGACAAGGTCCTGTATCAAAATCAGCTCCCTAAATCAACAGTCTACAACTTGATTCGCTATGCCACCAAGCACCGTAGAGAGATTTCTCTAGGGACTAGCACAGGTCTTGTTGGTTCCAATATTATCAGTATGGGGACGAGTAAGTTTGGGCAAATCGTTAGTCGTATTGTCCCTAAGTCCTGGGCTAAGATGGTGGAGCGTAGTTTCAAGTCTTTGATTCGTCGTTTCAAGCCACAAAGCATTGAAACCCTTAAAACTATCATGCGTGAGCCTATTTATCAGGTAGTTATGGTAGCGACGGTGGGTGAAACACAAGATATTGAAGAAAAATTTCCTCATGTGAAGATTACCCGCTCAAGTCCTTACTCAGCCGATATTATTTCAGCGGATCAATCTAAGTTGAAAGGTATTGCTCATCTAGGTGAGGTTTTTGGTTTCGAACTCAGTGAGGTTATGGCCTTTGGGGATTCGGAAAATGACCTAGAAATGCTGTCTGGCGTTGGCGTTGGTGTTGCCATGGGAAATGGTGAAGACGAACTGAAAGACCAGGCTACCCATGTCACTGATACTAATAACCAGAATGGGATTGCCAAAGCCTTGTCACACTATGGTTTGATTCACTTTGAAACAGAGAATTCATTTACCAGTGATGATGACAATTTCAACAAGGTTAAGGATTTCCACCATTTGATGGATGGCTCAACTACCGATATGCCTCGTGTTTACGGTATTGAGGAAGCTAGTCACCGTTCGGACTTCAAGTTGGAAGAAATTGTCGAATTCCTCTATGCTTCATCAGGTGGGGACAAGCGTGTCTTTGGTCAGGCTGTTCTGGATTTGCATGCTGCTCTTGACAAGGCAGCGCTCAAAGTTAGTTCTAAAGAGCACTCAGAGTCAACTATGGTTGGTCAGGTGGATGCATTGACTGACTTGCTTTACTTGACCTATGGCTCATTTGTCCTTATGGGTGTGGATCCTAAGCCTTTCTTTGATACTGTTCATGAGGCTAATATGGGTAAAATTTTCCCAGATGGCAAAGCTCACTTTGATCCTGTGACTCACAAAATTCTTAAACCAAGTGATTGGGAAGCGCGATTTGCACCAGAACCACACATTAAACGTGAGCTAGATCGTCAGATTCAAAAATCTCTACAAAGAAGTAAATAAGAAGTTATAAAGGTTTGGACAGTTTGCTCCGAACCTTTTTCTAATAAAAATGACATTTATTAATGGCTTTATTTGTGATAAAATAAAGTCATTCTATGTATTTTTAAGGAGATTATTATGACTAAAGCAGATTGGTTAGATTTTTTTGAAGCCATCAATGGTCGTTCAGCGACTGAAGAAGAAATTGCAGCAGCACTTGCAGCTGGTGAGTTCCAAGATGACGCACCAGCAGTAGAAACTGCCCCAACACAAGAAGCGCCAGTGCAACCAGCTTTCGCTAGTGCCCAAGAAACACCAGCCCAAGAGGCTCAACCACAGCCAACTTTCGCTGGTGCCCAAGAAGCGCAACCACAGCCGACTTTTGCGAGTGCACAAGACGCACAAGCGCAAGCTCCTTTTGCAACTGCTCAGGCAGCACAACCACAACCAACCTTTGCGGGTGCTCAAACTGCACCAGTACAAGGAGTGCCAAATCAAGCGGCGCAACCAAAAGCTGGTTTTGCCAATGCTCAAGCTGGTCAACAAGCAGCTTTTGCTAACGGTCAACCTCTTCAACCAGGTCAAAACGTTCAATTTATCAATGGACAAGCCGTAGTTGTTCCAGCACAACCATCAGCATTTGCGACAACTTTCAAAAACTACTGGACATGGTTGCTTAATGCATGGCGTCGTCCAGCTGACATGACAGATTATGGTAAACACAATGGTTGGCTTAACTATATCTTCTTGTCACTTTTCACTGGATTTGCATCATTTGCAATTTTGAGCGCTATGGCACGTAAACTTGTTAGCTCAGTTGTATCAACAACAAACGCATTGTCTAGTCTGTTTGGTTCTTATGGAACAGATAGTTATTCATCTTCAATTTCAAGTCATACGTCTAGCATTGGTTTTGGAGCTTTCTTCGCAAGTATCCTAGCTGCCTTCCTCTTCATCTTTGCCTTTATCTTGGCAGGATTTGTGACACGTAAGGCCATCTTCCGTGATCCTGAGACTACTTTTTTGAATAGCTTTGACCGTTTTGGTCGCTTGACATCATTGGCCTTGCCAATCTTGCTCGTAACAATCTTGTTCGGAGCTATTGGACTTGTTGGCTTCCCTAGCTTCTTGTTTAATATCGTTAGTGTTTTGTTTGTACTGGCTAACATCTTTACAATTGTACCTGTAAAAACGGCTTGGAAGGCTGATAAGTTCTATCAATTGATCTTGGCAGCACTGTTGAATGGTGTGATTTTGGTAATTTTGTTTGCAATCGTATTTGCTATCATGTCATCATTTTTAATAGGTCTTTTATTCTAAGTAAACCTCTAGCATTTTTTGAAAAAGTAAGTTTATAGGAGTCTTTATGGCAACAAAAGAAAAGTGGATTGATTTATTTGAAAAGGCAGTTGGTCGTCCGCCCCATGCTTTGGAGATTGAAGAAGGCCAGAAAGCAGACTTTGACTTAAAGGCTATTAAAGGCATTGCGGCAATGGGCTTGGACCAAGAAGCCACTCCTTCTGAACCAACAGAAGAAGTGGATGAGTATGACGTTGCCGAGGAAGTATTTGAAGATGTACCGCTTGGTGACGAAGAGGAAACGACTCCTTTAGAAACAGAGGAGCTTGCACCAGTATCTCAAGCTGATCAAGGTCAAGCTGAAGAAAATTCCGAAGCCGCTTCTAAAGAAGCACAAGCTATCTGGATGAAGGCTTTTAAAACCTATGTTGGGCGTCAACCTCTTCCTGAGGAATTCCTACTTGGTAAGTCTTCAGGTTATGATGTGTCAACCATCCATCAATTTATCTCAGATGGTAAGGCTGCGAAACCAGCCAAGCCAGCTATGACTAAAGGAAAGAAAATCCTGATTATTGCTGGTGTTGTTGCAGCAGTCTTAGCACTTGCTGGTTACGGCTTTGGTTCTTATTACTACTCACGTGGTCAAGTAGCAGAACGTTATGAAGCAGCAGCCAAGAAGAGCTTTAAAGATAGCTTGGAATACCAAGTATGGTCTGATACTAAAAAGGAAATTAAAACATCTGAAGTCAAGTACACAGACACTAAAAGTACACAAGCCTATAGCAAGAGCCAACTCATGTCTGGCGAACGTATGCAAAAGGTTGGACGTCAGTTCCTTATTTTTCCTAAGTGGCGAGTCGTGGTAGATCCTGGAACGGTTGATTTGACTGTTAATACAGCTGATTTGAATGTGACCATTAACGGGGTTTCTTACGCGACCACAGATGGCAATAACTACACGGCTAAATTGAATCATCTCTATCCAGGAACCTACAATTTTGTGGCTTCTGGTAAGGTCAATGATCAAGATATCACTGTCTCATCTGAGGAAAATGTGACCTCTAAAACAGAAGTCAACCTTTCTGTAGAGTATCTCAGCTTTACTGTTAAGTCTAATCTTAAGGATGGAGACCTCTACGTTGGTGGTACCAAGATTGGAACCCTTAACTCAGGGAAACTAGACGTTAACAAGGTAGCAGTAGCTGGTTCATCAGCCGTTTATGTCAAGAAGAATTTCGAAGATGGTAGCTCTATCAAGACAGAGACACTGTCTATTAAGAAAATCTCTGAAGGTCAAACGGTTACTCTAGATGCTGATGGTGTTCTTGATCGTGATACGGCAGATCGTCTCTTGACCGCTGCCTACGGTAAATTTGGTAGCTACGCTTCTAATCATAACACGACACCAGATGGTGTATCTGACATTTTCCTTAATGGTACTGATGATACCATGTACAAGGATGTAACGGCTGATATTGACAAAAATACTACAGGTGCTAAAAACCGTGCCGCTGATAGTATTTCTTTCTCAGATGTTGACGTCACAGAAGTCGTTCAAACTGGTGAGAAGACCTTCAAGGTGACCTTTACAGCAGTTTATGATTTCTATTATGGTTATGATTCGAAATTCAAGTCATCAGGAGATATCAAAGATAAAATCTCTTGGTCATGTAATGTGGAATACGTTGGAGATGATGATAGCGATTCTAGCAGTAGCAGTTCTGACTACAGCAACTATCGTATCAACGGCAAGGCTGGTGAATCGCAAAATGTGAGCCGTGAAAATACTGTGAAATAACAGTTACTTTCTCAGTTGGTTAACATTGAACAGATTACAAATAGGAGGCTAGACCTCCACACTAAAAATGAGAGCCTGGTAATTGCCAGGTTCTTTTGTTTGCCCGTTTTTACCTCTTAGGGGCTAAACTGTGCCACTTACCTAAAAGGCCTTGTTTTGTGTAAAGCACTTGTTATAATGGAAGCATCAAAAGGACAGGAAAGGAGTATTATGAAAGTTAGAATCGAATTAGACCCATCCATGGATGAGCCTGAAATCTTGATTCGAGCTCCTCGGTTAACACAGGAATTATCACAGCTCCAAGAGTCTATTCTAAAGCAAAAGTTAGTTCCTTTAGCCTTTTATAAGGATCGCAGCGAATATTTTCTGGATTTGGCAGATATTCTCTTTTTTGAAACAGACGGGGAGAAAATTTATGGTCATACTAAGGATGAGGCCTATGAGGTGAAGCAAAAGCTTTACGAATTGGAGGAATTGCTTCCGATTGCCTTTTGTCGGATTTCCAAATCGACGATTGTTAATGCTAAGCAGATTTATTCTTTGGAAAAGTCTTTTTCAGGGACCAGCACGGTGAATTTCTATCAGACCCACAAGCAGGTCCATGTATCAAGACGCTACTATCAAGTTTTAAAAGAACGACTAAACGAAATGAGGTAAGATAATGAGAAAGAAATTAATTGGGATCCTCTTAATCCTTTTGGCAGCTTTGGTAATTGTACAGGACTACTTTATAAAATGGGAAATTAGTATTTGGATGTTGGCCTGGGTGGTCTTATTAGCTATTTTATCCCTTTCTAGTCTTTTGAAGCGACATTTTGGTCTTGGTTTCGCCTATGGTATTGTGGCTCTTTTCTCACTCAATGGACAGTTCCATTTTCTTCCAGTATCTAATTCGGTCCTTATTTTTTCTTCCATTCTTGCGGTTATTGGCTTGAACATTCTCTTCCATTCTTCTAGTAAAACAAAGAATCGTTTTGGATTGGGTGAAACTGGTTCAGACGCTAATAATGGTGGAAATGATATTGATGTCACTTTTTCAGCAGTGACCAAATATCTCAATGACAAGCAATTTACGCATGGGAGTGCAGATGTTAGTTTAGGACAGGCTTCCGTCTATTTTGATAATTGCCGTATTGAGGGGCCATCTGCCCAGTTTGATGTGGACGTTTCTCTTGGAAGTCTTAGCCTCTATGTGCCCAGTGATTGGCGAGTACATGTGAATGTGGATAATTCTCTCTCAGCTGTACAGCATGAGGAAAATCCTAGCAATTTGACCAGCAAGGACTTCTACATCAAAGGAGATGTTTCCTTGGGTAATTTAGAAATTATCTATGTTGGTGAGAGTTCAATTGATTAAGTTAGGAGAGAAGTTGCTATAAACATGACAATTTAGGAGGGCAATAGCTCTGGGATTTCTAAGTTCATCCAGTCTATCAGATTGATTGAGACTCAAGGGAGTGGGACAAGGAACAATTTTTAAAAAGTTGTTCGGTCCTACTCCCTTTTTTCCTATTTTATAGTCTCTTTATTTGTGATAATATAGTATAGTGAAAAAAACTAGACTGGAATAACTTTACTCTTTTGGAGTTTTATGTGACAGCGATGAATAGAGACAATCTAAGCGGATGCCTGCTTGGAGCTATAGTCAAGAAAACTCAAAATGAGGAATGAGGCTAGAAGGGAAATTGTTATGAGAAAAAAAGCGATTGGTATTGATTTAGGAACAACGAATTCCGTTATGGCTGTTGTTCGTGAAGATGTGCCAGAGATTATTCCGATGGGGACGAATGACGATCAGGTCTTACGTTCAGCGGTTTACTTCTCAAATATTAGTGGCCAAAACCATGTATCTTTTGGTAAAGAAGCCATTGAGCGTGGGACAGAAATCGGAAGTACAGAAAACTTTAAATTTGACTTCAAACGTGACATCGGGCGTCCGATTGCTAGTGATACACCAGACCACACACGTGTCAATTCTATTATTCTTTCGGCCTTGGTTTTGAACGAATTCCGTAAACGCGCCTATGTCGTTGGTCAGGAGATGGGACAAGCAGACGGTATCAAGGATGCTGTCATCACCGTGCCTGCCTACTTTACGTCAGATCAACGTGCGGCAACGAAGAATGCTGGTCGTATCGCAGGATTTAACGTCTTGCGTATTATCAATGAGCCTACAGCTGCGGCCATTGCCTATGCCCACACTAAAAGTGCCCAAGGAAATGTCTTGGTCTTTGACCTTGGTGGAGGAACTTTTGATGTTACCATCATGCGCGTGGCTAATCATGCCTATGATATTTTAGCGACTGACGGGAATTCACGCCTTGGTGGGATTGACTTTGATAAGCGTCTTGTGGGCTACATCATGCAGGAGTTGGAAAAACAAGGGGTCAATATGACTAACCTTTCCGAGAAGGAAAAAATTCAACTTCAATATAAGGCTGAGCAGATTAAGACTAGTCTATCTGTGAATGACCAAGCCCTCTATGAGCATTATGTCAATGGTCAAGGTTACGGTGTCTTGATTACTCAAGCAATTTTCAATGAAATTACCTTGGACCTCCTCAAAGATACTGAAATCAAGGTACAATCTACCCTTCAAGCGTCTGGCTTGAAATGGGAAGAGATTGACCATATCCTGCTTGTGGGTGGTTCAACACGTATGCCAATGATTCGTCAAATGATTCGCCTGATGAGTGGTTTGGAACCTAAGTTTGACCTTAATCCAGACACTATCGTGGCACAGGGGGCATCCATTTTGGCCGACCTTATCGTCAATAACGAGGTTAGCTTCTCTGAGCACCAGGATGGTAAGACAACTGAGACAGACAGAGTAGTTGTCAAGGATGTGACCTCTCAGGGAATAGGTCTGCTCTTCAAGAAAAATCCAAACAAGAACTACAGCTTTGTGGGTGACTACTATAATAGTGTCGTGGTTCCACGTAACTCGGTCTTGCCTTTGGCAGTGACCAAGGATCTCTTTGCGGTCGTGGATGGACAGAGTAAGTTTAAACTTCGTATCACAGAAGGAAATTACGAAAATCCTTTTGCTGTAAAGATTTTGGGACAAGTGGAAGGACAAGTGCCACAACCTCGTCAGAAAGGCGAGCTTTTGGCACAAGTCACCTATGCCTTCGATTCAGAACAAATTGTTACCGTAACAGTGTCTGATCCTCGAAGCAATACTGTTGTGGCACGCTTTTCAGTCAACGCACAAGTCAACCAAACCCAAGAAGTGGTTAAGGAAGACTTGTCAGAACTTCAAGCTATTTTTGCTAAATTCATCTCATGATAGACTACTACAAAGCAATTGATACAGAGACAGGACAGGAAGTATCTTATTTAAGAGAGGTCAGTAACCGTATCTCTCCAGAGATGTCGGCTCAAGATTGTTTCGTGGCACTTTCCTTTTTACGTGAAGAGCTGGAGGAACTCTGGATAAATGGTACCTTGGATAAAGAGGGAGAGCGTTTGCGCAGTGAGCTCTACACGATTCGCTCAATCTTTTTCTCAGACCATGAGAAGTTACAATACGACCGAAAACTCAGACAGGCTCAGAGAAAGGCATTGGAAGCTGAAAAGGGGACGACCACTGATACTAGCAATGTAACAGGTAAAAAGGAAATCCCTTTTGAACCTGTTGCGGTGACTCAGACTAAAGAGTCATCTCTTAAAAATTACCTCTTTGCGGCCTTCGCCTTTGTGATTCTACTAAGCTTGATTCTCTTTTTCAATATCAATGTCATCGTTCTTATTATCGGAGCCATTCTAATTGTGGCTTTGATGTTACTTATGTCTTAGGAGATATTAATGGAAACCAATCAATTAACATTTGAACATATCTGTTTCAAATATAAGGGAAATGATAACCAGCTCTTTACAGATTTGGATGTTACTATGGAGACTGGCCAAGTTGTCGGTATCTTGGGTGCCTCTGGTTCAGGGAAAACAACCTTAACTGAGATTCTCCTAGGCCAGCTTAAACCGACTTGCCAACAATTTCGTATTTTAGAAAATGGCAAACCTGTGACTGCTGGTTCACGCTCTTGGTCCTATGTGCCCCAACAAAACCTTCTACGTGAGTACCTCAAGGTATCTGAGACCTTTGATTTTTATGCGGACCATCATCTGAAAGGAAGTGGTAAGCTGACTAAAAAGCATCGCATTGCAGGGATTATGGATGATTTAGGGTTGACGGAATTTGCAAACAAGAAGATTTCAGAGCTTTCTGGTGGGCAAAAACGCCGTGTCTCCATTGGTATCGAACTTCTTAGCCCTAGTCCCTACTTTATCCTTGATGAGCCGTCTTCAGGCTTGGATGCTCTTAGTGACCGTAATCTCTTACGTACCTTGAAAATCTTGGCTAAATCAGCTAACAAGTCTATTGTGGTTATTACCCACAACACAGAAAATTTGGCTATTTTTGACAAGATTATCTTCTTGTCTAAGGGACGTCCGACATTTGCAGGGACCTATGAAGAGTTGCTTTTGGAATACAAGACTAGCGATCCTTATATGATTCGTAAATATATGGATATGAATATCGCAGATGTCTACCAAGAGCTCAATGCTTCAACACGTATTTACAAGATTTAGGGAGACTTATGAACGCAGCATTACGATTAAGTTGGTATAAATTTAAACACCACTACATGGATTTTGTTAAGGTTCTTCTGGGCATTGTCGCTTTCGAAGGCTTAATCCTCTATATCCAAGACAAGGGATTTTTGAAAGATTTCGAAATAACTCGAATGACCCTCTTTCTCTTGCTTTTCTCAACCAGTCTCTTGATTGTGGTTCAAAACAGTATTTATATTTCTAAGGAACGCTCGGTCCTCAACCGTGACTTTTTCTCAGGTTTGAGTCGTTCGGCCTTTGCCTTGGCTAGTATGGGGATTCACGCCTTCTTTGCTGTTTTGGAAACCATTGTCTTTATCCTATCTTACTCTGTTTTTAGTAAGTTCTTTGACAAGGAATTTCCAGACGCTGGTCATATTTTTGGTTCCTACCGTTGGGAAGTTGGGATTACAGTGCTCTTGGTTTTCTTGGCCTCGCATTTCATTGCCCTCTTTATCTCAGCCTTGGTTGGCAAATCTGAGATTACCTCTGTTATCCTAGCAGTCGTTGTGGGTATCATGCAATTTTCATTGTCGGGAACTATCCTGTCTTTGCCCAAAGCCATTGATTGGGTACAAAAGTTTATCTATCTTGGTTATGGCCACAAGCTTTTTGGGATTTCTAGTGACTTGTCAGACTTGCCATCTAGCTTGGCTAAGTACCATGTTCCTGTCCCTAAGGGCCAGTTGGAGGCTTTTCAAGGTTCTACAGGCGAATTCTGGGGACAATGGTGGGCCTTGGTGCTTCATTGCCTCGTTTATGCCCTACTCTTTTTCGTCACACTTCAGAAGAAGGAGAAATAAATGCAACAATATGATGAATGGCTGATTGACTTCCAAGTGCAGCATGGTCGCAAGCCAAGTGATAAGGAAGTCGCAGAAGCTGCTAAGACTGGTTTTGCTCTTTCTAGTGGCTTGAGCAGACAGAAAAATTCTAAATTCAGACAAGTTTTGTCTAAGGTTGGTTTGGGTAATCTCAAGTTTAGCTGGTTTTTAGTTTTGGAAATTTTGCTCTTGATTTGTATTGCTCTCTTTGGCTATGTTGTTGGCTATCTATTTATCTAGGAGGACCTCATGAAACAGTTTAAACATAAAAAGTTTATCGGTTTAGCCTTGATTGTCTTTTTGGTCTTCATGGTACTTGGAAAATACACTCAGAGCACGGCTTTTACATCGTCTTCAAGAGTTTATGCCACAACCGTTGTCGATAAGAATACCGGGAACAAGGTGCGTTTTGAAGTTCGTAAGATCAAGGGAGACAAATACGAAGTCAAAAATACGGAGACTGGGGATACCTATCAGGCTAATGCCCAAGCCGGCGAAGACCGTTCTTTGAGCTTTAAGTTGCCTGGAACTAACGGTAGCTCAGACGGTACTATCCGTATCACACCAAGTATGGTACCTGGAGGAGATGCAAAGGTTGAAATGACTGAATCAGACACCTATACTCAGGTTGAGGGAGGCTCTGAAGTCGTTGAGTCTAGCGAGGCTTCGTCTAGTTCTTCAAGTAGTCAAGTTAAAAGCATTATTAAGGATATTTTGGAATCAAGTAGTTCATCCTCTGGTAGTGATGCAAGCTCAGAATCGTCTTCTAACGATCCAAATAAGCCAAATGCAGATATCAAGACTAAGACTGATGTCAATGGTGATAAGGAAACCACTTATATTGCAGACTATTCGACTGAGGACATTAAGTCTATCACGGAAGCTTTTGGGAAATGGCTCTATCAGTCTGATTATGCCAAGGATGCTGTTTTAGTTCAAAGCAGCTTTGACAGCATCACCAAGGTCAATGATGGTAGTCCAACCTTCCTGTCATTTAAGGCACCTAAAGAAAAAGGTAGCAGCCAAACGATTACCATCCTTGCTAATCTCATCAATGCGGATGGCTATGAACATATTACTGGTGTTCCGAGTGGTATCATCAATGGCAAGGAAGTCTCAAACTATGATTTCAAGGATTATAAAAACACGGTTGATTCCTTTGCCCTAGGGATTAATGACAATAGTGGTAAGACCGCAGACTATAGCCCAAGATCATCCTTCCGTCTTTATACCTTGAAGGATAAGAAACATGCGATGTATGAAGACGATGCTGCTGAACAAAAAGCCCTCTTTAAGGACTTTTCAGCTGATGATAAAACTGGTGGCAATTATAATGGCTACAACAAGCTCTATAAGGATTTGGTTGACCAAGATAAGGATTCTTACCAAATCGTTCTAGGCTCCAACGGTACCGTTTATTATGTGACGAACTACTGGAAGGGTAATTACGATAAGAAGGCTGTTCAGACCTATAAGGTAGCACCAGATGATATGCAAGAGGCCTACCAAGAGTTGCTCAAGCATTACTCTAGTGCTGGCACGTCTGATAGCTCAGAATCTTCAAGTTCTTCACAATCATCAGAGTCAACATCAAGCTCATCAGAGGCTAAGACAGAATCAAAAACGGAAACCAAAACCGAACAAACAGGCATGGATGTTAATGCTATCAAGGATAATAACTTCCAAAGCCTCGAAGGGACTTGGAAGAATGGGAATGGTAATAGTTTGACATTTTCTAAGGACAATTTAACAGCTCCTGAGAATTATGTTGTTGAAAATACAAATGGAAAACTTGAGAATGGGTATCTCACATCAAGTTTAAGAATGGGAATTACCGGAGCAGGTATTCTCTTTATTCCTAAGGGAGTCACACTTCCGACAGTGCAGGGATTTGTGGACGGTTCGGATAATACTAAAGATCGTATTTTGATTACTCAGTCAGCATCACCACAATCTGACGCCAAACAATTCTACTACAAGGCTGACTAGACTTTAGGCTTAAAAGTAAGTCTCAAAAAAGTAGTTTTATAATCTAAAAGTTGAGATAAAATTGTCTCAACTTTTTATGTTACATTTGTAACTTTAATTTAATAGTAAGTCTATCTTCTATAAATAAATGGATTCTTAGAGGTATTGTAGACCTTAATAGAAAATTAATTATTGTGAAAACTTACAAAAAGCTATATAATGAGTAGTGTTGTAAAAAGGGCTTCCTAGGGGATTTTTGAGGAAGTTTCTTAAATCAGATTAAAGGGAGAGGGGGAAAAGAATGACTTCTATTATTGAATCACTACTTGCTGTTTTTAAAGATTTTCATTGGCTAGTATCTATAGACACAGTCTTGATTTTCTTTGTCAATTATCTGATGTTTCATGCAGCTGGTAGGGTCAAGATTTCTTGGTGGCTACTTTTATTGGGTGGTCTTTTGTCAGTTGTTTTGACTCCTCTTCTTCCTATGGGATTCAAATTTTTACTTAATCCTCTCATTTTATTTTGTTTTAGTTATTACAAACGTCCAGACTTGCCATGGATAGAGCCGGTATTTAATAGTTTTTATGCCTGGGGGACAACCAATATCATTATACGAGGCTTGTCATTAATCGTCTTTCCTTTACTTTTGGGAGCCGACTTGATGAGCTGTATTCCAGAATCTTTAACGGAGTTTATATGTGTGGTAGTCACCTATCCTCTTTACCTCTTGGTTCACCGTTTTATTGGTTATGAATATTTGCAGGTCGAGGAAAAGGAGCGCTTACGTATACACTTCACCCCTATTGTTATTGGGGTTAGCTTTGCCTTTCTTTCATACGGGCTTCTAAATGATTTCATGCCTTACTTTGAGAGTATCTGGCCTGTGGAAGTGGTTAACAATTATGCCAAGTTGATCGTTCTATTAGCAACAGGAGCCTTCTTCATTGTTGTTTCCTATGCCAACCAGTGGATTAAGGATGAGCTCTTTCTAGAATTGAAGGAGGAGCAGGAGCGTCATTTCCAGAGCTTACAGGAATCTAGTAGGCATATCCTCCATCTTTATCAGGAGCTGTACCGTGATGGAGTGCCTAAGGTAGTCGTACCTAAGAAGGCTAAGACCGTTCTGGCTACTAGTCAAGAGGGAGACACTCAGAACCTATCTGATGAAGAGGTTCCTTTCAGCAAGGTTATGCCAGATATTTCTAACCTGCTTTCTCAATTGTTACGTTCCGTCATTGAGAGTAAGTATATGGAGTTTCATGCTGTTGGCGTTGATTTTATCATGGAGGTTCCAGACCCTATATCCCCAGTTCATATCGATGTGGTGGATTTATCAGCTGTTCTAACGACCTTCTTGGACAATGCCTTGTTGAGAGCTCATGGTCAAGAAAATAGTTTAGTTCGTATGTCTTATTACCAAAGAGGTGAGGTCCAGGTCCTCTCTGTAGAGACAACCCTTTCGCAAGATAGTACCGAGGCGCCCCACGAGGCGTATGAGAGTCACTTATCAATCAATGAGCAGCTCGAAGATATTATGGAGCGTTATCCTCAGTCTAAACTTAGCTTTAAGAATGATAAGTTCATCTATAGACAGCAATTTGAATACTAAAGACTTGTAAAAAAATATATAGAAAGGAGATTCGATGTTTGAATCGTTTTTGGGAATAAATTTTTTAAATCTCTATGATACAGATGCCTTTCTAGCCATTCAGCTTATTTTAACTCTGACGATAAATTGTGCCATTTTCAAACGAATGACAGACATTCGTATCTCCTGGACGGTCTTTTTGACCTTAGCCCTATTAGATGTAGTCATTCAGTATAATATTACTAACATGATTATGGTTTTTGATGTCTTTATCCTGATGATTTTGGCCTTTCTTGCTAAAGGGAAGACCTGGTCAGTGACCCAGTATGCTTTTCATACTTTGTTTCCAGTGGTGACGTCAGATTTACTTTATCGCTTATTGGGACTCTTCTTTATTCCCCTTCTCTTAAATCTCCCCGTCGCTGAGGTAGGGTCCAATGCTCTTTTCTATCTCTTATCTTACGGTTTGATTTTGCCACTTTATTTTGTATTTGACCGTTTCTTGGGCTTGGATTTGAAGCGTTGGAAGGTCTATAGCGATGACTCTTTCCAGAACCTCCAGATTTCTAGAAGAGTTGCTATAGCAATGGCCATTTATTTATTGGGAATCTATCTCAGTGTGAATTTAGACAGTTGGTTCCCTGGCTACTCTTCAGAGGTGGAGTTGAGACTTCGGATGCTTTGGGTTCTCTTGTCCGCAGTGGCTTTCATTTTCCTAATTGCCCATCTTAATCAACTGTCTCGGCAGTATTTGGAAGAGAGTTTGGCCATGGAGGAAAAGAGGCATTTGAATAGTTTGACCAAGGCCAACCAGAAGATTGATCTTCTCTATAATGAGTTGTTACAATACAGACAGTCTTATCAGACGGTTGTGGAACAATTTTCAGAGGAAGTACGTGACCAGGAAGAGGCTCTTGCCGAGCAGGTGTATCAGAATGTGCTTAGAGAGAGTGCCAAGGAGTTTGAACGTTTCCGTGTCATTGATAATCCTAAGCTAGAAAATATTCAGTCCTTACCCTTACGTAGTCTTCTTTCGGCTCGTATGATGGAGGCTAAACGTAGTAATATTCCAGTGACTTGTGATATTCCTGAGGAGATTTCAGGGTTTACCATGAACGTGGTTGACTTGACCTTGCTGGTGTCTATTTTCTTTAGTAATGCGATTGATGAGAGTAAGCAGGTACCTGCCAGTCAAATCAATTTTAGTTTTCATCGACATGATAAGGATGGAAGCTACCATTTCGTCATGGAAAATAGGACGCGAGAAGAAAAAGTTGACCTTGATGCCATTATGCAGGAAGAAAACCAGAAGAAGACCTCAGGTCTTAACCTCCACTCAGCCAAGGATATTCTTAGGAAGTATAGTGATGCCAATTTGATTACAAGCAGTGGTGATTACCTCTTCAAACAGGAATTGATTTTTAAATAAAGATGTAGAGCTAAATCAGAGGATTTGGCTCTTTTTTTACTTATAGGTCCATAAAGGAGGGCTCTTTGATGTTGAGCTTGTGCTTATGTATGAAACTTAGTACATCGGAGGAGAAAGGGGCGAGGGAGGAGTCTGATTGTTGCTTCATTCTGTGTTATAATAGCAAGGATTAGTGGTTGTTAGGACTAAGTGAATGGCAATTCTTACTTAGTCTAACGACTGGTGTAGAGATAAGAAAGGGACGTCTTATGAAATTACTTTATACGGATATGTCTCAGGATTTAACAGAAATTCTGACGGAGCAGGCAACCAGCTATGCTCAAAAGGGAAAGAGGGTCTTTTATATTGCCCCTAATGCCCTGTCATTTGAGAAGGAGCGTAAGGTCTTGGAATACCTGCCTCAGTCAGCATCCTTTGAGATTACGGTGACTCGTTTTACTCAGATGGCGAGATATTTTATTCTCAATACGAGCAACCCAAAGACTCAGCTGGATGATACTGGTCTGGCAATGATTTTTTACAAGGTGTTGTCGCATATGGGCGATGATGAGCTCAAGGTTTATGGCCGTTTGCGCAAGGATAGTAACTTTATTAATCAATTGGTAGACCTTTATAAAGAGTTGCAGCAGGCTAATATGACGGTTCTGGATTTGCAGCATTTGGATCAGGTTGAAAAACAAGAGGATTTGCTCAGGATTTTCAGTGCGGCTCAGGATCTCTTGTTGGCAGGAGATTTTGATAATCAATCAAAACTTAGTGCCTTCTTCAAGGAAATTACCTCAGGCCATCTGGATAAGGCCCTGGATAACACGGTTTTGGTCATTGATGGCTTCACGCGTTTTTCTGCTGAGGAGGAGGCCCTAGTTGCCCTCTTGAATGATAAGTGCCACCAGATTGTCATTGGGACTTATGCCAGTCAAAAGGCTTATAAGGCTAACTTTGTCTATGGCAATGTTTATCAGGCCTCAGTCGATTTTTTGAGAACTTTGGCTCAGACCTATAAGGTGACACCCGACTATGTAACGACAGACAAAGAGGGCAATCCTTCTTTTGCTCGCATTAGCCGTCTTTTGGAGAGCCGTCATGATTTTAGTACGGTAGATGAGCAGCTAACTGCTCAGGACAAGCAAGCCTTGCAGGTATGGGAAGTGGTCAACCAAAAGGAAGAGGTGGCTCAGGTTGCCAAGAGTATTCGTCAGTTACTAGCAGATGGCAAGCGCTATAAGGATATCTTGGTCCTGCTTGGTGATGAGGAGAGTTATAAGCTTCAGGTGGGGCAGATTTTCCGAAAATTTGATATTCCCTATTATTTCGGTAAGGAAGAAACCATGTCTAGCCATCCTTTGGTGCAGTTTGTGGATTCGCTGGAACGTATCAAGCGCTATAATTATCGTGCTGAGGATTTGCTTAATCTCGTAAAATCCGGTCTCTATGGTGGTTTTGCTCAAGAGGACTTAGACCTTTTTGAATATTATGTCAATTTTGCAGACATCAAGGGGCGTCACAAGTTCTTGTCTGATTTTACGGCCAATAGTCGTGATAAGTATGATTTAGACCAGCTTAATGCCTTGCGCTCACAACTGGTAGAGCCCTTGGACAAGTTGCTTAATAGTCGCAAACAAAAGGGTTCTAGTCTACTCAAGAAACTAGTGGTCTTTTTAGAGGCTGTGCAAGTGCCAAGCCAAATGGCTAGTTTGACTGCCAAGGCCAGTGAGGCGGAAAAAGAACAGAACGAACAGGTCTGGAAGGCTTTCACACAACTCTTGGAGCAGGTTGAGACTATTTTTGGGGAAGAAACACTGTCAGTGGACGACTTTTTGTCCATTTTGCGTTCAGGAATGTTGGCCTGTGATTACCGTACGGTCCCAGCCACTGTCGATGTGGTCAATGTGAAGAAATACGATTTGATTCAACCACATTCTGCTCCTTATGTTTTTGCCTTGGGGATGACCCAGTCACATTTTCCAAAAGTAGGTCAAAATAAGAGTCTCCTGTCTGATGAGGAACGGAGTCGTATCAATGAGGCGACGGATGAAGACAGGAGTTTGGATATTGTTACGCAGAGCAATAGTCAGCGGGGGCATTTTGTAGCTATGTCACTTTTTAATTCGGCTAGTGAACAATTGGTGCTTAGTCAGCCACAAATTCTCAATGAGACTCAAGATGACATGTCGGTTTATTTGAAAGAGCTGCTAGACCTTGGCCTTTCTTTGGTTGAAAAAGGACGTAATCGTTTCGAGGCTAAGGGTGACCAGATTGGGAACTACAAGGACCTCCTATCGACTGTTATTGCCCTTAACAGCAGTCATCTAGATGCTGATTTGGACAAGGAAACGCAGACGTTTTGGTCAGTTGCTGTGCGTTATCTCCGTAAGCGACTTGATGAGGACCAAGTCTTGATCCCACATGTGATTGACGATGTGACGACGACCAAGGTGGATGATCAGGTCATGCAGCTGGTCTTTCCGGGGGAAGAACCACTAAAATTATCAGCTTCGGCTCTGACGACCTTCTATAACAACCAATATCTTTATTTCTTGCGTTATGTTTTAGGGCTTGAAGAGTTGGAGTCCATCCATCCAGATGCTCGACACCACGGGACTTACTTGCACCGTGTCTTTGAGCGTGTTATGGGGGATTCTTCGCCAGAAAACTTCGATGATAAATTGGAAAAGGCTATTGCTCAGACCAATCAGGAACAACCCTTTGAACTTCTCTATACAGAGGACCAAGAGAGTCGCTTGTCTCGTCAGATTTTAGAAGATATCGCCCGTTCAACTGCCAGTGTTTTGCGTGACAATGCGGCTGTTAAGGTTGAGCGTGAGGAAGCCAAGTTTGATTTGCTCTTAGCAAATAGCATCAAGATTACAGGGATTATTGACCGTGTGGACCGTTTAACGGATGGGGCTCTGGGTGTCGTTGACTATAAGTCAGGCAAAAATGTCTTTGACATTCAGAAATTCTACAATGGTCTCAGTCCGCAGTTGGTAACCTATCTAGAAGGCCTTCGACAAACCTATAAAGTCGATGCTGACCATCTTTTTGGTGCCATGTATCTTCACATGCAGGACCCACAGCTTAACTTAGCTCAGTTTGGTCTGGATAAGCTAGCGGCTCAGGCTCATAAGGAATTAACCTATAAGGGACTCTTTGTGGCTTCAGAAACAGAGCATTTGGCTGGTGGGAACTATGATTTACTAAAGACTGTCACCTATGACAAGGAGGACCTAGAAACCTTGCTAGACTACAATATCAAGCTCTTTACAAGTGCTGCTGAGGTTATTCGAAGCGGGAATTTTGCGGTTAATCCTTATACTGAGGATGGTAAGTCTGTCCAAGGAGATCAAATCAAGGCTATTACTCATTTTGAAGCCGACCGCCACATGGGACAGGCTCGAAAACTCTTGCGTTTACCAAGTAAGGGCAAGAAGGAAGCCTATTTGGAGCTGATGGCAAAAGATGAGGACAAGAATCAGATGCAAGTTGCTGAAAAAATCGTCCCCTTTCCATTCACTGATCAAGCTGTGACAGCAGACAAAAAAGACCAGGAGGACAACCATGTTGACTAAAGCTTTTTTAAGTCCAATAGAGATTAAGGAACGCATTGCCCAAGAAGCAGCTTCTAACAAGGAACGCAAGTTAACACCAGAACAGATTGAGGCCATTTACAGTAATGGTAGCAATATTCTTGTGTCAGCTTCGGCTGGATCAGGAAAAACCTTTGTCATGGTTGAGCGTATCCTTGATATGATTGGACGTGGCGTTGGCATTGACCAACTCTTTATCTCAACCTTTACGGTAAAGGCTGCAGGTGAGTTAAAAGAGCGTCTGGAAAAACGTCTGACAGAGCAGCTTGGACAAGTTGAGACGGATGAAGAGCGTGCCTTTCTTTCAGATCAGATTGCCAAGATTGGGACGGCAGATATTGGAACTATGGATGCCTTCACCCAGAAATTGGTCAATCAGTATGGCTATCTCCTGGGTGTGTCACCCATTTTCCGCATCATGACAGACCCTGCCGAGCAGACACTGATGAAAAATGAAGTTTATGCCGATCTTTTCAATGATTACATGCAAGGAAAGGATGCCCAACTTTTCCAAAAATTGGTCCGTAACTTCGCAGGAAATGGCAAGACTAGTAAGGCTTTTCGTGATTTAGTTTACGATGTCTATAACTTTTCTCAGGCTACTGCAGGTCCTGAAAAATGGCTACGTCAAAATCTTTTAAAAGGGCAGGCAGAGGCCAAGCCATACAAGGCTAAATCTGAGCTTTTAGAGGGTCTCAAAGATGGCTTGTTGGCTGATTTCTTAGACTTCTTAAGAGACAATCTAGGCCTGGCTCAGCGTGAATTTGCCAAGGCTAAGTATCTGAATAATGTGTCAGATGCCATTAGCCTTCTTGAAGGAGCCTTGGCTAATGACCAAACAGATATGGAGGACTTGCTCAAACAACTCTTGACTTTGTCAGGAGGGACTGGTTTGACCAATATGACCCGTCCCAAAGACGAGGAACTCAAGGCCTACAAGGAAGCTTACAACAAGACCAAAAATGAGTTTGTGGCCCAGTTGCGAGAGGTTGATACCCAGCTAACGGTCCTCGAGGTTTTGACCAAGCATAATGATGACATCCTACCTCTGTTGGAGTTGCTTCAGGCCTTTGTACTTGATTTTTCGGACCAGTATTTACAGGCAAAGATTCAGGAAAATGCTTTTGAATTCTCGGATATTGCCCATTTTGCCATCCGTATTTTGGAGGAAAATCCAGAGGTGGCAGCCAGCTACCGTGACCGTTACCATGAAGTGATGGTAGACGAGTATCAGGACAATAGCCATACCCAAGAACGCATGTTGGAACTCCTATCTAATGGACACAACCGATTCATGGTGGGAGATATCAAACAATCCATCTATCGTTTCCGTCAGGCAGACCCTCAGATTTTTAATGGTAAGTTCCAGCTTTTCCTTGAAAATCCAGATGCAGGTAAGCTGATTCTCCTTAAAGAGAATTTTCGTAGTCAATCTGAGGTTCTTGATGCGACCAATGGTGTTTTCAGTCACCTCATGGATCAGGAAATCGGAGACATCCTCTATGACAAGACTCACATGCTGGTAGCGGGTAGCGATAAGCAAAAAGAACCCCATCCTGAAAATGAGACAGAGGTTCTGATTTACAATAGTGATGAAGCGAGTGAAACTCCTGACGAAGAAGGTGCTGATCAACCTATTAGTAGCGGCGAGATTTCCTTGGTTATCAAAGAAATCATCAACCTTCATAAGCAGGGTGTACGTTTTGAGGATATTACCCTCCTAGCACCAACCCGTAACACCTATCTGGACTTGATGGCAAGCTTTGAGGAGCACGGAATTCCTTTGGTTCCTGACGAGTACAAGTCAAGCTACCTAGAGTCGCTAGAAGTTATGATTATGTTGGATACCCTTCGTGCCATCAATAATCCTCTTAATGACTATGCCCTCGTTGCCCTCCTTCGTTCACCGATGTTTAATTTCAATGAGGATGATTTGGCTCGTATTGCTGTCCAGGCTGACGAAGGACAATTCTATGATAAGCTTCTTGTAGCATGCACTAAAACAGGGCTTCATCCGGAAGTTGTCACACAAGGACTTGATGCCAAGTTGACTCTTTTCACTAAGACTCTGGCAGATTGGCGTGATTACAGTAAGTGGCACTCGCTCTACGACCTCATTTGGAAGATTTACGACGATCGTTTCTATTATGATTATGTTGGCAGTCTTCCACGAGCTGAGCAACGTCAGGCCAATCTCTACGCCCTTGCCTTGCGTGCCAATGCCTATGAAAAGACAGGTTTTAAGGGACTTTCTCGTTTTATTGGTATGATTGATAAGATCATTTCTAGCGGTAACGACCTAGAGGAAGTGACAGACTTGGTTCCTAAAAATGCTGTTAGCCTTATGACGATTCACAAGTCCAAGGGGCTAGAATTCAAGTATGTTTTTGTCTTGCAGATGAATCGTAAGTTCATTGGTCACAGTAGGGATGGACTAAGTGGTAAGTATATTATCAACCGTGAAAAAGGGCTTGGCATTAAGTACCTAGCTGACCTTAAAGACCAGATAAACACCAATTTGCCCAAGTTAAATGTTGTTCTAGAGACCTTAACCTTCCAGGAAAATCGTAGGGAAGAGCGCAGGGCAAGTATCTCAGAAGAGATGCGTCTGCTCTATGTTGCAATGACTCGTGCAGAGAAAAAACTCTACCTAGTTGGTAAGGGTAGTAAGGAAAAATTAACCCAGCAATTTGGTACGGATGTCGAAAATAATCGCCTACCAGTAGCTCTACGTGACCAAATCGCTACTTATCAGGATTGGGTTATGGCTTTGGATACCGCCTTTATGAGAAAGGATCTCAAGTTTACTGTTCGCTTTGTTGAGGCTGAGGAGTTGACGCCAGAGGCTATTGGTCAGGTTCAAGTCAAGGCGGCAGTAAATGCTGATGATTTATCTAACAATCGCCAGACGGAAGACATTAAGCGTGCTCTAACTGTCTTAGAAAGTGTTGAAAAACTCAACCAGCTTTATGCACCAGCGATTGACCTACCATCTGTGCGTACGCCGAGCCAGCTCAAAGCCTTCTACGAACCTGTTATGGATACCGAAGGGGTGGATATTATGGATAAGAAAGAGGAAGTGCAACCTCTTGAGACTACCGCTACCTTTGAGCTTCCAAATTTTGGGCAAAAACCTAAGGTCACTGGAGCTGCAGTTGGTTCTGCTACCCATGAACTCATGCAACGCTTGATTCTTTCTGATACTGTGACCCTCCAAGATTTAACACAGGCATTGAGTCGGGTATCGGCAGATGATCAAGTTAAGTCGCGTGTGCAGTTAGAAAAGCTACTAGGCTTCTTTGACACCGAACTTGGGAAGCTCATTCTAGCTAACCGTGGTAAGTTGCGTCGGGAAGCACCATTTGCTATGTTGGCAGAAGATCCCGCTAGTAAAGAAGATTTTGTCGTCCGTGGTATCATCGATGGCTACCTTCTTCTTGAAGACCGTATTGTCCTCTTTGACTATAAGACGGACCGCTTCACTCATCCTAGTGAACTTAAGGAACGTTACAAAGGTCAAATGAGCCTCTATGCTAAAGCACTCAGCCAAGCCTATCAAATAGATAAGATTGATAAATACCTTATTCTCCTAGGTGGAAAAGACTTGGAAGTCGTAGAAGTATAAGCTATAGCCTAACCATTCTTTCATAGTGAGAGAATGGTTTTTGTCTCCCAAACCAAGTAAAAAAGACCAGTGTCTCCACCAGTCTTTCTGATAAATTTCCATCAGTATTGTAAGTTCATTAAAATATTAGAGGATGGAAACGGTTATGAAAAAAAGTATCTTGTAGGTCGCTTAGACCTACGAAGGTTATTATAACAAACTCATCTTAATCTAAACAAGGTTAGAAAAATTAGAAATAAACAGCATAAGTGTTACTAGTTTTTAATAGATGAACTCCATAACGACAGTAAATACAGACAAAAACCGCCGGCACTAGACTGACGGTACTTGTTCCTTTTAATCGTAACATCAACTAATCAAAGGCACTACCCAATTGACCCAGGCCCAGGAAATCGGCATGACCAGTATCATGGCTGGAATCATATCAGCGGTTGGAAATTGACGAAGTTTCATAATACGAAAACCGGTCGCAATCATGAGGAAGCCCCCGCAAGCCTTAAAGTCTCCAATCATGGCTTTTGTTGTTAGAGGGAGAATGAAACCAGCACTCACAAAGAGGAGGAAGAAAACGATAAATTGTGGAATGGCAATCATGGAGACGATGTAGCCTAGACTACAAGAGAAAATCATAGCCGTAAAGAAATCTAGGATAGACTTGGAAATTAAGATAGAAGCATCGCCTGTCATCCCAGACTCAAGACTCCCGTAAATTCCTGTACCACTCGCACAAAAAAGGACGATAACTGTCAAGAGCTGCGCATAAAATTCATCGTGAGCTAACCCTGTTTGCTTGCTTGGTGTAATCTTGGACAAGCCTTTTTCCATAAGTCCAGCTCCCTTGTTGATGAGGTTTCCAAACTTTAGGGCCAGCCCAATGATGGTACCGATAACTACCGCAAAGATAACCGCAGGCATATTAACCATATTCATAATAGCGCTAATCCCCATTACCATAGAGGCTAGACCAAAGATAAGGTTAAGATTTTCCTTGAAATCGTCTCTGAGATAGTCCCCGAAGAGCCCTCCAGCGATTCCTCCTAAGATAATAGATAGCGAGTTGATGATAATTCCAGTTGGCATCAGTGATTTTCCTCCTATTTATTCTAAATACTATAAGTTTAGCATTATCAAAGATCGAATGCAAAATTGTCTCGTTTTTACAAACGTTTTCTTGAAATTGTACCTTTGAAATGATACAATAAATGAAAAGATAAGGAAATAGCCTTATCTAAATCTATTGCCAGTGTTCCTAGAGTATTGTCCATAAAAGACAAGGCAATAACTCTAATTTATAATCTAATATAAAGTGTAAAATGAGACTATTGTTAAATAGATTCTCAAGAAAGGATAAAAGATGATTCGTTTTGAACACGTAACGAAACGTTATGAAGATAAGGATGCTCTCTCAGATCTTAACCTCGAGATTCGAGATGGGGAGATTTTTGGTCTGATTGGTCACAATGGGGCTGGTAAGACCACGACTATTTCCATTTTGACATCCATCATTGAAGCTAGCTACGGTGAAGTTTACGTCGATGATATGGCCCTCAGCCAACATCGTGATGCTATCAAGAAAAAAATCGCTTATGTGCCAGATTCACCAGACTTATTTTTAAATTTGACTGCTAATGACTATTGGTACTTTTTGACACGTATCTATGATTTGGAAGCTAGTCAGGTTGAGGAACGTTTGACTAATCTTATGGCTACCTTTGACTTGACGGAAAGTCGCTATAACCTCATTTCTTCCTTCTCTCACGGTATGCGTCAGAAGGTTGTCGTTATCGGTGCTCTTCTGGTTAATCCGCAGATTTGGGTTTTGGATGAGCCTTTGACTGGTCTGGATCCACAGGCATCTTATGATTTGAAAGAAGCCATGCGTAACCACGCTAAGGAGGGTAATAGTGTGCTCTTTTCAACCCACGTTCTAAGTGTAGCTGAGCAGCTCTGTGATCGTATTGCTATTTTGAAGAAAGGAAAACTCATCTTCCAAGGGTCTCTAGCGGAACTTAAGTCTCAGTACCCTGACAAGGATTTGGAAACTATTTATCTGGAAATGGCTGGACGTAAGATCGAGGAGGTGTAGTCATGAACTGGAACCATGTTTGGGAGCTTTTTAAAATTAATCTCCTCTATGCAAATCCTCAAGCAGTAACTAACCTACAGAAACGTCAGGAGAAAAAGAAAAAGGCTAATTTCTCCATCGTTAATGCCATGCTTAGACAACAACTCTTGATTTTAATTATTTTTACGGTTGTATATAGCTATCTTTTTGTAGGTGTCGATTATAAGGCCAATCCTGGAGTCTTAACCCTATATCTTTTGACATTTTCAATCATGGGGCTTCTCCAGACTTTTACGGCTCTCTATAGTACCTTTTACGATAGTAAGGATAGCAAGGCATATCTGCCTCTTCCTTTAAAGCCATCAGAAGTCTTTTTGGCCAAGACCTTGTCAGGTTCTATGGTTGGGATGACCTTCATGGTACCTATCCTTAGTCTTCTCATTCTAGCTTACTGGCAATTTATTGGCCCACTGGGGATAGTCGTGGGGCTGCTATCCTTTATCGTTTCTCTCTTTATCAATCTCGTTTTTTCAGTGATTCTGTCTAATAGTATTGGAACGCTGATTGTTCGCAGTTCTCGTCAAAAGCTCTATTCGACTATTTTGATGACCCTGTCAACCCTATTGATTATGTTCCCTATCATGATGGTTGGTTTTCTTAATGGTTATATTAAGGGTGCTGGACATATTGATTTTCCTTTATTGCCTTATCTAAGAGGTTACTATGATGTGGTAGCTGCTCCTCTATCTCCAGAGGCTCTACTAAATTTTTATCTTCCTCTTATCTTAGTGCTTATCTTGGGCTTTTGGTTTTATAAAGTCAGAATGCCTCGTTATTTCCACGAAGCCATTTATAACAAAAAGGCTAGAAAGACTCAGGTAAAAGTTGTTACTCGAAGTCAAAGACAGGTCTTGGTTCGCCATCATTTATCTACTTTGGGAAACTCAACCCTCATTATCAATACCTATGTGGTACCAGTATTATATATGATCATGTTGGGTGGAGGTGCGTTCTTTTTGAAAGACTTAGGTCCAGACTATTTCGGGCTCATGCTTTTAGTCGGAATTGCCTTTGGTTTCTTTTCAGCGCAACCAACAAGTTTTCTTGGGGTGGCAACTTCCTTAGAAGGAACAAACTTTGACTTTATCCGTAGCCTGCCAATCAATACGGGTGACTATCTTCGTCAAAAGTTTTGGATTTTCTATGGCTTGCAAGTCGGTGTATCCCTCTTACTAGGAGGACTTGGTTTAATATTCCTTGCACATCTCCATCCTATTTTGGTGGTAAGTTTCGCTCTTGGTTTTCTCGTAACAACCTATCTTGTAGGTGGCTATTTCTTTGAACGTGACCTTAAATTATTGGAAGTGAATTGGCAGGAAGTTACCCAGCTCTTCAATCGGGGTGGCGGACAGTGGCTCTATATGGGTATCTTTATTCTTACAATTTTCATCGCTGCCTTGCTAGGAGGTATTGTCTTCTTTGCAAGTAAGTTCTGGATTGCCCTAGTAGTCAACGCTATAGTATCTGGGCTTATAGCTTTAATTGCCCTAATCGTTTATCTCTTTGTTGACCGCAGACGTTGGAAACGTATTAGAGCCATGTTTTTTGCCTAGAACAAACTGTTTAAAGAGTCTCTCCGATTGGAGGGATTCTTTTTTACTGAAAATCTTTAATATGTAAACTTATACATTATATATGTTAAAATACCTGAATTTAGTGTATAATCATAAACATGAAACGAAATTTTGACTCAGTAAAACGCCTGGTTATCAAAATCGGGACTAGCTCTCTGGTTTTACCATCAGGGAAAATTAATCTTGAAAAAATCGATCAGCTAGCTTTTGTTATTTCTAGCCTGCATAATAAAGAGATTGAGGTTGTCCTCGTATCCTCTGGTGCCATGGGCTTCGGGCTCAATGTCTTAGACCTAGACAAGCGACCGGCTGAAGTCGGTAAGCAACAAGCTGTCTCAAGTGTAGGTCAGGTGGCCATGATGAGCCTTTATTCTCAGGTATTTTCACATTACCAAACCAAGGTATCTCAGTTGCTTTTGACCCGTGATGTGGTCGAGTATCCTGAGAGTTTGGCCAATGCCATCAATGCCTTCGAGAGCCTCTTCAAGCTTGGAGTTGTTCCAGTTGTTAATGAAAATGATGCTGTCAGCGTAGATGAAATGGACCATGCGACTAAGTTTGGGGACAACGACCGCTTGTCAGCTATCGTAGCTAAGATTGTTGGTGCTGACCTACTCATTATGTTGTCAGATATTGATGGGCTCTTCGATAAGAACCCAAATGTCTATGAAGATGCAACCCTTCGTAGCTATGTACCAGAGATTACAGAGGAAATTCTAGCCTCAGCTGGTGGTGCTGGTAGTAAATTTGGTACGGGTGGTATGATGAGTAAGATTAAGTCAGCCCAGATGGTTTTTGAAAATCAAAGCCAAATGGTTTTAATGAATGGTGAAAATCCGCGTGACATTCTTCGTGTCCTAGAAGGAGCCAAAATCGGTACACTCTTTAAACAGGAGGACTAATATGACACATATTGATACATTGGGCCAGCAGGCCAAAGTGGCGGGTCGTCAGATTGCTAAATTATCAACAGCAGCTAAAAATGACCTTCTAAATCAGGTAGCTAAAGCTCTAGTAGCTGAGAGTGCCTATATTATCGCTGAAAATGCTAAGGATATGGCCAATGCCAAGGAAAATGGTATTTCAGAGATTATGCAAGATCGCTTGCTCTTAACGGAAGACCGTATCGCAGGGATTGCTGAGGGTGTCCGTCAGGTGGCAGATCTTCAGGACCCAATCGGTCAAGTAGTTCGTGGCTATACGAATCTGGATGGTCTCAAAATCATTCAAAAGCGTGTTCCTATGGGTGTTATCGCTATGATTTTTGAGAGCCGTCCCAATGTCTCAATCGATGCCTTTAGCCTTGCCTTTAAAACCAATAATGCCATTATTCTTCGTGGAGGACGTGATGCCATCAATTCCAACAAGGCCTTGGTTACAGTAGCTCGTAAGGCTTTGGAAAATGCGGGTATCACAGCAGATGCCGTTCAGCTGGTTGAAGATACCTCTCATGAGGTAGCAGAAGAACTCATGGCGGCGACTAAGTATGTAGACTTGCTCATCCCTCGTGGTGGAGCTCGTCTCATCCAAACGGTTAAAGAAAAAGCCAAGGTTCCAGTCATTGAAACGGGTGTTGGTAACTGTCATATTTATGTGGATAAATATGCTAACTTAGATATGGCGACACAGATTGTCATCAATGCCAAGACTCAACGACCAAGTGTGTGTAATGCGGCAGAATCTCTCGTCGTTCATGCTGATATTGTAGAAGAGTTCCTGCCTAACTTGGAAAAAGCTATTTCAAAAATTCAGTCTGTTGAGTTCCGTGCGGATGAAAGGGCTTTGAAACTTATGGAAAAAGCTGTACCCGCTTCACCTGAAGATTTTGCGACAGAGTTTCTTGATTATATCATGTCAGTTAAAGTGGTAGACAGCCTTGACGAGGCTATTGGTTGGATTAATACTTACACGACATCGCATTCAGAGGCTATCGTGACTCAGGATATTAGTCGTGCTGAGCAATTCCAAGACGATGTTGACGCTGCAGCTGTCTATGTTAATGCTTCAACCCGCTTCACAGATGGATTCGTCTTTGGACTAGGTGCTGAAATCGGAATTTCAACTCAGAAAATGCACGCTCGTGGTCCAATGGGACTTGAGGCCTTAACCTCAACCAAGTTCTATATTAACGGACAAGGACAAGTTAGAGAATAAACCATCAAGCTCCATGAAGGAGCTTTTTTAAGTTGGTTTGCTAGACGACAGGCCTTCTGATATACTGGTGGTATCAAGAATGAGGAGATTTTGCCATGTTTAAAGCTTATAAGAAGTATTGGATGGGCTATTTCGATTTTACGGGACGTTCAAGCCGCTCAGATTATTGGTTGGCAGTTTTAGCAAATACTATAGTAACTATCATTTTATTTAGCATAGTTATAGTTGTAACTGTTTTTGATAGTCCGAATAGTCATTATCATATTATTTTTATATTATTGTATTTGCTTGCAATGCTATATTTCTTTGCTAACTATATTCCATCTATTGCCCTTCAGGTGCGTCGCTTGCGTGATGCTGGTTTTCATTGGGCATTGATTTTCTTAAGCTATGCGCCTGTTATAGGTGATATCGTACTGTTGGTTTTGTTTTGTCAACCCACAAAAGTAGAATTTCCTTTCAACAATTTTAATAATCTTCAGCAATGATAGTTACTTAACAGCCTCCTTAGGCTGTTTTTAAGTCAATTTGCCAGAAGACCGGACTTTTGGTATAGTAGAAGTATCAAAAAATGAGGAGATTTTATTATGATCGAAGCTTATAAGAAGTTTTGGAAGGGCTATGTAGATTTTGAAGGCCGTTCAACACGTTCAGATTATTGGTTTGTATATTTGGTAAATGTATTGATTACCTTTGCTTATTTTTTGCTCCAAGCAGTATTTGGAGGACTTGTAGCTGTAACTGAATCAAGCTTTTTGGCTGTTATTTCACTTATCCTACTACTTATCTTTTTTGCCTACGGTATTGCTGCGTTTTTACCTAGTATTGCTCTAACGGTTCGTCGTTTGCGTGATGCTGGCTACAATTGGCCGTATATTTTTGTTACATTTATCCCATTTGTAGGTTGGATTATCCTAATTGTTTTGCTATGTAAGCCAACTAAAGTGGAATACCCATTCAATAACTTCAATAATCCACAGCAATAATAATGACTTAACAGCCTCGCTAGGCTGTTTTTTTAATTGATTTCTCAAGCTCCTCTTCTCTTGTTATACTGAGAGCAACATAAAAAGGGGGGATTTTATTATGATTGAAGCCTACAAAAAATTTTGGAAGGGCTATGATGATTTTACGGGCCGTTCAACACCTTCAGATTACTGGTTTGCATATTCGGCACATGTATTGATTTTCTTTGCTTCTTATTTGCTCCTAGCAGTGTTTCAAAGAATGGCGGTAGATGAATTATCTTTACTTACTAATGAAGTTATTTTCCTACTTATCTTTTTTGCCTATGGTGTTGCTACGGTTTTACCTGGTATTGCTATAACTGTTCGTCGTTTGCGTGATGCTGGCTATAATTGGCTATATATTTTTATTCCTTTAATTCCATTTGTCGGTATTTTTATCTTAATTTTTCTACTATGTCAACCAACAAAAGTAGATGAGCCTTTCAATAACTTCAATAATCCACAATAATCAATAATAATGATAATCAACCAACTCTTTGAGTTGGTTTTTTGATGCCAAAAAAGTTTTATGTTAATGTTGCACATTTTAATATTTCTGATATAATCTTATCTGAGACTAATCGATACTAAAAATATATTTAAGAAATGTGAATACTCTATGAAACTACTTCGTCAATTAAAAGAAAAACGTTACCTTATTTTGGCATTTACTCTACCGGCTATTCTTTTGGCTTTGGCAATTGTCTTTTTGCAACCTGCACACAATCATGCTAAGGTCCAAGTCAAGGTAGCCACTAAGCAGTCATCGTCTAGCAAACCTAAGGCGTCATCCAAATCATCGAGCTCTAGCTCTTCGTCATCTTCTTCAACCTCAAGTGAGTCTTCAAGCGAATCGTCGTCAGCAAGCTCAACGGTAGAAGTAGCTAGTCAGACAGAGGCAAGCTCTACTCCTGCGGTAGCGTCAACGCCAACACCATCTTCAGCACAAGAGACTTATCAGGCGCCCCAGTATAACTATGTGCCACCAACAACTTATACAGAGTCACATAGTGATGCTTCAAGCTATACAGCACCTGCCTACAGCGCAGATGTTAGCTCTGGGACAACAGAATAAGGGTTAGAGAAAAGGAATTTAGGATTAGAAATGAAAAATAAAGTTTTAGCATTAGTAACAGGATTATCTAGTTTAGTCCTATTAGCCGCTTGTTCAAACCAGCAAAATGGGTTGACTTCGACGACTTCATCTTCATCAGTAGAACAGTCACAATCAAGTAGTAGTGAAAGCTCTAGCACGAGTACTAGCTCAAGCTCTAGTCAAGAGAAAAAGGTAGATACCTCTGCCTATGATAGCATCATTAGTAAGTACCAAACGGCCGTGGCCAACAACCAAACGGATGACTCACTTAATTTTCTTGTTGTGAACTATGCTAATTCTCAAACAAGTCCTGCCTCGACGGTCTATACTTATCGTGATTTGGATGGTAATGGTGTTGATGAGTTGATTCTTGCTTTTAAGCCGGGGAAACTCTTTAAAGAACATGTGATTACGGATATTTACACTATCTCTAAGGATAGTGGCCAGTTGATTCGTCTGACAGAAGGTCCGCAACTGGGCATGTTGGGTGAGCGTATGACATTGGCCTACCTCATGGATAACACCTTCAGCTACTATGGTAGTGCTGGTGCTATGGCTGGTGGAGGTTCTGGCTACCACTTTAGTAGTGATGGCCAGTCTCTTGTAAAAGATGACAGTGATTCGGGTGCAGACAAGGTTGATTTCTCTAACTGGGATTGGAAGGACCTGAGTAGCGCCTCTACTAGTAGCTCTAGCACAGCGTCACAAACGCCAACAAGTTCATCAGCTCTTAAGCCTGATGAGCTCAAAAATGGCAATTACAAATCAGCTGTAGGAACATGGAAATCTTCAAATGGAAAGACCATCACCATTACTTCAGATGGACAGTTGGATTTCTGGGGCTATACTTATCCTATCGACAAAGTCTCACCGAATCAGTATGTGTCTGGTATATATACCTTAACTTATGTTGATTCTAGTCCAGTTGGAAATACTCCAATTCAGCTTTGTCCTAAGGGAGTTAGTGATGCAAGTGATGCGGGAGATGACAGTAAGGACCGTATTCTAGCGACGAATGGGATGCCATCTGCGGAAAGTTATTTTTATCGAGTGGATTGATCTTATCAAATGATATAGAAACTAAAGAGTCAGGCCTTGGATCTGGCTCTTTTACTATCCTGTCAACTTACAGAACGAGACAATTTCTCTATTCTTGTGCTATAATAAAAGTTATGACTAATGAATTTCACCATGTAACCGTTCTTTTACACGAAACTGTTGATATGCTTGATATCAAGCCCGATGGCGTCTATGTTGATGCGACCTTGGGTGGCGCAGGACATTCGTCTTATCTTTTGTCGCAATTATCTGAAAAGGGTCATTTGTACTGCTTTGATCAGGACCAAAAGGCTATTGATAATGCTCAAGTGCGTCTCAAGGACTATATTGATAAGGGTATGGTGACTTTCATCAAGGATAATTTCCGTAATCTCAAGTCCAACCTTGAAGCCTTGGGGGTGTCTGAAATTGATGGCATTCTCTATGACTTGGGTGTCTCTAGCCCACAGTTGGATGAGCGTGAGCGTGGCTTCTCCTATAAACAGGATGCCAAGCTAGATATGCGTATGAATGAGGAGGCGAGTCTGACCGCTTATGATGTGGTCAATACCTATCCTTACAACGATTTGGTGCGCATTTTCTTCAAGTATGGTGAGGACAAGTTCTCTAAACAAATTGCACGTAAGATTGAACATGCTCGTCAGGTTAAACCAATTGAGACCACGACGGAACTGGCGGAAATCATTAAATCAGCTAAGCCTGCTAAGGAATTGAAGAAGAAGGGCCATCCGGCCAAGCAAATTTTCCAAGCTATTCGCATCGAAGTGAACGATGAGCTTGGTGCTGCGGATGAGTCTATTCAAGAGGCCTTGGATTTACTTGCTGTGGATGGTCGTATTTCGGTCATTACCTTCCATTCCTTGGAGGATCGATTGACTAAACAGCTTTTCAAGGAAGCTAGTACGGTAGATGTGCCTAAAGGTCTACCCTTTATTCCTGAAGACCTCCAACCTAAGGTAGCCTTAGTTAATCGTAAGCCAATCCTACCTAGTCAGGAAGAATTAGAAGCTAATAACCGCTCGCATTCTGCTAAATTGCGTGTGGCTAAAAAAATCAGGAAATAATTATGGAAAATAAGGAACATCAGATTGTCAATAGAGCCATTAGAAACCATATTCGTTTTATGACGCGTATGGAAAAGGTCTTCTATTCGGCAATTGTTTTGACAGCTATTGTGATGAGTATCGCTGTTGTATTTTTACAAGGGCGTAATCAGGCTATCAAGCAACAAATCACAGACCTTAATAGCAAGATTAGTGATGAAAAAACAGAGCTTAACAATGCTAAGCAGGCGGTTAATGAGTTGACTAACTCTGACCGTATTAAAGAGATTGCTAATAAGGCAGGCCTGTCTATTAATAACGATAGTATTAAGAGTGTGAAGTAACCAATGAACAGATTAAGAAAACTTAAACATTTATTTCTAAACTATGTCGTTAGGGATAGGCGAAAGCCAGCCCAGAATCGACAGCACGTTGGTCAGAACCTTATGGTTCTCAGCATCTTTATCTTTTTCGTCTTTATTATCAACTTTGTGGTGATTATCGGGACAGACAGTAAGTTTGGTGTCGATTTGTCGACTCAGGCTGCTAAATCTTATAACACTAAGACCACAGTGGCTGCCAAGCGTGGAACGATTTACGATCGAAATGGAAATGTTTTGGCTGAGGATTCAACCAGTTATGCCATTTACGCTATTGTGTCGACCAGCTATGTGTCAGCAACTCAAGAAAAACTCTATGTCCAAGATAGTCAGTTTGACAAGGTTGCCGATATTTTAAAGGATAAGCTAGGAATTGAAAAGAGTGATGCCTTGGCCCAATTACGTACCAAGGGTGCCTATCAGGTTTCCTTTGGACTAAAGGGGAAGGGAATTACCTACTCTGTTAAAGAAGAACTAGAGAAAGCCTTTAAAGATGCGGGAATTAAGGGGATGGCCTTTGAAGCAACAACGTCACGTATGTACCCTAATGGGACCTTCGCGTCAGAGTTTCTTGGTCGTGCCGAAGCTGTTGAAAATAAAAAAGACGGCTCATATTCTTTGATTGGTCAAACTGGTTTGGAGCGCTCGCTCAATAGCCTCTTGACTGGGACAGATGGTGAGGCCATCTATGAGAAGGATAAAAACGGTAACACGCTTCTAGGTACGGAAACCATTACCAAGGAAGCTATCGATGGTAAGAACATCTATACAACCTTGTCAGCGCCTCTCCAAACCTTCTTAGAAACGCAGATGGATACCTTTATGGAGCAGACGCAAGGGGTAAATGCTTCAGCGACAGTTGTTAATGCTAAGACAGGTGAGATTCTTGCAACGACACAACGTCCGACCTATAATTCTGATACTCTTGAGGGACAGGCTAAGAAAAACTATGACTGGGTTAACCGTCTTTACGAAGCCCAGTATGAGCCTGGTTCAACCTTTAAGGTCATACTCTTGTCAGCTGCTATTAACAATGGAAGTTTCAACCCGAATGCGACCTTCAGTAATGCTAATGGTATTAAGGTTGACGACGTTGAAACTAATGACTGGTCAATCAATGAGGGTATCTCAACAGGTGGTACCATGACATTTGCTCAAGGCTTCTCTTATTCAAGTAACGTTTTGATGACCATGTTGGAACAAGAGATGGGAGACAAGGTTTGGTCAAACTACCTATCACTCTATAAGTTTGGACTTCCAACCCGTTTTGGGATGGTAGGTGAATCTTCAGGAATCGTCTCAAGAAACTCTGTGAATATTGCCCAATCATCTTTTGGACAAGGGATTTCAGTAACTCAAGTCCAAATGCTTCGAGCCTTTACCGCAATCTCTAACAATGGTATTATGTTAGAGCCTCAATTTATAAAACAAGTTGCTGATACTAATAAAGGTACTGTTCGTACAGCCAAGAAAGAAGTTATTGGCAAGCCACTTTCCAAGCAGACTGCTTCTGAAACCCGTAATTATATGATTTCTGTTGGTACAGATCCAGAGTTTGGTACCATGTACAACAAGTCTGAAGGTTCACCAATCATTCAGGTTGGTAACAATGATGTTGCGGTTAAGTCAGGAACAGCTCAAGTGCCCGATGAAAAGACTGGGACTTACAAAGATGGGGCTAATGAAACTCTCAACTCAGTTGTGGCCATGGTTCCTGCAGATGATCCAGAATACATCATGTATGTGACCGTTCAAGAGCCTAAGACCTGGAATAATAATTTCTTTGCGACTGTGGTGAACCCTGTTTTAGAAGAAGCCATGTCTATGGGTGCTACTTTGGATACTTCTGTTTCTGAGGGGAGTGGAAAGACTGAAGAGACTAGCTACCAAACTGGTGATATTATCGGTAAGAGTACGGGCGAGACAGCTAACACCCTTCGTCAAAACTTGATTCATCCGATTGTTCTGGGTGTTGGTGATAAGATTGAGAAGGTTTCTGTAGATTCCAAAGCCAATATCAAGGCTAATGAACAGATTCTTATCATGACCAATGATTTCACAGAACTTCCAGACATGTATGGTTGGACCAAGAAGAACGTTGAAACCTTTGCCAAATGGAAGGGCATTAAAGTTACTTATAAGGGTGGCAAGTCAGGGACTGTTACCAAACAAAGTGTTGCGGCAGGAAAAGCCCTGTCTAAAACCAAGAAGATTACCATTACTTTAGGAGACTAAGATGACTATGAGTCTGATAGCAGGTGTGGCCGCCTTTGTGTTGACGGTGCTCGCCATGCCTCACTTTATTACTTACTACAAAATCAAGAAAATCGGTGGCCAACAAATGCATGAAGATGTGAAGCAGCATTTGGCTAAGGCTGGAACACCAACTATGGGAGGGACAGTCTTCCTAGTGGTTGCCATCTTGGTTAGCTTGATTTTTAACTTCCACGTCTTTAGCGAGGGCCACCAAGCCTATGGTGCTACAGTAGGGATTCTCTTTGTAATTTTGATTTATGGAATTATCGGCTTCCTTGATGATTTCCTTAAGATTTTCCGTCAAATCAATGAGGGACTTAAACCTTGGCAAAAGATGGCCTTGCAGATTATTGCGGGTTTGCTTTTCTACTTTATCCACGTACTCCCTAGTGGGACAGATAGCCTAGCTATTGGTGGATTAACCATTCATCTCGGTGTCTTTTATGTTCTATTTGTTTTATTCTGGATTGTCGGTTTCTCAAATGCTGTGAACTTGACAGACGGTATTGATGGTTTAGCTTCTATCTCTGTGGTTATCAGCTTGATTGCCTATGGGATTATCGCTTTTGTCAAGGGTGAGTTCGCTATCTTGACTATCATTATCACTATGATTGGGGCACTTCTTGGCTTCTTCGTCTTTAACCACAAGCCAGCCAAGGTCTTTATGGGAGATGTCGGTTCCTTGTCACTTGGAGCTATGCTTGCGGTTATCTCTATTGCCCTACGTGTAGAGTGGACTCTACTCTTGATTGGTGTGGTTTATGTCTTTGAGACAGCTTCTGTCATGCTACAGGTCAGCTATTTCAAATACACTAAGCGTAAGTATGGTGAAGGTCGTCGTATTTTCCGTATGACACCATTCCACCATCACCTCGAGTTGGGTGGTCTTTCAGGTAAGGGTGACAAATGGTCAGAGTGGAAGGTTGATGTTTTCCTTTGGACAGTTGGAGCACTTGCAAGTGCCATTACCCTTTGGATAGTTCTTGGAAACGTTATGAAATAAATGAAAAGAGCAGAAATGCTCTTTTTCTGTTATAATGATAGGGATAGACTAGATAGAAAAGAAGAAGTAAACATGTCATTTAAAGATTTTAATTTTAAAACATTTATTCAGGAGGCTCTTGACGAGATTAAGTTTAAGGAGCCAACACCTGTTCAACAGAAATTGATTCCTGTAGTCCGTTCAGGTCGTGATTTGGTTGGTGAATCAAAGACGGGTTCAGGGAAGACACATACCTTCCTCTTGCCAATTTTTGAGAAACTAAATCCAAAGAGTGGTGATGTTCAGGTTGTTATTACAGCACCATCACGTGAATTGGCGACACAAATTTACCAAGCGACAAAGCAGATTGCCAAACATTCTGAAACAGAAATTCGTGTCGTTAATTACGTAGGTGGTACGGACAAGCAACGTCAAATTGAGAAACTTAAGGTAGCCCAACCTCATATTGTTATTGGGACACCGGGGCGTATTTATGACCTGGTTAAGTCTGGTGACCTGGCTATCCACAAGGCTCATACATTTGTTGTTGACGAGGCTGACATGACCATGGATATGGGATTCTTAGATACTGTAGACAAGATTGCGGCAAGTCTGCCTAAGGAAGTTCAAATTTTGGTCTTCTCAGCAACCATTCCTCAAAAATTACAACCATTCTTGAAGAAGTATTTGACTAATCCAGTCATGGAACAAATCAAAACTTCAACAGTTATTGCAGATACCATCGATAACTGGTTGGTATCTACTAAGGGTCGCAACAAGAATGAGCAGATTCTTGAGATGCTTAAGGGGATGCAGCCGTATCTAGCAATGATTTTCGTTAATACCAAGGAACGTGCTGACGATTTGCACAGTTACCTAGTGTCAAATGGTCTTAAAGTAGCGAAAATTCACGGCGGTATTCCACCACGTGAACGTAAGCGTATCATGAATCAAGTCAAGAAGCTTGATTTTGAGTACATTGTAGCGACGGACCTTGCGGCGCGTGGGATTGACATTGAAGGGGTTAGCCATGTAATCAATGATGCCATCCCTCAAGACTTGTCCTTCTTTGTTCACCGTGTAGGACGTACTGGACGTAATGGCTTGTCAGGAACAGCCATCACCCTCTATCAACCAAGCGACGACTCAGATATTCGTGAGCTTGAAAAGATGGGGATTACCTTTGAACCTAAAGTCTATAAGGACGGCGAGTTTCAAGATACCTATGACCGCGACCGTCGTGCCAATCGTGAAAAAGCCTATCAAAAACTTGATACGGAAATGATTGGTTTGGTTAAGAAGAAAAAGAAAAAAATCAAACCTGGCTACAAGAAGAAAATTCAGTGGAAGGTTGACGAAAAACGCAAACGTGAGCGTCGTGCAACTAATCGTGCGAAGGGACGTGCTGAACGTAAAGCTAAGAAGCAAAGTTTCTAAGCTCAGACTTTTAGGTGAAAGCAAATTTTAATTTAAAAATTCAAGAGGTTGAAACCAAAGTGTTTCAGCTTTTTTGATTATTATCAAACTTTTTGGAAAGTCTCAGTATATGCTGGAAAAATAATTAAGTATGTCTTAAAAACTGAAACTATGACAGATTTTAAATAGTTTTATCACAGCTATTTTTAAGAAGCTTTCCGTTTAAAGTAAAATAATTTGTAAGTTTGAGGTTACTAGTTGAATCAACTCTCAAAAATCCAGTAGTGACATTAATGTCACTACTTTTTTGTTGGCTTCCCACCTATAATAAAATCATAGCTTTTAAGAAAAAGCTAAAACAAAATATTTTAAAGGAGGTTGTTTTCATGACAACACAAATCATTAACAATTTTAACTCACTTAATTCCGAAGATCTTTCTATTATTGCAGGTGGTGGTGTGATTGGTTGTGTAGCTGGGACCGCTGGATCTGCTGGACTTGGATTTTTGACTGGAACATCAGTTGGAACTGTTACATTTCCAATTGTTGGGACTGTTTCAGGTGGAGCATTTGGGGCATGGTCAGGAGCCGGCCTTGGAATGGCTACATTTTGCGGAGTTTAGTTAGAAATTTGAAGAAACAAAATGATCCGAGCATTCTCATTTGTGTGTGTTTCATTCTAGCAGGTTGCTATCAGTTGTGTGTCCCCCATCATTGGTTAATTACAATGATAGATGTTTTAGGAGTTGCAGGTTTCGTGGTCCTTCTCTATACTAAAATTCATCATTAATCATAAGCCTTTCAGTTATAAAAAATTAGATAGCAAGAAGCATCGTCTCACGTATAAAAACTTGGCAAAATGATTGTCAAGTTTTTTTATAGCAAAAGTGCTACAATAGGAGTCATGAAAGACACGATTCGAATTCTTCATATTAATGATTTACACTCTCATTTTGAACAGTATCCACAACTCAAGCGAGCTGTGGATGATTTGAGTCAGACGGATAGGGAGTTGATTAAGGTAGATCTTGGGGATAATGTGGATAAGTCCCATCCCCTATCTGATGCGACAGCTGGGCGTTTTAATGTAGCCTTGATGAATGAGCTGGGGATAGACTATGGGACTATTGGAAATAATGAGGGGATTGGTCTAGCTAAGAATGAGCTAGACTGTCTTTATGAGCAGGCCAAGTTTCAGCCAATTATAGGAAATCTCAAGGATGAAGGGGGACAGCCAAAATGGGCCAAGCCCTATCTTATCCATAAAACTAAAGCAGGTACAAACATTGCTTTCTTGGCCTATACCTTCCCATATTACATCACCTATGCTCCCAACGGTTGGGAGGTTTTGAATCCACTCATGCAGTTGGAAGAGGATTTGGCTCGCCCTGAGGTAAAGGATGCAGACATAGTCGTCGTTCTTAGTCATCTAGGTGTTCGTTATGATGAGCAGATTGCAGAGACTTACCCTCAGGTGAATCTTATTATCGGGAGTCACACGCATCACCTTTTTGAAGAGGGCAAGTTGATTAATGAGACTTATTTAGCGGCTGCAGATAGGTATGGTTATTATATCGGCTGTATTGATCTTACTGTGGAAAATGGACAATTGATAGAGTGTCAGATTGAGGCTATCCCCACCAATTCCTATATCTTGGATTTAGACAAGGAGGACGAAGCCTTTATCAAGGCTATGCGTGAGGAAGGCCATCGTCGTTTAGCTCAGAAAAAAGTAGCTAATCTAGGTCGAGAACTAGATTTTGATGAGACCTGTCAATTGGTTTTACAAGCTGTTTGTCAGGAGACAGATAGCCAGTTAACGCTTTTAAATACAGGTCTTATCATGAAAACGCTGGGTCCACAAGTGACCATGGCAGACCTGCAAGAAGCCCTTCCCCATCAGATGCGGATGGCTCGTCTAGTCGTGACTGGACAAGAACTAAAAGAAATCTGTCAGGAGGTTTTTACTAAGGCCGAACTCCTTAAGAATCAAGCTATTAAAGGTATGGGATTTAGAGGGAAGACATTTGGTGAAGTAATCACGGGGAATTTTGCTTACAAAAACGGTAATTTGTTGTATAATAGAAGGGTTGTAGATTCCAATGAGAAGTTTAGTTTGGTCCTTGTGGACCAGTACTACTTTGCTTCTTACTTCCCGACAATTAAAGAAAAGGAAGTTACTCTTCTTTTTCCAGATTTGTTAAGGGAACTTGTGGCCAAGTATTTAGGAAAAAATGGTGCCAATTGGGATAAGATATAGAGACATTATTACAGCATCAGGATAGAAAATAAGAGAGAGCAGAAAGGATGGCACATGCGTAAAGAAATCTTGCCAGAAATGTTTAATTATAATAAATATCCAGGGCCAGACTTTGTGTATGTGGCTGACCTTCTGAAATCAGATGCCTGTCAGTTTACGGTTCTTGAAAATCACAAGGATGCTTTAGACGCTACCCGCTTTGGGCAACGTTTTTCTGAAATCATGCTCAAGTATGATTATATCGTTGGGGACTGGTCTAATGACCAGCTTCGCCTTAAGGGATTTTACGAGGACGAGCGCCCTAATACGCGTAAGACAGACCGCATTAGCCGATTGTCAGAGTATTTACGTGAATACTGTGCCTTTGGTTGTGCCTACTTTATTTTGAAAAATAAAGAGCCGCAATTAATCGTCTTTGAAGAGGAGACGGAGCCTCGTCGCAAGCGCCGTCGTTCTAATAATCGTCGTCAATCTTCTCAGGAATCTAGAGATAGAGAGCACAATGCTTCTCAAAAGAATAAGGGACAAAAAGCTTCTGCTAAGCAAAAGCCAGACAAGTCCAAACGAAGAGATAGGGATCAAGAGGGCCCAAGCTTTGAGAAAATCAAGCGTCGTCCTAAGTTTAAATCTAGATCCGAGGACGGTGGCCGTGAGCGTAAGTCTAACTTCAAGAAGAGTCAGAAGCAAGCTCCAAAATCTAAAGGTCAAAACACCCCATCGAAGAAACAAAGCCAGACCAAGTCAGATGGTCAGCATTTTACAATCAGAAAAAAAGGAAATTAAACTATGTCAGAAGTAACAACACAAGCAAAACCAGAACGCCGTAAACGTCAGAAGTTAGAGGATATGGAAGGCTACAAACCTTCTATTTATGGTCTTACTCGTGATGAGTTGATCGACTGGGCTATGGAACACGGTGAAAAGAAATTCCGTGCGACTCAAATTTGGGATTGGCTCTACAAGAAACGTGTGCAGTCTTTCGAAGAAATGACCAACATTTCTAAAGATTTCATTGCCAAGTTGAATGAGAATTTCTGCGTAAACCCATTGAAACAACGTATCGTTCAAGAATCTAAAGATGGTACAGTTAAGTATCTTTTTGAATTGCCAGATGGTATGTTGATTGAGACGGTTTTGATGCGTCAACACTATGGTTTGTCTGTCTGTGTGACAACTCAGGTCGGATGTAACATCGGTTGTACTTTCTGTGCTAGTGGCTTGATTAAGAAACAACGTGACTTGACTGCTGGTGAGATTGTTGCTCAAATCATGTTGGTACAAAAGTACTTTGATGACCGTGGCGATGGTGAACGTGTCAGCCACGTGGTTGTTATGGGTATCGGTGAGCCATTTGATAACTATGACAATGTGCTTCGTTTCTTGCGTACTATTAACAATGACAATGGTCTTGCTATCGGAGCGCGTCACATTACCGTGTCAACATCTGGTTTGGCACCAAAAATTAAGGAATTTGCTAACGAAGGTGTTCAAGTTAACCTCGCCGTATCACTTCACGCGCCTAACAATGACCTTCGTTCAAGCATCATGCGTATTAACCGCTCATTCCCACTTGAAAAACTCTTTGAAGCTATCGAGTACTACATCCAAACAACCAACCGTCGTGTGACTTTTGAGTACATCATGCTTAATGAGGTCAATGACCACCCTGAAAATGCTCAAGAGTTGGCTGATTTGACTAAGAAAATCCGTAAGTTGTCATACATCAACTTGATTCCATATAACCCAGTATCAGAGCACGACCAATATAGCCGTTCAACTAAAGAACGTGTGGCGGCCTTCTACGATGTGCTCAAGAAAAATGGGGTTAACTGCGTGGTTCGTCAAGAGCACGGTACAGATATCGATGCTGCTTGTGGACAATTGCGTTCAAACACTATGAAACGCGACCGTCAAAAAGCAGTGGCAGAAGCTTCTGGTAAATCAGAAGGTAAGTAAGATGTTTCGGCTTAAGACTTGGGTAGATAAGGATGGAGAACTAACACCAAAAGGAAGAAAGCTAAGCCGAGTTTTGGTCTATACTTATCTCCTTTGTTTAGTGCTCCTGTGTTGGACACCCCAGTACGGGCTAGTTGAAGGTGTTGACACCCCTGGTATTCAACATTTTGGTCGTGTTGTGGTCCTATTAACCCCATTCAATAGTTTGACCAACTTTTATCAGCTGGATAGTCTTAAGGAGATTGTCTTTGTCCTTGGGCAAAATGTGACCAACATTTTCTTACTGAGTCCGCTGATTTTAGGGCTTTTAGCCTTGTACCCCAGATTCAGGTCTTGGCAAAAGGTCCTTTTAGCCACGTTTATCATGTCTTTGACGATTGAGGTTGGACAGGTTGTCTTAGACTTGCTGATTGATGCGAATCGTGTCTTTGAGTTAGATGATTTATGGACCAATACTTTAGGAGGTTTGCTGGCATTAGCTGCCTACCGCCTCCTTGTGAAACTGATTCAAACGCATTTTAAAGAGTAAAAAACCTGGGAGCTTACGCGTCTCAGGTTTCACTTATTTTCTATCATACAAATACAACACATTCAAAAGAGGGAAAAATGAATAAACACGTTTGGAGAAATAATGAAACATTTAATGATGACAGTAGTCACCGTATTAACGTTAGGAGTAACAATGACGATGGTTAAGGCAGATACCTATCAAAGTGGCCGTGATGCCGATATCATGCGAGAAAGAGGACAGGTTTGGAATTATTCTGAGGCTAAGAGAGAGCCTCAATTAGCTAACTACAACACCGATGGTCGCTATCTCAGTGAGGCAACTAACTTTGAATTGTACAATTTTGTCAGAGAGTATAAGACATCTGATGAAATCAGACGCATTTGGAACCCTAAGAAAGATGAATCCGTTATCCATGATAAGGATAGCTACTCTATGGATGATGGGCACAAGGTCTATAATTTTGATTCCTTTGCTTATCAATTGCCAGAGTCTACTGATTTTGGGAAGTTATCTTATATTGGTCACTTTCAGTTAGAAGATGGCACAATCTATCGCTATTGGAAGTAACCTTATCATACGAGACTTATACGAGGTCTATTATTAACCATTTGTAAGGATAGGAGGAGTAACTTGTCTTTTAAAGAATCAATCATTGCAAAACTTTGGTGGTTTTTCAAGTTAGAAAAACGCCGGTATATTGTCGGGATTTTGGCACTGAGTCTGGTTTCGGTTCTCAATCTGATTCCTCCTATGGTTATGGGGCGGGTCATTGATGCTATCACATCGGGAAAATTGACCAATCAGATCTTGCTTCTGAATCTCGTATATTTGCTTTTGGCAGCTCTGGGGATGTACTATTTGCGCTATGTTTGGCGCATGTATATCTTGGCGACTTCTTATCGCTTAGGCCAGATTATGCGGTCACGCCTTTTTGAGCATTTTACCAAGATGTCGCCTTCTTTTTACCAAAAGTACCGAACAGGGGACCTCATGGCTCATGCGACCAATGATATTAACTCCTTAACCCGCTTGGCTGGTGGGGGTGTCATGTCAGCCGTGGATGCGTCTATCACAGCCTTGGTAACCTTAATCACCATGTTCTTCAGCATTTCTTGGCAGATGACCCTGGTGGCTGTCTTACCCCTACCCTTCATGGCTTTTGTGACTAGTCGTTTGGGACGCAAGACCCATAAAGCTTTTGGAGAATCCCAGGCAGCCTTTTCAGAACTTAATAATAAGGTTCAGGAGTCGGTATCAGGGATCAAGGTAACAAAGTCTTTTGGCTATCAGGAGGCTGAGCTTCAGTCCTTCCAAGAGACCAATAAGATGACTTTTAAAAAGAATATGCATACCATGAAGTATGACAGCCTTTTTGATCCTTTGGTCTTACTCTTTGTTGGCTCATCTTATGTTTTGACCCTCCTTGTCGGGGCCTTTATGATTCAGACTAATAAGATAACGGTCGGAAATTTAGTAACCTTCATTACCTATTTGGACATGCTGGTTTGGCCCCTAATGGCCATTGGCTTTCTCTTTAATATCACACAGAGGGGAAATGTATCCTACCAACGTATTGAAAATCTTCTGGAGCAGGAATCAGATGTTCAAGATCCTACGCATCCTCTCCCAAGCATTGAAAATGGTCGTTTAGAATATGCGATTGAGCGCTTTGCTTTTGAGGATGAGGATACTTTGCGAGATATTCATTTCACCTTGGACAAGGGCCAAACCCTTGGTTTGGTTGGACAGACTGGCTCAGGAAAGACGGCCCTTGTCAAGTTACTCTTGCGGGAGCACGATGTCAATCAAGGAGCCATCTATTTAAATGGACATGACATCCGAGACTATCGCCTATCAGACTTGCGTAGCTTGATGGGGTATGTTCCTCAAGACCAGTTTCTCTTTGCCAGTTCTATTTTAGACAATGTTCGTTTTGGTAATCCTGACCTCGCCTTTGAAAAGGTGGAAGAAGCGACTAAGTTGGCTCAAGTTTATGATGATATCAAGGCTATGCCTGAAGGCTTTGAAACAATCATTGGTGAAAAGGGTGTCAGCCTATCAGGTGGTCAAAAACAACGTCTGGCCATGAGTCGGGCCATGATTTTGGATCCAGATATTTTGATTTTGGATGACTCCTTATCTGCGGTTGATGCCAAGACAGAACATGCCATTATTGATAATCTCAAGCATACCCGCAAGGACAAGACGACGATCATTACCGCCCATCGTCTGAGTGCGGTGGTGCACGCTGACCTCATCTTAGTCATGCAAAATGGTCGTATCATTGAACGGGGCCGTCATGAGGACTTACTAGCTCAGGGTGGTTGGTATGCCAAGACCTATGAGTCTCAACAGTTAGAAATGGAAGGAGGAGAAGTTGATGCCTAATCAAAACCAATGGTCTGTGTTTAAGCGTCTCTTGACTTATCTCAAGCCTTACAAATTCTTGACCTTTCTAGCTTTGACCTTCCTTTTGTCCACAACGATTATTAAGAGTATCATTCCCCTTGTGGCCTCTTATTTTATCGACCACTATCTGCATGATATGAATCAGGCGGCAAGCTTGATTCTGATTGGTTACTATGGTCTTTATCTCTTGCAGACGCTAGTCCAGTATTTGGGAAATCTCTTTTTTGCGCGTGTGTCCTACAGCATTGTCAGGGATATTCGCCGAGATGCCTTTGCCAATATGGAGAAACTAGGTATGTCCTACTTTGACAAGACTCCAGCAGGCTCTATCGTTTCCCGCTTGACCAATGATACAGAGACTATTAGTGAGATGTTCTCAGGGATTCTGTCTAGCTTTATTTCGGCTATCTTTATCTTTGTTACCACCCTTTACACTATGATGATGTTGGACATTCGTCTAACCGGGCTTATTGTGCTCTTTCTTCCTCTGATTGTCCTTTTGGTTAACCTTTACCGCAAAAAATCAGTGGTTATCATTGAAAAGACCAGAGCCTTGCTTTCAGATATAAATGCCAAACTGTCAGAGAGTATCGAAGGGATTCGCATTATTCAGGCCTTTAACCAAGAGAAACGTCTCAAAAAAGAGTTTGATGCTATTAATGAGGAACACCTGATTTATGCTAGCCGTTCCATGTCACTGGATTCTCTCTTTCTACGCCCAGCCATGAGCTTACTGAAGCTCCTGGGCTATGCTGTTCTCATGGCTTATTTTGGCTATCGTGGCATCTATCTGGGTATCACAGCGGGGACCATGTATGCCTTTATCCAGTACATTAACCGCCTCTTTGACCCCTTGATTGAAGTGACACAGAACTTCTCAACCTTGCAAACTTCTATGGTCTCAGCCGGTCGGGTCTTTGCCTTGATTGACGAGCGCACCTATGAGCCTGAGCAGAGAGACACAGATGCCAAGGTTACAGAGGGGAATATTCGCTTTGAAAATGTCTCCTTCTCCTATGATGGCAAGCACCAGATTTTGGATAATATATCCTTCTCTGTCAATAAAGGTGAAACCATCGCCTTTGTCGGTTCTACAGGTTCCGGAAAATCCTCTATTATCAACGTCTTCATGCGTTTTTATGAGTTCCAATCAGGACGAGTTCTTCTTGACGGTGTGGATATTCGCGATTATAGTCAGGCAGAGCTGCGTAAGAACATTGGTCTTGTCCTTCAGGAACCCTTTCTCTATCATGGAACAGTTAAATCCAATATTGCCATGTATCAGGATTTAACTGATGAAGAGATTAAAGCAGCCGCTGAGTTTGTGGATGCCAATCACTTTATCGACAAACTTCCAGAAGGCTACGATGCTCCAGTTTCTGAACGAGGGTCTAGCTTTTCAACCGGCCAACGCCAACTTCTAGCCTTTGCTAGGACCGTTGCTAGCCAGCCTAAGATTTTGATTCTGGATGAAGCGACAGCCAATATTGATTCAGAGACAGAGGCTATTGTCCAAAATTCTCTAGCAAAAATGCGTCAAGGACGCACAACCATTGCCATTGCCCACCGCCTATCGACGATCCAAGATGCCAACTGCATCTATGTCTTAGACAAGGGTCGCATCATCGAATACGGTAGCCATGAGGAGCTCCTAGCCCTCGGCGGCACCTACCACAAGATGTACAGCCTACAAGCAGGTGCAATGGAAGGAGAGTAAGCTAGTCTAGACCATAGATTCTATATTCGAAAAGATTTCTTAAAAATCAAAATCGAGTGGTGACATTTATGTCACTACTTTTTTGTTGTCTTCGACCCTATAATAAAACCATAGCTTGAGAGAAAAAAGCTAAAAAATAATATTTTAGGAGGTTGTTAGAATGACAACACAAACAATGAACACTTTTGAAACACTCGATCTCGAGGCACTTGCAAACGTTGAAGGTGGCGGATGGGTTAAGTGTTATGCCGGCACAATTGGATCTGCTCTAGTAGGATCAGCAGGAGGCCCAGTAGGTTACTGGGGAGGAGCTTTAGTTGGTTACGCCACATTCTGCTAATATTTAGGTGACCCTATGCTTAAAGATAAAAAAATGTATTTACTAGCAATCTTCCTTTTAGGATTTGGAATTGCTAACCTTTTCAGAAATTTAGATTTTGTTCATCATATCATTAATTTGGTAGGGTTAACATTAATCACTTTTAGTTTGATTTTTAGTAAATGGGAGCGACTCAAAAAATAGGTGGATTCCTGTCAGTAATCATCTAGGAATTGGATAAGTTGTGTCAACTGAAAAATTATATTTATGGATATTGTTTTTCTGACATTAGCTAAAAGAAATCGGAAAAAAGTAGTGACATTTATGTCACTACTTTTTTATCGGCTACCATCCTATAATAAAACCATAGCTTGAGATAAAAAGCTAAAAAGTAATATTTTGGAGGTTGTTAAAATGACAAGGCAAACAATTGACACTTTTGAGACACTCAAGCTTGAGTCATTTGTAACTGTTGAAGGTGGTGATGGATTATGTTTGATTTGAAGAGTTATATTTTAGGGATGGTTTTCATGGCTGTGATGAGTTTTTTAGATAAGCCTATTATGTCATTTCTTGAAAAATGCAAAACTAACAATCCCGTTAAAAAGAAATCTTAATTAAGATACCTTGTCAATTGCTAGTCTGTGAATAATGGTTGAAAACTTCGATATAAGAGAAGAGGTATTTGTACTCATGACTAAAAAACGATTATCAAGTACATAAGGTTATGCGAGTAGTGACATAAATGTCACTACTTTTTTATCGGCTTCCAATCTATAATAAAAATCATAGCTTTGCACAGATAGCTAAAAACACTTTAAGGAGAAAAGTATGTTCAAAAACTCAAAACCGTATTTACTGGCTACCATTCTCATCGGAATGGGCCTTGCTAATCTATTTAGAAGTTTGGATGCAGTCCACCATACCATTAACTTGTTGGGGATAACCTTGCTTCTTTATAGTCTGCTTTTTAAAAAATGGTCACAGTTTAAAAAGTAACCTTTTGCCCCTTTGAACGTGAGGTGCTTGCAAATGCTTATTTTTGATGTTCCCGAAGTAAAATTATTCTTGCTAATGATAGCGGAGATTGTATTATATTTGATTGCATATTTTTGTAATAGAAAAAATAAAGATATGTATATTCGCTTATTTAAAATATCAGTGCTAATGACGCTATTGTATTACATCCCCAGTAGAATTTAATCGCTAAGGGATTACTTGAAATCTTACAGCAGTATAAAAAAATACAGAAAGGAATAGAGTTAAATGTAATAGCTTATTCGGTTTACAAGACTGACTGAGGTTATTCATAGCTTAAGTGTTTTATCATGAAGTTAAAGAGTATTAGTTCGAGAGTATTGCGATTTTCTAGGGTCGTCACTGCTGCCTTGGCAGTCTTCCTTATAAGTACCAGTATTTCTCTCTACAAAAGTAAGACTTCGCCAGAGATTTGGTTAGCAGTCGGAGCACTAGCTTTAGTAGTCATTTTTGTAAATGGACTGCTCTACCGTTTGCTTAAGAAGCGTCCCGATTCAGTAAATCCGTTAACAATACGGCAGTCCTTCATTGTCTTTCTTGTCATCTCATTGCTAGTGCTTTGTGTAGAGTTTTACACCTTACTAACATTCAGTGATACCACAGACCGCATAGTACTAGTCGTATTAATGCTTTTGTTAATTCTCTGTGATTTTCTAGCTTACTTGCAAGTCAAAAAATATTTTAAAAGATAGAAAATATAGTAACCATTTGTGACATTATTCAATTTACGTTGCATAAAGTGCATAAAAGCGCTATAATAAGAAAGTGATTAATGAAAAATGTGAAAATTAGAGTAGGATTTCTATGGCTTGAAAGAAGTTCTTCTATCGTATAGACAAAACTTACAGTGTCTGGGTTTTCAAAAATGTCATGAAAGGAGGATTACTATTGGAACAATCTGTTTTTTCTAGAAAATACATAATATTTATCCTACAAGTTATCTTGGCTGTCTGTATTCAATGTGTGATAACATTTTTCTGGTATCAAGAAAGAACATTTTTATTTTATATCTTGTCACTTTATGTTTCTTTATCGTTCTCTGATGATCTTAGTCAGCTGATTTTTAGAAATGAGAAGTGATGTATTTGTTTTAAGCAGCATGGAAAGTGACAGATTCGTGTCTTTAGCCATGCTAGATTCAGAATAATAGCCAATCATTCTTTAGATAACGCTCTAGTAGTTTATGTAAATGACTCTAGTAGAAAAGGAATTACCATGGTGATATTACAAAAAATTAGTTCTGCTGTGTTACGTTCTTTACGTGTCGTATCAGCAATCTTAGGAGTAGTCATTGGGAATATAGCTTTAAATCCTCTATCTAGTCAGCATCCAATCTGGATTTGGCTACCATTTAGGACCTATAGCTATTTTTTGGGACGCTGGCTTTTAAATGACTATCAGGGTGCTATACTAAAGATGTGATTGAAAAATTAGTTAAAAGAAATAAGGAGGTTTTCTTAATGACAGGACTTAAATGGTTTGCAGGAGGCAAAGAGAGACGAGAACAAGCAGTAGCTATCATCGATGAAGTAATTGAAACTATTGGAGATAAGCCAGATTATGCTGATTTGAAGCAGGTCCTGCACTCCTACCGAACGGAACTTGCAGACTCTCGTTCAGCCACTCCCTATATCTTAAGCAGGATGTCACTGGAAATATCCGAAGTGGTCAGAAAAGACCAGCTAACCTTGTCTCCCTTTATCGAGGAGCGAATGGCAGATTTGCGAAAATTGCTAGCGATTCGTTATGGCTATTGATGTCATTAGGGAGGATTTCTTGGTTTTAAGGTTGAGTTGTTCATTGAGAATTTGTCTTATTTCACTGTCTTGGCTACATCATTTGTTTAAATAACATTAAAATGAATCGTAAAAATTGAAGATTAAATCTTGTTTATTTCCACACAATAAAAAAATCCCATGGGAGTTCTCATCCTATGGGATTTTTGCGATAAATACTAATAAGGCAATGTCATCTGACTTTGGCTTAGGTCCACAGTTACTTCATAGTTGCTATTATCACGAATAGTGTGCTCAAAGTCTGTGGTATAGAGAACGAGTCGGAGTTTGTCGCCCTTGTTGAGTTTGTAGATGGTTGGTTGCAAATCCAAACCGATAGTCATCCATTCATTTGGAGTGACATTCTCAATGCTAAGGAGGTTCTTGCGATTTTGCAGGTTAAGGTGTCCTTTGGTAATGACACGATATTTTGCCTGCTTGAATGGCAATTCACGTAAGGTTTCTTCCTTGAAGAGACGGCCGTTATCTAAATTCATGCGTTTGAGTGCGGGAATAGGTGCGAGATACTTCTTGTCACCCATTTCTAGAACTTGGGCCGAAATGAGACCACGGTTTGTGTTAGACTTAACCTTGAGCTCTAGGTGGACACGACCGTTGATTTGGATGTCTTGATCCAGTTCAAAGTCCAAGGTAATGGCGTTGGCTTTGTCTGCAAAGAGGTCATCCTTGAAGCTTTGGTAAGCTTTACCATATTTGGTGAAGGTTTCCTCTTCGTAATGGTTAGCGATGCTAGCTTCACCCTCACCAAGATGAATATTTTTACCATTGTCGTGTCCAAAGTTATTGAGAACTTCCCAGGTCTGCTCAGACTGGTTGTTTTGCCAGATAACAGTAGGCAGTGTGTAGCCGTTATTCAAACCAAGGAGTTTCTGACAAATCAAGGCGTTCATGCTTTCTCGGAAGTCAATAGACTGCCAGGCATTCATGTAAACGTGGGCACCATTGTGGAAGAAGAGGTGTTTTTGAAGAGAGTCTGGAAGAGCATTGAACATTTGATAGACGTTAATCGGTTTGACATTCCAATCCTGGCTACCATGTGTAAAGACAACAGTGGCTTTGGCACGGTCTGCGAACTGCACATAGTTACGGTCATGCCAGAACTGGCTATAGTCCCCATGCTTACGATCAATAGCTGTGCTTAGCTCTTTGAGGTAGGCTTGGTAGTCTTTTTGGTGGCGTAGGTATTCTCCAGCTAATAGGGCACGAGAATAGGTAAATTCGGTCAAGGTGTCGAGATCTTCACCAGGGTAGCCTCCAGGACTGACGAGGAGTCCATTTTCACGATAGTAGTCGTACCAAGAAGAAATACCCGCTTCAGCGATAACCATCTCCAAACCGTCAACACCAGTTGTAGCAAGTGCATTGGACATGGTACCCAAATATGAAAGCCCGGTAGTAGTCACCTTACCAGAAGCCCAATCTGCAGTGATTGTATGCTGTCTACTACGACTAGTAAAGGCGCGTGCACGACCATTGAGCCAGTCAATGACAGCTTTATAGGCCAGAACTTGTTGATAGTCTCCAGAGGTCATGAAGCCTTCAGAGTTGAAGGTACCAACACCCGATACATAGATAGAAGCCACACCACGAGCCAACATGTAATCGTTAAGCGTGTAGGTATCTGTGTGAGCAAAACGCTCCTGAGCCTTTGTGACAGGATTGATAGGCGTAAGGTCTGCCTCTGGTGTCTTGATTTCTGGTTGGCTAAGGGAGATTTCACCTGCTGGTTTGACGAGCAAATCACCTTCCATCTTGTGGGTGAGCTTATCTGAAGCAGGCTCGTTAGTCCCTTGTTGATAAGGGCTTGCGGTCATCATGGCTGGAACTGGGAAGTCCACATCAGGACGTAAGATAGTCACCTTGACCAAGTCTAACTGCCCATCTTTATCGGTATCTACAGGTGTTTCGACATAAACCACCTCACGGTGAAGCTGATTAGTGTCAAATGTTGCCAAGCTCTTACCATTAAAGAAGACGTAGTTATTACTTGCAGGGATTAAATCCTGAGCTACTAACTGATCAATTAAGGTATTGCCAGACTGTGTGCGTGTTGCCAACAACTGGTGCAGGTTGTTAAGGCTACCATCAAAAGTGATTGGAAAAGCCATTTCCTCTAGGAAAGCAACACTATCTGTAAAGTCTACATTAGGGACAAATCCTAGCATTTGAAGAGCTACCAAACCAAAGACGTCAGCAGTCAAAGGACGGTCTGATTGGAAGAAGGTTAGGAGATCAGTCTCTGTATCAGCAATCCAATTTTTCAAAGCTAAATCAGTATCTTCAAAGAAAAGGAAGTGCTTGCGAACAAAAGCCTCAAAATTAGCTTTGGCACTAGCGTTTAAAGAGACTTCAAAGCCCAAAGAACGAAGTTCCTGACAAGCAATTTCAGGATTAACAGGGATGTAACTAAACTGGTTAAATTTCATACTTTAAAACCTCAAAAAAAGAATACGTAAACATTTCAGAAATATCTTTACATCAGACATTATACTTGATAAAATGATAGATGTCTAAATTATTGTAAAATGTGAAAGGAAATAAAGAGACAAATGAATGATTTTCTAAAAGAAGCGCTCAGCAGTGAATGGGTTTTGAAATACCTCACTGAGTTTATCGCGACTGCTTTTCTTGTAGCCCTTGGTAATGGTGCCGTTGCCAACGTTGAGCTTAAGGGAACAAAAGGTAACAAATCTGGTTGGATTGTAATCGCCTTTGGTTATGGTTTTGGTGTTATGATGCCAGCCCTTATGTTTGGTGATGTTTCTGGTAACCACATCAACCCTGCCTTCACACTTGGACTTGCTGCATCTGGCTTGTTCTCATGGGTAGGTGTTCCTGGATACCTTATTGCACAACTTCTTGGTGCCTTTGTAGGTCAAGCTATCGTGGTTTGGGTTCACCAACCTTACTATGTACAAACTGAGAATCCAAACAATATTCTTGGTACTTTCTCAACGATTTCAGCAGTTGACACTCATGATGACACACCAGAAAATCGTAACCGTGCTCTCCTTAACGGTTTTGTTAACGAGTTCGCTGGTTCATTCCTTCTCTTCTTTGGTGCCCTTGCTTTGACGAATAACTACTTTGGTCACAAGCTTGCTCAACAAGCTCTTGCTGTTGGTTACACTAAAGAAATGGTTGACGGACAGTTCCACGGAGCTCTTGAAACAGCTCACATCGGTGTTGGTTTCTTGGTTTGTGCCTTGGTTCTTTCATTTGGTGGACCTACAGGACCAGCCCTTAACCCAGCCCGTGACTTGATGCCACGTCTTCTTCACCACATCTTGCCAACATCAGTTCTTGGTGAGCACAAAGGTGATTCTAAATGGTGGTATGCATGGGTTCCAGTTGTGGCACCAATCCTTGCAGGACTTTTGGGAGTATACTTGTTCAAAGCCCTCTATCTTTAATTAATAATAAAAAATCTGAAGCATTGGCTTCAGATTTTTTTATGCTTAAAATTTTGAACGTAACAAAAAAACTGAGAAAGCATTCTCAGTTACATAGGAGTAGTCATAACCAGAATTGTAGCACCTAAGGTGTAAAGGTTCCACAAAACATGAAGTGTGATACTTGTAGATAAGTTCTCTCCTTTTTGGTAGACCATAGAGAGGGCCAAACCCATTCCGATATAAAGGAGGAGATGGGCAAGATTGGTAGGCATGTGGAAGAGACAAAAGAGACCGGTACTCACTAAAACAGCAACTGTCGAATAAGGAGACAACCAAGTGAAAATCCACTTACGAAAGAGCAGTTCTTGTAAGAAGGCTGTAGTCATCATACCAATCGCTACTGGTAGGATAGGCGTTGTCGTAAGGGTTCTTTGAAGTTCTGCATGGTAGTTGGTGTGAGTCAGTAGCATAAGATTGCTCCCAATAACTCCCATCAGAAAAATAAGCACAAAGCCCCAGATAATAGCTTTAGTATCCTTTCGGTCTAGTCTAAAGTGAGTAATCAAACCTTCATTTTTAGCCCAAAGATAGGTAATATAAAAAATAATGAGATTGACAGCGATAATTCCCCAGCTTTCAAGGCTAGTGAAGGTCAACCCAGTTTGATTGTTATATAAGGTTGTCATACCTAAGGTGATGTTTGGGATAGCTATCATCAGCAGTAAAAAAAATCCCTGATAGGCATGTCTAAATGCCAGATTATTGACAAGAGTTTTCATAGACTCTATTATACTCTAAAATGAGGAAAATGCTAGCCCAAAAGTGAAGATAATGCAATGGTTTTCATAATTTATGTGAAAGAATGTGAAAAAATTACAATCCTGTTTTTTCTTAGGAAAATCCTTGTCACATAGGCTCTTTTCGGATAAAATAGAAAAGAATGGAGGTTGTCATGACGCAATCAGGGAATTTTAAGTTTCACACACCAATCTTTCGTGTGAATAACAGACAAGAAAATATTGATTTTTACCAAAATACATTAGGATTTAAGCTTTTGACTGAGGAAAATGCTCTTGCTATCTTCACTGACTGGGCAGATCGTAACTCACTTTTTGTAATTGAGGAGTCTCCAGCTTACCGTTGCCGTGCGGTTGAAGGCCCTAAGAAAATTAATAAAGTGGTTATCAAGGTTTCAGATCCACTTGAGATTGAGTACCTTTTGGCGCGTGATGATCACCAAGCCAAGGCTATTTTTCAAGGGGAAAAAGGGTATGCTTTTGAAACAATCTCACCTGAGAATGGTCTTATTTTGATGCATGCCGAAGATGACTTGTCTACTCTCAAGACAGTCGAGTACGCAGATGTTGAAGAAAAAGAAGATTTCAAAGGAGTGTCAGATTTTACGGTTGAGTCTTTGACCTTGAACGTTGTTGATACAGCTCAAGCAGCTTTCTTTTACGATAATCTTTTTGGTGAAGAATTGCCTTTGTCTATCCACTTTGAGAAAGCAGAAGGTCCTGACCTCCAAGTGAGTCCAGACCAGACTTGGGATTTGGAAATTCTAGAATTTAAGGTAGCTGAAGACTACGACTTGGTTGCCTTGCATGAGAAACTTGAAAAGGAACAGTTCTCAAGTTATCTAGATACTAAAGAAAGCCTACTCGCACTGACTGATATGAGTAATATTGAGGTTTGGCTAACAAAATAATGACTAATTTTAAACAAACATTGTCAACAATTACAGACTACATCAAGGCTGACATCTTCCCGGGTGCCAGCCTTGCACTTTATGACGGACAAGATTGGCAGGAGCATTATCTAGGAACTCAGGATGGAAATATTCCGGTAGTTCCAGGACTGACCTATGATCTAGCTAGTGTTTCCAAGGTGGTAGGAGTAGGGACCCTCTGTCTTTTCTACTTGCAGGCGGGAAAATTGGACTTGGACGAGAAACTATCGACCTATTATCCTGCAGTAGTGGATAAGACGCTAACCCTTCGTCAGCTTCTTTCTCACAGTAGCGGCATTGATCCTTTTATTCCAAACCGTGATGAGTTAGACCAAGCTGGCTTGATTTCTGCTATTAATGCCATCAAAGTTAAGTCTGATAAACCTTTCTTGTATACCGATATTAATTTTATTCTCCTAGGCTTGATGCTTGAGAAAGTCTCTGGACAAAGACTGGACAGGCTCTTTGACAGCGAGATTTTTCAACCGTTTGGTATGTCTGAAACACGGTTTGGGCCAGTTGAGGTTGCTGTTCCAACTGTTGAGGGAATTCCGGGAGGAACTGTTCACGATCCCAAGGCTCGAGTGCTCAAAGAACATACAGGTTCAGCAGGTCTCTTTTCAACCTTAAAGGACTTGGAAATCTTTGTTAACCATTATTTGACGGATGATTTTGCTAAAAATCTGACACAGAATATCAGCCAATCCAATAAGGAACGTAGTGTCGCTTGGGACCTCCAAGGCGATTGGATTCTTCATACTGGTTATACAGGTACCTTTGTGCTTATCAATATCCCAGCTCAACGTGCAGCTATTTTCCTCAGTAATCGTACCTATTACAAGGATGAGAGAGCTCAATGGATTAAAGACAGAGATGCTTTGATTGAGATAATGAAGAAGGAACTGATTTGTGAAACGGTCGAGTAGACACTTTAAGGAAAGCAAACTTGTCCCTTGGTTTTTGAGTCTCCTCTTTTGTGTGCTTAACGGGAGTAGTCTCTTTGTCTGTGGTATGTTTTTTGGGGTGATGGTCGACTTGTTGGCATTTGATAAAGATTCCTTCTATTTAGGTGTTCTTGTATTTTCTTGTATAGTAGTCCCTATAATCGCTTCTTCTTATATCTTGATAAGAGAGATACTATACAAATTGATTCATTGCCTTGGTTATCGTGCCCAACCTGATTTGAAAGTCATTCGTATGAGGAGAGGATTTGATATTCACTTTCCTGTATTTGAAAAGTACAGTCAGGACTATAAGTTACTCTACAAGAAGCGTTCCAAGAAGCTTCAAATAGGGTATTTGCTTATATGTTTAGGATACTTTAGTGGACTTAGCCTTATAATGATTACCTTTACAGTTCTATTGAGAGGACTGTTTGAGCTCCTAGAACTAGAATCAAAACTGTCATCTTCTGAATATAAACAATTTCTTGGTTTTTTGGTCTGCATGGGAGTGTTTGTCCTTCTTTTTAAAGGACAGAAATACTGGAAAAAGATCGTAGAGACATTAAAGAAAAGAGAATATGTATCAGTTCTTGCTGTCGAGCATGGCTATCCTATATTTGCGACAAAAGAAGAAGCTTAAGCAGTTGACCTACTGCTTAAGCTTTTTTACTTAGTAATGATTTTTCAACAGTAATGTGTTGGATACCAGCCTCTTCAAAGATTTTACCGACTTCCTGATAGCCATTATTGAGGTAGAACTTAAGTGCCCCGAGTTGAGCATGGAGAGAAATAGTCTGGAAGCCTTGCTCTTGTGCAAAATCTTCAGCTTCTTTTAGGAGAATGCTCCCCAGACCTTGACCTTGGTAGGTATCGAGCACCGCCATACGTTGGAGGGTAACTTGCGACAAGTCTATGTTAGGAAGGAGACGTACGGTTGCTGCAGCCTTGTCTTTATCATCGTATAAAACAAAGTGAATACAGTAGGCTTCATTTGCGTCAATCTCGATAGAATGAGGAACTCCTTGCCCTTTAACGAAAACGGTGTTCCGAATAGCCACAGCATCTAGATAAGTCTTTGAAAGTGTATCTCTTGTATGTTTGATAATCATAGAACCAGTGTAACAAAGATTCTAGTATATCGTCAATGAAAAAAAGCTCGATGAGAGGAGTAGTCATCAAGCTTTTGATAGGTTTTATTCTTTAATTTTTCGGCTGTTTGTATCTTGGATAGGACGGTTGTTTTCAAATCCAAGAGTTTGAGTGAATTTCTCCACTTGTTCCTTGCTGACAGTTTCTTGATTCTTGAAGACAATCCAGTTAACACCTTCAGTACATGGAGGTGTTGTTAGGGAACCTTCAAAGTTGTAGTAGTCCTTGTCTTCAGGATAGAAATCATCAAGTGAGATGGCCTGAGAAAGCTCAGTTTCAGTATTGGCCGCCTGAGGCATTTTGTCCCAGATTTGTTTTAAGGCTTGATTTTCATCGCCATAATTATAGAGAACTGAGATAACTGTGATTTTCCCATTATCTGTCTTATAGACGAAATGCCCCTCTAGAGGATAAGTCTGACCATCAATTTCATTCTCAGCTGGTGCGTGAAAATGGAACTGCTGTAATTTATAGACATCATCACCAATCGTTAGGGTATTCTTTGGATTTTTAAAGCTGACTTCAATAGTATGCCCGTTATTTTCAACTTGAGCTTCTGATTCTTGATTATTAAGGTTTAGTTCAGGAAGATCAACGTCCTCAGCTCCGGTGATATTAATCGGAGATTGTTCTTTACCATTTTTGCTGAGTTCATAATCTTTCGAAAGGTCACCCCAATGGTCTGGACCAGTAGAGCCAGTATAACCCCATTGAACGTCCTTGGACTTTGAGTTTTCGTTTTTTGTCTCGGATTGGCAGGCTACGAGTAGGATTGTACTTGCTACGAGAGCTACTAATCCTATTAGCTTAAAACTTTTCTTATTCATTTATCCTCCTTATACTCTTTGGTCATATAAGAATGATAGTTTACGTGTTATTATCAACTATCCATCTGATGTAATTGAGTATCGTTTCTCTAAGGTGCTTCTGAGAAGGAAGTGTTTGGAGATACCAAACGGAAACGCTTTTATTTTATAGCTAATCTGAGAAAAAGTCAAATGTAAATTATAGTAGATTTAGAAAAATATAATGAAAAACTAGTTTTTGGCAAAAATAAAAGAACCCGCTATTGCGAGCTCTTTAGTTATTTTATCCCAAAGCGTCGTCCATTGAAAGAACTTCGTGGAAGACACGTTGTGTCAATTCAGTTTTTTGTTCTGGAGTGAGGTATTTAGTGTTTACACAGTATCCAGAGATACGTACGATAACATCTTCACCGCTCATGATCTTTTCGTAAACGTCTGACAAGTCCATTACGTTCAAGTTAACGTGTTGTCCACCATTTTCAAAGTATCCGTCGAGGATAGTTACGAGGTTATCAACTTGTTCGTCGTGAGTCTTACCAAGGGCACGAGGTGATACTTGAGTAGTAAGTGAGATACCGTCAGCGGCATAACCGAAGTCAAGGCTTGCAAGTGAGTTCAAGTTTTGCAACCAACCACCTTTAGCTTTGTTAGATGGGTTAGCACCTGGTGAGAAGAATTCCAATTTAGACAAGTTCACAGAACCATCTTCGTTGAGGTATACCCCTTTGTGAACTGGAGAGTTACCAGTTTGTTTAGAGTAAGCAACGTTAGAAGTGATTGTAAGAAGTGAAACTGTAGCCTCTGCATCTTTGTAGAGTTTGTGGCTACGAAGACGAGTAGTGTAAGCTTCAATCAACCATTCTGCCAATTCGTTTGAACGTGGGTCATCTTCACCCCAACGTGGGTATTCACCGATTGTTTCGTAATCGTAGATGTATCCATCTTCGTCACGGATTGGTTTAACTGTAGCGTACTTGATAGCTGACAATGTATCAACAGTGTTAGCAAATCCACAGATACCGAATCCCATGTTAGCACGTTGTTTAGTTGGCAAGAAGGCCATTTGAACAGCTTCGTAGTTGTACTTATCAGTCATGTAGTGGATGATGTTAAGGGCATCTACGTAAGTGTCAGTCAACCAGTCAAGAGATTTTTCGAAGTTAGCTTTAACAGTGTCAAAGTCAAGAACTTCATCACGGATTGGATCGATATCAAATACTTTGTAGTCTTTATGAACATCGTCATAACCACCGTTCAAACCAGTAAGAAGGGCTTTAAGTACGTTAACACGAGCACCGAAGTATTGGATGTTGTGGCGTTGTTCTTCGTTTTCTGGGTCAAGTGGTGATACACAACATGAGATACAGCTCATTTCACCGTATCCGTCTTTAGCCATAGTAGTCACACCTTCGTATTGGATAGAAGAGTGCTTGTGGCTCATGTGCATACAGTAGCGACGGAATGAGTAAGGCAATTTGTCAGTCCAAAGAACTGTCAAGTTTGGTTCTGGAGAGTTACCGATGTTGTCAAGAGTGTTCAAGAAACGGTAGTCCATCTTAGTAACACGGTGACGTCCGTCAGCACCCATACCAGCCATTGAAGTTGTGATGAATGTTGGGTCACCTGAGTACAATTGGTCGTAAGCTTTTGTACGAGCAAACTTAACTGTACGAAGTTTCATAACGAAATCGTCAACGAATTCTTGGATTTCTGATTCAGTGTAAGTACCACGAGCAAGGTCACGTTCTGCGTATACGTCAAGAACGATTGGCACACGACCAAGTGAAGTTGCCGCACCATTGATAACACGACATACAGCCATGAAAGCAATGTTTGTCCATTGGATAGCTTCTTTAGTATCGAAGGCTGGACGACGAACGTCTACTCCGTAAAGGTCACCAAGAGCAACGACTTGTTGAAGTGCTTGATATTGAAGGTTAACTTCTTCACGAAGACGGATAGTTTCTTCGTCGATTTCTTTGATAGCATTCCAGTCGTTAACTTTTTCTTGCATCAAGTAGTCAGCACCATAAAGGGCAAGACGAGCGTAAACACCGATGATACGTCCACGTGAGTAAGCATCTGGAAGACCAGTAACTGTGTGAGCGTGACGTGCACGACGGATGTTTGAAGTGTAAGCACGGAAGATACCGTCATTAACTGTAGTTACGTATTTAGTGAAAATTTCGTGTACAGCTGGATCTGGTTCATAACCGTGTTCTTTCAAAGCAGTTTCCGCCATACGGATACCACCTTTAGGCATAAAGTTCAATTTGAAGAGCTCATCATTTTGGATACCATAGATAAGTTCATCTTCTTTTGAAATGTAACCTGCAGGGATGTCAGCGATTGAAGTTGGACGAGTATCCATTGGGAAGCGTCCTTCAGCTTCATAACCTGCTTTAGTTTCGTCTACGATTTTTTTGATTTTAAGTGAGCGTTCAGTTGGTGCTGCAAGGAAGCTTTCATCACCATCATATGGTGTGTAGTTTGCTTGTACGAAGCGAGACACACTTGCTTTTTCTTTCCAATCAGTTCCCTTAAAGCCTTCCCACGCTTTTTCGAAAACATCAGTGTTAGTTTTTACGGTTGCCATAGTTTGTACTCCTATAATTCTAGTAACAAATAATCTGTTACATTCTCTAAGAGTATTCTATCACACAGTAACCGCTTCCACAACTTTAAAACTGCGTTTTTAAAGACATTCTTTTATAATACAGTTTTAAAAACTGGAAATCTGTATTATAAATTTCTGTTTTTTGATAGATTTTGGTATCATAGGGGTGAATGCTTTGTAGGCCCAAAGTTTTATGTGAAAAGCTTTACAATGAGACAAATCTGAGAAAGGAGGCGATAGGTCATGTTGGAATTTCCTTTAATAAACGATACCAGTCGGAAAATCATCCATATTGACATGGACGCCTTTTTTGCTCAGGTCGAGATGAGAGATGACCCCAGTCTAAAAGACAAGCCAGTTATTATCGGTCACGATCCCAGAAAAACAGGGGGACGAGGTGTAGTGTCAACCTGTAATTACGTGGCTAGAAAATACGGTGTCCACTCGGCAATGTCTTCTAAGGAAGCCTATGAACGTTGTCCTAATGCTGTTTTTATCTCAGGAAATTATAGTCATTACAGAGAGGTAGGAATGCAGATTCGTGAGATTTTTAAACGCTATACCGACTTGGTAGAGCCCATGTCTATCGACGAAGCCTATCTTGATGTGACGATAAATAAGCTTGGTATCAAATCGGCGGTTAAGGTAGCCAAACTTATCCAGTATGATATCTGGCAGGAACTTCACCTGACTTGTTCAGCAGGCGTTTCCTACAATAAATTTATCGCCAAACTAGCTTCTGATTTTCAAAAGCCTGCTGGTTTGACGGTAGTGCTTCCAGAGGAGGCTCAGGAATTTTTGGAAAAGCTACCTATTGAAAAGTTTCATGGGGTAGGTAAAAAGTCAGTTGAACGTCTTCATGACATGGAAATATACACCGGTGCCGATCTTCTGAAGATTCCTGAGATGACACTGATTGATCGTTTTGGACGTTTTGGATTTGATCTCTTTCGAAAGGCCAGAGGGATTTCCAATAGTCCTGTCAGGCCCAATCGCGTCCGTAAATCTATCGGAAGTGAGCGAACCTACGGCAAGCTTCTTTATAATGAAGATGACATCAAGGCTGAGTTGACTAAGAATGCTAGGCGGGTAGCTGAAAGTGCTCAGAAAACTAAAAAAGTTGGTCGAATTATTGTCATCAAGGTCCGTTATTCGGATTTCTCGACCTTAACCAAGCGTATGACCTTGGACAAATCGACTCAGGATTTCGACACCATCGAAAGGATTGCTCATACCATTTTTGATCAACTGGAGGAAAATAGCAGTGGTGTTCGTCTCTTAGGTGTTACTCTGACAGGTTTGGAAGACCAAGAGGGCAGGCAGTTAGATTTGGATGATTTGGAGTCATGATATAAAAACAATATAATAGGTAGAGTTTTGCTTCATACCCTGAAAAGTGACCTTGAAGAATCATCAGACCTATGCTATCTTAAATAGTAACCAATAGAAATGAGGGAATAAAAGTAATGAAAAAAGTTTTTACTTATCTGGGCTTGATTTTAGCAACCTGCTTGGTTCTTGTAGCCTGTGCTTCCAATAAACCAGCTGAGAAGAAAAAGGCGACACCAACTCCGACAGAACGTGCCAAGGCTGATGCGACAGTTTTAATTGATACCATGCTTGGAAAATCTAGTAACGGTTTTTCAAAACTCTACGGTGAAAATTACGAAACCTGGACTGAAACGAATGTCTTTGAAAAACAGGTTGCAGACACTATTGAAGAGAAGGGGTATACACCGGAAGAAAAGTATACGTTTAAATACATTGAAGGCTATGATGCCAAGACTCCAACTCAAGTACTTTCTAAGTTCCTTAAGGTCCGTCGTAATATGATTGGTAAGATTCAGGACTATAAGCTGAAGGATGTCAAAGTTAAGGGAAATGATGCGACAGTTACCTTTACTTCACGTTCTGTTAGTGCCTATGGAGCTGCAGCTGCTGTTCGTACTCTCCTTATGAGTCTCTATGACAACGACATTGACAAGTTGAAACAATGGAATCAAGCTGATAACAACGATGTGGAAAAGGGGAAGGCCAAAGATCTCACAACGAAATTCCTTTATGGTGAAAACTTTAACGGTGATTTGACGCAATTTAAGGACATTGATAAAGAAATATCCTATACACCTTTGACAGGTGCTGATAATCTGGAAAAGACCTTCAAGCTTACCAAAGATGATGGTGGAAACTGGACTATTTCTGTAGAAGATTATAAAGAGCTTGCCGAAGCCTTGGTCGACCATGACGAATCAGGAAGCAGAGCCGTTTACGCCGAACGTATCCATAAGAATTTGTCAGACTATCAACCTGAAGACAGTAGCGACTCAAGCAGTAAGTCATCAGATAAGGATAAGTAGTGTTTTAGTGGATTTGATGTTAAACATGTACGGAAAGCTGTTTTGGACGAAAAGAGTTGTCACATCAGTGGCAACTCTTTTCTATCTTGTTATTCTTCCTCTCACCCCCTATAACCTTTATCTATCACCACTTAGGATTTTATTATTAGACGAGTTGGGATGAAGATGGTAAACTGTTATCACTAACTATTAATGAAAGTATCGAGGAATATAGATATGAAAAAATGGCTTGCAGGTTTAGGGATTCTTGGCTTGTCAGTTTTGACTTTGGCTGCTTGTGGAAACAAGAGTGACGGTAAGGCATCTGGTGAGAAGCAGACGATTACTGTTGCGACAGACTCTGATACGGCGCCTTTCACTTTCAAAAAAGGTGACGACTTCAAGGGGTATGATATTGATTTGGTCAAGGCTATTTTCAAGGACTCTGATAAGTATGAGGTTAAGTTTGTGACGACACCTTTTGATTCCATCTTGACAGGGGTGGATTCTGGACGTTATCAGATTGCGGCTAATGATTTCAACTACAATGAAGAACGTGCACAGAAATATGGTTTCTCAGATCCGATTTCACGTTCTAACTATGCCATCACTAGTGCTGAGGGGACCAAGTATACCAGCCTAGACGATTTGTCTGGTAAGACGACAGAAGTACTTCCTGGCTCTAACTATGCTCAGTTGCTTGAAAATTGGAACCATGCCAATGCGGACAAGACACCAATTACAATCAACTACGCTTCTAGCTCAACTGGTCTTTCAACACGTGTTCAACATATTCAAGAAGGAAAAATTGACTTTATCCTTTACGATGCGATTTCGTCTGAGTACATTGTCAAAGATCAAGGCTATAAGCTAGCTGTAAACAAGATTAAAGACGATATCGGTATGAAGACTGATGGTCTTGAATATCTTCTATTCTCAAATGATAAGCAAGGTAAGGAACTCAAGACCTTTGTCAATAAACGTATCAAAGAGCTTAAGAAGGATGGAACCCTTGCCAAACTCAGCAAGGAATACTTCGGTGGCGATTACGTCAGTGATTTGAAATAAGACTGTTAAAAGTTGAGACTGCTGTCTCAGCTTTTTGACGTTAATAAAGCTGAATTATCAGTGATATGATTTCCTTATCACTTTGATAAGAAAAGACTATTTCACAGACTTTCTGAGTCGTGCTAAAATGAATATTATAAAATTTATGATAAGATATTTGAACGGTTAGCACTAGGCTAACCGACTTTTTTAGAAAGAAAGGGCGACATTGTGAAAAAGAGTATAGAAGCATTTAATCGGTCACCTTGGTATCTCCAAGTTATCCTTGGCTTGGTTGGTTTGGCAGTAGCTGTTGCTTTAGCTATTCCCTTATCATGGCTAGTGGAAATCCTTTGGGGCTATGTTTTGCAACTGGTTACGGTTGTCTTCAAATGGATTTCATCTTGGATGCCAGCCGGTAAGCTCTTCTCATGGAAGGCTGTCTTCGATGCTGTTCCTAAGATTGTGGAACGTTTGCCTTTAACCTTGGGCTTGACTATTGCAGGTGCCTTCTTTGGTTTGATTTTGGCCCTTGTCTTTGCGGTTGTTAAAATCAATCGAGTACGTATCCTTTATCCAATTCAAGCCGTTTTTGTGAGCTTCTTGCGTGGGACACCAATCCTTGTACAACTCATGTTGACTTACTATGGTATTCCACTCTTCCTTCGTTACTTGAATGGTGAGTTCGGCTTAGATTGGAACATTAATGAGATTCCACCAGCTATCTTCGCTATTACAGCCTTTGCCTTTAATGAAGCAGCTTACATGAGTGAGACCATCCGTGCAGCGATTCAGGCCGTTGACGCTGGGGAAATCGAAGCTGCCCGTTCTCTTGGGATGACATCAGCACAAGTTTACCGTCGTGTCATCATTCCAAATGCGGCAGTTATAGCGACACCAAGTTTGATTAACAGTTTGATTGGTTTGACTAAGGGAACATCACTTGCCTTCAGTGCTGGTATCGTTGAAATGTATGCGCAAGCTCAAATCTTAGGTGGTGCTGACTACCGTTACTTTGAACGTTATATCTCAGTAGCTCTTGTATACTGGGCAATCTCAATCTTGATTGAGTACATTGGTCGTTCAGTTGAAAATCACATGGCCATTAAGGCGCCTGAAGTGACTGACATTTCTGGAATTGGAGGTGACCGCTAATGATTAGTATCAAAAATTTGACCAAAGAATTTTCAGGACAAAAGGTTCTCGATGGCATTGATATTGACATTGAAAAGGGTGAAGTTGTAGCTCTTGTTGGTGCCTCTGGTGCAGGGAAGTCGACAATCCTTCGTAGCTTGAACTATTTGGAACAGCCTGATTCTGGTACCATTACCATTGATGATTTCAAGGTAGATTTCGAAACAATTACCAAGGAGCAAATTCTTACTCTTCGTCGTAAGTTGTCCATGGTGTTCCAACAGTTCAACCTCTTTGAACGTCGTACAGCCTTGGATAATGTTAAGGAAGGTCTTAAGATTGTTAAGAAACTTTCTGACGACGAAGCTACCAAGATTGCTAAAGAAGAGCTCGCTAAGGTTGGGCTTTCTAATCGTGAAAATCATTACCCACGCCACTTGTCAGGTGGTCAAAAGCAACGTGTGGCCTTGGCCCGTGCCCTTGCTATGAAGCCTGATGTGCTCTTGCTTGACGAACCGACATCTGCCCTTGACCCTGAGTTGGTTGGTGAGGTTGAAAAATCAATCGCTGATGCGGCTAAGTCAGGTCAGACCATGATTTTGGTTAGTCACGACATGAACTTTGTTTATCAAGTGGCTGACAAGGTGCTCTTCCTTGAAAAAGGTCATATCCTTGAACAAGGAACACCTGAACAAGTCTTTAACCATCCAAAAGAAGAGCGAACAAAAGAATTTTTCGCTTCTTATTCAAAACAATATCTTTAAGATGGGATTTTTGTTACAATAGAAAAGGTAGTGGGATAAGCCTACAGTTTAGTCCATAGTCAAAATCCCACAAGGATGATTAGGAACTTTTGAATGTTTCAAAGGCGACTATAGTCCAATCAGAGGCTGCATCGTGCAGTTATTACTAGTCGAATTTAGAGGTTGGAGAATGTTATCTCAGCCTTTTCTATTTCTCACTTTAGGATGATTTATGTTATTAAATATTTTTAAATTTTATCTCTTAGGCCTTGTGATTGCTTTCTTTGTGTGCTTGGTGATTGGTGCCATTTGGCTTGGATGGCGTGCGTTACGACGTGCAGACAAAACTGTTAAGGAGCGTCAAGGTGCCCTCTATGATGCTATTATGATGTCGATGGTTTCGATTCCAGTTTTGGCATTTGCTTTTATGGCGATTCTTATCGTGCTGAATGCATAATTCTAGCTTTGTTGGCACATTAGGTGTAAGATATCTCTACAAGAAAATCATATAAGGAGTTACTCATGTACGATACAATTGTTATTGGAGCTGGTCCTGCGGGGATGACTGCAGCACTTTATGCAGCTCGTGCCAACCTTAAAGTGGCAACTTTGGAGCAAGGTGCTCCTGGTGGACAGATGAATAACACGTCTGATATTGAAAATTACCCTGGTTTTGAAAGTATCTCTGGTCCAGAATTGTCAATGAAGATGTTTGAACCCTTGGAAAAATTGGGCGTTGAAAATCTTTATGGTATTGTGTCTGGTATCGAAGACAAGGGTGACTATAAAGTTGTCAAAACTGGTGATGAGGAGTACCAAACCAAGACAGTTATTATTGCGACTGGTGCCAAACACCGTCATATTGGTGTTGCTGGTGAAGAAGAGTACAACAGCCGTGGTGTATCTTACTGTGCGGTGTGTGATGGTGCCTTTTTCCGTAATCAAGACCTCTTGGTTGTTGGTGGTGGAGACTCTGCCGTTGAAGAAGGAATTTATTTGACACGTTTTGCTAATAGCGTGACCATTGTTCACCGTCGTGATGAATTGCGTGCCCAAAAGGTTCTTCAAGACCGTGCCTTCGCCAATGAAAAGGTCAAGTTTATCTGGGATTCAGTCGTTGAAGAAATCAAGGGTGATGACATCAAGGTTCGCAGTGTTGATATCAAGAATGTCAAAACTGGTGAGGTGACTAACCACGAATTTGGCGGTGTCTTTGTTTATGTGGGACTTGATCCTGTTTCAGATTACTTGACAGGTCTCGATATTACTGACCAAGACGGTTGGGTAATTACAGATGATAAGATGGCGACAAGTATTCCAGGTATCTTTGCTATTGGAGATGTGCGTCAGAAAGACCTTCGCCAAATTACAACAGCCGTAGGGGATGGTGCCACATCTGGTATCGAAGCCTACAACTACGTGACTGCACTTGGTGATAAGTAAAATAAATGGAAACTCGGGAGGTTCTCGAGTTTTTTGTGTGGTCTTGTAGGTATTTAGCATGACTAGATTTCTTTGTGGAACATCTATGTGTAATTTTTTGTTATAATAGAAAAGTCTTACTAAAAATCAGTAAAAACGAGGTGACCAACTTGCGTGTTGTAGCAGGTGATTTTGGCGGGCGTCCGCTTAAAACGTTAGAAGGCAAAACGACTCGTCCAACAACGGACAAGGTCAAAGGTGCTATTTTCAATATGATTGGTCCTTTCTTTGATGGAGGGCGTGTTTTGGATCTCTTTTCTGGGAGTGGTAGCCTGGCTATTGAGGCTATCAGTCGTGGTATGTCGTCTGCTGTCCTCGTGGAAAAGGATCGTCGGGCACAGGCTGTTATCCAGGAAAATATCAAGATGACCAAGAGTGAGAAGCAGTTCCAACTTTTGAAGATGGATGCAGCGCGTGCATTGACACAATTGACAGGTCAATTTGACTTGGTGCTTTTAGATCCGCCTTATGCCAAAGAGCAGATTGTGGCTAATATTACTCAGTTAGAGGAGCAAGGGCTCTTGGCTGAAGAAGTTATGTTGGTTTGCGAAACGGATAAGACTGTGGACTTGCCTGAAGAAATTTCAAACTTTGGGATTTGGAAGCAGAAAACCTATGGTATTAGCAAGGTGACCGTTTACGTGCGTTAGCCTTTGATAGGGAAGTTGTAGAAAGGAATGCTATGACAAAGATTGCTATGTTTACGGGGTCTTTTGATCCAATTACCAATGGGCATATGGATATTATTGCCAGAGCCAGCAAGCTCTTTGATGAGCTCTATATTGGACTATTTTATAATAAAAATAAGCAGGGTTTCTGGGACATTGAGACTCGCAAGCGTATCTTGAAAGAGGTTGTAGCAGATTTTCCCAATGTCAAGGTTATAACGGCTCACGATAGTCTGGCTGTAGATGTCGCCAGAGATCTTGGGGTGACTTATTTGGTTAGAGGTCTTCGCAATGCGACAGATTTTGACTATGAGGCTAATATGGATTATTTCAATAAGGGGTTGGCGCCTGAGCTTGAAACGGTTTATTTGATTGCTAGTCATGAGGTGACACCAGTGTCCTCGAGTCGTGTGCGTGAGTTGATTTATTTTGAGGCGGACATTAGTTCTTATGTTCCTCAAGCAGTTGTTAAGGAAGTGGAGGCCAAGCGTGGCAAACAAGAACGAATCTAAATCACTATTAGGGAAAATTTGGCGTATTAAGTGGTGGTTGCTAAGTATTTTTACGGTACTTTTCCTACTCTTTGCCCTCTTTTTCCCGCTAAATAATTATTATGTTGAGCTTCCGGGTGGTGCTTTTGATACCAAGGAAGTCTTGACTGTAGATAAGAAAGCTGATGATTCTAAGGGATCCTATAATTTTGTGGCGGTGGCTCAAACCAAGGCGACTTTGGCCCTCATGCTCTATGCTCAGCTTAATGATTTTGCAAAGCTTCAAACAGCTGAAGAGGCGACTGGAAATTACTCTGATGAAGATTTCATGCGTATCAATCAATTCTACATGGAGACTTCCCAAAACCAGGCGATTTATCAGGGCTTGACTCTGGCTGGTAAGGAGGCTAGCTTGGAGTATATGGGTGTTTATGTGCTTCAGGTTGCTGATGATTCTAGCTTCAAGGGCGTCCTCAATATTGCTGATACGGTGACGGCTGTTAATGGCAAGACTTTTGATAATTCTACTGACTTGATTAAATACGTTCAAGGACTTAAGCTGGGTTCAAAAGTCAAGGTCACTTATACGACAGAGGACAAAGAAAAGACTGCTACTGGTAAGATTATTAAGATTGCCAATGGTAAAAATGGTATCGGTATTGGTTTGACGGATCATACTGAGGTCAAGAGTCCTGAAAACGTGAAGTTTAAACTTGATGGTGTTGGTGGACCAAGTGCGGGGCTTATGTTTACTTTGGCTATTTACGATCAGGTGTCTGGTCAAGACCTCAAGGCTGGCCGTAAAATTGCTGGAACAGGCACTATTGAAAAGGATGGGGCTGTCGGTGATATCGGTGGGGCCTACCTCAAGGTGAAATCAGCGGCTGATAGTGGCGCAGATATTTTCTTCGTGCCAAATAATCCAGTAACTAAGGAAATGAAAAAGGCTGATCCGGATGCTAAGACTAACTATCAAGAGGCCAAGGAAGCTGCCAAGAAACTGGGGACCAAGATGAAAATCGTCCCTGTTAAAACAGCTCAAGAAGCCATTGATTATTTGAAAAAGACTAAGTAAGAAGAGAGAGTAGGACAGGCAGAAATCCATGATTTTTGTCCTAGTCTTACTCTCTTTTTAAGGTCAAAGTGTTATAATAGTCTTTATGAAAAAACGTTATAGAACAGTCAATGATTACTATCGTGAGATTTTTGGCGAAAAGATTTTCAAACTTCCTATAGATGCGGGCTTTGATTGTCCCAACCGTGATGGAACAGTGGCTCATGGTGGCTGTACCTTTTGTACGGTATCGGGGTCTGGGGACGCCATTGTAGCTCCTGAGGCGCCGATTCGTGAGCAGTTTTACCATGAGATTGACTTTATGCACCGCAAGTGGCCAGAAGTTCAGAAATATCTGGTTTATTTTCAAAATTTTACCAATACCCACGCTCCAATTGAAGTTATCAAGGAACGCTACGAACAGGCTATCAATGAGCCTGGTGTTGTTGGCATCAATATTGGTACTCGCCCAGACTGTTTGCCAGATGATGTGATTGATTATCTGGCAGAACTCACAGAACGTATGCATGTGACTGTTGAACTTGGTTTGCAGACGACTTATGAAGAAACGTCAGAACTCATTAACCGAGCACACAGCTATGAACTCTACGTAGAGACCGTGAAGCGTCTGCGTGAGCGTGCACCAAAGGCTGAAATTGTATCGCACCTGATTAATGGATTGCCAGGGGAAACTCACGAGATGATGGTGGAGAATGTTCGCCGTTGTGTGACGGACAATGACATTCAGGGAATCAAACTCCACCTCCTCCACCTGATGACCAATACGCGTATGCAAAGAGATTACCACGAGGGGCGTCTTAAATTGCTGAGTCAGGAAGAGTATGTGTCAATCATCTGTGACCAGTTGGAAATCATCCCTAAGGATATCGTCATTCATCGGATTACTGGTGATGCACCGCGAGATATGTTGATTGGTCCTATGTGGAGTCTCAACAAGTGGGAAGTCCTTAATGCCATTGACAAAGAGATGGAACGTCGTGACTCATGGCAAGGGTGCAAAGTAGCTAGCGAGAAGGAGGAAAAAGCATGATTAAACGACCCATTCATCTATCTCATGACTTTTTAGCAGAAGTGCTGGATGATGAGAGTGTAGCTATCGATGCGACCATGGGAAACGGCAATGATACAGCCTTTCTGGCTGGCCTTGCCAAGAAGGTCTATGCTTTTGACGTGCAGGAGCAGGCGCTTGAAAAGACCAGTCAACGCTTGTCAGACCTGGGAATTGAAAATGCGGAACTCATTTTAGATGGTCACGAAAATCTGGACCATTATGTCACGGAACCTATTCGAGCAGCTATTTTCAATCTGGGCTACCTGCCATCTGCAGACAAAAGTGTCATCACTAAGCCCCATACGACTCTTGAGGCCATTGAGAAAATCCTTGACCGCTTAGAGGTTGGTGGGCGCTTGGCTATTATGATTTACTACGGTCATGATGGTGGTGATATGGAGAAGGATGCTGTGCTAGAGTACGTTATCGGTTTGGACCAGCGTGTTTTCACAGCTATGCTTTACCAACCCCTTAATCAAATTAATACCCCACCATTTTTGGTGATGTTGGAGAAATTACAATGATTACAGATATTAAAGAAAAACTTGCAGATATGCAGGCCAAATATATTGATAAGCAGAGTGCCGAGGGTACTTTGAAAAAGGTTGATAATCGTAAAACGGCTAAGATCAAGAAAAAGTTAGCTAGTCTTGAGGTCGAACGTTGCCATAAACTTTTGGCTAAGGAAGATGTCACTGCCATTGATAAAAAAATTAGTAAGCAAAAAGAACTATTCTCAAACTGTTGTCATAAGGAAGGGTAGGAGGAGCTATGCATCTATCGTTAGCTTTGCTTGTTCTTCTTTTTAGCTTGATTTTATCGAACGTTATCAATCGTGTCTTTCCACGTCTTCCCCTACCCTTGATCCAAATTATTTTTGGAGTGGGTATCGGTTTTCTTTTTAAGGGACGTGCTTTCGAGCTTGAAACGGAACTTTTTCTAGCTTTCATTATTGCTCCCTTGCTGTTTCGTGAGGGTGAAGAAAGTGATATTACCAGTATTTTACGTAACTGGAAACTCATTCTATTTTTGATTTTTCCAGTCATCTTTGTGTCTACGCTGGGAATCGGTTATCTTGCTAAGGCTGTCTTGCCTGCCTCAGTGCCTTTGTCTGCCTGTCTAGCCATTGGGGCGGCTCTTGGACCAACGGATTTGGTGGCCTATTCAGCTATTTCTAAACGCTTCAGTTTTCCAAAGTGGATTAGCTATATTTTGCAGGGTGAAGGACTTCTAAACGATGCCTCTGGCTTGGTTGCCTTTCAGGTGGCGGTGACCGCTTTGACAACGGGTGCTTTCTCCCTCCTTGATGCGAGCTGGAATTTGGTTATTTCTGTGCTTGGTGGTTTTTTGGTTGGCTTGATTACAGCCTTATTTAATCGTCTCTTTTTGACCATTTTGGATAATATGGATGCCGCAGATGTCACAGGTGCTCTCTTACTAGAGTTGGTACTACCGATTTCCTCTTACTTTGTAGCCGAGGAAATTCATGCTTCCGGAATTATTGCTGTTGTCGTAGCAGGGATTTCACTTGCCAGTCGCTTTAAAAAAATTACCGTTTTTGATGCCAAGTTGGATAGTGTTTCTCATACGATTTGGGGAACCATTACCTTCATGCTTAATGGCATGGTCTTTTTCCTCTTGGGGACAGAACTTCCAACCCTAGCAGCCCCAGTACTGCGTAGCAGCACTTACGATAATCTCTGGATGCTTCTTGCTATCATCCTTTTAACAGCGACTATGTTTGGCATTCGGTTTGTTATGATTAGTGCGGTATTTGCCCAAAGAGCTTGGAGGGCCAAACGATCACTAAAAAAAATCTGGAAGGGTGCTACTCTGTTAACCTTTTCAGGTGTTAAAGGAACGGTTTCCATTGCAACTATCCTTTTGCTTCCAGTTGCCAATATGACGGCTTTGGAACATAGTCTCTTGCTCTTTACGGTAGCGGGTGTCACTTTATTAAGTTTCTTAACAGGGATTTTAGTCCTACCTAAGCTAGCGACTGGACCAGCGCACACGACCAACCATTATATGCAGATTGCCATTCTCAATGATGTGGTCGGTGAGTTGGAAAAAGATCTAAAACAGTCTACCAATCAAGGAGCTGTCTATGCTACGATTGACAACTACAATCAACGCTTGGAAGATTTAATCTTGGAGCAGGAATCAAATGATGTCAAAGAAGAGTTGGCCAATATTCGAGTAATGATTATGGAAATCGAGAGTGAGGGTCTGGAATATGCCTACAAGAAGGGGAAGATTTCAGAACTCGAATACAATCTCTACCAACGTTATATCAAGGGCTTGGAACGTCGTATCAACCGTGGTTTTGTCTCTAGCCTTTCTTACGCCCTAGCTGTCTTTGTGCGTGGCCTTCGTAGATTGTTGCACTTAGCTCTTACTTTCAAGTTTCGTATTGATCAGGATGAAACTAGGAGGGGTCCTAGGTTGACGGAAGAAAACCGTGACCATATGGCTGAACTTTATTTAACAAATACGGAGCAGATTTTAGAAGCCTTGAGTAATTTGGAAGGTGTTTATCATTCAGATCTATTGTCTTATTTGAAGCGCAATCGACTTCAAGAGGCTGAAATAATTCAGTCAGGTGCCTTTGTTGAGCGGGTAATCACCCACCTTCATCCAGACAATATTGATGAAATGTTGCGAGGTTACTATTTGGAACGTAAGATTATCAACGAGTACGAGCAGGCTGAACTGATCTCTAGCCGTTATGCCAAGCAGCTTCGTAAGGAAGTCAATACTTTGGAGGATTACTCTCTCAAAGAAACTAGCAACACGTTAACCTATGATATGATTAATCTGGCTCGAGGTCGAGCTTAAGCGATGTATTTTAGCACAAAAGAAGCCAAAAATTTTGGCTTCTTTTTAATGTCTCTCTTTATCTGTATCGTGATTTGGAAAAAGAAAACCTAGGCCTAGGCATGTTAGGATTCCTGCAATAATCAGAATACTATTTGAGATAGGGAGCACGTCATAGATTGCATTAGCAATCATTAACCCAATCAAAGTACTCATGAGGCTAGATTTATAATCTTTTTTGATAAGGTTTTCTATTGCAAAGAAAGCAAATAGAACAACTGGAAATAGTGGCCAAAGGGATACCTCCATTTTGGGGAAGCCGAGAATACTGTAAGTGATAACTGTTACTGCTGTAGCGATTAATCCAAAACCTATTACTTTAGTCATTTTTTTACCTCGTTTTCTATGTCTGAAAGCTATTTTGCTTTTACACCTACTAAGTTATCAAAAGGCTACTTCGCGGACAATATTCTATGTCTATGTGGTTAATTCTAGAATCTATTCGGTCAAAAAAGGAGCGTTTGGATATCAAGTAAAGAAAAGAGAAAATATTTCGCCATAAAAAATAAAACGCTTACATAAAAAGAGTATAATGGTATTGAAAGATATTCTCTCTAAGATTGAATGAAAGGCGGGGTGGTCGTATGTCTAGAAAAATTTGCTTTTATATACTTATCTTTTTTGAAGTATTGTTGGCTCTGTCAATGCTTAAGTCTTATGGTTTGCATTTTGAGTATGAAACGCTCAATTCTGTATCCTTACTAAGTTCTCAATTTCCACAGCAACTCTTTTTAGTCTGGTTTGTTTTTAGGCTTATGAAGGACAAGCGGAAAGTTGAGGGCATCTTAGCTGTCTTTGCCTTCCATATTTGTCAGCTAGTTACCTATTTCATAATACCGGCTTCTATTTTTAAGCCCTGGTTGGTTTCACCAGTTTTAACTGTTATTTGCCTAATTTGGCTTGTTATTATGATTAAGAAGACAGAACTCCCAACTCTTTTAACCTCCTTTAAAAGCCCGTCAGCTTGGCAGTCCTCTGTTCCCCTTCTTGGATTAGGGATGGTTGCTGTGGTATGGAGCACACACTATATAAATATTGATTTAGATGATTTAAGTAGTCTTACTTACATACTGTATCCAATATTAGAGTGTGCAAGTATCTTCCTACTCCTTATATTGATGACTGAAGAAAACCAAAAGAAATTAAGAATCTCTTCAATCCTTCTCATAGTCATTAGTTTGCTTGAGCTGTTTTATGGTTTCTTGGTTGACCATATCATTACTGATGTCTCTCTTTTTCTACTAGTAGTATCATCCTATCTTGTCTATCGTACAAACGGCAACACTTCCACACTAGTTGAAAAATGGCAGAAGAAGTATGGGTTTGAGTTGAGTGAAGATGATCTGCTGGTGGAGAAAAGAACCAAACCTGTCATTGAAGAGCGTAAGAGTTATGATTATGCGGAGAGCCAAAGACAACTCAATCCTCAAGGTCTTCATTTCCCTTGGCTTTGGACTGCTTTTATCTTATCACTTAGGGATTTAGTTATTAATTTAATTTCTGTCATTTACTATCCTATAGACGAATCTAATCCCTTAGCAGGTATTGGTTGGTTTATGTACTTCATTATGATGACTCCATTAATTATTATTCCTACTATGATGCTTCCAAGAGCTATAAGCACCGCTAACAAAAACCGTCTATATGTAGTTGCTGGGCTATTCATTGTTTCATATGGTTCTATAGAACAGCTTATCGTTCCAGCCTTAATTTTGTATGGCGTATCGAAAATAAAAGAGGAGTAGTGATAAAAGAACAAGTCCCCCAGATAATGTCTAGGGGACTTGTTTCTTTGAGCGATTTTTATAGAAGAGGGTTAATGTAAAAACGATGGTTATCAATTGGAATAATTTGAACAGGATTTTGGTAGAAGTCAGCTAGAACTTCCGGTGTGATAATATCGTTTTTTGGTCCTTGTGCCACGATTCTTCCCTGACGGAGTAGGAGAATGTGGTCCATTTTTTCAGTAATCTCTTCAGCGTGGTGGGTGACGTAAAGAACCAATGGAGCATGTGGAAGCGAGGTGATACGGTCAATCTGACGTAAGAGTTTTTCGCGGGCAAATAGGTCCAAGCCAACAGTCGCTTCGTCAAGAATAATGATGTCAGGATCTTCCATGAGACTGCGAGCAATCAAACAAATTTGTTTTTCCCCTTGAGACAGGCCATGGTATTTACGACCTATCAAATCTCCAGCGCCAAGTGAGGTCAGCATGTCCTTGGCTTCTTGCAACTCCTTATCCCCATATGCCTTGTAGAGGATTGAGCTCTTGTATTTACCAGTAAGGACGATTTTTTCAGCAGTCATATGCTTAGGCAAACGCTCAGTGATGAAGGAGCTGACGATACCGATATGTTGACGAAGACCTGTGATGTCTCCATTCCCAAAGGTGTAGCCTAGTATCTCAGCCTTTCCTTCAGAAGGGAAGAATTCAGCTGTCAACAAACGTAGGAGGGTTGATTTTCCAGCACCGTTAAGTCCCAGGATAGCCCAGGTTTGTCCTTTTTCAACTGTCCAGTTAAGGTCAGACAAAAGTGTTTTTCCTTGGCGGGCCAAGCTGACATTTTCTAAGCGTATAAGTGACATAAGTCTCTCCTTCGATGATAAATTACTCTAATTATAGCATAAAATAGGAACCTATATTGGGAAATTGTGATATAATGGAAGTCAGAATTTTTTTAGAGGAGAAGAAAAAATGGAAGACTCCAGTGGTCAGTCCTTATTATTTCAATCTATTTTATTACTAATATTAACCTTGCTTACGGCCTTTTTCTCAGCATCAGAGATGGCTTTAGTATCACTAAACCGTTCACGTGTGGAACAAAAGGCTGAAGAAGGCGACAAGAAATTTATTCGCCTGCTCAAGGTTCTTGAAAATCCAAATAACTTCTTATCAACCATTCAAGTTGGTATTACCTTTATCAGTCTCTTACAAGGGGCTAGTCTCTCCGCTTCACTAGGTGCAGTAATAGCGACTTGGTTTGGTCATGCAGCCTGGGCTAAGACAGCAGGTAGCATGATTTCTTTAGTTGTCTTGACCTATATCTCGATTGTTTTTGGGGAACTTTATCCTAAACGTATTGCTATGAACCTCAAGGAAAATCTAGCCATCTACTCAGCACCAGTTATTATTGTTACTGGTAAGATTGTTAGTCCCTTTGTTTGGATTCTTTCAGCATCGACAAATCTTGTGTCTCATTTGACGCCTATGACCTTTGATGATGCGGATGAGCAGATGACTCGGGATGAGATTGAGTACATGTTGGCCAAGAGTGAAGATACACTTGAGGCTGAAGAAATTGAAATGCTCCAGGGGATTTTCTCTCTTGATGAATTGATGGCACGTGAGGTTATGGTTCCTCGTACCGATGCTTTCATGATTGATATCGAAGACAATACTCAAGAAAATATCCAAGCTATTCTCAAGGAAAGTTTCTCACGTATCCCTGTTTACGAAGATGACAAGGATAAGATTATCGGTGTCATTCATACTAAAAACCTTCTAAAAGCAGGTTTTGAACTTGGTTTTGAAAATATCAAACTTCGTCGAATCATGAACGAACCTCTCTTTGTTCCAGAGACTATCTTCGTAGATGATCTCTTGGCGGCCTTTCGTAACACCAATAATCAGATGGCTATCTTGCTTGATGAATACGGCGGTGTTGCTGGTCTTGTTACCTTCGAGGACCTTTTGGAAGAAATCGTTGGTGAGATTGACGACGAAACAGATAAAACTAGTGTGGAAGTTCGTGAAATTGGTGAGAATACTTATATTGTCGAAGGAGCTATGACTCTTAACGACTTCAATGAACATTTTGATACAGAACTTGAGAGTGATGACGTTGATACTATCGCAGGTTATTATTTGACTGGTGTGGGGGCTATCCCAACTCAAGAAGTCAAGGAACACTATTCAGTTATCAACAAGGACAAACACCTCGAATTTATCAATGATAAGGTTAAGGATGGTCGTGTAACCAAACTTAAGGTAATCATCACGGCAGCTCCAGAAGAGGCAGAAGAATAGTTTTCCACATGTTTTTATTAGAAAATATTGGAACTTAAAAGCGACTATTTACTAATTAGGCACTTTCTCTCATTATGAGTGAAAGTGCTTTTTCTTATCTATCTTGGAATATCAGCTTATCAAAATAATAAGATTAGAAAACGTCTATAAAACACGTCATAAAGCCTTTTTTACCTATCAAAACTGCCGGACTTTGTCAGGAAAACAACCATAATTTTGAAGATAATCTAACATTTTTCAGCGTATTGATAGATTTAGAATAAAAATAAATAAGATTTTAATTAAAACAGTCTTTTATTACTTTTTTATGGTAGAATATAAATTAACTGATAAATGAAAAAAGGAGAATCTTGATGGCTTCTAAAAAATCTATATATAGTAGCTTGCTTTTACTCACCCTTACCCTAGGAGCTTTTGTACCAGTAACTTCTTTTGCGGACGATGGTATTGCGACAAATGATGCTGTTCTTACACAACCAACGACAGATCGTGCAGTAACTGGTCCTTCAACAGCCCCAAGTGATGGAGACTTGGCTCGTAGCAATGATTCAAACACAGGTGCGGCAACGCCAACAACACCAACACCTACAGTTCCTGAAGTACCAGCTGAACCAACAACACCAGCAACTCCAGAAACACCTGCGACACCGGCTCCAACAGCTGATTCATCTACAAAACCAGCTGATAAACCAACTGAGAAACCAGCCGATAAGCCGGAAGACCCAGCTTCAGCAACTGATAAAGGGACAAGCGAAGCACCTCAAAACCCTGAAACTCCAGCAGTGAATGTTAATGGACAACCTGTTGTTACTGTAACACCGACAGCTCCAGTTATCACTGCAGCTGGCCAAACAATTGTGTCTACACAAAATAGCCAAATTGTTATCGCTAACACTGATGGTACAACAAGTGTTGTTGCTCCTGAAACAGTAGGATTCAAAGTGAACGCTGACGGTACATTGACTGGTAAAGATGCTAAAGGTAAGGAAGTTACACTTCCTAAGACTGGTGAAGCATCAACAGTAATCTTGACAATGGTAGGAACATTCTTCCTTGCTGCTGCAGCCTTTTTGGGGCTTAAGAAACGTGCCTAGTAATATAGATGATAAAAGACTGGATTTTTCCAGTTTTTTTGTTTTTCTTCTGGTATAGTATAGATATTCCTTAATTTCAGATGTATTATAGTATAACCTTTGCCTGAATTCAGGCAGATATGGAGCATGTTTCTGATAAAAGAGGTATAATAAAAACATGTAAAAAGCGTTTTCAAGGAGGCTGCCATGGCAGAAATTGATTACAGTCAGGTGACTGGACTTGTTCATTCAACCGAAAGTTTTGGATCCGTAGATGGTCCTGGTATCCGTTTTATTGTTTTCATGCAAGGCTGTAAGATGCGTTGCCAATATTGTCATAACCCAGATACTTGGGCTATGGAGTCAAATAAGGCTGTTGAACGTACAGTTGAAGATGTCTTAGATGAGGCTCTTCGTTTCCGTCATTTCTGGGGTGAGCATGGTGGTATCACTGTATCAGGTGGTGAGGCCATGCTTCAGATTGATTTTGTCACTGCCCTCTTTACAGAGGCTAAGAAGCTAGGGATTCATTGTACGCTTGATACTTGTGGGTTTGCTTACCGCAATACTCCTGAGTATCATGAAGTTGTTGACAAACTTTTGGCTGTTACTGACTTGGTCCTACTTGACATCAAAGAGATTGATCCTGAACAACACAAGTTTGTGACCCGTCAACCTAATAAAAATATTTTGGAATTTGCTCAATATCTGTCTGATAAACAAGTTCCAGTCTGGATTCGCCATGTTTTGGTACCTGGTTTGACAGACTTTGACGAACACTTGGTTAAGCTTGGTGAGTTTGTAAAAACCTTGAAAAATGTCGATAAATTTGAAATTCTTCCCTATCATACAATGGGTGAGTTCAAATGGCGTGAGCTCGGTATTCCATATCCTTTGGAAGGGGTCAAACCACCAACGGCAGATCGGGTTAAAAATGCCAAAGCTCTCATGCACACTGAAACGTATCAAGAGTATAAAAATCGTATCGGTGTTAAAACCTTGGATTGAAAAAGAAGCTCTTGACAAGAGCTTTTTAACTTTGCTATTATTTAGGGAGCAATAAAGAGTAGGTAAATTATGTTTCGTATTTTAAAATTTGATGATGACTTTGTTTATCTCAGTCATCCTGACGGGCGACTTAAGAAAATAGATCGCACGCTTTTTGATTTTGATATAAAATTAGGAGACCGTATAGATGTCTATCAGGATGGGGACTTGACAGTTGTTACTCCGGCAGAAGTCCAAACGGACTTGAGCCTAGAGGGAGACAAATCTGTTAAATCACACCTCTTGCAGGGGATTTTAGATCTTTTCCTTGAGACCCTTAATATTCACAATAATCATTTGGGTGACTTGAAGAAGATTTTCACACAGTTATTGATTACACTCTTCATGGCTTGGAGCTTGCTAGGTGTTATTCTGGTTGAGATTCTTCTTTTCGCAGAATCGATTATTGTTTTCCTATGGAGACTCTTAGTTCGTCTTATTAAGTGGATGCATATTAAAGACAACACTAAGGTCTTGATTGATGAGACGCAAAAACGTCATGCTAAGCGTGAGCGTCAAAAAGCTCAAAGACGTGAGCAGGAAAGACGTCGTCAGGAAGAGCTAGAAGAACGTGAATACCTTCGTGAAACAGAACGTCAAAAGGAACTCATGATTGTTGAAGCTAGCCTTAGTCAGGAAGCAGAGCGTGAGAGCCTTTCAACTAGCCTTGCTTTGGAGCAAGCAGGTGCCTCAAGCCAATCTGCTAGTGAAGACTTGGTCGAAGAAAGCCAGTCAACTTCAGAGTCAGAAGTGATGTCTGAATCAGCAAAGTCTGAAAAATAGAACAAAAAAAGAACTGAGAGTTAAAATCTCGGTTCTTTTTCATATGAGAAAAGCACCAGAGGTGCTTGTGAGAGGTGACTAAAGTGTTTTTTCAGAGTCACGAACAATGAGCAAGTCAACTTTTGCGTGACGGAGAATGTATTCAGAAGATGAACCAATAAGCAAGCGTTCAAAAGTATTGAGACCAGTGGCACCAACCATAATAAGGTCAACATTTTCCTTATCAGGGATATCAACAGCCAAGAGGCTCTTAGGATTACCGAACTCAATAACTTTGCGAATCTTGGTTAAACCAGCTTCTCTGGCTTGGCGTTCAAAGTCAGCCAAAACAGCTTTAGCTTCGTCTTCTAGTTTTTCATAGATATAAGAGTCGAAAGTCGCAACGCTTTGAAGGGCGCGTGTATCGATAACGTGTACCAATAGTAACTGAGCATTATTACGTTTTGCAACGTGCACACCTTTAATAAAGGCCAGTTCTGATTCGTAAGAACCGTCGATAGCTACCATAATACGTTCATATTGTTGAGACATAAGCTCTACCTCCTATCTTTAGCTTTATTATACTCCTTTAATCTAAAAAATGAAAGCGTTGTTATGGATTTTCTGAAATCTTTTTTTGACTGCTTACTTTAGGATGTCCGCAGTAATGTGAAGATTTCAGTATTATCTAAAAATTGAAGATTGCATGAAAAAGAGGTATAATACAATCTGTTATTAGCTTCGTAAGAAACATGATAATTAAACAATAGGAAGACAAGTCTTCAGAAATGATACCAAATGGCTGAGCCTAAATAAAGTTGGTGTCAATAAAAGTGGAAATCCCCATCAGGTGTTGAATTTTCTTATTTTCTGCTAGATGTATCTGCTTTTAGTATCTTTTGAAAGGATTAACTTATGAAAACATTTGATAAATCATCAAAGTTGGAACACGTTGCCTATGATATTCGTGGACCAGTTTTGGATGAAGCCAACCGTATGATTGCTAACGGTGAAAAGATTCTTCGTCTTAATACGGGAAATCCTGCGGAATTTGGCTTTACAGCACCGGATGAAGTCATTCGTGATTTAATTATGAATGTTCGTAACAGTGAAGGGTATTCGGATAGTAAAGGGATTTTCTCAGCTCGTAAGGCGATTATGCAGTATTGCCAGCTAAAGGGATTCCCAAATGTAGATATTGATGATATTTATATTGGTAATGGTGTTTCAGAGATGATTTCCATATCTATGCAGGCCTTGCTTGATGATGGAGATGAGGTCCTGGTCCCAATGCCAGATTATCCTCTTTGGACAGCCTGTGTCAGTCTAGCAGGCGGTAATGCCGTACACTATGTCTGTGATGAAAAATCTAACTGGTATCCAGATATTGATGATATCAAATCAAAGATTACATCAAATACTAAGGCAATTGTAGTCATCAATCCCAATAATCCTACAGGTTCGCTCTATCCTAAGGATGTTCTTGAACAGATTGTGGATATTGCTCGACAAAATGATTTGATTATCTTTGCGGATGAGATTTATGACCGCTTGGTTATGGATGGTAAGAAACATACTGCAATCGCTAGTCTTGCACCAGATGTCTTCTGCGTATCTATGAATGGTCTTTCTAAGTCTCACCGCATCTGTGGTTTCCGTGTGGGTTGGATGGTTCTCTCTGGACCTAAAAAGAATGTCAAAGGCTATATTGAAGGGCTTAATATGTTGGCTAACATGCGTCTCTGTGCCAACGTGCTCTCTCAACACGTTATTCAGACTTCACTTGGTGGCTACCAATCCGTTGATGAGCTCTTGATTCCTGGTGGGCGTATCTATGAACAACGTGAGTTTATCACGAATACCGTAAACGCTATTCCAGGGCTATCAGCTGTTAAGCCAGATGCAGGGCTTTACATCTTCCCTAGGATTGACCGAAACATGTATGATATTGAAGATGATGAAGAATTCTGTCTTCGTCTCTTGAAGAAGGAGAAGGTTCTCCTAGTTCCAGGTAAAGGCTTTAACTGGAATGAACCAGATCACTTCCGTATTGTCTACCTTCCTCGTGTGGAAGAGTTGGCTGATCTCGGTAACAAAATCGAACGAGTCTTGTCATATTACAAGCGTTAATTTCTTAAAAAACTGGACAAAAAGGCTTGTCCAGTTTTTATTGTCTCTAAAATGGGTATGTATTTGAGCAAAATCCGAACGTTTTTCCTAAAAATGCCATAATATACATAATATAATGAATAGTAAAATAATAAATAATTTTCAGACAATTGTTTGCAATTTCTGGGTTAAGTGTGCTATAATGATAGGGTTAGTAGGTCTTGACGCAGAAGATTAGTACAAGGCTTGATATTATTATGATTACAATAGAAAGTGAAGACAATAAATATGGCAAATTTGCTGGCTAAAACACGTAAAATTACATCTATCTTGCAACGCTCAGTAGACAGCTTGGAAGGAGATCTTCCATACAACAATATGGCTGCTCAATTGGCGGATATCATTGATTGTAACGCTGCTATCGTTAATGGTGGTGGTGCTCTCCTTGGTTTTGCCATGAAGTACAAAACCAACAATGATCGTGTGGAAGAGTTTTTTGAAGCCAAACAACTTCCAGAAGAATACACACGTGGTATCAGCCGTGTTTATGACACTCAAGAAAACATTGGTATTGACAGTGACTTGACCATTTTCCCTGTGGAATCAAAAGACGACTTCCCAGATGGTTTGACTACGATTGCCCCTATCTATGGTGGTGGTATGCGTCTTGGTTCTTTCATCATTTGGCGTAACGATCATGACTTTGTAGATGAAGATCTTATCTTGGTTGAGATTGCCTCTACAGTAGTTGGGTTGCAGTTGTTGAATCTTCAAACAGAGAACTTGGAAGAAACAATTCGTAAACAGACAGCTATTAACATGGCTATTAATACCTTGTCTTACTCGGAAATCAAGGCAGTTTCAGCTATCTTGAATGAGTTGGACGGTTTGGAAGGCCGCTTGACAGCGTCTGTTATCGCTGACCGTATTGGAATCACACGTTCAGTTATCGTTAATGCCCTTCGTAAGTTGGAATCAGCTGGTATTATTGAGAGCCGTTCACTCGGTATGAAAGGGACTTATCTTAAAGTCCTTAACGAAGGTATCTACGATAAATTGAAAGAATACGAATAAGAAGAATACTGAAGGAAAGTGAGGTAGGAGGAACCTGCCCCACTTTTTTTAAAAGGAGAAAGTAATATGACAAAGGCATTGATATCAATTGATTACTCTTATGATTTTGTGGCAGATGATGGGAAGTTGACGGCTGGAAAGCCTGCCCAAGCCATTGCAGACCGCATTGCCCAGGTAACTCAAGAGGCCTATGATAATGGGGATTATATCTTCGTTGCTATGGACCGACATGATGAAGGAGATACCTTCCATCCTGAAACTAAGCTCTTTCCACCGCACAATATTGCAGGGACATCTGGGCGAGAACTTTATGGAAAGTTAGCTAGTGTATATGATGCCATCAAGGATGATAATCGTGTCTTTTGGATGGACAAGCGACACTATTCAGCCTTTTCGGGAACGGATTTAGATATTCGTTTGCGTGAACGTCGTGTGACGACAGTTGTTTTGACAGGAGTTTTAACAGATATTTGTGTGCTGCATACAGCCATTGATGCCTATAATTTGGGCTATGATATCGAGGTTGTAGCGAGTGCAACAGCTTCCTTGACGCCTGAAGCTCATGATTTTGCTATTGGGCATTTTAAGAATGTTCTTGGAGCAACAATTGTGGAGTAAGAATATTTATGATCGAGAGTAGGAATCTGTCCTACTCTTGTTTTTTGTCAAAAATCATAGGATAGTATCAGTTTTTCGTAGTTTACTATAAGAAAACGATTCCAGATTACTATATACTATTACTGAAATAATCTTGAATCATAAGAGGTAGAAGAATGACTAAAAAAATGACTTTCCCTGACGGATTTTTGTGGGGTGGAGCGACAGCGGCCAACCAATGTGAGGGGGCCTATGATGCTGATGGGCGTGGTCTAGCCAATGTTGACGTGGTGCCAATTGGTGAGGATCGTCTTTCAATAATCACTGGACGTCGTAAGATGTTTGATTTTGAGGATGGCTATTTCTATCCAGCTAAGGAAAGTATCGACATGTACCATCGTTACAAGGAAGATATTGCTCTCTTTGGTGAAATAGGCTTTAAGACCTATCGTCTTTCTATTGCTTGGTCACGTATTTTTCCTAAGGGTGATGAAGCTGAGCCAAATGAAGCTGGGCTTGCCTTTTACGAGGACCTCTTCAAAGAATGTCACAAGTATGGTATTGAACCTTTGGTAACGATTACACACTTTGATTGTCCCATGCACTTGATTACCGAGTATGGTGGCTGGCGTAACCGTAAGATGCTTGGCTTCTATGAAAATCTCTGCCGTACCCTTTTCACACGTTATAAAGGTTTGGTTAAGTACTGGCTCACTTTCAATGAAATTAATATGATTCTCCATGCACCATTTATGGGAGCAGGACTCTGCTTTGAAGAGGGTGAGAATGAGGAGCAGGTTAAATACCAAGCAGCTCACCATGAGTTGGTAGCTTCAGCTATGGCGACCAAGTTGGCCCATGAGATTGACCCTGAAAATAAGGTTGGTTGTATGTTGGCAGCAGGTCAATATTATCCAAATACAGCCCACCCACGTGATTACTGGGCAGCCATGCAAGAAGATCGTAGTAGCTATTTCTTTATTGATGTTCAGGCTCGTGGAGAGTATCCAAATTATGCTAAGAAGCAGTGGGAACGTGATGGCATTGAGATTGAGATGACTGAAGAAGATTTGGCCCTTCTTAAAGAGCATACTGTTGATTTTATTTCTTTCTCTTACTATGCAAGTCGTGTGGCTTCAGGTGATCCAGAAGTTAATGAAAAGACCGCTGGAAATATCTTTGCCTCTATTAAAAATCCATATTTGGAAGCTTCAGAGTGGGGCTGGCAAATCGACCCGCTAGGTCTTCGTATTACCCTTAACGTTATTTGGGATCGTTATCAAAAACCGATGTTTATTGTTGAAAATGGTCTCGGTGCTGTGGATACACCAGATGAAAATGGTTATGTCGAAGATGATTATCGTATCGACTACTTGGCAGCCCACATCAAGGCCATGCGTGATGCTATCAATGAAGATGGTGTAGAGCTTTGGGGCTACACAACATGGGGCTGTATTGACCTTGTTTCTGCTGGAACTGGTGAAATGAAAAAACGTTATGGCTTCATCTATGTGGACCGTGACAACGATGGTAATGGTAGCCTTAAACGCTCTAAGAAGAAATCATTTAACTGGTACAAAGAAGTTATCGCAAGTAACGGTGCCTCTGTAGAATAGTCTATGAGTTGAGAGGTGTTCGGTGTTTTGAGCTGTGTGTTTGTCTGAATTCTATTTTACGCATTTAACGAGCACTAAAAGAAAATTGATCTCCAATTAAAGTCAGCCTTAGGGCTGGCTTTTTTTGTAAGGGATAGAAATTGTAATGTTTTCTAAAAAATGATATTCTTATTAGAGTTTGAGAGGAAGAAAACATGGGTAAAAAATCAGTTGTATTTGTAGCAGAGCTATCCTACATGGAAAAGTTAGAGGTGGCTCTTAAATCTTTGTGTGCACATAAAGGGCAGTGGAAAATTTATGTGCTAAATGAGAATTTACCAACAGAATGGTTTACGCTGATGAATCGTCGCCTAGAGGCTATTGATTCTGAAATTCTCAATTGTCGTGTGTCTGCCGAAAGCTTTAAACAATTTTCGCTTCCAAGTGCGCATATACATTATGCGACTTTTTTCCGTTATGCAATTCCTGAGTTTGTTCAAGAAAATCGTGTTCTCTATTTGGATTGCGATATGATTTTTACGCAGGATTTGTCACCACTTTTTGAAGTGGATCTTGGCGGATTGGGTATTGGAGCGGTAGTGGACCGTCCGACGACAACAGATGGTTTTAACGCTGGTTTGATGGTTATTGATACCGATTGGTGGCGACAACACAAGGTGACAGACTCTCTTTTTGACTTGACAAAAGAGCATCATCAAAATGTTTATGGGGATCAAGGAATCTTGAATCTTTATTTCAAGGATGCTTGGTATCAACTCCCATGGACCTATAATCTCCAAGTGGGTTCTGATAAGGACCAGTATGGTTATGGGGATTTGGAATGGTATGATGCTTTCAAAGGGGTACCAGCGGTTATTCATTACACTTCTCACAATAAACCTTGGACGTCCAAACGCTTCAATCGTTTCAGGGATATTTGGTGGTTTTATTATGCCCTGTCTTGGGAAGAAATCTTATTGAGAAAGCCATCCTTAAAGCTTAGCTTTAGTGACATGGTAGGTGATTTTCCTTACCATACGGCGATTTATACTAATACTGCAGACATCTTTGAATTGGAACATTTGCTGCAGGCTCTTCCAGATGTAGCTTTTCATGTTTTGGCTCATTCTCATTTCGGGTTTAATTTGGTGAAGTTGGAGCAGTATCCAAACCTTATTCTCTATCCATCCTTTGATCCATTGACTAGTCGAAAGGTCTTAGAAAAAATAGATTTCTATATGGATATCAACCCATTTGATGAGGTTGATCATATCACAGAAACGATTCATCAGTTGGGACTTCCGATTTTCTCTTTTGAAGGAACAAATCACGACCAAACTGGGAAAAATCAAGTGTTCAAGAATGACCAAGTAGACCAAATGGTAAAAGCTGTTCGAGATTATATAGATACGATTGAGAGATAGACCATGGAAAATAAAGAAGTAGTTAGTATTGTTATTCCCATTTATAATGTGGAAGCTTATTTAAAGCAGTGTTTGGAAACGATAGTGAATCAGACCTATCCAAACCTTGAAATCATTCTTGTCAATGATGGCTCTCCTGATAAGTCAGAGGAGATTTGCAAGGAATTTTTCAAGCGAGATTCACGTATTCGCTATGTGCGACAAGTTAATGGCGGCCTATCTGCAGCCCGAAATACAGGGATTGACCTAGCCACAGGTGATTACATCACTTTTGTAGACCCGGATGATTGGGTAACAGAGGATTATGTGGAGACCTTGTACACTCAGCTTAAGAAGTATGAGGCAGATGTTTCTATTGCCAACTATAACTTATTCAACGAGAGTACTAGTAAGTTTTTGATTAAGGTAACGGAGAACGATTATTCTGAAACCCTTTATGAGGGGAGAGACATCATTGACCAAGATGCCATTCAAGAGACAAGAGATATGGCTTGGGCATGCGCCATGATGAAACTCTATAAGATTTCTTTGTTCGAGGACCTTCGTTTTCCTGTTGGGAAGAACGTCGAGGATAACTTCCTTATGTACAAACTCTTGTTAAAGGCCAATCGTGTTGTCCATACCGAAAAATGTATCTATTGGTACCGAGTGGGGCGTAAGGATACGCTGTCGCAGGTCTGGACCGAGAAGCGTGTCTTAGATGAGATGGAAGCTAAAAATGAAAAACTAGCTTTGCTAGGCATGTTGGGCTATGATTTGACTTGGCACCGTTATATTTACAAGACGCGTCTGAAGCGGGCAATTGAAAAAATGGAAGAAGCTAATCTTCAAGATACTGAGACCTATAAGACGGCGCAGGTTAACTTGAGATTTTTGGAGCAATAAAGGTGAAGGTTAAGCTATTTATTGCTTGGATTAGTCAGAAAGGATAACTATGCTTATTATTGCACAAGAACCTAGTCAGGCAACGGAAAAACTGAGAAGATTACTAGACTCCTTTGGTATCCAATCCCGTGTGTTTTACACGAATTTTGAAACGGATGTTGATAAGGACACTATTAGTTTAGCATCGTCATTTATTTATTCCTCAGAGGAAGATTATCAAGGGACACCACTCTTTTTTAACGATTTGTCAGTTCCCCTCTACTGGGAATTGTGGACTTTAGGGATTACGACCTACATTTTTGATGGTCAAGACCGCCGTGCCAGTGTCATTTTTCGTGACAATCTAAAGGAACGTACAGTCAAACAAGTCCAATGGTTTGGACAAGGGGAAAAAGTTGTTGCGATAGACGACTATAATCGCTATGGCTGGCGGACCAAACAGCGTCTTCTGGATGATCAGGGGCAAGGCATTATGGATATTTACTTTAATCGTAATCAAGAAGAGGTCTTGCTTCACTATGTTCAAGATGGATACCTAATTGATCAGGGATCTGAAGGAAGAGATAGGATTTTTTCAGGTAGGGAAGAATTAACTAAGGCTGTTTTGAATCAAATCCTGAAGTTAGACGAAGCTATCATCTGTATGGATTCCAATTTAATCCCGACATTGCAGACCTTGAATGCTAATCGTCTGGTTTATTGCTCCGACAGTCATGATGGTCTTGAGTTTATTCAAAATCAAGTGAATCATGTTTTGGTTACTAATTATTATCCACAAGAGGAACGTAAGTCAGGCATGATTTATTTAGCTGGTGCAGAACAAGACGGTTCTCAGACTTTTGTGCCTCAAGCCATGGTGATGACTGCTTCTGAAAATATTGAGGGCCTAGCTGACTTAGTTGATGCTTTTCCGGATATTGACTTTCATATCGGAGCTCAAACTAGTATGGGACCAAAGTTGACTTGTCTCGAAGATAAGAGAAATGTCCATCTTTATCCAGGAATTCGTCAGGAGAAATATCAAGAGCTACTAAGGAATTGTTTCATTTATTTAGACTTGAATTATGGAAGTGAAGTGTCTGATGTAACTTTGGATGCGATTGAAAATGGGCAGTTGCTTTTTGGCTTAGAATCAACGGTTCATCGTCACTACTATAAGGACTTACCAACGGTCTATACTTCCTTAGAGCAACTAGAGCAGGGGTTCCGACAACTCATACAGCAAGCAGAGTTTTACCCTAAGGCTCTTAAAAGTCAGAAAGAGGTTTTGAAACTCGTCGAGAGGGAAGGAATCTTAGCTTTCTTTACTAGATTGGAGGGGGAAAAAGATGACGATTTACACCTTTAACCTATTGGTGGGCTATGAGCCCAATGGTGTGGATGTGGCCCAGGCGTCTAGAGCTTTGATGCTACGTGAATTAAATGAGCCTGCTAAGTTTGTCTTTACGACCTGGCCACAACCCTATAAATTAGATTACTATCTTTCTTTAGGACATCGCTACGAGGAGCTCCTCCATGCCTATCTTAGCTTTACAGATCAAGACAGTCATATCCCATCTTTGACAGTGGGGGCCTTGCAGCAAAAATTTAAGTTGACACGTCTAGATTTGAAGAGCCAAAGCGAAACAGACTCTGTGTATACCTGTTCTGATGGTACTTCTTTGGTCTTCAAGATGGATCCCTACCAAAAAGGTAGTGTGCGGTATGTAGACTACCACGTTAATGGTATGCTATTGAAGCGTGAGTGGTATGGAACAAGTAAATTAGTCACAGAATACTTTGAAAAAGGCATCATCATCAGGAGAAGTTATCATAATAAAGATGGTCGCATTGCCTTTGAAGAACTCAAGCAAGGAGCCAGCTGGTTATATAGGCTAGGCACTGAGATTTTAGTGACCAAGACAGAGGTCATGCGTCGTTTTCTAGCAAGGCTTCCTTTGACAGCTGAGGATACCTTGTTGCTGGATAGGGCTTCCTTGATGGAATTTATGCGACCGATTTATGAACTGGACTCACCTGCAAAGCTAGGTTTTGTTTTTCATTCAGAGCATGAGTTTGAAAATGGGGACCTCTACTATGAGTATTATTACATCTTTAAGTACGCCCAACGCTTTGACTTCTTTATCACAGCTACTGAGTCACAAAAGGCTGTTTTAGAGAATACGCTGCAAAAGCAAGGTGTCACAGACGCCGCTATTTATGCCCTAGCAGTGGGACATTTGGAGAATCTTAGTTTTCCAGAGGGGCATAGAAAGCCTCTCAGTTTGATGACGGCTTCGCGATTGGACCCACGTAAACGCTTGGATTTGGCTATAAGAGCCGTTGCCCTTGCCCATCAAAAAGAGCCAAAACTTCGTTTTGACATCTACGGTAAAGGTGGGGAACAAGAGAATCTACAAGATTTAATTGATACTCTTGGGGCGAATGATTACATCAAACTTAGAGGACATGCGGATTTACGTGACGTCTACCCACAGTACGAACTTTATGTCACTACCTCTCAATGGGAGACCTTTGGTTTGACTCTGATGGAAGCGGTAGGAGCAGGTTTAGCCCTGGTTGGTTTTGATGCCCGTTATGGCAATCCAACCTTCATCAAAGATGGTGAGAATGGCTATCTGGTTCCTTATAGCGAGACTATGGATGAGGACCTGCTTGTTTCTCAGATGGCTGACAAGATTCTATTTGCCTTAGAAAGTGATCTTGAGTCTATGCACCAAGCCTCATATGAGTTAGCCAAACAGTATTTGAAACTTGAAATTCTAGAAGCTTGGAGAAAGCTCTTGATAGCCATACGATAAGTGTTTAAAAAAAGCTCTATCTCTGTAAACTGTAGTGACAAAAAAGTTACTACAGTTTTTTTATCCTCCAAGCAAAATAGGCTAAATTATGGTAAAATAGAAGGTATTGAAAAATCATCATTTCACGAAAGGAAGCAAGATGAAAATTACGCAAGAAGAGGTAACCCACGTTGCCAATCTTTCAAAATTGAAATTCTCTCCAGAAGAGACAGCTGAGTTTGCGACAACCTTGTCTAAAATTGTCGACATGGTGGAATTGTTGGAAGAAGTGGACACAACAGGTGTTGCCCCAACAACGACCATGGCTGACCGCAAGACCGTATTACGTCCGGATGTTGCTGAAAAAGGGACTGACCGTGACCGCTTGTTTAAAAACGTACCTGAAAAAGATAACTATTACATCAAGGTACCAGCTATCCTAGAAGATGGAGGAGATGCCTAATGTCATTCAACAATAAAACCATTGAAGAGTTGCACGACCTCCTTGTCTCTAAGGAAATCTCGGCAACGGAATTGACACAAGCGACGCTTGACGATATCAAGGCGCGTGAAGAAGCAGTCAATGCCTTTGTAACGGTGGCCGAAGAAGCTGCCCTCGCTCAAGCTAGGGCCATTGATGAAAAAGGAATCGATGCAGACAACCTCCTGTCAGGGATTCCACTCGCTGTCAAAGACAATATCTCAACAGATGGCATCTTGACCACTGCGGCTTCAAAAATGCTCTATAACTACGAGCCAATCTTTGATGCGACAGCTGTTGCCAATGCTAAAGCCAAGGATATGATTGTCATCGGGAAGACCAATATGGACGAGTTCGCCATGGGTGGATCTGGTGAAACTTCATACTATGGTGCGACTAAAAACGCTTGGGACCACAGTAAGGTTCCTGGTGGATCTTCTAGTGGTTCAGCAGCTTCTGTCGCTTCAGGACAAGTCCGCTTGTCACTTGGTTCAGATACAGGTGGTTCTATCCGCCAACCAGCTGCCTTCAACGGAATCGTAGGTCTCAAACCAACTTACGGAACGGTTTCTCGTTTCGGTCTTATTGCCTTTGGTAGCTCACTTGACCAAATTGGTACTTTCTCACCGACGGTTAAGGAAAATGCCCAATTACTCAATGTCATTGCCAGCGAAGATGCCAAGGATTCAACTTCTGCACCTGTTCGTGTAGCAGACTTTACTTCTAAGATTGGTCAAGACATTAAAGGCATGAAGATTGCCCTTCCTAAGGAATACCTCGGTGAAGGAATTGACCCAGAAGTCAAAGAAACCATCCTCAATGCGGCTAAACACTTTGAAAAATTGGGAGCAACGGTCGAAGAAGTTAGCCTGCCTCATTCTAAATACGGAGTTGCCGTATACTACATCATCGCTTCATCTGAAGCCTCTTCAAACTTGCAACGTTTCGACGGTATTCGCTATGGTTTCCGTGCAGACGATGCTAAAAACTTGGATGACATCTATGTGAACACTCGTAGTCAAGGCTTTGGTGATGAGGTCAAACGCCGTATCATGCTTGGTACCTTTAGTTTGTCATCTGGTTACTACGATGCTTACTACAAGAAAGCTGGTCAAGTCCGTACCCTTATTATCCAAGACTTCGAAAAAGTTTTTGCGGATTATGACCTTATCCTTGGTCCAACAGCTCCAAGTGTAGCCTTTGATTTGGATTCGCTCAACCATGATCCGGTTGCCATGTACTTGGCTGACCTCTTGACCATTCCAGTTAACTTGGCAGGTCTTCCAGGGATTTCGATTCCTGCAGGTTTTGCGCAAGGTCTTCCAGTTGGTTTGCAGTTGATCGGTCCCAAGTATTCTGAAGAAACCATCTACCAAGCTGCAGCTGCCTTTGAAGCAACGACGGATTACCACAAGCAACAACCCCTTATTTTCGGAGGTGACAATTAATGAACTTTGAAACAGTCATCGGACTTGAAGTCCACGTTGAATTGAATACAAACTCAAAAATTTTCTCACCAACCTCTGCTCACTTTGGGAATGAGCAAAATGCCAATACCAATGTGATTGACTGGTCTTTCCCAGGGGTGCTTCCTGTCTTGAACAAGGGTGTTGTGGATGCTGGTATTAAGGCTGCTTTGGCGCTGAATATGGATATCCATCAGCACATGCACTTTGACCGTAAGAACTATTTCTACCCTGATAATCCAAAGGCTTACCAAATTTCGCAATTTGACGAGCCAATCGGTTACAACGGTTGGATTGAAGTGCAATTGGAAGACGGCTCAACGAAGAAAATTGGGATTGAACGGGCCCACTTGGAAGAAGATGCTGGTAAGAACACGCATGGAACAGACGGCTTCTCTTATGTAGACCTTAACCGTCAAGGGGTGCCATTGATCGAAATCGTATCTGAAGCAGACATGCGTTCTCCTGAAGAAGCCTACGCTTATTTGACAGCCCTTAAAGAAGTCATCCAGTACACAGGTATTTCTGACGTCAAGATGGAAGAAGGATCGATGCGGGTCGATGCCAACATTTCCCTTCGCCCCTACGGTCAAGAGGAATTTGGTACCAAGACGGAGTTGAAAAACTTGAACTCTTTCTCAAACGTCCGTAAAGGTCTTGAATACGAGGTGCAACGCCAAGCGAAAATCTTGCGTTCGGGTGGTGTCATTCGTCAAGAAACACGCCGTTACGATGAAGCCAACAAGAGCACGATTCTTATGCGTGTCAAAGAAGGAGCAGCGGATTACCGTTACTTCCCAGAACCAGACCTTCCCTTGTTTGAAATCTCAGATGAGTGGATTGAGGAAATGCGCACGGAGTTACCAGAGTTTCCAAAAGACCGCCGTGCTCGCTATGTGGCAGAGCTTGGCTTGTCTGACTATGATGCCAGCCAATTGACAGCGACGAAAGTCACTTCTGACTTCTTTGAAGCAGCCGTAGCCCTTGGTGGAGATGCCAAGCAAGTGTCTAACTGGCTCCAAGGTGAAGTGGCGCAATTCATGAATGCAGAAGGCAAAACACTGGAAAAAATCCAATTGACACCAGAAAACTTGGTCGAAATGATTGCCATTATCGAAGATGGAACCATTTCTTCTAAGATTGCCAAGAAAGTCTTCGTTCACTTGGCAAAAAACGGTGGCGGTGCGCGTGAATACGTCGAAAAAGCTGGATTGGTACAGATTTCAGATCCAGAAGTCTTGATTCCAATCATCCACCAAGTCTTCGCAGACAATGAAGCAGCCGTAGCTGACTTCAAGTCAGGTAAACGTAACGCTGATAAAGCCTTCACCGGCTTCCTCATGAAAGCAACCAAAGGCCAAGCCAACCCACAAGTAGCCCTCAAGTTACTTGCTCAAGAATTGGCTAAGTTGAAAGAAGAGTAATAGATAAAGAACCAGCCGAAAGGTTGGTTTTTTCTTTGCAGGGTATACAAAAACTCCTACGAATCGTGTACTGACCCCAAAAAGTTAGACAATTAATTTATCCAAAGGATTTAGTTCTGT
>JAFEHB010000020.1_pt2 | contig 162979 bp, 148 predicted proteins | sample 9267121 | NCBI WGS metagenome assembly JAFEHB01 (sample SAMN17103336, study PRJNA684904) | human gut metagenome | isolation source: diarrhea sample from child under the age of five | host: Homo sapiens | place: South Africa: Mafikeng, Mafikeng Provincial Hospital | collected 2019-09 | reverse complement strand
AAAAGAAAAGGTCCCGTCGCCGGGACCCTTGATAACCTGGTAGGGGCGGAGGGACTCGAACCCTCAATCCTTGCGGCGAGAGATTTTAAGTCTCCTGCGTATGCCAATTCCGCCACGCCCCCTTGTGTGAGCTAGTCTATCACGACAACTCTGGCTTCCAGCCAACAACCGGCTTAAAGCCATCATCTCCCTTATGCGCAAGCGCCTCGAACATCGTCGCCGCCATACCGGCGAGCAAGCTGTTCTCGCTCACCGTCAGCTCATCATACCCGCCGGTCTTCATAAGCTCGCGAATGATGACAGCGCCGCCCAAGAGCACCGAGGCTCGCTTTTCCTGAACGCCGGGCAAATTTGCAACAGACGCCGCGTCCAAAACACGCATAGCTTCAATACATGCCTCGACATCCTGGATTCCCAGGCGATGCAAATGTACACGCGAAGAGTCGTAGCGTTCCATGCGCTCGACCATCGCGACGAGCGTCGTCACTGTCCCTCCCACGGCAATCAGTCGATCGGGGCGCTCGGCGGTGCCAGCCCAAAAGGCCCCAAACTGCTCCGCAGCCCATGAGGCAGCACGCTCAACCTCGCCATATTGCGGAGGCAACGCTGAGAAAAACCGCTCGGTAACGCGACGGCAACCGATATTGAGAGATTCGACAGAGCTCAACTCAAGCGGCTTGCCCGCCCCATAGGACCCCAACGCCAGTTCCGTCGACCCGCCGCCAGAATCGGCCACAGCGATAACCTGGCCCTCAAAATCATGCGCCACGCCGTAAAACGTCAGCTTCGCCTCAACCTCACCGGGAATAACCTGCGGACAAAGCCCCAGTCCCCGCAAAGCATCGATAAGCACGGCCCCGTTCTTGGCATCACGCGCGGCGCTCGTCAGCGTAGTACACACGGCATCGGGCTTAAACGCGTCCGCTTTGCGACGAAACTCGCGGCACACAGAGATCACCCGCTCGATGGCCGCATCGCAAAGCGAATCCGTCGCGTCCACGCCCTCGCCCAGATTCGTAATAACCGTATGCTTATTCGAATCGACAATGACCCCGTCCTCAACCGTCGCCAAAAGCAGACGCGAAGAGACGGTTCCCAGATCAATTGACGCAATACGAAAGCGCATCGAAGCAGCATCGCACATGGCTACTCCCCCGAAGTCGAATTACCCGATGAAGACACTTCCTGACCGCCCACGCCAGAATAGAAAAAGACCGTATCAAGAACCTTTATGTACCAAGGCGCCTCTGCCGCAACCTCCGCTTCGCGCTTTGCAATCTCAGAAGCCGTAAGCGACGAACTTGCATCGGAAGAACCGGAAGAAGAATCGCCATCGAGTCCCTTAACTTCAAGCTGCTTCTCTCCCGGCATCACAAGACCAAGCTTTGAGCGGGCCTCGTCCTCAATGCCTTCCTTGGAAAGCAGCTTGCTCACATCGGACTGCAGGCTCTTGTTGTACCGCTCGCTCACCTGCAGCTGGCGCGAAAGGATATCCCCCGTGCGATAGGCAACGTAGTAGTCACGCATCGGACCATAGAGTCCACCAAGAACTGCCAGAATCACAAGAGCGATGGCCAATGGCTTGGTACGCCCCGTCGTGAACTTATAGATGGCATGGACGGCACGATTATCTGCCGCGTATTTCATGAAGTTGGTGCGGGCTGCGCGCGAAGACGATCGTCCGCGCGAGGCAGCACCGTCTTTCCCGGCCGGCGTAGGAGCAACGTGGCAGTTATGGGAAGGCTCCTTGCCCCTGCGTGCAAAAGCATCCGCATCGGCCAGGGCGACATTGCGTCCGGTTCCCGCAGCCGGATGAGAAGCGCGGTTGGCGGGCGCAGGCGAGGCCGCTTGCCGCGAGGGCTCTTTTGCCCTGCGACGCAGGCCGGGGTGGCTAAGTTGCACGGTGCGCACGCGCGCCGACGTGCCTGTAGCAGCCGAATAACGGGCAGAATGATTGTTCGAATAACGATCCATGGGCGCCTTGTGCGATTGAAGTGTATACGCGCTGATTTGTTTTAGTTATACCACGCGAACGCGTGACAGTTGTGCAGGGCTTGCGGACAGGTTACAGACCGCTCGGACCATACAGGGCAAGCGACAGCACTTCCAGAAAATCGTCAAACACCTCGATGTCGGAGCGGAGAGAATCAAAAAGAGAGCGCCAGATAACGCGCGCCATCCTGCGGCTGTCTAAGTGCTCAAACACGCCAGAATCGATACGAGGGTCGTTGAGCAAAGCGCGCTCAATCACCTCGTAGATGTCGTCAAGGCGAACGACTTTCTCCTCTCGGATCAATTCGAGCGTTTGCACATCGAGCATCGAGATCTCGCGTAGCCAATTGATTTGAAAGCCCGAGAGCAGCGCCTTGAGTTTGGTAAACAGGGCGCGGCAGCAATCTAGCGCGCTTTCGCCCGACACGAAATTGCCTTCGCAGCTTTTTGAAACAAGGCCCCAGAAACGCAAAACGATTGCCGAGACAAGCGATGCTTTATCGGGAAAATAGTTGTACAGCGTACCCACGGCTACGCCGCATTCGCGCGCAACCGAACGAATGGAGAGGCCGCCCAGGCCATCTTGCTGCGCTCGCGCGTAGGCGACATCGAGAATCTCCGCTTTGGTAATTGCCGGTTTGCCTGCCATACGCTCCCCTTTTCACGAGAAAGTTCGCGTCATTAATGGTTAACGGTACCGAATCTCAAGCGAGTGCTCCAGCACATTTGGCCTGCAATTGGGTTAACGGGGCGCTTTGCTCGGTAAAACTAGATGGATGCGGGTACATAACCGGCCCCAAAGCAACGGAGCAAATCTCGATGAACGGCACGTTCCAGTCACCAATTGCCGTCAACCATTCAAAGGTGCCCCGTCGGCACCGGTCCGCCGCCTCGGGCAAATTAAATCATCTTCCCGGCTTACACGCCCTCCAGCACATAACGCCTCTCGTCCTCAAAACAAAACAGCCAAATTGAAAATCATCCAGTCGTATGACAGACAAAACCGTCTGCTTATCGAAGAATGAAGTCAGGAACTGATTGCCGGAAGGAGGTTTTGTTTCCCATCAGTCAACCAAACGATTGGAGTAACCATGTCCGATCTCAAGCTAAACAGCGAATCGTCAAACACGCTCACTAAAGGTTGGATGACAGGCGGCCCTGTTTCCTAGAGCACTATAACGAGACCGGACGTTTACATTAAAACGTCCGGTTTTGTGTATCATTTATCCAATCCTTAAGGAGGAACGATGCTGCTTACCTCTGCCGAGCTTTTTTCACTTCTTTATCAGGCAATCTTCTGGATTGTCCCCCGCGCCATCTTCCTTGCGGCTATTTATTTTGTCGTCCGCATGGCCGTTGCTCATGCCCTTGCAAGGCACGATAAACAGCAACCTTAAGATGATCGCCTCAGCACCACAATCGATTCGCCTCTCCAAGCTTGGAGAGGCGCTCACTTCGTGCAGGCCGCTTCTGGCAACCGCCTTGGCCGCACAGTTAGCATGCAACCTCGTCATGCCTTTTGAAAGCGGTCTATACCCCTTAACGACAAGCTATCTATACAGTGCCATTTCCGCGCTTCCGCTGCTTGCCCCCCTCGCATTTCCCCGTATGCACCGTCACTTCTCGCGTAGCGTCTTCTCGCAGAAGCGCACGGGGCAATTTGCGCTTCTCTCCTTTATTGAGGTCGTTTTCCTCTTTGCATCGCCACTTTTCCTGAAAATTGCCTCAGCAATCCTATGGGCACCCGTCCTTACCCTTCTTGAAATTGAAAACGCATACTACTCGGATACGGCAAATGGCCACAAAAGCCTCTCGTGGCTCGCCGTCCCCTTTCTTTCGCTGATTCCACCGGAGATACGCGGCTGCGTCCTCAACGGCCTTGCTATTGCCGCCGTCGCCCTTCCGTCTTTTAGCAAGCCCTCGGCCATCGATGAAGCAAAAGCCGATATTCGTGACCCAAACCAGCGCATTCTGGTCTGCTTCCTTCTTTTCTTTGCCATTGGACTTGCCCCCGCTCTCTCCACGTTCTCCAGCACGCCGCGGTCGGAGACCAACTCCATCTCGGGCTCATCTTTTCTCCTGCTGTTTCTGCTGACAACAGTCCTCGGAGGTTTCATCGCGCGAAAAGTGATAAAGAGCAGCCGCCTCATTACCACCTCGCTTGCCGGGGTTATCGTCCTTTTGCTAGGTGTATGCGGGGGTTATTGGCTGTTTGATTCGGCGCTCTTTCTTGCCGTCATTCCCATCATCCATTTAGCGACAACAAACCTGGCGGAAGGAACAACGTCTCCCTACGCCAAAAGCCTTAAGCTGGTCAACGCTTCCACCCTTCTCTATCTTCTCCCAGCCCTCATAATCGCTTTCTCTCTTCCTATGACGGCAGGGCTATCTTCCGCCACGGTGAAAGAAAGCAACGACCAGGCGCTAGTTTTACTCGCAATCGTCGTCAGCGTCACATTCATCACCGTTCTGTATTTCCTACGGGATACCACGCAGAACAAGAACTCTGACCTTAGTTTCTCCGTCTTGGTGGGCTGTCCACCTCCAGCAAGCTCAAACGTCCCCAACTTGGCAGAACTGGTTGAAAGGGCCTTGGGATCACACACGCTCTCAGAAAGAGAGCTTCAAATTGTCTGCTTGATTTATTCAGGAAGCAGTATGTCCGAAATCGCCGATTCACTCGGAATCAAAAAAGCGACCATCGCCACATACGCTAAGCGAGTTTACGCAAAACTGAACATAAGGGGACACGTAGAGCTCATTGCCCTACTCGATTCGATGCTTTCCCCTCAAGCTAATGTGGACTGCGCCTCAAAATCAAACACCTCTACCGGACGGCAAGCTCAAATGGCACCACGAGCACTCGCCGCGGCAGACGCTCTGGGGCGCCTCTTCCTGTCATTTTTCCTGTTAGAGATTATTCATGCACTTTTTGCGTGCGCTCAACAATATCGCCCGCAGACGACCAGCCCACTACCAGATTTCTTCATATCGACACTACTCGGCTGCGCGCCACTTTGCATTGCGCTGGCCTTTTCCGTACGCCTAGAAAAAGCTCAGACCGGCACTCGCCCCCTTGCGGCTCTCGTCAATGGAGCCGTGTCTGGATTCAGCCTTCTTTACTCGTGCGTTCTTTTTTCTCAAGATGGGAAGGGAGCACTCCCACACGGATTGCAAATTGGGCTTCTTTGTATATCCTTGGCAGATTGCTGTAGAAATCTCTTCGCCTCTTTTGAGCCAAGAGGTGAGGCAGCGGTTGGGACGCGAAACGAGTTTGCCATCCTAGCAGCCATCCCCCTTTTCGCGCTAATTCCCCCATCTCAAGAGGCGGCATTGACCGGGTTGGCCTGCGGCACCATCTGCCTTCTTATTCAAATTTGCTTAAATGTGAGCAAAAAGACAGCGCACACATCGGCGGAAAATGCCTATTCCATTATTCCCCCGCCAAGGTGCTGCGCCCCCGTATTTATCGCCGGATGCTCGCTCCATGTAGTTCTCTCTGCCATTCTCCTTGCTGCCCTCCAGGACGGAATGGTCAATGAAGTATCTGATATCTGTGCGACCCTGCTGTTCGTCCCCATGGCTTTGCAATCCCAACGGCTTACCGAATCTCTAAGCAGGAATATCACCAGCTTCGCGGTTCCCATGTTTCTTTGCGCAGGCATCGGCTATTCCATTTCATGCCTCGTTCTTTCCCAAGCAAGCAATACGTTTACTCTTTGCCTGGTACTCCCCGCTTCGCTATGCCTCCTGTTTGGACTACATTCAATACAAATCTGCGCAAAGATTATCGAGACAAAAAACCCTGGCGCTCTCTGTTGACAGTCTGTTTTTGTACGAATCTCTCTTGGCACTCGGCCTAACTCGACGCGAAGCCCAAGTTGCCATAGATTCGTCTCGAGGATTATCTTCCCGCTCCGTCGCAAAGAAAATGGTTATCTCGGCCAATACTGTACGAACCCATTTGCACCGCGCCTACTCAAAGCTATCAGTTCACAATCGACAAGATCTTGCCCTCGCAATCATGAATGTCTATCGCGAGAACGTCGATCGGCTTGATGCAGAAAGACCCATCCATTTTGCGAACGGAATACGCGAAGTCCAGTAGCTATGCCAGCTACTCCTCATTCCCCGCAATCGCCTTGGCGCCCTCCCACATGTCGTTGAGCTCCTTGACCGAGAGATCCTCAAGCGAGGCGCCCTCATCAAGCGCAGCGCCTTCCATAAGCTCCCAGCGGTGACGAAACTTCATCGTGCTTGCGCGCAAGGCGCTCTCTGCATCGATCCCCTCTTTGCGTGCCACGTTCACGAGGGCAAAGAGTAGGTCGCCAAACTCCATTGCGCGTGCATCCGTCCCCGGCTCTTCGGCCTCGAACTCGGCGCGCTCCTCGGCAACCTTATCCCACACGTCCTCGACGCTTTCCCACTCAAAGCCTACGGCAGCAGCCTTCTTTGAAACCTTCTGAGCCTGCATCAAAGCCGGCAACGAAGTAGGCACGCCGTCAAGCAGGCCCTCGGGTCGCCCATCTTCCCGCTCGGCAGAAGCATCGCGGGCGGCCTTCTCCTCGAGCTTAATCTTGTCCCAGATAGCCAGCACCTCATCGGAGTTTTTCGCATCCGCCTCGCCAAACACGTGGGGATGACGACGAATGAGCTTCTCGTTCACACCGCGCACCACGTCGTCGATAGAAAACTCACCTGCATCGCGCGCGATCTGCGCGTGCAGCACCACCTGCATGAGAACATCGCCTAGCTCTTCGCACAAATGAATAGGGTCGTTCGCCTCGATGCAATCAACCGCCTCGTATGCCTCTTCGATCATGTTCTTAGCAATCGAGGCATGTGTCTGTTTACGATCCCAAGGGCAGCCGTCGGGCTGACGCAAGCGCCAGATGGTATCGACAAAATCCTGGAACGTATCGCCCGCCTGAACGAGTGTCTCGACGTTGCGGCACTCCGGCTGTTCCTGCGATGCCTCTCCCATAGCGTCCTCCTCAAGCGCCGCCATCGGCCCTGCGACGACAGCAACAATAAAAAACGGCTCGCATCCAGGCCAAAAGCCCCGATGTGAGCCGCAATACGTGACCAGCCCTTATGGTATCCCAAGCAATCTACGGCGACCGCCCAAAAGGCAGTGCGTCACAAGGAACTTGCAGCAAAACCCTACCAGATGCCCAGCACGTGCTGCATCCCTAAGCTCATGCATGCAATGCCAACCCAGCAGCAAAAGCCGAGCGCGATGGGCTTGCCGCCCTTCTTGACCAGATCGACGATACTGGTATTAAAGCCCACCGCCGCCATAGCCATAACGATAAAGAACTTGGAAAGCGTCTTGAGCGGCGCCGTAACGGCTGCCGGCAGCGCAAACACAGTAGTAATTACACTTGCAAGAACAAAGAACAGCACAAAGAACGGGAAGATCTTCTTGAGCGAGAAGGTGCTGCCCGCATCTGCACCGGCTTTCTTCGCCTTATGCATCTGCCAAAAAGCAAGCACAAGCGTGATGGGAATGATGGCGAGCGTGCGTGTAAGTTTGACCACCGCAGCGCTCTCCAGTACGTTGGCACCCGGATGCATGCTGTCCCAGGCGCTTGCCGCCGCCGTCACCGAAGAGGTGTCGTTGACAGCCGTGCCCGCAAACAGTCCAAAGCCCTCGTTCGTGAGGCCCAACATGCCGCCAAGCGTGGGGAAAATCAACGCCGCGATAACGTTGAACAGGAAGATGACCGAGATGGCCTGCGCGATTTCCTCATCGTCGGCATCGATAACCGGAGCCGTTGCGGCAATAGCCGAACCGCCACAAATGGAGGAGCCCACGCCCACGAGCGTCGCGATCTTCGAGGGCACGCGCATAGCGCGGCACAGGACAAAAGCGATGACGAGCGACGTCGAGATAGTCATGACGATAATGGGCAAGGACTGCGCACCCTTGGCCAAAATCTCAGAGAGATTCATGCCAAAGCCCAGCAGGATCACGGCGTATTGAAGAATCTTCTTTGAAGTGAACTTCACGCCGCCAGCAAGCGGTTGGCGCGACCCTTCGGGCACCACAAGGGCGAGCACCATGCCCAGCAAGATGGCAAAAACCGGCGCACCCACGACTTCGAGTCGCGTGCCCAAAAACCATGCTGGCACGGCAACGACCAGGCAAAACAAAACGCCTTTCCATTTGTTTTTGAAATCGGTGAGAAACTCCATATGCATGTATCCGTTCTATAAGAGGGATTTAACCCGACTATAGTACGACTGTTTTTGCATATTGAAGCGCTCTTTTTAGTCATATGCGCCGCCGATTTTGGATTGAACCGTTTCCCGGACAGCATCGGACAAAAGCGCCGCCACCAATTCCCATAGAACGAGCGGCGGTGCGGCAATACCGATGCCGAGCAGCAAGATCGACATCCTATTCCACCGTGACGCTCTTTGCCAGATTGCGCGGCTGGTCGACATTGCAGCCACGCATGAGAGCCACTTCGCGCGCGAGCAGCTGCAACGGAACACTCGCCGTGATGGCGCTAAAGCAGTCACGCACGGGCGGAATCGAGATGATATGGTCTGCGATCTTTGCGATGTCCTCGTCGCCTTCGGTCGCAAGCGCGATGATCGTGGCCCCGCGAGCCTCGCACTCCTTGAGGTTCGAGACCACTTTATCGTACGTAGGACTTTTGGTAGCCACCGCGATCACGGGGAACCCGGGGTCGATAAGTGCAATGGGTCCATGCTTCATCTCGCCGGCCGCGTAGGCTTCTGCATGCAGGTAACTTACCTCTTTGAGCTTGAGCGCACCTTCGTAGCTAATGGCCGTACCCATGCCGCGGCCCACAAACAAGGCAGAAGCCGCGTCCTTGCAGGCAAGCGCCGCCTCATGAATGGCCGGGCCTTGCGTGTCGAGAATATGCTGGATCTGCGCCGCGGTATCGCCCAGCTCATGAAAGAGCATCTTTACCTGACCGGTCTTGAGCTTGCCTTTGGCCTGCGCCAACAAGAGCGAAAGCAGCGTCAGGCTCACGATCTGCCCAATGAAGCTCTTGGTAGACGCCACGGCAATCTCTTTATTGGCCTTTGTGTAAATCACACCGTCGGACTCGCGCGCCACGGGACTACCCACCACATTGGTGATGCCAAAGACTTTTCCGCCCTTGATGCGCGCATCGCGAATCGCCGCCAGGGTATCTGCCGTCTCGCCCGACTGCGACACCGCAACCACGAGCGTCGTGGGGGTGATTATCGGGTTGCGATACCTAAACTCGCTCGCCGCCTCGACCTCGCAGGGAATGCGCGCCCAGCCCTCAATCAGGTTTTTCGCGATCAAGCCGGCGTGATAGCTCGTTCCGCATGCAATCACGTAAACGCGATCGATCAGGTTGAGCTCCTCGAACGAAAGTCCCAGCTCATCGATATCGAGCTCACCCGTGGGCGCCAAGCGCCCAACAAGCGTATCGCGCACAACACGCGGCTGCTCGCATATCTCCTTGAGCATAAAATCGGGATAGCCGCCTTTCTCGGCCATATCGACATCCCAGTCGACATGCGTAACGGCGGGAGTGATAACCGCACCCTCGGCATCGGTGTATTCAATACCCTTAGGGGTTAGCTTTGCAAACTGTCCGTCCTCAAGCACTACAACGTCACGCGTGGCATCGATCAGGGCGACGATATCGGATGCCAAGTAGGCGCCGTCCTGCCCCATGCCCACCACAATAGGAGAATCTTTGCGCGCCACGGCAATAACGCCTGGCTCATCTGCGCAAATCGCCGCAAGGCCATAGGCGCCCACCACGTGCGCGCAGGCATCACGCACAGCAGCCATCAAATCATGCGCGGCAGCGTACCCCTCCTCAACCAGGTGAGCAAAAACCTCGGTATCGGTCTCACTCCTAAAGGTGTGCCCACGCGCCCCCAGCTCCTCGCGAAGCTCGGCAAAATTCTCGATGATGCCGTTATGGACGATAGCGATGCGTCCATCGCAATTCACGTGCGGATGCGCGTTCTCAACCGTCGGCCGTCCATGCGTTGCCCAGCGAGTATGACCAATACCGCAGGTAGAGGATGCGTTGTGTTGTCCAAGCTTCTTAGAAAGGCTCGCAACCTTACCAACCTCTCGCACAACGTCGAGCGCACACCCAACATCGCCCGCCACCTCTAACGCCACTCCTGCCGAGTCGTAACCGCGATATTCAAGACGGGCAAGACCGCCCAACAGGATATCGCTCACTTGCTTGCTTCCGGTGTAGCCGACGATTCCGCACATATTGCAGCCTTTCGGGTTACATGAGTTTGCCACGCACATTGGTTGTCTATTCTACGCAGTATGGTGCTTAAATTTAAATACCAACTGGTATCCTTTCTCAAATACCACATAACAAGCTAATTATTTGGTTACAAAATCTCCGTGCTACAATCATCTCCAGTAATTGAAACGCATCAATGGGGGCAAATGAGATGGCGAATGTAACTATCGGAGACGTCGCACGCGAAGCGGGCGTTGCGCTGGGAACCGTCTCGAATGTTCTCAATCATCCCGAAAAAGTGCGTCCCGAAACAATCCGGCAGGTCACCGAAGCAATTGACAAGCTGGGGTATGCGCCCAACCAAAGCGCCCGCGTACTTGCCGGCGGCTCGAGTCGCACCTTTGGCCTCATTCTTCCCCAGCTCAACCATGGTCTTTACCTGCAGATTGCCACAGGAGCCACCGCCCAGGCAACCAAAGAAGGCTACAACCTGCTCATCGCCAGCTGCGCTCAAGACTGTACCCGGATCGGCACCTATCGACGTTATTTTGCAGGCACGCAAATGTCTGGCATGCTCGTGGCTAACCCCACAACAGAGCTGGGCGTCATCGCCAACCACGACCCCATCCCCACCGTCTATCTTGATATTTGGAGCGAACGCCCCGGAGATTATATCTGCGCAGACAACGCCGCCGAGGGGCACTTGATGGCAGAGCATCTCATAAACCTAGGCATCGAGCGCATCGCGATCATCGGGCGCCCATCCACCCAAAAGCTGCGTGCCCGTGCCAAGGGAATCCATGCTGCCGAGATGCTCTATCCCCATGTTGAATTTGATTTTACCGAGGCAGGCGACGCCGGCAAGCCCGAAGACGGCGCATCCGCCGTAGCCGACCTCATGGCACAGCCCAGCAGCCTTCGCCCCCAAGCCATCATCGCCTTAAGCGATATGCTGGCAGCAGGAGCCGTGCGAGGTGCCGAAAACTCGGGGCTGCGCATCCCCGAAGATCTATTGGTATGCGGATGCGACGGCAATCCCCTTGCCTGGAGCTGCGGCGTCGAGCTGACCACATGCGCCCCCATTGGCTACGAGCTTGGCAGGCGCGGCATCAAGCACCTTGTTGAGTGCATCGCGCTTGCAAAAAGCGACCCAGAACAAGCCGCAAAAAATAACAAGGAGCATCGCCAAGATCTGGTGAGGCCATTTGTCTTGGCACGCGAGAGCACCGGCGCCGAACGCCTGAAAAACTCTTCACAGCTCGACCTTGGCCTCTATCTCTAAGCGGATGGGGTGGATGCGAGTATCGTTTACGCCAAAAGTCCCAGCTCAACCAGCTTAGGTTCGACATCGCTCAAGGCTGGAACCACAGCCTCCGCGAGTTTGGCGATCTCCTTCGTCGGATTGTTGATATCGGAAACCATTATAGTATGCATACCCGCCGCATGACCCGCGCGCACGCCATTGAAGGAATCCTCCACCACCGCGCAGCTGGCGGGGTCAACGCCCAAGCGCGAGGCGGTAAGCAGGAAGATATCCGGCTCGGGCTTGCTGCGATTGAGCTCGTCACCGCAGGTGAACACATCAAAATAAGGAGTAAGCCCAAAGCGATCGAACTTCTCGTGCGCCTGAATGGTACGCGTGGAGGTAGCTACCGCCAGCTTGAGTCCGCGAGCATGAAGATTCTCTACGAGCCCTGAAGCGCCAGGCTTAAGGTCGAGCATCGTGGAATAAAGCTCGTCCTCAATCACCTTATGATCCTCGAACATCTCGTTGGCAATGCGTTCGCTGCCCACGTGCTCGGTGAGCGTACCCATGCAAGCATCGCGCGTCATGCCGATAAATCCGTGCAGCATCTCCAGGGGAATCTCGAATCCAAAACGTTTTGCCGAGCGGTTCCACGCAATGATGGCGATCCTCTCGCTGTCGATAAGCGTTCCGTCCATGTCAAAAATCACGGCTTTAATCATGCATTCCCCCGTATACAATGCAGGCAACCAGTCTGCGCTCCTACCGCACCTCATTCTGCCAGAGACAACGTGCCGCATAGGGTACGATAGCCCCATCCATCGAGACAACGAAAGCAAAAGCATGAACCAGAACCAACAAGACAAACTCGAGGCGCTCGCAGAGCACCTGTGCACGCTTGGAACCATTGCGGTGGGATTCTCGGGTGGCGTAGACAGCACCTTTCTGGCAGCCGTCTGCTCACGTGAGCTGCCGCGGGCAAGCATGCTCATCCATCTCACCACCCCACTGATTGGCACGCCGGAGCAGGCATCGTTTGAAGCGAGCGCGTCAGGTTTTGGCCTCCCCGTTATCGAGTTGCACCTTGACCCTCTCGATAACCCCAGGGTTGCCGCCAACCCGCACAATCGCTGCTACCACTGCAAACACGCCGCGTTTAGAGCGATTATCCAGGCGGCACGCGAACATGGTGCCGATACCGTAGTGGACGGCAGCAATGCCGACGATGCGACCGACTATCGTCCGGGCATGCAAGCGTGCAAGGAACTCGGTGTGCACTCGCCCCTCCTGGAATGCGGCTGGCATAAAGACGAGGAGCGCGAGTTGTTGCGCGAGTGGGGCTATGACGTCTGGAACATGCCCGCCGGCGCCTGCCTTGCCACACGCATCCCCTGTGAGGAGCCTCTCACGCACGAGAAGCTGCACCTTATCCGCGCATGCGAGGACTGGCTGCATGCCCGAGGATTTCGGCAGATTCGCGCGCGTCTGATCGCTGGCGAGCTGCAAGTCCAAGCTGCGCCCGCCGACCTCCACCACTTTGAGCAGCAAGCAGGCACTGCGAGCCTTCCCCAAGAAGCCATCGATGCTTTTTACAGCTTTGGCGCAAAGAACATTGACCCTGTAGTCGTCCCCTATATCCACGGCGGCATGAACGGCTAGCGAGCCATGTCTCGGCAAGTTGGTACTATGCCGTAAGTAAGGGGCTATATGGGATATCGTCCGCGACGCAGCGGCCGCAAAAACAATACGACGCAGCGCCTGCCTGCGATTATCGTCACTCTCGTCATCGCGATTGTCACCGGCGGCGTCGGATCTTTTGGCGGATGCGCCCAGCTTGCCCAGCTTCTTCCGGGCGCGCTAACCCAACGCCTCTCCAATGCCGCCTCGGTTTCGACTCTGGGAGATATTCCTGCCTACAACGGCAGCGCCACCGTCTGTATCAACGCGAACACGGCACATCCGCAAGGGACGCCCGCTTTTACCTCGGAGGAAATCTCACGGGCACAATCCGGTACTTTCACCGAGTTCTCTCGGCTCGATTACCTCGGCCGCTGCGGAGCCGCCCTCGCCTGCCTGGGACAAGAAACGCTACCCACCAAACCGCGCGAGAGCATCTCGCATGTATATCCCAGCGGATGGGACCAGTGCAGCTACGAGTTTATCGACGAAGGCGTTCCCTACAATCGCTGCCACTTGATCGCCTTCTCCCTTTGCGGAGAAAATGACAACGAGTGCAACCTCATCACCGGAACACGAGCCATGAATGTCGGCGGCATGGAACCTCTCGAAGAGCAAACCGTACGCTACATTGAGCGAACGCATAACCACGTTCTTTACCGCGTGACCCCGCTCTTTGAAGAGGGCGAGCTCGTTGCACGCGGCGTCCACATGGAAGCCCATTCGCTCGAAGACGCAGGTGCCGGCCTGAGCTTCAACGTCTTTTGCTACAACAACCAGCCGGGCGTCACTATCGACTACGTCACCGGAGCCAGCCGCGCGGCGTAAGTCGGGAGGTCGCGCAACAAAAAGTGCGCCACCCGCCGCATAGGCAGATGGCGCACTTCGAAAGCCGGGAAAACGAAGTCCGAGCTAACGATTAGCCGTGGCGACGCATCGCGACACCGGCATCAATGGTGAGATTCTCGCTCAGGTTAAGACCGGCAGTCTCCGCATCGGCAGCCAAGCGCATGAAGGCGGGGGAGTTGCACCTTAGAGCATCGCGCCAAAGTCGCTTACGAGAATCTGGCCGGTAAGAGCGCGGGACTCGTCGCTTGCCAAGAACAGCGCGATATCCGCCACATCCCCAGGCATGCAGGGCTGGGTTTGCAGGTTGGAGTGCGCCGCCATAGCACTCATCATGTCGGGATCCATATCGGCAGCAGTGGTGCCGGCGACCATAGGGGTCACAATGGTACCCGGGCAAATTGCGTTGCAGCGAATGCCCGTTGCCTATCCAGACGCCGCAGCCAGCAAGCGTCAGCGTAACGTACGGAAGCCTTCGCGCGAGAAGCCCATCGGCATGCGGGAATACGTCAAACGACAGGCGGCGAGATGCGAGGAGAGCCTGGGGACGGTGCCTTCCCCGCCAGAACGGCTGCGAAGGGGGCAACCTGAAAGTCGACCCTCCGCAAAAGGCTTTTTATATCGCCGGCAGAAGCGCTTTGCTTCATAAATCGCTTAGCAAGCATTCCAGCAAATACAGCTCTCTAAAGCGCGGGCGAAAGACTCAAGCCCCCGCGCATCATATGCAGAAAACCGGTCAAGCAGAGGGCTGTCGATATCTAGCACGCCCACCACGTGACCCCCGCAATGAAGGGGTACGACGACCTCGGAACGCGACGCCGCATCGCAGGCAATGTGCCCCGGAAACGCGTGCACGTCGGAGACCAGCTGCGTCTTGTCCTCTGCCGCAGCGGTTCCACACACGCCACGCCCAAAGGGAATGCGCACGCAGGCGACTTTGCCTTGGAAGGGGCCCAGGCGCAGCTCCGGCGTCTTTTGGTCTCGTGTGGGCTCGTCCACCAGATAGAATCCTGCCCAGTTGATGTTGTCCATAGCCTCGAAAAGACAAGCCGAGGCATTGGACAGAACCGGCAGCCAGTGATTGTCAGCTTGAGCCAAAGCCTCAATCTGCCGCGCGAGCAGCTCGTAATCTACAGGTATATCCATAGTGCCTCCTAGGGCGAAGCGATAATCTATCCCACCCGGCCATTGTAGCCGTCAAATGTGAACTCAAGCTCGGGCAGGCGACACGAGGCTGCCCTGCGCCCAGCGGCAAAGTTCCGCAGCAAAACCGCCGCCGGGAAGAACTGCCCGGCGGCGGTTATTACAACGTTATTGCACAAGTGCGCCAACAAGTGCGCTATTTTTCGAAGCGCTCATTCTCGCGCTTGGTATTGACGGAGAACGAATGGATGGAAAGATCTGAACAAGGGCACCGACACCAAGAGGGGCAAGGAAAGCGTCATGACTGAATCTATCCTCCATGCCGCGGGGTATCATTTGAGCAACCAACGAACGCGTCTGCAGGAGGTACATCATGCAGCGAAATCAAATTATGCCGCAAGAAGATGGTCGAGAGGGTATCGAGCCCGCCATCCCTACTGCCGAAGCAATTCCGCAACCCGCAATGCAGTTGAGCCTTTCCGATTGGATTTGCGAACGTCGCCCTTTGCAGATCGGCTTTATCGTTCTTCTAATCGTTGTGGCTCTTGTCTCGGAATTTGCTTTGCGCCCGCACTTTGAGCAGGTCGAGACTTGGGGAAGTACCATAGAGGTCATCGACGCCAAGAAGTCAAACGTCTTGGCGCTCACGACCTCGTCCCTTGCGCTCTCGGCGGCCATCACCGCCATCCCCGACGACGCCGGCACTCCCGTAGCCGAGCAACTCTCCCAACTCGCTGGCAACCTGGGCATTGTGCTCGCAGTGCTCTACCTCGAAAAATACCTGCTCACAATCTTGAGCTTCCTCTCATTTGGCGTGCTCATACCCATTGTCTGCGTGCTCTTTGCCATCTCGCTCGGCATTCACGGGCGCTTGAGCACCAGCCGCGTGTTGCGAGTCCTGGGCATGCGCGTGCTCATCGTGGCAGTCATCGCCATCACGGTAGTGCCCACCAGCGTATGGGTCACGCAGCGTGTCGATGAAACCTATCAGGTAAGCATCGCACAGGAAGGAGCAAAGGCAAAGGCGGAAGCCGAGGAAAAAGCCGCCAAGGAAAGCAAGAGCAAAAGCAAGCAGAAACAGGAAAACAAAAGCTTCTTGGACCAGCTTGTCGATGGCGCGACGCAGTTTGGTTCGGCTCTTTCGAGCGGCGTTCAGAGCCTGACCGACAGCGTGATCACGCAGGCGACAAACCTGATTGAGGGCGCCATCGTAATGATTGTCACCTCGTGCCTGATTCCGCTTTTAGTGCTCGCCGCATTCCTCTGGATGGGACACGCGCTGCTTGGCATCGACGTCTCCGCGCCCACCAACTTCCTGGTGCACCGCTTTAAGAAGCAGGATGTCCCAAGGTAAAAGCTACCGCCCAAGCCCGGACGTGCCCACCGCGCGCCCGGGCTTTATCGAACGTAGGATGTCTCGTCCAACGTTTTTATTAGCTTTGAAAGCTTCTTGTCAAACGTGAGAACATCCCGACGCCCAACATCGCTCTCGGCGGCCAGGACGCAGTCAACAAAATCAAAGGAACTTGCCGAATACAGCGAAAGAGCCTCGATTGCCACGTTCTTCCTCCGACACGACGCCTCGTCGAGCAGAATGCGCAAGCTCTCGTTAACGCGCTGGCGCGGAACATGATAGACGCCCTCCAACACATAAACGCATTCCGCCAGCACCTCGATTGTCACTTCGGCACCGCGAATAATCACTTGTTCAACCTTCGTGGCTTGGGCCTCGATATCTTCCAAAAGGTAGCGCAACACGGCATTTGCATCCAACAAAGTCTGATCATCGAGCATGCTTTGCCACCATTGCGCGAGCAAACGCTCCGCCCTCCTGCTCAAGCTTCTCTTCGTCTGCATACTCTGCCAGCAAGCCACGCGCATGAGCAGCCACGGCTCTTTCTTGCGGAACAGGCACAATAATCGCAGCGGGCCGACTATACCTCATGACCACAACAGGCTCGCCGGTTTGCTCAACACGACTTACCACGCTACTTAAGCTTGCCTTTACCTCTGCGAGACCAAGGTGCATAGCGCGGGCAATATCGATTGCCGACATATCCATGGGAGCCCCCTCTCTCGTCATCGTCAGGATACCCTAAAGATGACTAAAATGTTGGTCATTTTTGCGGCGAAAAGCAAACTAGGCACCAGGCATCACGCGGTACAATCGGTTCCATGAAACCTATCGCGCACATTCATACCGACCTGCCGCAGAAATTTGGCATTCCTCGCAACAGCTTCTTGGCACCGCACCTGAAGGGGTCGATTGTTTTTGAACCCGAGTTTGCGCTGGATGCAGCCGTGGCGGGACTCGAGAGCTTTAGCCACCTGTGGCTTATCTGGCAGTTTGAGAACGGCACGCCCGGAGGTACTGCCAAAGACATCGCTACCGATAGCGCAACCGCAAACAAGGCAGGCACCAACGACAACTGGTCGCCAACGGTACGGCCGCCACGCTTAGGCGGCACCGAGCGCGTAGGCGTTTTTGCCACGCGCAGCCCCTTTAGGCCTAATCCAATAGGCCTTACCTGCGTAAAAATCGATGGCATTGAGCACAGCGAGGCCGGACCCATCATCCACGTGCTTGGTGCAGACCTGCGCGACGGGACGCCGATCCTCGACATCAAGCCCTACATTCCCTTTGCCGATTGCCATGAGGATGCCAGCGGCGGCTGGATCGAAGACGCCCCGTGGCAGGAGCTGGAAGTCGAGTTTCCCAAAGAACTGCAACAGCGCGTCGAACCCGAAAAACTCCCGGGACTTGTAGAAGTCCTGCGACAAGACCCACGCCGCGCCGGCAGCAAGCACGAGCCGGAACGCATCTATCATTTGGCTTACGCCGGATACGACGTGGCGTTTACCGTAGACGGAATGTGTTTGACCTTGATAGAGATCTCCTAGCCGATATACAGGCACACAGCGCTGCACAGTAAATTGACGAACCGAAAAATGCCCCTCGCATCTCAGATTCGAGAAACGAGGGGCATTAGTTTGAAATATGAATTCTCTTGCTACTTATGCTTTATGATCTTGAGACCGCAAAAAGCGAGAGCCACTCCGAGCGCTGCGAAAAGAATGACCGTAGCGAACGCGGCGTCGCCTGTCTTTGGCAAGCCGCCAAAGTGAGCTCTACCCGGCGTTTTGTCGGAACCAGCCGGCGTCTCCTCACCGTAGCGATTGGTCCACGACAAACCATCGCTCGCCTTATCACCCACGTAATATGCAACGGATGCCTCCAGCTTGCCTTTGCCGTTGGATGCCACCTTCACAACCACCGTTCGCTCGGCGACGTCGTAGGACATGCCCTCCTGCGCGCCCTTGCGCTCGCGAAGATGATACGTGTAGGTGCCCGCCTTGGTAAATTTCGCGGTACCAAAGTCAATCTGCGCAGTCGTATCGGAAGACGGTTTGATTGTCACGGAGTCCCCGCATGAGAAACTGGGAGCGCCATCAAGGCCTTCCAGCTCGAACATAAAGCTGTCGCCACTCTTAAATGAACGTCCCTCAATCGACTTAGTGCCGACAAGGGGAACCTCGGCAGGAGCAGGAGCAGAATTGGTAACCGTGACCGAAAGAGTATGCGAAGAAGCGCTCGCAACCCAGTTACCCACGCTTACTGCCCAGTCTCCACCCTCTTCTTCGATACCAAAATCGAGACGGTTGCCATCTTTGTCGAGAAGATAGGGGGTCCCATTATCCTCATAGCCATCGGGCGTGGGAAGATTCGAGAACGTTGCCGCCCATCCATTGTCGGCATTAAGCTTGGCAGAATCAACGCGAACTCCGCCAACCGTGAGGTTTACGCCAACCTCGACGCGTTCGGATTCGGCAATGGAAGCGTCCCATGCCTTCCTTACCGTAAGGCTGTAGTCCGTGTTGGACCCATCGTCATCGCCGCCAAAAGAAATCATTTGGTTCGTCGCGATGCCACCACCAACAAGGGCGGTATTGCCAGAAACCGTAAATGCGCCGAATTTGCGAGCAAGTCCCTCGGCACCGGAATCGGTAACGTTCTTGAGCGCATGGGGTCCATTGTCGTCGTTCAGCACAACCGACTTACCCGGATTCGAGGCATCATAGCGCGAAGCATTTGGATCGGCAGTATCGTTAGGAGAACCCGTTGAGGTGTTTGCTTGAACGCCGCCGTCGGCATACCAAGCAGCAGCGCCGCCGCCGAGCATGCGGTTGGCAAGCGTCACCGTGTAATCGCGCTGAGCGTGCGGATGAACGACAAAATCATCACCAGCTGCGCCAACACCCGAGCCCGCGGCATTGCCAAAAATCGCTGCGCCGTGGGTCACGTTCGCCCTACCGTAGCCGGTCGGGCAGATCCACAAGCCGCCGCCCAGGCTCTTTGCGGTGTTATTTGTAACGACAGTGTTGTAGAAGCGGTTATTGGATACCTTGGTACCATCCTTGGTAGCTGCCGCGCCGTCCACGTACAGACCGCCACCCATGCCGGTGGTCTCGTTACCGGTAACGCTGCCTCCCTTTGCCACAAACGTCGTGATGGTGGTCGTGCCGATGCCGCCACCATGACCACCCTTCACACCCGAAAGTGCTTTGTTGTTCGAGACCTCGCCGCCGTTCATTACGATGTGTGACGCAGAACCAAGGCCCATTGCCGCAATACCACCACCGATGGCGTCGTTACCAAAGTCGCGAGAGCCCGCAACGTTATTTGAGATGGAGCCCCCGTTCATAGTAAGCGCCGGACCGTTCATCAGCAGGATTCCACCGCCGAGAACGGCATCGTTGGCATCCGAGCGCTGTGCGCTGTTATTTGAAATCGAACCCGCGTTAAGTGTCATAGTGGCGCCATCGCCAACAAGTACAACTCCGCCACCGCCATAGTTGGCGCCCGTCGTAGCGTTATGCTCAATAGAGCCACCGTCCATGACAAATGAGCAATCGTTACCGGAACCGCCCTCTATGCTCACCGCGCTCACGCCGATAAAAGACAGAAAACCGCTGCTCATATCGGAAGAATAATTGCCGCCGACGAAGTTGCGAACGGTGCCCGCCTTTAACTTCAAAGCACCGCGGCACCACAGCAGCGGAACGGAGTGAACAACTTTATTGCCACCACCGTCGAGAACGAGCTTCTCTCCGTCGAGCGTAAGCGTCGAGGTTGCGGGAACATAAAGACCGCCCTGCTTGCCCGCTGTTATAGTGCCGGACCCTGTAAGCGTGATGTCGGAGCCAGCCGGAAGCTCAACCAGGCTATCCAACTCAAAATCTCCGGCCACCGTAACTGGATTCGAACCCTCGCCTACTGCTTGCTTAAACTCGTCGGCTGTCTTCACCGTGGCAGGCGTGGCCGCCAACGCCGAAACCGGCGCCGCAAAGACAAACAAACACGCAATCGCCAATGCGAGACCCGGAAAGCGTACGCGTTGCTTGGGCGAATCGAGCCCCCTCTCCCCAATCTTCATTGCAATCCCCCTCTTGTCGTGCCGCTGCTTAGATCGAGAAAAGGCTTTCTCGCAAGGATGCAGCGAATAGGTACCTACATATCGCAAATGCTATGGCACCTATTGGCTCGATTACAGGGGGCCCGCAGCAGCATGGGCCCTATGCGCGCCGCGGCTCACATATCCAGGATTGCAAAAGAATTTGCGCAGCTTTTTTAAAAGTGCAGTTCAGGTCTATCTTTTTTCTCTCAATGCTCAAAAACAGCCCATCACAGCAACTGCCAACCAACACAGAACGTCTTAAAAAATGCAAGGGGTGAACAGCAGAGAGCACTATTGGGGAAATGACGAGGTGTAACAGAAAACCATGGCGCATGAGAGCCGCGAAACACGAAAAATCATGACGACGACTGGAGCCAGCACAAAGATCGACACCGCCCGAAAGACGTTTGATCGCAGAAGCTCAAGCTCCATATGGAAGGACTTCCTTTTTCCGATACATTCGGCTGCCAGAGCACCAAATCAAATTGAAAATCATAAGACCAAAAGAGGATGTAACGCCCATAAAGGATGTCTGCAAACGGCATCTCAGCGCTCCTCTCGATGGGAGGCTATTACTACACCCTCATTCTCCTACGTCGTGTGGACATGCCTTTTCCAAGCAACATCCCAGGAAGGTGGGCAACGCGCCCCGGCTGTTCGCCATATAAAAAAGCCACCGTTTCCGGTGGCTCCCAAACAATCGATTGCTTTAGACCAGCTTTTTGATGATATCGAAAAGCGCTTTGACGTCCTCGGTTCGCGTACAACCCGATGCTTTGTCGATAATCGAGCTGTAAACGTGCGGAATCACTTTCTTGACCCCGGCATTGAGGATAATTCGCATGATCTCTTCGAAGTTACCCAGGTCGATGCCGCCGGTAGGCTCAAGAATAAAGTCCTGGGCAGCACATGCCTCGGCAACGCTCTTCAGCTCCCCTGCGACCTTGAGACCTCCCATCGGGAAGAATTTAAGCGAGTTACCGCCCATCTCCTTAACCATCATGATTGCGGTCTCCGCGGGCACAATGGCGGGTTCAGCGGCAGTACGGGAAAGCGGGCCAGTGGACACCTTGAGGAAACCCGGCTTGCCCGAAGGGGAAACCATGGCATTCAAATGGCAGTCGGCGTCACCCAAATTAGCACGCGTCCAGCCAACGGCACAGAAGGCCTGGTTGAAATGGTTCGCATGAACGGACTTTGCAACCTCGGCAACCGCACGCCATTGCGCAGGATTGCCGCCACCCAAGCCTACCGACAGATTGCCCTCCAGCGCATCCATATAGGGACCGGCAGCCTCAACGTACGCCTCAACAGAAGGGTAATTGGCCGTAAGAACGCCCACCGCCACGTGACCTTCACCCGCTTCGTAGCACTCACGAGCGTTTTCCACCGATCCACCAAGAACGTTGAGGACAATACGGTCCTTGTAATAATTCATTTCTGCCATTTGGCTATGCCTCCATTATCTCCGAAAGTCTTTTAACGATGAGCTCCCTGTCGCCCTCGCCCATGGGGCGCGGGTCAAAATCTATCTTTCCAAGGTTGAGAAATTCGGTGCGAGCCCAAATGATCGGGTCTCCGCCGAGCAACTGCTCATTGACCCGCTCCATGCTGAACGCAGGTTTATGAGTAGGATCGAACGTTACACGACAGCGGAAAATCGCGCGCCCGGCCTCATCCTGAATCTTCTCCGCGCGCAATCCGCCAATTTGATTGACGTGCTCCACAAGCCAATCAATCTTCGCAACGTTAGCAGCCACCTCGGCTTCATGGTCGCGATTGTCATACTGGTCAAGTGCAGCAAGAAGGCCCATAATCTGCTCCTTGCCCACCTTCATGGCGCGCCCAACTCCATGGTATTGCTTCTGCACGTTCTGGATGATGTCGCGACGACCGGTAACAAAACCGGAGGTCGTCGCCTCCAAAGCCTTTGCGCCCGAATAGCAAACCGCATCAGCACCGAGCGCGATATACTTGCGAAAATCCTCCTCGGCAGCACAATCCATTATGAACGGAAGACCATGCGCATGTGCGATATCGCGCATAGTTTCGATATCGACCATGCCCTTTTGGACGCAATGGTGGCTCTTTACATATAGAAGCGCCACGGTTTTATCTGTAATCGACTCCTCGATTTCCTCGGGCCGAACCTCGTTTGCTTGCCCCGCCTCGACCGGCACGCCGCCGCCCAGGCGAATCATAGTCGTGATAGGAGCACCGAAGTTTACGGCATGACCCTTTTGCAAGACAATCTCATTAGCAAGGCCCTCGGAATCGGGGAGACGCATCATATCCGTGTAGCGCCCTTTTGACACAAGAGCCGCCGTGGTAAGAGCGATCGATGCCGATGCGCACGACGTTGGGCAGCTTGCCTCGGCACCAGTGTGCTCAGAGATAAGCTCGCCCGCCCGAGTCATAAGGTCCTCGATCACCACGTAGGATTGGCCGCCCTTACGTGCCGCCTCGGCAACGTAATCGCTCAGCGTCGAGACACCCAGAACGGTAACGCGGCCGCTTGCGTTAACCACCCGTTTGAGGCCGATTTCAGTGTATACGCTCATTCTTCTTCTCTCTCGTGGTCCTCCCCGCCCAGCTAGACGAGGAGGACTCTGACCCATGTTGCCTATCTTTGCATTAAGCCCTTAAGGACTAGTGAATAAAAATCGCGCCGATGATCATGGCACCGAGAATGGCGCCGCCGGTCATTTCCTTGCCCAACTTATAGAAGATGGCGGAACCGATGATTGCGCCGATACCTGCATACACGTTATAGGTGCAAGCGGCAACGACAATCAGGGGAGCAAGGTAGCGGCCACAAGCATTACCAGCACCCATCATGACATCCGTGCCACCCACGGCAACGCCGTCGGGAACAACCTTGCGAATGATGATGACGATAGTGCCGATCACCAGGCCAATAAGCGCGCCGAAGCACAGGGCGACAAAGAAGTTAGAGAGCGGGAACGTGATTCCCATAGAAAGCAGCAGCCCCGGAATTCCGATGCCAACGCCAGTCTGCAGCGAACCGCCGATGTCCATCAGACCGACCAACGGACCTTCGAGAATGCGAGCAATCAGGAATCCTGCAGCGAAACCAGCGGCTGCCGTGAAGTCACCCGTATCGATACCGCCCTGAAGCATGGCGACGATAGAAACATCGTTAAATGCGCCGGTATGGAACTTAAGATACATAAAAGTACCGGCAAAAATAGCTGCCGCAGCGCCCATGACCAGCAAAATGAAAGTCTCATCCTTCATCATGAAGGTGTTGAATTTATCCATAAAAGAAAGCTTGGCAGTAGCCTCGACGTTCTTGTTGTTGCTCATGACTTACCTCCTTAAACGTTGATTAGAGCCCGAACTGAGCAAAGAAGCCACGGAAGTATGCGATAGCGATAAACATCACGACAACGATGGCGATCAGAATTTTGACAATGTTCGACTTGTAACCGTTCTCCTCGGCAGATTTGCCCACAAGGATGCCCAGGACAATACCGGGGACTGCGTTGCCCGTAATAAGAGCGGAGACGCCACCGAGAACGGTGCCCCACATACCGGTCATCTTGCCGGCGTCAACTGCGGCAAGCCAGAAAATCGCAGGCATAACAGGATTGATGAGCCAGGTCGTTGCCTGAACCAAAACACCGGAAGCGATATCGGAAAGATTGGTCGGAATGACTGAAGCAACCGTGTTCAGAGCAGTGACGACCACCGCGCCGACCCCCGCGCCGGCGATCATCATCTTTGCGGGATTCCATACCGTCTGCTCAGGATCTTTGTTCTTAAGGAGCAGAGTTCCGGCAGCCCAGTTGGGGACAATGCGATGCATCACATCCTGAGAAAGGGCGCCCGCGGCGACCGCAGACGCGGCAGACGAGAACAGGAATCCAAGACCAAATGAGAAGTGCGAAATCGGGTCTCCGCCGCATGCGTTCATCTCACCAAGCGTACGAAATGCGCCCATTGCCTGCACCTCGGGGGCATGATGCATTCTCGCTGCACCAGCAGCAATGCACCCGCCACCAATCGCACCAATGATGATCGAGTAAATCACGATCTCAAGCATCTTTCTTCCTTTCGTTGATATTAAGGTATTTGACCTTCACCACAATTCGTGCTGTCACCTCGTAGCTAACCTTGGTTCGAGGCCAGAAAAACAGCATGAAATGCTCCTCTGTCTCTTCCATCTCCAGCTCATCGAAGTAAACCTCTTTGGCTTCCATCTGAATGATCGGCTTGTCAATCTCTTGGAAAATCTGTTTCCTCATGATTTGAAAGACGTTGTTCGTCATCTCGCTCAAAGTCTTTCCACGAGCTTTGACCGTAATGACATGCTCCATCTCTTCAAGAAGCTGAACGCCGGCCCCGTCCATAATTGCCGTTTTGGCAGAAGGTTCATTAAGCATCGGGGTTTGCCTCGCGCCATGCTTCGACGAGCTTCTCGCCAAGCTCCTCGGTATCGAGGAATCCCAATCCCACTACTTTGCAGCCGTCTTTTACAGCAGTGCACGCCGCATCCACACTACGAAGACCGTATTTGCTCTTCCAACCGTACTTGTTAGAGGCGGCAAGTGCGCCAGCACCTCCAGAGCCGCACTGGGAGATGCCCAGGTCTGCGCCCATTTCGTTCATAACGTCGCCAAGCTTCATATCGGCCGCCATGCCCGGAATAACGTGCGCACGACCACCCGCTTTTTCCACCCCGCGAGCGATAGCCTGACCCTTTCCCAAACGCGTACCGATAACCACCAGCACTTCTTTAGACATCCTCTTCTCCTTTCCTTTTCTCCACCGTTGTTATTTAGTCAGCTGCATGGCCACCTCAAGATGAGTTGCCAGCATCAAGACTTCTGTTGAGTTGGGCTCTTCTCCGTGAGCCGCAAAAAGATTGGACAGCAGATCGTATGCACCATCGCGAGCCGGACGGGACACCTCGCTAAAAAATTCCTCGGGCATCTCGTCAACGTATTCACCGCTGCCGATTCTTCTTATCAGGCAAAATACGTGATTCGAAAACATAAGGTCGGACTGATCATCCATATGGGGAAGAGCGAGCTGCTCATATCTCTTCGAAACCGCCTCGTACTCCGCAAGCTCCTCTTCGCTTGCGTCTGCCGCCGCGTCGCACCGACTTTTCAATTCCAGGGCAGAAAACATGTCATTTCTCCTTCTTTGCCTCAGCGATGCGCGCGGCAAGCTCCTCGGCAGACACCACCTTTGGATTCCACGGATTGTCGGGGTGCTCAAGAATATGCGACTCCCCTTCACGACTCCAAATCGTCTTGCGAACATTTACGTGATGGCTTGCGTTGACAACCGCACAAGTGGAATCCTGTAGATCCACGTCAACATCCTCGTAGCGAATGATGTTGATATCGCCGATTGTTCCAGGGGCAAGCTGGCCCAAACCCTCCAGCCCAAAAAGGCGTGCGGGCTCATTAGTAACCTTGGCAATCGCCGCCTCAAAGGGTTCGCCGCAGGCGATGAGCTTGGTCAGCGTGGTGGCCAAATCAAAAACAGGGCCCTCGTAGTTCTCGACGTGCAAATCGGTAGAAATCAAGTCGCAGTCAAAGCCGGCCTTCAAGGCATGCCTGTATGTGTTGAATGCAAAGCTCTCAACGCCATGGCCGACATCAAAACGAACGCTCCTGGCGCGTCCTCGAAGGGCCTGCTCGATTGGATGCCCGTCCTCGCCAAGAATGCCACCCGGCTTGCCATGATAGGTATGCGTGATAATGTCGTCTCGATTAAGCAGGTCGATAACATCGCCGAGCGCCGGAGGGCAATTGCCAACATGCACCATGAGCGGAACTTCAAGCTCATGAGCCGTCTTAGCAGCAATTGCGATAGGCTCGATGCCCAAATCGCCCACAACACTGGCTGACGCGCGCGCCTTGAGGCCAACGATTACGCCACGGTGCTCATCTACGCATTTCTTGCAGGCGTCCACATCAATCTTTGCAAGGTCGTTGAGCTCATGACCGCGAATCAAGCCCTCCGCCGCGATGTTGAGCAACGAAAACACCTTTGTCTGAGCTTTTTTGATCACATTCTCGTAAAACGCTTCAAAGTTATCTGAGCCAGAACAGCCGGCGTCCAAGATCGTCGTAGAGCCCCGCTTGATTCCCAGAACGTCCGAATCAACCCCCAATGGAACCGCAGGGTTGCAGTGAGTGTGTATGTCGATAAAGCCCGGAGTTACAAAACAACCAGTCGCATCGATAACCTCGCCCTCGGAATCAATAACGCCTCCCACCTTGACAATCTTGCCATCCTGCAGCAACACGTCGCCGGTCTCCCCAGTAAAGCCGTTTACCGGGGAGAGGAGCTTGCCGTTTTTGACGGTAAGCAATTTCATGGTTTCCGCCTCCCATTTTTAGTGTCCCGCCCCATACAGGGAGCTTTCGAAGCTTTCGCCCTCGACAAGGATGCTGGGCCCATTTCAGACCAGCAGTACGTCGCGATGATTAAAAGATTATCCCGATATTATTCTTTGTTATCCCGATTTTTGTGGATGGTAGTAAAATGGCCTTAAACGGAAACGCTTCATTAATGGGCGAGCAATCTCTCATTAATAGGCAGGTAATAATCAAAAAAAGGCCCGGACGGGCGCTCATGGCTCTCGATTGGTTAAAATCTTGTTTGCATGAAGAGCTCGGGAGTGTGATGCTTTGTATAAATATGAGGAAATCGCGCAAGACATCGAGCGCTCCATTGCAAATGGCGAGCTAAAAGCCTATGAGCAGCTCCCCACCGTTGTCGAGCTTTGCGATAAATACGAAGTAAGCAAGTCCACCATCACGCAGGTCATCACCGAGCTCTCGGACCGTGGCCTCATCACGCGGCGTCGTGGATCTGGCATGTTCGTAAAGAGCTTCGCCACGGAATCTGATAACTACTGGCAAAACTACAACCGGATCATCAACTATAAAGAAGACCCCAACGAGGAACAGGCCATCCAAACCGATTTAGATGCTTTCTCGGCAGTACTCCCACCGGCCGAAGTTAAGCATCTGCTGGATATGGACCCCCACGCATTCGCATATTTCATCACCCGTGTTCTTCGCACAAATGACGGGCCCTTTGCCGTCGAATACGTCTACTTGCCCATCGACCTGGTCCCCGGATTCAAATATCAAGATGCCACGGCAGGAATCATTCGCTTTGCAAGCGAGAAGCTCGGCCTCAAGGTTTCCAGCGTCCATAAGTCCGTACGTGCAACCATGCCGACCTCCGAAGAACGCGCGCGCCTGCAGCTCTCGTTTGGCCAGCCATTGCTCGAGATGGAGCGTGTGGCGTTCCTCACCGACGGGCGACCCTTTGAATATGTCCTCACCCACTATCGTGGAGATAAGTACGAGTATCGCGCCATCGACAATCTGTAAAAAACCAAGACGGCATCGAGATCGCGTCCGTACGCTTTTAGCACCATAGGCAAAAATCGCGTCCCAACAGAATGTCCTCTCCATCCACCATTCCGAACATAATTCGGCTGCATCGAACGCAACAAGAAATAGGTCGGTTTGTGGCATATGCTCTTCTTCCATATATTGCTGAATGCTAGTGGGAGAGGCAAAAGAGCATAACTGGAACATATCGAAGCCGGACAAGAAGGATGAGCCGGGGGACGAGAAAGATCACTGAAGATCGAACGATGTCTTAACAAGCTCAGGCAATTTGCGAAAGGCCCGTAACGACACTCACTCGTAATAATTCCTTCCTGCGAAAACAAAAAGCCTGGCTTAAATCGAGTTCAATCGGTCTTGCCTATAGGCAGCAGTTTCGTCATGCAAAAAGGGCGCATCACAATTGTGATGCGCCCTTTTCAAAATCTATATTGAAGGCTATTTAGTCTCAGCAGCGATGGCAGCGTTGCGCTTCTTGAACTCAAACATGAGCCAGACGAAGAGCAAGATCCAGACTATAAAGACAACGATTCCGACAGGATTACCGGAAAGCGCGTTGGCAACAGACCAGCGGAAGTCAGGAGTCTCGAGCGTAGACCAGGTAATCATGCCATTCTGCACACCGGAAAGGGAATCGGGAGAGAATGTACGGGCAAGCTGGGTCAGATACGGAGCAAAGCTGGAGGAAGCAAGCAGGTAGATGGGGGTAATGATAATGCCCTCGATGAGCATCTTGACCAGATTGCCTCCGGTCATGATAAGCAGCACTGGACCGATGCAGATGTTGACGATACCCGCAAACGGCAGAACTAGATTGCCGGCAGGAACAAGAGCGAAGGCCATGACGAGCTCGAACGGAATAAGGAGGATCATCGTGACCCACATCTCGTTAGAGCCGGCGACGATAGGCCAGTCAAGGCCGACAATCAGCTCGCGCCCTTCGAAGCGCTTGCGCATGAATGCTCCGACAGCGTCGGAAATCGGAGACAGAGCCTGCATGAACAGCTTAGAAACCATCGGGAAGAGCTGCATGGCGGTAGCCGCCTGAATGCCCAGCGTCAAAGACTTCTGGAGATCGCGATAGGCAAAGGCACCAAGAAGAATGCCAATGATAAAGCCCATGACTGCATTCTCGCCAAAGATGCCGATCTTATCGCGAAGCCATTTAGCATCAACCTTGTTGTTTTCGATAGCGGGAATCTTGGAGAGAACCTTGTCGATCGGAAGCACAACTGCACAAGTAAGCATCAGGGCGTGCGGAACGGTGACGCCGGGGATGCCGGTAACTTTCTGAAGCGTAGGCTGGATAGCATCGCCGATCTTAAGCTCGACGACAATCTGGATGGCGGCGGCTACGAAGCCAAGCGCAATGGCAACGCCTTCAGCCATGCCAGCGGTCTTGCAGAAGAAATAGGTAATGACACAGGTGCAGAGCTTGGTCCAAGCATTCCACAGATCAACGTTGAGCACGTTGGTGAGATTCAGGCTCAGCATGATGATGTTAATAACGATAAGCAGCGGGAAGCACAAAACGCCATAAGGCCAAGCCCAAGCGATAGCGGAAAGAGCCGGCCAGCCCACGTCAGTGACGGGCAGAGAGATGCCGGTGGTCTCCGCGAGACCCTGAGCTGCAGGTGTAATAGCACCCGTCATGAAGTTGATGAGCATGTTCATGCCCGTAAAGGCGATGCCTAACGTTAGAGCAGCAACGAAGGCATCGCTGAACTTCATCTTGCAGACCATGCCTACAATCAGCATGATAAGCGGTACGAAGACCGCAGCGCCAAAGCCCAGAATGTACTGGACAACGCTGTTGACTACTTCCATTTCTTTCCCTTCTTTCTTTCGGGGGCAACAACCCCAAAATCTTTAATCCAAATAGCCCTCTGGAAGGGTGTTGCCAAAGTAAGCGGCAGTATCCTTCAAGCCCTGATCGTCAATACCAGGATTACGAGAGCCGGAGGTTTCGGAGAGGAGCCAGACCTCTGCACACTTATCTACAGTCTCAAGCAGACCAAAAGCGTCATGCATGGATTTTCCGGTAGTGAAGACGCCATGGTACTGCCATACAACGCAACGACGCGTCTTCATCTTCTCGTTAGTCTGTGCCGCAATCTCGGGAGTACCGCATACGCACCAAGGAACAAGACCGATGCCATCGGGGAAAACCACAACACCCTCGGTGATCATACGCCACAAGGCAACGGTAAAATCACGCTCGTTTGTAGGACCACAATGGGTCATGGCAAGGACGTGACTTGCGTGGTTGTGCATAACCACACGCTGCTCCGGATCAGCAGCTAGACGTACAGCGTGCGTCTGAATGTGAGCGGCAAGCTCAGAAGTCGGGCGGTTGTTCTCAAGGCCGACCACTCGTTCGTACTTGTCTCCCTGCTCTGGGAGATAGATGATGCCAACGAGCTCGTCGAGATTGTCACGAAGCTCCCGAAAATATGATCCCGTGGCGGTTACCAGGACATATTTTCCACGCATGGCATCAGGCACACCGCCCATAAGGTTAACGGCTTCTCCCGTACCGGGAATATAGTTAAGGTCTGCGGCCTCATCATCGGTAAGAATATAGGTGATATTCCCACCGTTTGCCTCGTCCCATCCCTTCTCCCACATCTTGTAAGAAAGGTCGGCGACCTCCTTAACGGCAGTGAGTTCCTTCCAGTTCTTTGCCATATCTCTCCTATCGCATGATTCCCAAGAGGAAATGAGTAACAGCCAGCTTGTTTATTTCGGCGGCAGAAAGCGGTTACGCTTCCCGCTCGCCTTTCTTGCGCCGATCCCGACGAACTTTCCGCTGGGCGCGCAGCTCGTTGACAAGTTCTCGCTTCTGTTCGTTCGTCAACGTAAGCACGCGACCGGTGCTGTTTTCGCCCTCGTCAAGATCTCTGTAACCCCGGAGAAGACCCCGCCGGCCCATCTGATCAACAAGCAGCGTCAACAGAAACGCAAGGACGATGAGGTCGATTCTGCCTGCAAGAGAGCCCAGCAGAAACATCACCATGTCCAGCACTAATACCAAAGCCCAAAGGGGCTTGGGGAGCGCGCTGCGATAGTACACTGGTGCCTTGTCCCGCTTCATGATGGCCTCATCCCCTCTTATTAAGCTCTCTTACAGTGTCTTCAGGAAATCGGCCAGCTTATCGGCCTCCGCATCTGCTCCATTACCCGTAAGGAATGCAATGCCATCAAAGGTCGGGATGTCGTAATCTTCGCCCTTTACGATGGAAACATATGCATCGGCACCGTCGATGTAATGCTTAAGGGACTTGATGTCCACCGCCTCTACGTCAGCGTTAACGTTGCGGTCGGCCAGCATACGCTTAACCTTGGAAGAGACGAGCTGAGAAGTAGCGACGCCCGAGCCGCATGCACAAATAACCCTTGCCATAGTTTTATTCCTTTCCTTATTTCAGGCGCCCCGATGGCACCCTACCAACCAATTAGCAGAAACCGACACTACTCGGATTCCTCAAAGAACTTTGTGAGGACGTCTACCATTCCATCCGGAGTGTCCTGCGCCAAAATCTCCTTTGACTTGTCCTCATTCATGAAGATATTCATGAAGGTCTGCAAAACCGCCACCTGGCCGCCATCACGCTCAACACCCAGATTCATGATGACCTGGGCGTTAACGTTGGGGCCAGCTCCGGCCATATGCTCAAATTCAATTGGCGTGTTTGGTTTGACAACAGCGATATAAGGCTTGTTAATGTTGTCTGGGTCGACATGAGGAATCGCCACTTCGATGCTATCGAAGTGCAAACCAGTTGCGTAGTTTGCCTCGCGTTCTTCAATAGCCCCAAGCCATGAGGACTTAATCAGACCCTTTTCCTCGAGCTTTTCGCCCAACTTCTGGAAGAACTCATGACGATCTTTTGCCTCGATGTCAAAGAAGACTAGGTCTGGGCTGAACAGCTCTGCATCTTGCGATGCCATACTCCCTCCAATCTTCGCGCTCCTCGCATCGAAATACGGTTGCGCCCTTGTCGTTTGAGTTAACTCAATCGTAGAAGGTTGGGGAAAAACGGAACAGCCAAAGGGTCTTCACTTATTGCTGAGCCTTTTTGAACCGATATAAAGTTCTTCACTTGAAATTGAAGCAATTTATACCGTTGTCTAGCGGGAAACGAGCTGATACTCATACGATTCGATCAGACGGGCCGCTTCTCGAGAAGTCTTCGCCTTATCGAGAGCGTCGAGAAATGCATTGTCTGGAAGCGAAATCATGTCCAAAAGATTGGCAAAAGCCCTCAAATGGGTCTTTGCGTCAACGGCGGAAAGCACACAGATAAATGTAACTGGCATCTCTGGGTTGTCTGCAAAATCCACAGGATGGGTGAGCCGTATGAGACTCATTCCCATCTTAACGACGCCCTCGTCAGGAGACGCATGCGGCACGGCAAAACCCGGAGCGAGAACATCATAAGGCCCATACCTCTCCACGCTGGAAATCATCGCCGAAACATATCTCTCCTCGATGTAACCCAGATCTAGAAGCACACGTGACGCTTTCCTAATGGCGTCCTTCCAGTCCAAACAATCAACATCCAACATAATGTAGCTCGGCAAAAGAAGCTGATGCAGATAGGGAGAAAGCAGCTGGCTCTCGATATGTTGGGCCTCATGGAAGTAGCGCCTCACCTCAACGCGGATGCTGTCCATCAGAGCGCCGTTTTCCCCCTCAGTTTGCGCGACAATGGGCTCCAAGCGTTTTAATAGACCGCTTGCGTTGATTGTCGGTTCATCAGCGACCGCACGATGCGAACGAGAGGCCAGGGAGTCAAGCTTCTTATGGATGATTCCATACTCGCGATCTTTAAGAGGCAGATGAATAACGAGGTGCTCAACAGGGCAGGCGTCGAGAGGGACCGTCGATATAACCAAATCGGCACTGTAGAGCTCGATGTACGGCACTTCATGGGAGGGCATGACCTTTACGATCTTGATATCAAAGTGGCCCCTCAGCTCTTCGGCAAGCAGCTGGGAGGTTCCCACGCCACCATTGCATACAACTATGACACGTGGCAAATAAGAAGCGTTATTCCTGCGCCTTTCAAGAGCTGCACAGATATGAAGCGCCAGGTATTTGACCTCGATGGGAGAAATAGGCCTTCCAGCATACCCCTCTATCTGATCCAGATTATCTCTTACCGCGTTAAGAACTTCGGGTTGATCGTCAAGAACCTCATCGAGAGCGGGATTCTCGGGAAAGTGCGAGGGCTCGCTTGTAAACATAGACTCGAGATGATTGGAGAGAAACTCGAAAAGATCGTAATCGGCGTTAAGGTCAATACCCATCTTCTGAGAGACCCCTTTTGTGAAGAGGCGAGCGAGCTTTTTCACCCTCAGGTCGTCTGCATCAAACTGGTTAAAGCGGTTGAGTCGCATTGTCTTGATGCGCTCGGTGAAGAAAAGTTCCTCGCCTTCACCCATCGAGACGGAGCAATATTGTCCAATGAGCTCGATGACGGTTCGCTCGTAGCTTCCAACGTCATCATGCGTATATCCACGGAACTCCCCCCCCCGAATGATTCTAGGCGGTTGCCTTCTTTATTTCGCTGAACGCATATGCTCAATAGACCAAGCGTCTTCTTGAATGGACCGTCCGGCAGGGTGAAACCCTCGGCATGGCAGCGTTCATTTAAAATCTTGCGGATAACGATGGATTGGGCACGCATCTCAGCCCTATCCGTGAGGCTATACCACTGGTCGACAACGGGAACGTCCTTGCTCAGAAAGTCTGCAAGAAAGATTCTCCGGTTGCTTTCGGTACCTGTGACAAGGACGCCCCGACTTGGCTTTGATTCGAGTTCGAGTCCGGCGGTCAAGATGATTTCTTTGATTCCGTCCAAATCATTCAAAATCGTAGCTCGACTCACCGAGAACAACTCGGCTATCTCTCCGAGCGTCATATAATCTGTCGCAGCGACAAGAATAGCCGCCGCAAGCTGTTTTCGTTCACTGCTTGACATCTTGTAGACAAATGTATCCTCTACGGGAATGCATCTCTCAACCTCTTTGAAGTCGTCGGGGAGCACTATGAGGCCATGGGAGCCAAACCTCAGCTGGCCCATCTCTCTTTTCTCAAGAAATGTGTTGAGGGCTTTTATGTCTTTTCTAATCGTCCGTTCGGAGACTAGGAACTGGGACGCAAGCTCAGAAAGCGTACATGAGCTGCCATGGGACAATCTCTGAACTATACTGACGATACGCTCGTTCAAGCAATCACCCCTGCTGTAGTACTCCTTGGCAAGCATGACAAAATATAACTCAACTTATGTCAGCAATAAACTCAAGACCAATAACCAATTAGTCAAAAAGCGTCACGAGATTGAGAATCATTTTTCTTCAAAAGAAGGAGAGTCGGGATTTCTCCCAGCCGTATTGAACCGCACTACTATCGGATGCTTTTTCTCCTTTGGCTACTCCGCCGGACAATCCAGCAGGAGGGTCTTTACAAACCCTCGCCGGCCAACCATCTCGCCAGGTCCACAACCTGCACTCCGTCGCAATCCGTTGTCTCGTGATGCGTACGAGCCAGAATCATCTTGGGATACGCGTCTCCTATCTTAAGAAGCGGTGAAATCTCCCTCTCGAACGTCTTTCCCGAGCTGATATCGTCACTAACTTGGATATAAAGCTTCTCGCTGCGTTTGATCGCTACAAAATCAATTTCCTTCTTGTAGAGAACGCCGACGTATACCTCGTATCCGCGACGCAACAGTTCAATGGCCACCATGTTCTCGTACACGCGACCCCAGTCCATATCGCGCGTACCGAGCAGCGAATACCTAAACGCATGGTCTGCCAGATAATACTTCTCACCGCTCTTGAGATATTTTTTGCCACGAATGTCGTACCGGCGTACCTTATAGAAGGCGAACGCATCGCACAGATGCCCCATGTACGTGCCGACCGTCTTGTTTGTGATCTTTAGCCCGTCCGCATTTAAGGCATCCGTAATGTTGCGAGCCGACGTGATGTAGGAAACGATATCCATCATGTAATCGGCAATACGCAGCAGCGCCGATTTGTTCCTCACGCTGTGCCGCTGCGCGATATCTCTCACGACCAGTGTCTTAAAAACGTTGGAGAGATACTGGTAGCGTTGCCCCTGCGTCCGATAGGGATAGGAGCCGGACATGCCGCCGATGCGGGCGTACTCATCAAAGTCGTAGTCGACCTCGCCCTCATCGTTATAAAGGCGGTATTCCTCAAACGAGAACGGGAAGACCTCAATGTCGAATGTCCGCCCCGTAAAGAGCGCTGATAGGTCACTCGACAGCAAGAACGCGTTCGGCCCGGTGATGAATATGCCGTATTGTTCGGACGCGTGGAAGCTATTGATTGCCCGCTCGAAACCATTGCACATCTGCACTTCATCGATAAGTAAGAAGTTCTGGGTGCCTTCCCTCCGGTGTTCTTTTACATAAGCGAGCAGCTCATGATACTCAAGCAGACCTTCAAACTCATTGAGGTTGTAGTTGATGTGAATTACGTTCGAGTTTGGCAGGCTTGCCTCTATGAAATCGCGAAGAGACTCGAGCAATTTCGATTTTCCGCTGCGGCGAATGCCTGTGATGACCTTGATATCCGGCACGCCGATAAGGCTCGTCAAGGCATCCATATACGATGCTCTATTGATGAGCTTCATCAGCATCCTCCCTAGTGCCGCTATCGCTATTCCTCAAAAGTAAAATTTTTTTAGTTTTGAGGAATAGGGGAAGTCGGATCTCCATTCAACACCACTACGCCTTGAAACTGCGTCAAGCCGATTGACAACAAAAACCCGGAGGCCTAGCGGCTTCCGGGTTAAAAATACAACTATGCAGTTACTACGCCCGCGTGAGCAGACGCGCTATTTTAAGCTGAACGGCTCTGCAAGGGATACCTAGGAGCGTGACGACTGACGGCGGAGAACCACACCAATGGCAAAGAACACTGCGGCCAATGCACCAGCAAGCATCATAGGTTGGGTCGATTCGTCGGAAGTCTTCGCAAGGCCTTCTTTGTCTTGCGAAGAAGCACCGGGCCTGTTCGCGCCCGCCGTCGTGCCACTGGCACCGGTCTGATTCGAAGATGTTCCGCCAGAACCGCCGGCATCACCGCTACCGGAACCGCCCGTTCCACCCGAACCCTGGTCGCCGCCGGAGCCCTGGTCGCCGCCGGAGCCGGCGTCGGTATTCTTCTTCGTGAAGCGAGCTTCGATTGAAGCGTCAGCATACACCGTCCACTCATAGTCCGCGTCATCGCTCAAAATCGTATCGGTTGCCACAACAAACCAGCCGGCAAACGTGTAGCCGTCCTTTGCCTTAGCGTGAGCAGTCACCGTCGAAGCAACCTCCACCGTGCCGTCATCCTCAACGCCGTCCAGGGCTACCGATCCCGCCTCCTCATCTGCAGAGATGGCATTGACCGCATAACGCCTAGCCTCAAAGGGCTTGCTAAGCTTCGCGTCTGCCCAGTCTGCATGAGCGCTGTAGATATTCTCATTCCCACGTGCCACCAGTTTGAGCGTGGAAGCACCGGTCACATCAATATCGCCCGTCGAAACAGATGCGCCACCGGTATGCATCACGGGACTTTCGAAACGCTTGACGTCGTCGACGTAGACCTCAAACACTACGTTTGCTTCATTAGGCTTTACGTTTGTCTCATAGTCCACGCCCACCTGCGCGTTGAACGTAGTGTAGCCGCGCCCCGTCAGATCGAAAACAATCTCGGAGTTCGCGTGAGTTCCCAAGCCCTTCTTGAAGGTCTTGGTTTTTTCGCCATTCCACAACGTCAAATCGGCGCCATCCACACTTGCATCGCGCTTTACCTCGCGGTTGTCGCCAGACGTTGCACTTGCCCATGTCATATCAGACAAATACAGCTCGCCCGTTGCCAAAATCTGGACCTTGTACATACACACTTCGGAGGAATCGGGTGAAGTCACGCGAATCTGCATCGGAGTTTCTCCCGCGCGGACCGCGAACGGCGCAGCGAGGCCGCCCACTTCCTTTGCAACCACCGTAGAGTCCATCACAAGCTCGATGGTCGCCGCCGATTCCTGAGCCTGCGCCACAAGCTTCAAATCCGAGACACTGGTCGTTGCATGGTAATCAAGCGTATTGGGCGTGAACGTTCCGTCAAGTGCAGCACCTTCGAACGTGAGCTGCTCAAGCGCGGCATTGTCCGCCTGCGGAACCTTGATGGTAAGTTCGTAACGCGTGGGCGCAGCCCCCGTCTCGGGAACGACGAGAACCGATACCGTATTGATGCCAGCGTGCAGTTGCATGCGACCATCAGCAACCTCTCCACCGTCTGCGCTAATCAGCACGCGGCTCGTCGCCGAAGCAGCCTGCGCCGCGATAACGGTCTCGCCAGCCTCGCTTTTGTTTACGGCATAAGCATAGGTACCGTCCTTAAGCTCAACCGCGGAGCCATCCACCGTCAGCGACGCAAGCGCCGTCGCGCTATCGCCCGAACGCAGGATAACAACGCGGTACGTGCGCGTGGTAACGCCATCAGGAGCGGTCACCATTGCCTCGAGCACATTGATGCCCGCGGCAAGAGTCGCCTTACCGGTTGCCTCGACAGCCGCGCCGTTAAACGTGACTGATACCTTTGCATTCTTATCACGCGCAACAAAGCGATAGTCGAGTGCGCGCTCCTGAGTAGTTGCAGTGGTGAAGTAGCCAGTCGTCTCCGGAGTAAAGTCGACGCCCGCTGCAGTTCCCGTTACCGAGGAATCCTCTGCAAGGAAGGCGTCAGAAGAAATCGTGGCCTTCTGCGCCTTGGAAGTATCGGTGCCATCGGCCGCCTGAGTCCCCTCAGCAGCGCCACTCACGGTAAATACCTTGGAGCCGCCGTACACCAGTCGAGAGCCGCTACGCACGCGCATCGTCACCGTCGCTTCGCCGGCAGCCTTTGCGGTCACCGTTCCGTCTGCAGAAACCGTCAGAACCGCAGGGTCGCTCGACTCATACACAACCTCGTCACCGGCTGCTTGCTTCGAATCAGAATTCAGTTTGGCAGCATCATCGGTGATCGTCACGTTAGACGAGTCCATACCCGCAGCCGACAAGCGCGCATTCAGTCCGCCGTCATACTCATTACCAGAAAACGTCACGCTGCGGCAATGGCCCATCCAAAACAACTGGCCATCGATAGCGCTCGAAGTTGCGGTGGCCGAAATCTGAGCTTGCTGGCCCACCGCAAGCTCAGACGAGCCTTCGGCCAGTTGTAATTGAACGTCGGCGTCGGCACGCAAGAAACGATTGTTCTCGATACGCAGCCCATCCACGCTCTTCGCATCCACCGCCATGCATGTTTGCGAGCCGTTCGAGGTGAAGAACGTGTTGTTTTGAATCGTAATTCCGCGGTGGACCGTCTTTTCACTGCCCGTGGGATACCTCGTGGGGTCAACCAAAATAGCCTGAGCAGCGCCGCGCTGGAAAGTGTTACCCGCGATTGTGACATTCTCGACATGGCCTGATTCATACCAGCTATTGTTATCATCCGAAATGAAGACGGCAGCCATCCCCATGCCGTCAAATCGATTGTTCTCGATGTTCACTTTTCCACGCGTAGTTACCAAAATGCCACGCGTGGGCGTCTCCTTAAACACGTTGTCGTGAATGTTCACAGATGGCGTATACGTAATATTCTCCGCTACGCAACTGCCCGCCTGCACTTCCTGGGGAAGAGCCTCATCAAAAGTCAGAAGAATCTTCCTGAGATCGCCGGACCCCTCTCCCATCGAACCGCCGCGACCGTCAGGCCCGTCAACCGCCGTAACGGTATACTGGCCCGATGCAGCCTGCAGCAAGTCACTCTTACGGAAGAACTCGACCTTATCGCCCACGAAGAAATTTGGGAAGCCTGCCGTTTCGTGATGCTGATAGGTCACTTCGATCTTGTTGTCAGATACACGTCGCGTTACCTGTAGGTACGTGCCGTGTACGTTAATGGGGTCGTCATGAGGATTCGAGAACGAGCAGTTCTTGACCTCGATAGTGCCCTTGCAGCCAGACATTTGGACAAAGTCCGCATAGCCGGCCGTAGTGTGGCCGCGCGTCATTTCGGCCTCAAAGTCAACATCGTCAAGCGTGATGTTCTCCGAAGACTGCCCCACCATTCCAAAACCGTGCAAGAAATGGATGTCGAGGTTCTTCAGCACAACGTCTTTGCTCTTCCAGAACAGCGTACCTGGATGGTCGCGCTTGGTCGGGCGCATTTGATAGCACATGCCCGGCTGAACTTCTGCCGGCTTATTCGCCCACGTGATTTTAAGACGGTGATTGCCAGCATCGGTGATGGTCGAGCCACGGAACAAAGGATTATTGGTAGTATCGCCGCGCCAGGTCAGCCCGCTCACCGTATCGTAGCGCTGGGTATAATCCATGGCGTTGCGAGTGGTCCAATACGTTTCGCCCGTGTAGGGACTCGCGTCGCTTGACCAGGTAACATCGCCATTTGTGACGCGATAGTTGTAGCATTCGGGAACGTATACGATAGCCGAGTTGCCTTCAATCGACTCAACGGTCACGTCCACTACCGTGGGGACCTGAAAATCGACCGAATAGTTGCGGAAGGAAACATTCTCGCTCTCAATGGCGGCAAACGTCGTCATCTTGCCATGGAACATAAACTGCGATCCGCCACCATCAATCGTGACGTTGCGCATGCCCTCGACAAGAATACCGATGCTTTTCTCTGCAACCGAGGTATCTGCACCCGTAGTATTTGATACGTACAGTGTACGCCTGAAGGCCTTGTCGGGATAAATGTCATAGCGCCCCTTCGGAAAGGAGACAACCACCGACTTGCCCGAGTCCGATGCCTTTTTTGCTTCCTCGAGCGCCTTAACGATACCGGGCTCGGCATCCTCTCCGCTGTTTGCAATAGCACCATAATCCCGCACGTTAACCACAACTGCGTCAGCCTGGTCATTGGCGGAAACCGCTACTTCGGTAGCATATGCAGTCGCAGGTAGAGCCGCCGGTGCCGTGGCCGTTGCAATTGCAGCTGCGATTCCCAACAGCGCGCGCAGCGACACACGACGCTGGGCACCCTTACCTGCAGCAAACAGCGTGTCCTTTATGGAAACGACCACTTTCCCGCATGCATAAAAGCTCTTATGCCGCTCCGGAACTTTTGCCCCCCCCGACTCCAGTTCCATGCCCTCCACTCGGTCCACTATGGCCCCGCCTCTCATAATATGCTGCACGCAGCGTGTACATTCACGATTAAAAGTATGCTGGAGCTATCATGAGTACGTTAACGCAGGTTCGGCAGGCGGCCATTCCGCGCAGATGAGCGGGCAATTTGTTCCCGGCGCAGTCCTGAGAGCGCATGAACAAAAACTCATGTAGCAGACCTACGAAACCCATAGGGCACTTTGGCAATCATAGCCACCCTTAAAAAGGGTGGTTTGCCCTTAGGGTATAACCCACGGGCCCCGGGCTCGCGTCTAAAGGCGCGGGCCCGGACTTCGTCCAGGCCTAGTGCATCTTGACCCGTGGCGCGCCGGTCAAACCGGCAGGCCCACCTCCTCTTGAAGGGGTCCTCGTGCTCCTTCACGCTCAGCTTGTCCAGCGCGATGTCGTGGGACTCCTGCTCCCTGATGTACTTCGCGATCGTCGCCTCGTTCAGGCCGACGGTGGACACGTAGTAGCCCTCCGCCCAGAACTTCCTGTTGCCGAACTTGTACTTGAGGTTGGCGTGCCTGTCGAATATCATCAGCGAGCTCTTCCCCTTCAGGTAGCCCATGACGCTCGCGACGCTGTACTTCGGCGGGATCGCCAGCAGCACGTGCACGTGGTCGGGCATCAGGTGCCCCTCGATTATCTCGATCCCCTTGTACTCGCACAGCTTCCTGAGGATCTCCCCTATGTCGCTCCTGATTTGGCCGCAGATCACCTTGCGCCTATACTTCGGCGTGAACACGATGTGGTACCTGTACATCCGCTTCGTGTGGGAAAGGCTGTAGGCCTTCTGGGCCATGGCGGCCACCCCTTCGACTCGCGAATTCTTGACGGCCCGAACAATCGTCAATATCGGTCGGAGGGATGGCTTTGTAAAGCCGTTTGTCTCCATCCGCATAGCGGGTAGTTTAAAGCTGGCCGCTGCGCGGCCAGCAGACTAAAGTCTTGAACAAAAAGCCCAAAAGCCGTTAAGCTTCCGGGCTACAAAATTCTTGGTCGCGGGGGCAGGGTTTGAACCTACGACCTCCGGATTATGAGGTCGTATACAATGCTATTCATTAGCGGTAATCCTTCGTATCCTCTTGTTTCTACAGGTATGTATTGCCTGATTTCGCTCAAATCTTTCCTCGCAAATTCTTCGCGGCGACGCTTCGATGCAATTCTTCGCATAGAATCCGCCCCCAACCGTCGCAGGCGTCACCGAGAAAAGGCGCGACACTACTGCGACAAAGGTGCGACACTACTGCGACAAAGGTGCGACACTACTGCGACAAAGGTGCGAAACCGAACCTCTGCCTATCTTATCGTATAGAACTGCCTCGGGTCGTTTGGAGAGGAGCCATGCCACTCAAGCAGCCCTTCCTCCCCAATCAGCTTACCTAGCACGCGGCTTGCCGTTCGACGATCTCTTCCGATGTGCTCCGCGAGCCCTCTTGCCGTCACCTTTCCATTCGTGAAGGCCAGCCTTACGGCAGTGAGCTCATAGTCCCCAAGCGAGGCGATAGCCTCGGCCGAGAGCCTGTCCTCGAGCGTCTCACTTCTCCTGACGGTCCGGGCCACAATGTTGTTCTCGAGCGTCAGCTGGACCTTCGTCCCGCTGGGCTCCGTGTAGACCGGGTCGTTGAGCAGGGAGTCCTGCATCTCGGTGTAGATGCGCTTGACGCCCTCGTTCAGCTCCCGGACCCAGCCGAATTCGACCAGCGTGCGCGCGATGCGCGGGTTGCGCGAATAGCGGGTGGTCCTCATGTTGTCGAGCGTCACGATGTTGGGAAGCGCCCCCGGGCTGACGATCTCCAGGCGGTCGTCGAACATCGAGACCCGGATGTAGTCGCCCCGGAAGGAGTAGTCGCGATGGGTCACCGCGTTGACGAGCCCCTCGAACCAGGCGAACTCCGGGTACTCGGGCACGGTCTGGAATTTTCCGTCGGGTCCCAGGAACTGGAACTCGCGGAGCATGCTCGAGATGAGCTCGTAGGCACCCTGAATGACCTTGGGCAGCGGCCCGCAGAAGAACCGCTCCTTCGTGATGTTGAGGCGCTCTCCCGTCTCCATCTTGACGCCGTCGTAGCGCAGGACGCGGACCCGGGCCTGCGGCATCATCACGGAGGGGTCCTGCGCGAAGAGCAGAGCACCGGCAACGGTCAGCCTTCCATCACGCATGAAGCGGCGGCTCCTGAGGACCTGCTCGTCGGGGGCATCAGTTCTCAGAATTTCCTTGTACCGGTCGAGCACCTCATGGTCCACGTCGTCCAGAGAGGAATCCTCGACGAGCTCGTCCTCGAAGACCCTCTGCCCCTTGTCGTACTCCAGGGCGAGGATCTGCTCGCGTTTGAGCCTCACGCTCCTGTCGTTCTGCCGCAGGAATACCTCATCGTCGCTCGAGCGAGCAACGGAATGGCTGGTCGAAGCCTCGATGTCCAACACAAGAATGAGGTCGTCCTCGCCAGAGGAATTGACCACATGGATTCGGTCCTTACGGACGATGGGGGTCGGCGTGCAGGTCGTGAGTGCCGCGCGCTCGAAATTCTCGATGTCTCGGGCGCCGTCGCGCTTGAAGCCCGTCACCTCACCGTCATCCTCGATGCCAATAACCAGCTTGCCGCCCGCCGAGTTGGCGAACGCACTTATATGCTTCGCGATTTCCTTGTCGTCCTTGCGAGCACTCTTCCGATCGAAATACTGGTTCTCCTTGAGGGTAGAGAACAGATGCACATCGTTTGTCGCGATAGGTTGCTGCATTGCCACCTCCTTGTATTTTCCTGCTTAGAAGTTTATGCCAAAGACGCCCTCTCAGAACGCAGACCGAGAACAGAGGATTCCCTAGCCTCTCAAACGGAATGCATCTGTGTCGCAAGTCATCATGCCAGCGACGACCCGCACCGAATCACAGAACTTGAGATCGGTCCCAAATGACTTGAACACAGCAGCTCAATCTGGACAAGAGGATGAAAACGTCGACGAACTTCTTTTCTAAAGGTCAGACAATAAGTTGGACACGGAGTCAATATATTGTCGATATAAGAAAAAACCTACCCGCGTTTCAGCAGGTAGATCTATAATTCTTGGTCGCGGGGGCAGGATTTGAACCTACGACCTCCGGGTTATGAGCTCGGCGAGCCACCAGTCTGCTCCTACCGACGCAAACGGTAGCGTCGCTTGGGGCTGTTGGCCGTCCCGATTCCCTCGACAATTCCTTCCTCCATAAGCGCAGACAGATATCGGCGCACCGTTTTCATTGACATCCCCGACGCCTTCGCAAGCTCCGATGTGCTTACGCTCTCACGATCGGTAATGTAACCAAGGATGGCAGTCTTTACATTTTCCTTTGTGTATGATCGGTCTTCCTGATCCGTCATACGTCGATGCCTCATGATCAAGACAAACTCATCAAGAGTGCTCTTGGCAATCGGCGCGGGCATCAAGGCCTGTTCGAGTTCCCTATTAATCGTCGGATAGCCCGAGCCTCGATTTTCGACAACACGACCGACCCTGCCATCAACATCGGAATACGGCACATCCTCGAGAATTCGAGCTAGAAATTGGTTCCTCGACGCCGTTGCGCCTCGTTGCCCCAAACGTTCAACCGTCAACGAACCGAACAAGCCACCGGGATTGGACAGCTCCAGACGATCGGGATAGAGGTCGACCATTACCGGGGTGCCCAACGCGTCGGGAGAATAATCCCTATGCATCAACGCGTTGGCAACAGCCTCACGGACCGCAGCCAACGGGTAGTCTGGCACATTTTCCCTCAATGCACCTTTTACGATTGCGCCATGCTTCATGTTGCGTGATGCAGCCCGCACCGCATCAACCACCATAATGGGTATTGGCCCGTCAATATCGACCGAATCAGAAAAGCGTTCCCCGGCTCTCCCCACCTCGCCTTTTTTCGGTGTTGGATACGCCGTGAACACAACATTGGCTCGAGGAAAAAACTGCTGCGGACAAAAACCCAACGCCATAATGCCGGCAACGGTCGGCCTCAAAACCCCTTCGGCATCGGGAGAAACCACACGCCGATTCACCATGAGTTCTTCATCGCTTAAGGCAGCGGACCTGCCCAGCGTTGTCGCTCTCACGCGTGAGAGCCATCCCGCGAGCAAATCTTGGTCAAAGTCATCTATCGTTGCGCCCTCAACGACAACGGCATCGTTGCGCGCGCTCCGGTATTGATTCTCGATGTATCGATCGATTTCATAAGAGGACATCTTATGATCACCGTCGCCAGTTCTTATGTATGAGCCAAGACGTTGCCCGAGTTTTTTGACATAGCACGGCTTTTCTCGCGACGACGCCTCTGGGACATTAACCACGACGACAGGCTTTGACTCAAACTCCAAGACCATGATGTCCACCATCTGAGGAGGCTCAACGAGTTCCCTCGCCGCCTGGGCACTATGTGCCTGGATCATCTTTACATCGATATCCACCGAATGAAAGCCGTTTTTTTCGCTGATGCCGAGCACAATCGTTCCTCCGGCCCCATTAGCAAAAGCGGAAATTGAGTCCGGCATCATCTTGGGAAAACCGCCTGCCGCAGTTTTGAGTTCGTATTCGGCAAGGTCCGTCCCTGCGGCCCTCATATGTTCAACCGCAGCGGCCAGTTCAATATCATTCGTTATGAACATAGCACGCCCTTCGACTGAATCAATAGTCCGCTCCTACTATACCCCAATCATTCCCTAGTTCACTAATAAAGTTCCCTAGTTCACTAATAAAGTTCCCTAGTTCACTAGTAAAGTTCCCTAGTTCACTAGTAGAGTTCCCTAGTATCTGCCTTGCCGGCATGATTCGAATCGAATATGAGGACCCACCCTGTCAAAATGTCTCGACCTGTAACAGATAACCGCCCAAAACGGGCCTACCTGTTACAGATACAGATTGAGATTTTCACCTGAGAGGTTGAGAATTGGGTCGAAAACATTGACCCGGAATAACAAAAAAGCCCGGAAGCCGTTGAGCTTCCGGGCTACAAAATTCTTGGTCGCGGGGGCAGGATTTGAACCTACGACCTCCGGGTTATGAGCCCGGCGAGCTACCAGACTGCTCCACCCCGCAATGTCTGGACGCACCTCGTGCGCAAGAAAGTATATTACGATGCACCTATGCCTGATGCAAGAAGAAACTTTGCCTGCTCGCACATCTCCACAATTTAGGGCGTTTTATCCACAATTGGCGCAAATTCAGCGCCCCATCCAGCCGCATGGCGGCAAACTCGAAGTATACAATTGACGCGAAAGATTTATATCGCGCATGCGGCATACGAAGGGAAACTCATGCTTTTGGCTGTGGATATGGGAAACACGCAAACCGCCCTCGGCCTGTTTGACGGAAACAGCCTTGTCCACTCCTGGCGCATGCCCACCGATCGCACCTTCACGGCCGACGAGGTCCACATGCGCCTTGAGGGCTACTTTCGCATGTCCGGCCTCGACCTTGGCCAGGTCAAAGCCATCGCTTTTGCCGGCGTAGTGCCCGAACTCTCGCGCGAGTGGCACGCCGTGGCAGCGCGCCTTACAGCAACCGCCGTGGTCGTGGGCGCGCAGACAGCCCAGGCAACCAAGCTGCGCGTAGCCAACCCCAGCGAGGTTGGCGCCGACCGCATCGCTAACGCCGTTGCCGCCGAGGCCTTCTACGGCGCGCCCGCCATCGTGGTCGACTTTGGCACCGCCACCAATATCGATGTCATCGATAGCGAGGGCTATTATATCGGCGGTTCCATCGCCCCCGGCATCCGTATCTCTATGGACGCCCTTACCGCACGCGCTTCCAAGCTGGCAAGCGTTCCGCTCGAATCGCCTGCTCACGCCATCGGCAAAAACACGATCGAATGCGTGCAGAGCGGAGCCGTAATCGGCGCTGCCGCCATGGCGGAAGGACTCGTGGCCCGCATTAAAAACGAGCTCGGCGCACCCGATGCCCGCGTTATCGCCACAGGCGGCCTCAGCAGCGTGGTGGCGCGATCGACCAATGTCTTTGACGTCATCGACAACCAACTCACCCTGCGTGGCATCCGCGAGATCTATCGTCGCATGACGGAATAGTACGACACACCCCTAAATTTGTCGCAGGCTTACGGCTTCCGAAGGATAGCTCTGCTCGCCCGCAGGGGTGATAACCACCGCGCGGCCCCAAATATCCAGACCAGAAAACGTGCCCGTGTCCATCACGCGACCCGTCGGCGCGATCACGGCAACCTGTTTGCCCAGCATGGGCACCATGTCGAAGTACTCGGAAAGAATCGGCGCCATGGGCCCCATGCCCGCCTGCATCGCGGCCATCCTCGCAGCCCACGCATCCACGCGAGCAATCATCGCATTGCGCAGCATGCCGGCGAGTTCCTGCATATGGGGGCAATCGTCCTTGCCCATCAGCTCGTCGAGCGAGATGGGCTCCAGCGCCTGCGGGCTCACCTGAGAGCCCTCACCCTCGACCGTCAGCGGATGCAGGTTAACGCCCAGTCCCACCACGGCAAACGGACCGTCGGCGCTCGCCTTGGCCTCCACCAAGATGCCCGCGAGCTTGCGATCAAAGGGCTCGTCCTCCCCTGCCGCGACGCGAGCCACGATATCGTTAGGCCACTTGATGCCCACGCGCTCGACCAGACCAAGCTCACGCAGCGTATCAATCACGCCCATCGCGCACACTGCCGGCAGCGCCGTGAACTCCTGCATGCGAACGCCCGGGCGCAGCACGCAGGAAAGATAGATGCTCCCCGCAGGCGAGGCCCATACGTGACCGCGCCTGCCGCGACCTTCCGTTTGCTCCTGCGCGCATACGCACCAACCATGTGGCGCGCCCTCGCGGCCGCGCTCGATCGCCACATCATTAGTCGATGTCACCGACTCCTCAAACACAATCTGCAGCAACTCGCCGGCAATCATCTCGCCCACAAGCACTCCTTCAACATAAAACACCCCGTTTGAGCAGAGGCGCAAATGTCCACGCCTGCCGCCCAAACGGGGGCCGAATCAAACAAAACTACAGCGAGCCCAGCTCGCCCACAATATGGCCCACGCGGTCCTCAGGCTCCTTTACGTCCACGCCCTCATAGCGGAAGAAACGCGCCGGGTCGTGCATAAGGTCCTCGAGGGGCACAAGCACAAAATCGCGCTCGCCCAGCTTGGGATGTGGCAGGCGCAGCTTATCGCCACCGTGAATCTCGCCTTCCATCCACAAAAGATCACAGTCGAGCGTACGCGGCCCGTTGGCGCGCGCACTCTTGGTGCGATTGCGCCCTAGCTTGTTCTCGACCTCCATAAGCTGGTCTAGCAGAATAAGCGGAGCGAGCTCGGTGCGAATCTCGATAACAGCATTGGCAAAGGGCTCCTGGCGCTCCTCGTAGGCAGGCTCGCTTTCGTAGATGCGCGAGCAGTTGGAAACGCAGGTCATGGGAATCTCGGCAATGAGGTCCTTAGCAGCGCGGATGTTATCCAAGCGGCGGCCCAGATTGGAGCCGAGGGCCACGAACGCGCGGCGCGGCTGAGGCTTGGCAACTGCCCAGTAACCGTTGATAAACTGCGCGAAACCGGCCACGTCATGCACGCGCACGATGTTCGCACCAGCCTGGATGGCGCCCAGGCACACGCCAAAGGTGGCAGCGTCACGCTCGGTAGCATCTGCCACACCCGAGACGGTGCCCACAAAACGCTTGCGCGAAACCGCGCACAGCAGCGGGTAGCCGAGCGAGACCATCTTGGCCGTCTCACGCTGGATGATGATGTCCTCGTTCGCAGTCTTGCCAAAGCCGGCGCCCGGATCGATGCAGATGCGCTCACGTGCCACGCCTGCCTGCATAAGAGCGCGCGCTTGGTCGGACAAAAAGCCCATAACGCGACGCATGATGGGGGCAGAATCGGGCATGGTGAAGCGGCGCAACTGCGAGGTGCTCACATAGGCTTCCTCGCGATGCACGGAGCGAGCCATAACAGCGGCGAGCGCATCAGGCTCGGGCTGGGCGGTATCGGCAACAACCGTGGCAGCCGTGGTCTCGATGGCAGAGCCGGCGAGCGCCGCACCGATAGCCTCGGCAGAAGGAGCGTCGGATGGCGTCTCGGCAGCGTCCGGCACCTCAGTGTCCTTAGCGACAGCGTCCTTGCCCTTGGCAGGCTTCTTCTTGTCGTTTTTCTCGGGCATGATGTCTGCCGGAAGTTCGTCAAAGGGAAGCAGAGGCTGGATCAGGCTGCGCTTGGTATTGCGGCTTTTGCGCGCCGCGACCGCGCTCTCCGCAGCGGCACGGGCTTTCTCGGCCACAAAGGCAGCGGCAGAGGTATCCAACTGCACGGGAGTATGTGAGTGCGCGGGAGCCGTAAGCTCGCCCGCATGCATAACTACCACACCGCAGTTGTTGGTTGTCACAAAGTCGAGCATCTTGGGATCGGTGAAGCCCGTCACGTCATTGACGATAGAGGCACCCACGCGCACGGCGGCCTTGGCAACCTCGACATGACGCGTATCGACCGAGACAATGGCGCCGCGCTGGGCAAGCGCACGAATCACCGGCAGCACGCGGCGCGCCTCCTCGTCGGGAGAGACGGGCGTGAAGCCGGGGCGCGTGGACTCGCCGCCCACGTCGATAATGTCGGCGCCGTCGTCGAGCATCTTGAGGCCGTACGCGATGGCGGCCTCGGTATCCATGTGCTCGCCGCCGTCGCTAAAGGAATCGGGCGTAACGTTGAGGACGCCCATGATGCGCGGGCGATCAAACTTGAGCTCGTACTTCCCGCAGCGCCAGACTTTGGTGTCGTGAGCCATAGATGTCCTTTCGAAACCTGTACATGCCAATAGCAAAACTACCGGCACGATGATATGCGTATGATGCCGCGCGCAAATGTAAACGCGGGGCATGACACTCTATTGTATCCGCCTGCAGGACTTAAAAATCGAAGGCAGCTGCGATGTCGCAGGAAATCAAGAGGTCGGCATTATGATCTTGCGGTGTGGGGTCGCGGTTGATGATCACGAGCTTGTCCCCGTTAAAAAAACGAGTGAGACCGGCCGCGGGATAGACCACGAGCGAAGTGCCGCCGATGATGAGCATGTCCGCATGGGCAATGGCATCCACCGCACCGTTGACCACGTTGTCGTCGAGAGGCTCCTCGTAAAGAACGACATCGGGTTTAATCTCTCCACGGCACAGAGGACATATGGGCACGCCTTGCGCGTCCTCGTGCTCACGTGCCATAATCCACGCGGCATCGTAGGTTTGTCCGCAGCGCTGGCAAACGTTGCGATGCACCGAGCCGTGCAGCTCGAAGACGTTCTTCGAGCCCGCTATCTGGTGAAGACCGTCGATGTTTTGCGTCACCACGGCATCGAGCTTGCCCGCTGCCTCTAGCTCGGCGAGCTTGGTGTGCGCGCGATTGGGCTTTGCGTCGAGCGCAATCATCTTCTTGCGATAAAAATTGTAGAAGTCCGGCTTGTGGGACACAAAGAACGAGTGTGAGAGCATCGTCTCGGGCGGATAGTCGAACTGCTGATGATATAGGCCATCCACGCTGCGAAAATCCGGAATTCCACTCGCCGTGGACACGCCCGCACCGCCAAAGAACACTGCATGCCTATGCGTCTCGAACAAACTCGCCAGGGCCCGCTGGGCCTCGGCGGCATTGGTTATAGCCTCTGCCATGTGCGCCTCCTTGTTTGCCTTGATTCAGCATAGCGCACAAATGCGTGCGTGGCCTTCGCGAGCGGGAGCGGCTACCGATCGTCGCACGGCTTGCCAAAGTGAACCCCCTGGGCAGGGCCGTCGTCCTCAAGGTCGTCACCAATTACAAGGGCATTGTCGCTAGAGGAATCCGCATCGGCAGCGTCAGCAGCATCGCCACCGGCGAGCCTATCGTCGTTTGCAGCCTCGTCGTTCGCAGCGCCATCGTCAGGCGCATAGCCCGACTCAAACTCGAGCTCGACAGCAGGCGCTTCGCCCTCACACGCATCGGCATCGTCCGCCTCAGCGGCATCCTCGGCAGAATTTTTTGCGCCATCGCTTTTGGCATCTTTGTCAGGTTCAGCCTCGGCATCTTCCGCCATGGGCTTCCTGGACAGCATCTGGGCGCATGCAAACGCGATGACGGTCGAGCACAACACAACGAGCACACCCGGCCTCGTAAGGCTTCCCATACCAAAGATTCCGCGGAGCACAAATTTTGCCAGCAAGACGCCAACAATCGCGAATGCCGCCAACCCCGATGAAGCCAAGAACAAGCGCTTCGCATCATAGTTGTGACAGACAACCATAATGCCCATTACGCCCACAGCCGTGCTCGCGACTGCAAGAAGTAATGCTAAGAGCGCCATCTCGATCGCAACGCTGTGCAAATGAGGTTCAATGATGCCCGGCAGCACGGCAAGATGAATGGCGCCAACCGCAGCCAGCATAAAGGCGGCAACAAAAAGAACGATGGAGGCGACCTTGCATGCAATCTCGAGGCGCTCCGCCCCAAGCCGGTCCGTGTTTTGCGCGTCCGACATCGCGAACCTTTCTAAAACGTTTTTGAAAAACCACGCAAATCGCGCGGTATGCTGCACCAACTGGATATTATACGGATGCGCAGCCTGTTTTGCAGGCGCACTGCCCATTTGTCTTTGCTGCGATTACATTTACCGCCAAATCGCATGCTTTCCCATCAGAATACCCAGGAGGACCCATGTCCCAACGCTATCTTTTTGCCTCGTGGAACGTTAACGGCCTGCGTGCCGTGATAAAGAAGTCGCCCAGCTTTGAAGAGATCACGCAAGAACTGGATGCCGATGTTTTTGCCTTGCAAGAAACAAAACTGCAAGAGGGACAAGTGAATCTCGATTTGCCGGGCTATTTTCAAATCTGGAGCTATGCCGAGCGCAAGGGATATTCGGGAACAGCCGTGTTCAGCCGCGAGGAGCCGCTTTCCGTTCGTCGAGCGGCCGACCTTCTTGAATGCGCCGCACCCGAGACGCACGACCTCGTGGCCGAAGCCTGCGCGGAGGGGCGCGTATGCGCTCTCGAATTCGAACGTTTTTGGTTTGTAGACGTCTACACGCCCAACGCGCAAAACGAGCTCGCCCGCCTGGACGTGCGCATGGCCTGGGACGACGCTTTCCGCGCGTTTCTCAAAAGCCTGGAAGCAGAAGGCAAGCCCGTTGTCACCTGCGGCGACTTTAACGTGGCCCATCAGGAAATCGACCTTAAGAATCCCCGTACCAACCGCGGCAACGCCGGTTTTTCTGACGAGGAGCGCAACAAATTCACCGAGCTTTTGAACGCCGGGTTCACCGACACCTGGCGCTCGCTCAACCCCGAGGTCACAGGCGCATATAGCTGGTGGAGTTACCGTTTTAACGCACGCAAGAATAACGCCGGCTGGCGCATCGACTACTTCTTGGTGAGCGACGGAATTGCCCAAAACGTGTGCGGCGCGGGCATCCGCAATGACATCTTTGGCTCCGACCACTGCCCGGTCACGCTCGAGATCGAACTCTAGCTGCGACAATCATCGCTTGTCACAGCCTCTCGACACAAAAATGGGCGCCCACCGCGCAGTGCGGCAGGCGCCCATACCCGTTTCATCGAGCCGTTACTCTTCCCTATCGGTCAGAGCCAGCAGATCCTCCTCGCCGGTACGAACCTTAAAAACCTTTTCGACTCCGTAGACAAAGATCTTGCCATCGCCAATGTGACCGGTGTACAGCACGCGCTTAATCACGTCCAGCACCAAATCGCAAAGCCGTGCACCGCACGAATCCGCCCGCTCGTTGGCGATAATGTGACAGACCGGTTTCGACTTGTCTGTACCAGCAACAGAGTTGTAACGGTCCGAACAGGAGCGTAACGCGGCGGCAATTTATATGTTTCCAGCCGCGGTGAGCAAGCGTGCATGACGCCGACGGGGTTATAACAAAGAGCGGCAAAGTGTGAGAGAAGGCGCAAACTGCCGAGTTGCGCCATAGAGGAGCAGCTTATGAGCACATCAAACGCAACTGGGCACAACACGGCAGCAACTCCGCAGTCAAAGATCGTCGCCGTCCCAGCCGTCGCGCGTCGATACGCCCGCAAGCCCGCCATTCAACGCATCACCAATAACGGCACTATTGCCGCGGCAGCCATGGTACTTGCCGCCATCGTCGCCGTAATCGTGGCAAATACCAACGCCTACTTTTCCGTGCGTGAATTCCTCGAGGCGCCGCTCGCCGTGCAGGTAGGACCCTTTATCGGAAGCATCTCGCTCGAAGGCTTTATCAACGACTTCCTCATGGCGATCTTCTTCCTCTCCGTGGGCATCGAGCTTAAATACGAGCTCACCGCCGGTGTCCTCACCAACCCACGCCACGCGCTCATGCCCATCCTCGCAGCATGCGGCGGCGTAGCTGTGCCCGCCGTGATCTACAGTGTCTTTAATGCGGGCGGCAACATTGGCGGCTGGGCCGTGCCCATCGCGACCGATATCGCTTTTGCGCTGGGCATCATGTCGCTTGCAGGAGACAAGGTGGCACCCGCCGCAAAGGTGTTTTTCTCCACGCTTGCCATCGCCGATGATTTGCTGGGTATCATCGTGATCGCGCTCTTCTATGGGCAGACGCCCTCCATTCCCTGGCTCGCCGCAGCCGTTGGCGTCTGCGTGCTGCTGGGCCTGCTCAACGTGCTGCAGGTATTCCACGCGCGCTACTACGTGGTGCTCGGCATCTTGCTGTGGTTTTGCATGCTCAACTCGGGCGTGCATGCCACCCTCGCCGGCGTGATCTTGGCGTTCTTCTTGCCTGCACGTTCTGACATTCGCCTCGATTCGGTCAAGGACTGGCTAAGCGATCGCGGCGATGAGCTCGACGACATCTATGACCCGCAGATGCACGTGCTGGGCCAGCACGAGTTCATGCACACCGCCAAGCGCGTGGAAAACATCATGCATCGCGTGACGCCGCCGCTGCAGCGCGTGGAAACAACCATCGCCACGCCGGTCAACTTTATCATCCTTCCGCTCTTTGCCTTTGCAAATGCCCAGCTCAGGCTTGTTGGCGTCGATATGGCCAGCGTGGTGAGCGACCCGGTGGCCCTGGGTTGCTTCTTTGGCCTGGTTTTGGGCAAGCCCATCGGCATCATCGCCGTCACGGCGCTGAGCGTGAAGATTGGCTTTTCGCCTCTGCCCGAAGGCGCTACATGGGGGCAGATGCTTTGCGTAGGAGTCCTGGGCGGCGTAGGCTTTACCATGTGCATCTTGATTTCGGGCTTGTCGTTTAGCTCCGGCTCTGAGCAGTTGGCGGCAAAATGCGCCGTCCTTGCCGCAAGCGTCACCGCCTCGCTGCTTGGTCTGACACTGCTCAACGTCACCCATGCAGCCGAGGCGCGCAAGGGCAAGCAAGTGGCCGTGGAGTAGGCGGCGCGCCCGGGCGAGTCGCCGGCCAAAGCGGATCGCTAGCAAGTCCCCCGGCAGGCACGGGCCACACGCAGGGCAATCTTGTCAAAACGGCAATCGGTCTCAGCGAGCCGGCAGCAAGTTCCTCGGCATTCAAAACCCGCGCACAAACGGCAACTTTTCGCCAAAAATAAGGAAAAGTGAACGTTTGTGCGCGGGTTTTGTTGTACCGCGCGCCATGCCGCATGGCGGTGTCGCGTGGCCGCACCGCCGTACCGCCGCATGGCAGCGTCGCACGTTCACACCGCTCGACCCGGCATCACCCGAGCCGCCACGAAACCACCCGAGCGCGCAGACTGCCCGGCTACTCGCCAGCACGCAAGTCGTACTTTTGCACCACGCGGTCAATTCTGCGTGTCCATGGAGCATAGAGCGCGACAAGGAATACACAGGTAGCAGCGCTGTGCGTAAGGTCAAACGGCACCGCTGCAGAGACGCGCGCGATAACGCCCGCCACCGTGAGGGGCTGAACGAAGCCGATCACGTCATACGCGTTGATGATCACGCCGTACAGCAAACCCGAAGCGGCGCCATATGCAAGTAGCGCCGGCATGCGAACATCGCCATTTGCACGCCTAAAGGCTCCGGCGTGGGCGAGCAATCCGCCCACGTAGCCCACCACGCCCCAGGCGTACATCTGCCATGGCGTCCACATGCCCTGGCCAAAAAAGAAATTGCTGGTGAGAGCCGCCAGCGCACCGACCATGAATCCCGAGCGCGCGCCCAAACAGGCGCCCGCGATGATAGCAATGGCAGAAACGGGCTTGAAATCGGGAATTGGCCCAAACAGGATGCGTCCCGCCGCAGCCAAGGCAGCCAGCACGAGCGTGGGCATAATCTGCCGCAGCGCCGGGCGACTCGCCTCGTAGCCCGCAAAGAACATGGCGAGCACAAGCACCACCATTGCAAGCATTAAGAGAGCCGCCTGAGCGATGCCCAGATACAGCATGAAGCCCATGCACAACGGCACAAGCAAGAGCATCGGCCTCTCCATGTAGCGCCATATGCGAGCAAACACGCGAGCTCCTTTACGGCCGGTAGTACACATTGTTGGCAAAAAACGTCGTTACGGATTCGGTAGAGGCAATCTCGCCGTCGAACATCATGGATACCGTGTCGGCCACCTGCTGCACAAAATCGAGGTCATGCGAGGCCATGAGCACGGTCTTGCCCTGAGTCCGAAGGTTAAGAAGCACATGCGCAACCTTTGCGCGCGCCTGCGCGTCCAATCCCTTAGTGGGCTCATCGAGCAGCAGCGCGTCCGGTTTTGCCAGCAGCAACTTGCCGATGGCAAGCAACTGTTGCTGACCACCCGAAAGATCGTACGGATGCACAGACCCCTGCGCCGTAAGGCCCAGCTTCTCCAGCAGCCGATGCACCTCTTCCTCGCCATAGCCAAGCTGGCCAGACCACTCCATCAGCTCGTCAAGCGCTGTCTCGGCAGCAAACAGGGCACGGGGGTCCTGCGGCAACAGCACGCGCCGTTCGCCTTCAGCACGCACCTTGCCACGCTGGAGGCGCGACGAGCCCGCTGCGAGTGCAAGTAGCGTCGATTTACCGCAGCCGTTGCCGCCTACCAACGCATGGATTTGCGCCCTGGCAACACGCAGGTCGAGGTTTCGCAGCACCCAGGGAGAGTCGCGATCATACCTAAACCAGGCATCGTCAAACGTGAGCGCGCAAGGGGCGTCTTTCCCCTGCACCCTCGGGGGCACGGTCTTGCCGGCATCCACCAGCGGCTCCCGCATGCGCAGCGCTTCCATGTCGAGAATCTCTCGCACCTGCCCATCTACAAGCTCAAACGCGCAGGTTGCATAGTCAACCATCGCGCGCGGGGCATGCGTAGCCACCACCACGGTGCACCCCAACTCGCGGTTGATGCGAAAGAGGGCATGGAGAAAATTGCGCTCAGCTACCGGATCGAGTTGCGAAGTAGGCTCATCGAGCAATAGCAGCGACGGTTGCGCCACAAGCGTCGAGGCAAGGGCGAGCAGCTGCTTGCGACCGCCCGAAAGCGAATCGGTGCTCTGTCTAAACCAATCGTCGATGCCAAAGAAATAGCTGGTCTCGGCTATGAGGCGACGCATCTCGTCTTGCGGGGTACCTAGATTCTCAAGGCAAAATGCCATCTCGTGCCAAACGCTCTCGCACACAATCTGATTATCGGGATTCTGAAATACATAGCCTATGCTCCGCGCGCTCTGTGCGTCGTCGAGCCGGTCAACGTCAACGCCGCCTACCGCAAGCGAGCCCTCACGGGTGCCCGCAGGAGCAATCTGCGGCTTGAGTAGAGAAAGCAATGTCGACTTGCCCGACCCGGTGCCACCTACAAGTATGGCAAAGGCGCCGCGGGGAACTTTCCAGTTCAAATCGCGCAGCACGGGGGCTTTGGCTTGCGGATACGAAAACGTAAGCCCCTCCACGGCGATGGCCGCAGCGGGTGCCGACGTCTCGTTCCGATCGAATGTCTCGCTCATGCAAACCTCCTCGAGCGCACAGCATGCATCGCGGCCGGAAGCAGCATCCATGTGGCATAGGGAACGTACCCCCACCAGACAACCAGGCGGCTCAGCACGGGATAGAACAAGAACTGGCTGCACGCCACCATGACAAGTACGCAGCAGAGCACGGCGGCAAGAAGCAAGACCGTGAGCGCATACACATCCCGCGCGCGAAAGCGGTAGCGCGTGTAGGTAGTACGGCGAGGAGCAGCGCCCCAGCCGCGGGCGCGCATGGCATCGGCCATCTCCAGCGAGTCTTCCATACCCCAACCCATTAACACCGAGGAAAGACGCAAGCGGCTCTTCGCCGCATCGACCGCGCCTGCCGTCGGCACGCCCTGCGCCCCCTGAACCGCAAGGATTTGATGCCCCCGGCGCACAAAACGCGGAATCATCCGCATCGTGCTCGAAATCATCAGCGCAACCACGGGAGCCACATTGCCAAAAAGTGCCACAACCTTATCGAACGTCAACATATGAGAGCCAGCCATAAACCACAGGGAGCTTGCCACAAACAGGCCACCCATGGCTAAGCCGTACATCAGGCTCTCAAGATAAACAGCCCGGGCGCCCAGGTAAAAAAGAACCGTAGAGCCCGAGGCGGAAAAAATCGGGTTAAACAGCGCGATGATGGCGATGATGGGAAGCTGCCAACGAAGGCCCGCGAGGGTCGAGCGCGGACCGCGTGCGCAGCAGTTTGCGGCAAATGCCCCGATGAGCGAAATAGCGATCAGCACCGGCTGCATCGCTGCCATGGTAAGGCAAAGCGTGACGATAACGTAGCACGCCGGCACGACGGGATGCGATGTTTCGAATACGTGGAAAGACCGCTGTTTCATGAACGCCTGTCGTCCTCTCGGCTTCGCCAGACATCCAAACCTTCGTCGCTTAAGCGACGGCCACCCTTGTTGCGGATCACGGCGTATGCGCCAAATGCCGCAACAAAAATCAAAGCGCCAACACCAAGGCCCGCGCCATTGGGGAGTGTGACGCCTGCCAAAGATGCGCCGAGCGTATCAAGACTATTCGAGCCGCCCACCGGGGTATTTACCGTTCGGCTCTCATCGGCGGCAAACACCGTTAGCCCCCCGCGCGACACGGCAAAAACGGAACCGTCACGATTTACCGATAGCGCATGCGAAGGGGGCGCGACCGCAGCGTCGAAAGGCCTGTCTCCCGTCCCTTCTTTGCCCGCAATGCGCTGGACCGAAGCCTTGGAATCGTTAGCATGCTCTATATAAAAGAGCGATCCATCCTCCGCCTGGGCATACACGCCGAGTGTCATGGCAGAAGCTTTCTCTCCGTAGGCAACCGGCAGCAACTCGCTTATTGCGCTGGAACATACGGGGATCTGGGCATCGGCGCGCAACGAAAGCGCGGCACCGTCCTTTGCCAGGCGATAAACAGATCCATCGGAGCCCCCCACGTATACCGCGTCGTCAACGCACACCGGAGCGCAGGAAGACAGAACGCTGCCAAGACTCACGGAGCTTTCGATCCGCAGGCTCGAATCGGCAGCCTCCACCAGGCAAACCGTTCCATCGGACGCCGCAACGACAAGGGCCTCGCCCTCTCCCGCCGCACCCGCAGATGCCGACGAGGCACACGACGCCAGCCCCGCCGAAGCGGTAGCGGCGCTGTCGAGCAGCTTGCCCGAAGCAGCTTCGAGCAAATAGGCCACGGAGTTAGCGCCACTCACCAGCAAACGGCCCTGCGAGTAAAGCGCTGCAGGCAGAGCGCCTTCGCCCGTAGCAGCACCATCAAGCATAGCCCCTTTCGGCAGCGCAAGCTCCTCCTGCCACAGCAGCGACCCGTCCACCGAGGAAAACGAGGCGACCCTGGTCTCCAAGCAGCCGCTCCCCCGATAGGAAAACGTTACGAACACGCAGCCCTCGGCGTACACGGGCGTGGAGCACGAACTCCACGCTGCGCCCCCTACGCCCAGCGGCACGCCCTCGCCAGAAACCCATGCGCTCGTTAGGTCCTCGTCATATGCCGCCAGGCGGCCGTCTGCCAAAGGAACCATCAAAGCGCTATCGGCAAACATACACGAGCCGAGCGACTGCGCGGGCAGTGACACCTGCTTGCAAACCTTGCCACTCGTCGCGTCATACTGGGTCAGACTTGTTTTATCCAAAAGATATAGATAAGTTGTCTGCCCGCGCTGACGAAGGACAGCGGCGCACGGAGCGCCCGCGTCCGCGCTCCACAGCACCTTGTCACTTGCCGGCGCCATAACGGGCACGGCGCCCACCGGAGCGCCCGCTGCGGCAGTGCTTGCATAGCCAGCCCATGCGGTGTAGGGATCATTAAAGGTCGATTCGGCAACATCTGCGCCCCGCGCCACAACAGGAGAGGCAAAAACAGCCATCAAAAGCGCCATGGCAGCAAGGGCATAAGCCCGCATGCGCAACGCCGCTCGAAGCGAACCCGCATCATGCGCCCTCGGCCTGTCGGCACTCTGGAACAATCGCATCAAAAAAACTCCTCCGGCGGGACCATGTATCCCGTGTCATCTTCGCTTTCGCTATTGTAACGGCTCTCAAAACGCCCCCACGCCGCCATGCGCAAACCCCATAACGCATGCCCAACGCGCATCTTTGCTGTGCTCTTGATGCCATGTGTCATCCGCACGCCATTCACGCCCCCGCCTGCGGTATCATCAAAACCTGTCGCGGCAGCAAGCGCCACCGCGCAATACATACCAAACAACCCGGGAGAAGCATGGACGCAACCGCCATCATCCTCGCCGCCGGCGAGGGCACACGCATGAAGTCCAACCACGCCAAGGTATCGCATAAGATCCTTGGCAAACCGATGATCAACTGGATCGTCGACGCTACGATCGCCGCTGGCTGCAGCCGTGTGATCGTTGTCGCAGGAAGCCATGCAGACGAAGTGCGCGAGCTTCTCCAAGACGCATATGCCAACTCCCCCATCACCGTCGAGACGGTTGAGCAGGTTGAACGCCTGGGTACCGGCCACGCCGTAAAGGTGGCCATCGAGGCTTGCGGCATCGATGCCGGCCCTGTTGTGGTGCTCAACGGCGACCTGCCGCTCATTCAGGCAGACACGGTAGCCAAGTTCGCACAAACCGTAGATGGCGGTACCTACGCCGCTGCCGCCCTCACCTTCACTCCGCCCGAGCCCTTTGGCTACGGACGCATTGAGCTTGACGAAGACGGCTCCATCGCCCGTATCATCGAGCAGAAAGATTGCACACCCGAGCAGTCGAAGACGCTCCTTGAGTGCAACGCCGGCTGCTACGCCTTCGATGGCGCCCAGCTCAAGCAGCATATCGGCGAGATCGCCAACGAAAACGCGCAGAACGAATACTATTTGCCCGACATGCTCGAAATCCTCAAAGGCGCAGGTCAGGCCGTCACCATTTTCCATTGTGATGACTATCGCGACGGCCTGGGCGTGAACTCACGCGCCCAGCTCGCCGAACTCACCGCCATCGCACGCGACCGCATCAATGCCCGCTGGATGGCCGAGGGTGTCACATTCCTCGACCCCACGCAGGCATGGGTCGGCCCCGACGCCACCATCGGTCGCGATACTATCGTGTGGCCGCAAACGCATCTGATCGGCAGCACCCATGTGGGCGAAAACTGCCAGCTTGGCCCCAATAGCCGCCTTACCGATACCCAGGTGGGCAACGGCTGCGTGGTCGACGAGACCGTCTCTATTGAGGCCGTCCTCGAGAACAACGTCAACTGCGGCCCGCGCGCCTATCTGCGCCCGGGCACTCACATGCTCGACGGCTCTAAGGCCGGAACGCACGTGGAGATCAAGAAGTCCACTATCGGCCGCGGCTCCAAGGTTCCGCACCTCTCCTATATCGGTGACACACAGATGGGCGAGGGCGTGAACGTGGGCGCCGGCTCCATCACGTGCAATTACGATGGCAAACATAAAAATCCAACCACCATTGGCGACCGAACCTTCATCGGTTCCGATACTATGATGGTGGCTCCCGTTAATATCGGATCCGACGCCGTAACAGGCGCCGGCGGAACCATTACCAAGGATGTCCCTGATGGCGCGCTTGCTCTCGAGCGCACCAAGCAGTGCATCATAGAGGGCTGGGGCACGCGCCACAACGCGGGCAACTAGCTCAACGACAAGGGTCAAGTACGTACTAAGGAGTAGGGGCAGATGCCAACTAACGATCCCACCAAAAGGCGGGCGATCTACAAGACCATGCGCGTGTATTCCGGTTCTTCCAACCGTCCGCTCGCGCAGAAAATCGCTGACATCCTGGGGGTCGAGCTTTCCGGCCTCGCTCTTGAGCAGTTTGCCAATGGCGAGATCTACGCTCGTTATGAGGAGACTGTTCGCGGCGCCGATGTTTTCCTGATTCAGTCCATCGCTGGCGAAAACGTCAATGACATGCTCATGGAGGTGCTGGTGGCTGCCGACGCCGCCAAGCGCGCTTCCGCTCGTTCCATCACCGCCGTTATCACGCACTACGGCTATGCTCGCCAGGACCGCAAGGCCGCTCCCCGCGAGCCCATCACCGCTCGTCTGGTTGCCAACTTGCTCGAGTGCGCCGGCGTGAACAACATCATCACGCTCGACTTGCACCAGGGCCAGATCGTGGGCTTCTTTGACGTTCCGGTCAACCACCTTTCCGCCCTGCCGCTGTTCGCCGATTACTACAACGCCATGGATCTCGACAAGGAGAATCTTGTTGTCGTATCCCCCGACGTGGGCCGTGCCAAGGCCGCCAAGAAGCTGTCCGATATGCTCGACTGCGACCTCGCAATCGCCCACAAGGGCCGTCCGCATCACAACCAGGCCGAGGTCATGGGCATCATCGGTGACATCAAAGGTAAGACCTGCATCATCAACGACGACATGATCGATACCGCAGGCACCTTGTGCGCCAACGTCCGTGAACTCAAGGCCTTGGGAGCCGGTGACATCTACGTGTGCGCCACCCATGGCATCTTCTCGGGCAAAGCTATTGAGCGCCTGAACGATGCCCCCATCATGGAGTGCGTGGTCACCGACGCCATCCCCGTCGAGGTTGGCGGCAAGATCAAGACCATCACCGTGGCCGACGAGTTCGCCAGCGCCATCGCCGCTGTGTATAACGAGGAGTCCGTGTCCCGCCTCATCGGCGGCGACTTTGCCATGTAACGCTTTGCGAGATGGTACTAAAACGGGGTGCAGTTCAACTGCACCCCGTTTTCTTTTTCGAGGCGCAAAGAGTTGCTCCTCCGGCATCTCACCGTGCCCTCACCTGTGATCTTCTCTAACATTCAGCTGCGCGTCTGCCATAAAAGTTGGCATCTCGCCCTTGAGAGCACAGGACGCGATATCAAAAAGCGCATCATCAACAGCTCCATCGTTGCATAAACCAATATGCCAGCGGGCATGCGAGTTCACGGCAGCGCTCGCATTAGCAACAGCAATTGAATTCTTGACCGCCTCAATCATAGCAAGGTCATTCTCAGAATCACCAAAGACGGCAATTTCTTCCGGAAGAAGACCGAGTGCGCCAGCGAGAGTATAAACAGCACTTCCCTTGTTCCAACCACATGGGACGATATCTATAACTGCCGCTTTAGCACTCGGCAGAACAAAGTCAAGATCGGGAATCTCATTGCGAAGATATTCGGCTAGCATCGACCGCTCGGGGGCTGAACATGTGGTTTGAATATTGGCTTTTACATAAGCTGGACCTGCGCTATCGCAATACTGCGTGGGAAAATCCCAAACCTTCCCCACGGTCCAGGTGATGTCGCCATATGTGGGAGGAGGGTTCTTACGCAAACGCTCAGGTTCGTTGGTCACATAGGCTATTTTGCCAAGTTCCCAAGGGTCATACAGGCACAAAAAGCCTCCTCCATGCTCATCAAGAACCCTCTCGACACGCGCAAGAAGCGCGGCCGAAATGGTCGTTTCCTTAATCACATTTCCATCGATACAAACGATTTGACCGTTGGCAAATGCTCCCGTTGCATAACAGGCGTCATCTCCGGCAAACATCCACGTCATATCGGCAGGAAGTCTCCCCGTAACCGGGCCACAGCGAACCCCTGCGTCAAGCGCAGCGTGAATCGCAGCACGGCTACGTGTTGAGACACACGAGCTTCCAAATGGAATCAACGTATCGTCAAGATCGGTAAGTGCAAGTTTAATCAAGAGTATCTCCCGCCACTCGACAAGATCGGGCAACAACTTCTATGTTTTTTGGCAAAAGGCCAATCTGAGCATGCTCCTGCCAGGAATCATCGTTGCTTACTGCTCCACGACCTCGGCCAGAAAGACGTTGAGGGTATCGACCTCGGGGCAGCAGAATTTGGCCGTACCGGCCTCGTTGCCGGGAACGGTACCGCCGTAGCGAAGGATATCGATATAGGGAAATCCTACATGGCAGGCCATGGGGCAGAGCTTGCCGCGATCGCGATCAAAATCAAAGACATCGCCCGGTTTGTGACCATGGTGGCAACGACACTCCCCCAGCTGGTCCACGCAGGTGATGCGGATGCGCGGACGTTTGCCACGTGGCGCGCCAGCGGGCTTGGAGCTCGCTGCCCCCTCTGTCATCGGCTCGTCCGCCACGCTACTCACCGTCAATCACGTCGAGGCAGGCCTCGATAGGAAGGCCCGCAGACTTATCCTCTTGATCGGCGTTGCGAGCGATGAGCTCGCGCACCACGCGCGCGGCGTCGGCAGAAGCGCGCTCCAACGACCATCCATGCATCACGCGGCCCAGCAACACGCTGGAAAACGTATCGCCGGTACCCGGGAAGTACACAGGCAGCATGTCGATGGGCACCGTGAAATACTCGCCAGTCGTATGGTCAAAGCCCATGATGACATCGGATCCATCGACCTTGCAGCTCGTGACGACCACCGACTTAGCACCAAGGTTGCGCACGGCATCGACCAGCGCACGGGCCGCCTCGGAAGTAAGTTCGCTCCCCATAGACGTCTCGGTAAGCAGGCATGCCTCGGTATAGTTGGGCACCGCGCAGTCCGCGCATTCCACCAGGCTTCGCATGAGACCGATCGTGGACTTCGGCACGCCGGCATATAGCTTGCCGTTATCGGCCATGATGGGGTCGACAAACACCTTAGTGCCCGTCTTCGCACGGCGATGGCAAAAATCGGAGATAATGCGTGCCTCTTCCTCCGTAACGATAAAACCGGTGGAGATGGCATCGAACTCAAAGCCCAGGTCTTCCCAGATAGCAAGGCTTTCGCGCACATATTCCGTAGTGTCGTGAATATAGAACTTGGGATAATTGAGCGTATCGGACACCAGGGCCGTAGGCAGGTTATGAATGCGGTAGCCCATATGCGAAAGCACGGGCAGCATGGCAGAAAGCGCCACCTTGCCATAGCCGCACATGTCGTTGATCAGCAAAAGTTGCTGGGTGTTTTTCATCTGGTCCCCTTAGCGATTCGAGCGTCCACACGGCGCCGCGATTGCCCCAGTGTAGCGCAGAGACACATAAGGGGCACCCATCCGCTAGACTCTCGATAGAATTGTTTACCTGTGAGCCGCCCACACAAAGCCGTGCGCCCAAACGCTTTGCAACCGATACCCCGAGGAGTTCCCATGCAGCCGCATCGCATCCAGAGTCTCGAGATGGGCATCCGCGAGGACGAGGTCGAGAAGGACGACTCCCCGGAGGCCGGTGGCAAGGAGCGCGTGGCCGACCGCTCCATGACGGTATATAATGGGGCGCTCTGCTCGAATGCACGAAGGAAGGGGTGATAATGCCTGGTCACGAGAAGCGCGTCTTGTCGCTTGACGGCCTGCGAGGGCTCGGGGCGCTGATGGTGTTCCTGTATCACGTCGACATCATGGTCAAGCCGTTTGGCGCGGGGGGTCCGAGCCTCTTCCCTGGCACCGCGTCGGTTATGGTGTTCTTCATCCTGTCTGGCATAGTGCTGTCTCTTGTTCCCTTTAAGCACATGGGAAACGGCGGGTACGACTGGCTTGGCTATTACCCAAGAAGGGTCGTCCGCCTTTGCGGGCCGCTGTTTGCGGCGATTGCGCTGGCCCTTCCTGCGGGCTACGTGGCCTGGCGCCTGGGGTCCACGTCGCGCTCCGCGCTTGCCGTCGCCTACGGCGCGGGCCTTCCCACTGCGATTCATGACATCCTCATGCAGTTCGACGTGCTGTTCAACGTGTCCGATGGCGGCAACAACCTCTTTGGCGCGCAGCTCGTCCGCGTTGACTCTCCCGTCTGGTCCATGAGCTGGGAGCTCTGGTTTAGCCTGACGCTTCCGCTGGCCATCTGGTGCATATCAAGGATTCGCCGGACGGGTCTGGCGGTTGTTGCGACCTTTATTGCGGTGCTTGTCTCGCACTGGACGGGCTACTTTCCGCTGCGCTTTTGCCTGATGTTCTGGCTTGGCGTCATGGTGGCCCGGCGATTCGACAAAATCAAGGCCGTCAAGCTTTCAATGCTGGCCGAGCTGGCGCTGCTTGTGGCCTCCGTTGGTGTTATCGAGCTCTCGCTCGTGTGGCATCCCGGCGGGGTCCTCGAGGCGTTGAAGTCCACCGCCACGAACGCGGCCTGCCTGGTGATGGTTGTCGTCGCGATCGCCGACGGGTTCACGCGCCGTGCGCTCTCTGCGGTCCCCATGGTCTTTTTGGGAAAGGTGTCGTACAGCCTCTACCTTACCCACGCCATGGTCATCGGTGCGCTCGTTGCCCTGCTGCCCAGGCTCGGGATTGTCGACCCGCTCGCGATTGCCGCGGTCTCGCTGCCCGCAAGCATGCTCGTCTCCGTTGTGTTCTGGCGCATAATCGAGGTTCCCAGCATGAACCTGTCGCGCTCGCTGGCATCGTCAGGGCCTAGGGACGCCGTTCGATAATGCGTCGTACTTTGCTTCGTTTGGAGAGAGCTGGTCATGAATAGCCCAAAGTTCGTCCACCGCGTTCTCTTTGTCTGCCACGGCAATATTTGACTAAAGGAGCAAACCGCCTCGTAAATGAGTGGTTTGCCCTTTTCATCTTGCTGCTATGCAACTTTTTCACAACTTTTGAGTGCTGGATTCGCCCCTAGCCGCGTCTTTTAGCCATCGCATCCCGCAGCGCCCGAAGCACTTCGATTGCCACGGGCAGCTCGTCGACCTCGAACGAATCCAGGATCTCTCGCACCTCTAACGAAAGCGTCGACTTATCAGGCCTCGGCTCGTCGGACAGCAGCGCGTCGGCGCCGACCGAAAGCTCCTCGGCAATCTTCGATAGCACGGGCAGGCTCAGCTTAGTGTTTCCGGTCTCGATATGGCTCATATGCGTGACGGAGATGCCGACCTTTCCTGCCAGCGCCTCCTGCGACATCCCGCAGGCCTTACGGTACCGCCGTATGCGTTGGCCTATTTCGAAATACTTCACACTATCACCGCCCATACGAATCAATCTGACTTGAATCGTATGGGCATTTTTCTGCAAGTATAATAAACTGTAAGGGCTAATTATTGCCTATGTAATTCAATTATGAGCAATAGTCAGCATTCCGAAAACGGGTGCGCCGAAGGCGCACCCGCATATCGAGGAGAAGGGTAAAGGCCGTGGGGGAACAAACGGCAGATCTGCTGTCGGGAATCACGACCGCGCACGACCTGATGCATCGCGTGGTCAATCTGCAAAATCGCATCAACCAACTGACCACGCAGTTCTCGCAAAAGACAGCAAGGAAGACCAAGCGGCACCCCGTGCTCTATGCCATAGCCGGTTTCCTCATCGTCTTCACGCTCATCACGAGCACGCCGCTCTGCGCGCTCACGTATCCGTTCTCCCTCCCGTTCTACGCGACCGGAGGACCGGACCTCCAAAGGGACGTCTGGAATGCCATAAACCTGATCGTCTCCGCCGTCATCGGCGTGGTCCTCTACCTGGTCATCGCCAAGGCGGCCGACACGTCCCGCGCCCGCCGCAACGTCTATATCGACAACAACAACGCCGTGGTCGACGCAAATAACCAGGCGCTCGCGCAGAGCATCGAGCAAACCAAGCAGGAGATCTTCACCGTGTAGCAACGTTGGGCGGCAGAGGTCGCGCCGTGGTACCCCATGGACTATGACAACACCGCAGCCGTCGACTTCTTCCTCTCCGCCGTGCGCAACCATCGCGCCACCACCGTGCAGGAGATGGTGAACCTCTACGAGACCGAGATGGACCAGCGACGCATGGAGGCGGGGCAGCAGGAGATGCTCAACCAGCAGCGCATCGGCAACATGCTCCAGATCGGCAACCTCTTTATGCAGGGGCAGATTCTCAACCAGGCCCAGCAGATCAACGCGAACACCGCAAGCACGAGCAGGAACGTCGATTGGATCGCGCGCGATGTGTTCGGCAAACGCAACGGACTGTAACCGGCCGATTTAACGAAAACGTAAACCCAAAAGAAAGGAAAAGGGAAGATGAAATCAACGACATGGAAAAGAGGGGTGCTGACCCTCGCGGGCGTGTTCGCCCTGTGCGTAGCACTGCTGTCCGGCGCGCGCGGCGCCTATGCCGAGGAAATCAGCGGCAACGGCTGGACGCTCAACGACGGCGTGCTCACGTTGACGGCGGACATCCCCACGGCAACCACATATGACTGGACGCAGTACGCCTCGCAGATCACAGAGGTCAAGGTTGCCGAGGGCGTCACGGAAATCCCCGGCACCGCGTTCGCCTCGTACGGTAGCGTCCAGTACAGCAACCTGCATAAGGTGACGCTGTCCTCCACGGTGAAGACCATCAGGGTCTCCGCATTCGCGGACAACCCTAGCCTCACCGAGGTCCATCTGAACGATGGGCTGGAGCGCGTGTGGAACTGCGCGTTCCAGAATGCGGGATTCACCGAGATCAAGCTGCCCGCAAACGTCGATTGGCATTCCGATGTCTTCGTCTACTGCAAGAAGCTCACCTCGGTGACCATTCCCTCCGGTTCCACATGGGGCGGCGGCGGCAACGCGCAGTTCTACGGCTGCACCAGCCTTGAGAACGTGCATGTCGAGGAGGGCGTGACCGAGATCCCCGACCAGTTCCTCAACCAATGCGACAGCCTCAAGAATGTCTGGATCCCCAAATCCGTCACGGCCATCCATTCGACGCCCATTCTCAACTGCCGCATCATCGGCTACAAGGGGACCGAGGCGGAGCGCTATGCGAAGTGGCGTCAGGAGGTCGGCGTGAACACCGTTGAGTTCCATGCCATCGACGGCGACGCGCACGAAGGTACTTGGAAGGTCACGACCCCCGCGACCTGCACCGCGCCCGGGCAGGAGCAGCTGACATGCGATATCTGCGGGGCCGTCCAGACGCGCGAGATCGCGGCGACCGACCACACATGGGACAAGGGCACCGTGACTACCGAGCCCACCGCGACGAAGGAGGGCGTGCGCACCTACACCTGCACCAAATGCGGCGCCACCAAGACCGAGACCGTCGCCGCCCTCGGGACGTCGACCGAGCAGAAAAAGCAAGCGCAGGCAAACGGCTCGAATGGCTCGAACGCAAAAACCGATGCCAAGAACGGCGAGCTGCCCAAGACGGGTGACAACATCCTCCCCTTCCTCGCAACGCTCGCAGTATCCTTGGCGCTCATCTCGGCCGGCGTCTTCATGGAGCGCATGCGCGCCTCAAAGTAATTTCTCAAGAGCGAACAGACATCACGGAGGAAGGAAGCGGGATAAGAGATGGCTGACAGATCCGGCAAAAAGAAGCGGGCGGCACTGTGGGTGGCGATAGGTATCGCGGCGGTGGTCGCCATCTGCTGCGGAGGCGCCTATCTATATCTCTCGGCGCAGGTGTCCAAGACCTACGGCGTTCCCCTCGTCGTAAACGCCGAAGGGCTTGACACGCGAAAGGGCACGAAGATCGCCATCCATGCCACCGGAAAGGACTCCTCGGGCAACAGTGTGGACAGCGTGTTCCACGCGGGGTCGGACTCTTCGGACATCGCCCTCAGGCCGGGAGATTACCGCCTTGCGATCGAAGCGTCACCCATCGCGGCGGACGGAACCATCTACGACACCAAGGGCGCGTCCACGAAGGTCAGCATCGACAAGGACGGCAAAGTCAACGTCAAGAAGGAAATCACCATCAAGCCTGTCCCCGCAGAAGAGGTGACGGACGCGCAGATCGATGCGGCATATAAAGCAGCAAAGGACAGCGGCATAAGCTCGTCAAAGCTCGACAAGCTCAAAGAGAAGGCACAAAAGCGCAGGGACGACGCCGTGGCAGCCAAGAAGGCCGAGGAAGAGAAAAAGACCGACGAGGCGAGCACTTCCGAGAGCGAGCAGAAGTCAACGGACCAGGCATCCAGCGGTGGCCATTCGTTCACGACCGACTACTTCTACGTGGACGTGCCGTCCGATTGGAAGCAGAACGAGTGGAGCGTGACCCAGCTAGACGACCACACGTGGCAGATTTCGCACAAACCGGCCAACGACTACGGCGGCGCAATCTGCATCGCCGTTGCGAAAGATAACCCGTGGCCGGTATACGGCACGCAGGAACTCGGCGCGACCGGCACCGGACTGAACGTATATGTCGGCAACGGGGCGGGAGACGGCCTGGAGAAGTATCTGACGATCGGGCTCACCAAGTCATGGGACTCGAACGATCCCAACTCCGTCCGCGGCGACGGCATGACGAACTCCCAATTCCAGGATCAGCTCAACGCGAGAGAGTGGCTCAAGGCACAGCAGGAAAGCCAACAACAACAACAATAAGTTGCATAGGGACAAGCCGAACGGCTCCGGAATCTTTACCGGGGCAGTCGTTCGACTTGCCCCCTTCCCATCAAAGCCGACGGGGAAGCATCGAGCAACAAGCTAAATCGACAAAGCAAGCGAACGCAAAAGGAGAAAACAACCATGAAGCAGTACACGAGGAGAGAGGCGCTCAAGCTATTCGGTATCGGGACGGTTTCCGTCGCGGGCCTTGGGCTGGCTGGATGTAGCGGTTCAGGCGAAGGCGTCAAGAACGCGAGCGAGCCCGTGCCTGCTTCGCAGGCTTTCGGCCAGGCGGGCGTGTGGATGGTCTACGACGGCGACGAGCAGATAGGAAAGGACGTGGCAATCGAGGAAGTCCTATCCTTCGACGGGAACGGCAACGTTGCGAGCTACCAGTGCAAGAGCCTGACCTTCGGCGACCTCGACGGTCTGTCCGACGATGAAATCGTCGAGCTGGCGAAGCAGCAGGACGAAGCAGCCTTCAATGCTGCGAAGCAGGCGGCAATCGATGCTACCGATGAAGCTATCCAAGCGTGGCAGCAATGCTATGACACATTGAAGGCAGAGGCGGACGCCGGTACGTACGATTCGATAGACTACTACGGAGACTATGGCATCGAGAATGTGCCCGAGGAAGACCGAGCCCAGGTCGTCGAGACGTACCAGACCACGTTGGACAACACGCAGGATGCTCTCGACGCTGCAAACAAAGGACAGGCATTCAATGAAGCTGCCGCTTATCAAGAACCCGAGGCGAAGCCCTATACGCTCCGTCTCGAAACAGATGGCAGCGGTAATGCGGCGGCGAACGAGTCGCTTGTTTTCCAGCTCGCAAAGTTCTCCTTCTACCAAGCAAACATCAATGCGGATGAAAACGATCTAACAAGCGACAGAACACGCTTTCGCATTTTAAATGACTACGGTTGGGACAATAATGCCGAGATTCCCGACAGCGCGTTCAGCTCGACCAAAAAGTCCATCGAACTCTGCTCACCCACCTACTCGACCACCCAGACCGTCTATGGCACGACCTTCGGCGGTTACTCCGGCCTCGCCACCGTCGCGAACGAGGGGCACGCGGGCTTCACGTGGGACACCCCCGATGCCGAAGGGATAGAGGTGGACTAGGTAATCGATACGCACGGATATAGCCCGATGGCAGCTCGGGCTATATCCGTGAAATAGAAAGGAGCAAACATGGAGGAACAGGCAAATTTGTTGCCAGGCGTTGCCACGGCGCACGATTTGATGCATAGGGTGGTTGACCTTCAGCAACGCATCAACCAGCTCACCACTCAGTTTGCCACCAAGACGGAAAAGAAGACTAAAAGGCACCCCGTCCTCTACGCAATCGGGGGCTTCCTTATCGCGTTCACGCTTATCACGAGCACGCCACTTAAGGTGATAACGTTTCTCCCCACCCTTCCGCTCTTCTCGATGGGAGGCTCGGAGCTTCAATTGGCGGTCTGGAATATCGTGAACCTCATCGTCTCAGCTATCATCGGTGCGATTCTATACAAGGTCATAGCGAAGACAGCGGACAAAAGCCGCTCCCAGAAAAATGCCGCGATTGACCAAAGCAACCAACAAGTTGAAGCCAACAACCAGGCCCTGGCCCAGAGCATCGAGCAAACCAAGCAGGAGATTTTCGCCGTACAGCAGCAATGGGCTTCGCAGGTCGCCCCGTGGTACCCCATGGATTACGACAGCATCGAAGCCGTGGATTTCTTCCTTGCTGCCGTGCGCAACCATCGCGCCACCACCGTACAGGAGATGGTCAACCTCTACGAGACCGAGATGCACCAGCGCCGCATGGAAGCGGGCCAGCAGCAGATTCTCAACCAGCAGCGCATCGGCAACATGCTGCAAATAGGCAACCTGTTCATGCAGGGGCAGATTCTCAATCAGGCTCAGCAGATTAACGCGAACACCGCCAGTGCGAGCGGCAACCTCGACTGGATGGCTCGCGCGATGGGAAAGCGCTAAGTAATGACGCGGTTGACATAACGAGGTAACTCGAAACCACCATGAAAGAAAGGGGGATGGATAATGAACGGATTATCCCAGTGGGCGCGCTCGCATAAGCCCCATGTCGCAGCGATAGCCGTTGCGATCGTTGTTGCGATAGCCGTGGCAAGTGGAGCGTTCGCAACGTCCGAGCAACAACCAGAACAGCAGGAGTCAAGAACTGTCGATGTGACCCTCAACGTCACGGCCGACAACGGTTGGGACGAGAACTCCACGCCCGCCATCGCCCATATCGAGAGCAACGACGTGGACTTCTACCACGCGGTGACCCCCGATGCCGATGGCAACAAGGGCACTTCCACGGTCGAACTCGCCGAGGGCGACTACACCGTGAGCTTCGTCAGCCCCGTCAACTCCGACGGTTCCGCATTCGACATCTACGACACGGGCGCTCCCGTCGACATCACCGTCGACGCCGACGCGAAGACCGCACCCGCCATCAACTGCCCTATGGCGCAGATTCCCGCTGACAAGGTCACCGACGATATGCTCGCGGACATCGTCAACAAGACCAAGGACGCCATCAAGAACGGCGACGTGACCTTGAAGGGCGATGCGGGCACTGGCATCCTCGACAAGCTCGACGGTAACGTGAGCGCCAACCCGAACGTCTCCGACGAGACGAAGGAGAACGCATCCAAGGCCGAGGAGGGTGTCGATATCGACGGCAAGCCCGCCGACACCATCGGCAAGCCCGCCGACAAGCCTTCCGGCGGAAACGCCAACGCTTCCGGCTCCAACACCGGAAACTCCAACTCTGGAAACGCCGGCGGTTCCCACAAGCCGAGCACGCCTGCCCACCAGCATTCGTGGACACAGCACACCGCACAGAGGTGGGTATCCAACATGGTGACGGTCCCCGACTACGAGACGCAGACAGTCTACGGAGCGCGTTTCTATGTCCCAACCGGCACTCCCGGCCAATACATCGCAAAAGGACCGGAGTACTGGTTCGAGAACGGATTCACGCGGGACGACCTCAATGCCATCATCGTCAACGCCCTGCGTAACGCCGACGAGAACGGCCTGCACAACGGCGTGGATTACTCCAGCTACCAGAACATCAAAAAGACCGTGCAGGTTCAGGTCGGTTCCCATCAGGAAGACCACGGTTACTACGAGGACTACGTGGACTACGTGTATTGCAGTTCGTGCGGTGCTCGTCAGTAACGACGAAACCATAACGGCACGTACTGTGTTCGGGCATAGCCCTCACAGACCCGCGCGCTCCCTCCGGTCGCGTGCAGGTGTCCGTTTCCCAAACAAGGGGAGCATCCGTATAACGGGTGCTCTCCTTTGTTTTTGCCCAGATGCTCCGGAATACCGCGAAACAGGATCAGCGACGGCGCACCGACCTTTGAAGGGCTTTTCGAGATCTTTCGGCGGGCTTTGGATGGGCATGCGTGAAGGACGCCTGCGGCGTCGGGTGCCTCTGAAACGAAGATAAGGAGGTACACGATGGACAAGGAGCGTCTTGAACCCAACAGCCCCCAGGAGGAGGCCATGTGGAGGGCGCAGGTGCTCAGGCGCACCGCCCGCATCTGCTCGGCGAAGGCCAAGGAGCTTGAGCGCATGGCGAAGGTGGACGGCAACGCCCCCATGCGCGACAGCGGCACCCTGAAGGACGTGCTCAAGCGCATCGACAACGTGATGGAGTGGCGGTTCGTGAACGCTCTGGGCGAGGTCGTCCTCGACGGGGACATCCTCGCGGAGAGCATCGACTGCGAGGCCCTGCGCACCATGCGCTACTGCGTGGCGGAATGCCTCAAGCGAATCGAGGAGCGGGAGGCGGAGGGGAAGGGCGATGAGTGACTACGGCATCAAGACCTACGCCGACCTCGCCGAGACGTGCGGGAACATGGTGCTCGCAAACGAGATGGCAAAGCGCCCGCTTGAGCTTGTGAGCGGGGACTGGGCGCCGTGGGAGGAGATTTTCCAGTGGTACATCATACAGGACCCGTCGTTTGTCATGGAGCACACGGGCGAGCCGGTGTTCTACGACGGGGAGCTTGACCTGTACGTCCTTGGGGTAAATCATCTAGGCACAGCTTGGCGACTCGTGCCCGCTCCGATAATCTACGACTGAAACGACGCCGAAGGGCGCAGCGAAAACAATCGCTGCGCCCTTTATTTTTTGCTCCGCGCGCACTCAAGACGCGCTTTCTACACGTCGTCACTTTACGCCTGAACTTGTAGAAAATCCTCCGAGAAGATCGCCCCGTTTATGGGGCTTTTCGAAGCGCTTTCTACAACTGTCGCAATCTTCGACAGATCCAACCCCTAAAACATGCCTTGTTTTCTACAGCGTTTCACGCCATATATCAGGAGAAATCGCCTTGGCTCCCTCCGCTATACGCTTCGGGGGCAAAAAAGGCAAAAGGGCATAAGAGGGGCTGACGCAGCTTGCGCTGCGGTCGGCATAGCCGACGGCCCCCATGCCCTTGCGCCAGCGTCGTTGGAAATAAAACGAGGCGGCATCGAGCGAAGCGAGATGCGCGAAGGCGCGAGCATGTCTTATGCAGGCTTTGTGATTCACAGGGAATTGCATCGATTTTTTTCTTCTCATATATGAGCAGATGCAGATAAAAAGGCTGATTTACCAGGCTTTTCTCAATTTGAAGATACTTCAATCTGTAGCTAATCTCGCCTTGTTACGAAATTGCGTTGCGTCGCAACGCCGATCGAAAAGGAGGCTCAAAATGAGCAATTCAACCTGCAAAACCAAGCAGGGCAACCCCAAGTTCGACTTACTTGAACGCTCACTCAGGATCGTTGATTCAAACACAGCGGCAAGGTTTCTTGGGACTACAGGGTTTCTGAAGTTCATGGTTGATTACGGCGGCGCACTTGGAATCAGGTGTCTTGCTAAGGGTTCGCCTTCTTCAGGTCAGCAGTACTTCTTCATTGAAGATCTGCTGTATCTGAAGGATGAATACTTTTCGAACGAGTAATCGAATCTAACCGAACGAACCAACGAAACAGACACGCGCCTCGATGCGGTCATTGCGACGCATCGAGGCGCGCTCGTAAGGAGAGGAGGTAAGTAGAATGCCCACGAGAAAAGACAGCAAGGGGCGCATCCTGCGCCGAGGTGAAGGGCAACGTCCTAACGGACAGTACTACTTCAAGTACAAAGACGCTAAGGGCAAGACGAGGTTCAAGTACTCTTGGACGCTGACGGCGCACGACTTTCCGCCCAAGGGCAAGAAAGCAGATAAGTGCCTCCGTGAAATCGAGAAGCAAGTGCAGCGCGATCTGTTTGACCGCGTTGCACCAGAGAAGATGACCGTTCTCCAACTCGTTGAAAACTACGTCTCAACTAAAACGGCGGTGAGGCAGACCACCAAAGCGGGTTATAAAACTGTGCTGAACTTTCTTGCCAAAGATGAATTCGGGAGCAGGCTCATTGATGCGGTTACGACGCTTGATGCAAAGAGTTGGCTCATCTATCTGCAAAAAAGCCTCGGAAAGAGCTACAGCTCTATCCACTCCATCAGGGGCGTGCTTCGTCCTGCCTTCCAGCTTGCCGAGGAGGACGATCTCATCAGGCGAAACCCATTCAACTTCGAGCTTGCCTCTGTGCTTGTCAATGATTCTATCCCCCGAGAAGCCCTGACGGCGACAGATGAGCGCAGGTTTCTTGAGTTCGTGAAGCACGATGATCATTTCTCCCGCTACTATGAGGCATTCTACATCCTCTTCAATACGGGGCTGCGCATCTCCGAGTTCTGCGGGCTTACCGAAGATGACCTCATTTTTGAGAATGGGTGCATACGGGTTGATAAACAACTCCAAAGAACAAGCGGTATGGAGTACTACATCGAGCGTCCAAAAACCAAGAGCGGCGTACGATACGTGCCTATGACCGATAAAGTCAGGGAGTGTTTCGAGGCGATTCTTCAAAGGCGCATTCGTCCTTCAGTTGAACCTCTTGTGGACGGCGTAAGCGGATTTCTGTTCCTCGACAAGAACAACCTGCCCATGGTTGCCATGCACTGGGAGAAGTACTTTCAGCACGCTCTGCAAAAACATAACGACATCTATAAGCATGAGCTGCCGAAAATTACTCCGCACGTCTGTCGTCACACGTTCTGCTCCAAAATGGCACGCAAGGGGATGAATCCCGCAAAGCTCAAGTACATCATGGGGCATTCCGACATTGACGTGACCTACAATACATACACTCATCTTGGCTTCAATGATGTGCGGGAAGAAATGCTGCGCATGACAGACGATGTCGCATAGGATTAGGTTGTACGCAGTTGTAAATTTGAGCGATTTACAACTTTTCGTATAACTTTTTCAGCGGAAAAAATCGGCTCATAAACGAAACGATACCCAATTCCGCTTACATGACAAAATGCAAAACGATGTGTTTCACCTGCGGAAATACTGATATATGAGAGGTTTTGGAGAATGATAAAAATAATGTTCGTATGCCATGGGAACATCTGTCGCTCGACCATGGCAGAGTCGGTATTCACCGAGCTTGTGCACCAGGCAGGTCGCAGTGATGAGTTTGTCATCGATTCCGCGGCAACCTCAACCGAAGAGATCGACAACCCACCGCACTATGGAACTGTCGCAAAGTTGCGTCAGGTGGGCATACCCTTGGTGCCGCACCGCGCACGACAGGTTCGCGCAAAAGAATATGTCAACTGGGATCTCATCATCGGCATGGATAGCGCCAACATGCGAAACCTTCGCTGCATCTTCGAGCATGAACCCACAGCACAGGCCGACGATTGCGCCAAGCTGGTCAAGCTCTTGAGTCTTACCGGCAGCGATCGCGATGTCGCCGATCCCTGGTACACCGGCAATTTCGATGCCACCTACGAGGATGTTCTCACCGGCTGCGAGGCCTTGCTCAAGCAGCTGTAACGAACCGGCACCACGGCATCGCCGCGCAAGAACAAGCCCCTGCGCGCGGGCATGCAAAGCGTTCCTCGGACGGCGTATGTTCTTCTCAAAATATTCCTTCGGTACCTTGACAGTTATATTTCGTGCGGTACCCTCATTATCCGTATACCTTAAAGATAACGATGAAGAACGAAAGGAGCGACCTTTTGACAGCAGAAAACACCTGCAATGCATGCGAAATCCCCCGCACTCTCGGAGAGGCCCCAGAAGACTTGCCGGAACCCGAAAACGCCGAGGACATGCTTGCCAAGCAGATTCTTAATGGCCTTGGCTACTGTGGCCACTACCTGCACTTTCACGGCGGTGGCGCATCGGGCAAGGCCCCTATCATCTGTCTGATTGCCAAGCATGGCGGCAAGATTTCCCAACAGGAACTAGGCCTGCACTTTGCCCTCAAGCCCGGCTCGCTATCCGAGATTCTTTCCAAGTGTGAAGCCATCGGATTCATCGAGCGCTCGCGCAGCACCGAAGACCGCCGTCAGCTCATCATTAAGCTCACGGAAGAAGGCATGCGCCAGGCAGAACTTGAACAAGCCGCACGCATTAAATTCCGCAGCGAAGCGTTCTCTGCCCTCACGCTCGAAGAGCGCGAGCAGCTGCTCACCATGCTCAATAAGATTCGAAATACTTGGGAGGGACTCGATGATTAAAACTCTTGCAGCAAGCATTCGTGACTACAAGAACGTCACCATCGCGACCCCGCTGCTGGTATTGTGTGAGGTCATTTGCGAGATGAGCATCCCGTTTGTCACCGCAAACCTCATCGACACCATCAAAGACGGCGCCACCATCGCAGAGATCTTGCCCACCGCCGGCATCCTTGCGCTCATCGCCCTGTGCTCGCTTGCCTTTGGCGCCGCCGCCGGCATCACCTGCAGCCATGCCAGCTGCGGTTTTGCCAAGAACCTGCGCCACGATCTGTTCTACAAGATCCAGACGTTCAGCTTTGCCAACATCGACACGTTCTCGAGCTCCTCGCTCGTCACGCGCCTCACCACCGATATCACCAACGTCCAACAGGCGTTTATGATGCTCATCCGCATCGCCGTGCGCTCCCCGCTCGTGCTTATCTTCGCCTTTGCCATGGCCTTTGCCATGGGTGGCAGCGTGGCGATGGTCTATCTAATCATCATCCCGATTCTGGGCTTTGGCCTGTTCTTCATCATCTTCAAGGTGCGTCCCATTTTTGCGCGCGTCTTCCATAAGTACGATGCGCTCAACGAATCTGTCGAGGAAAACGTCACCGGCATGCGCGTGGTAAAGAGCTACGTGCGCGAAGATCACGAGAAACAGAAGTTCGCTCGTGCTGCCCGTGATGTTTGCGCCGACTTCACCCGCGCTGAAAAGCTCCTGGCATTCAACAACCCCCTGATGAACATCTGCGTCAACGGCGCCTTTGTCACCATCATCTATCTGGGCTCCAAGATTATCATCACGAGCCAAGGCACCCTTTTTGACGTGGGCCAGCTCTCTTCGATCTTTACCTACGGCTTCCAGATTCTCATGAGCCTCATGCAGCTTTCCATGATCTTTGTCATGGTCACCATGGCAGACGAGAGCTCGCACCGTATCGTCGAAGTGCTGAACGCAACCCCCACTATCGCTAATCCCGCCGAACCCGTCTCCAACGTGCCCGATGGCTCCATCGACTTTGACCACGTGAGCTTCAAGTACTCCGAACATGCCGAGCGTCAGGCCCTTGAAGATATCGACCTGCATATCAAGAGCGGCGAGACCATCGGCATCATCGGCGGCACGGGTTCTGCCAAGTCTTCGCTCGTGAACCTTGTCGCACGTTTGTATGACGCCACCGAGGGAACCGTACGTGTGGGCGGTACCGATGTTCGCAACTACGACCTGGACGCCCTGCGCCATCAAGTTGCCATGGTGCTGCAGAAAAACGTACTGTTCTCGGGCACGATTGCCGAAAATCTGCGCTGGGGCGACGCCAACGCCACCGACGAAGAGGTGCGCGAAGCTGCTCGCCTTGCCTGTGCCGACGAATTTGTCGATACCTTCCCGAAAGGCTACGACACCTGGATCGAGCAGGGCGGCTCTAACGTCTCCGGTGGTCAGAAGCAGCGCCTGTGCATCGCACGTGCCCTGCTGCGCCACCCCAAGATCTTGATTCTCGATGACTCTACAAGTGCTGTCGACACCAAGACCGACGCCAAGATCCGCGAGGGCCTGGCCACGTACCTGCCCGATACGACCAAGCTCATCATTGCCCAGCGCATCAGCTCCGTGCAGGAAGCAGACCGCATCATCGTAATGGAGGGCGGCCGTATTGCCGATATCGGCACGCACGACGAGCTGCTTGAACGCTCCGAGATCTACCGCGAGACCTTCACCTCGCAAAACAAGATGACCGCGGAGGCACAGGCCCCTGCCCCGGATGACACAGAACTGGAAGGAGGCGAGGCGCATGAGTAAGGCAACCACCGCTGAGCGCGCTAAGAATCGCAAGCCCGGCACATTCTCCCGTCTTATCAAAACGCTCTTCTCGTTCTACCCCGTGCTGCTGCCCTTGGTGACACTGGGCGTTATCGTTTGTTCCATCATCAACTCCATCGGCGCCACCTTCTTGCAGCGTGCCCTCGAAATCATTAGTACCTCATGGCAGTCCGGCGATTGGGAAGCCGCTCGCCCGCAGATTTTGGGCCTGACCACAACGCTTGCCTGCATCTACGCCGTAGGCGTGCTCTCCTCGCTCTTCTGGAACCGCGCCATGGCCATCGTCACGCAGGGCTCGCTCGAAAAGCTGCGCGAAAAGATGTTCAATCGCATGCAGGACTTGCCCATTCGCTACTTTGATACTCACCAGCGCGGCGACATCATGAGCCACTACACCAACGACATCGACACGTTGCGCCAGATGATCAGCCAGTCGCTGCCCAACCTGCTCATGACGGTCATCGTTATCTGCACGGTGTTCTTCATCATGCTGTACTACTCCGTCTGGATGTGCCTGGTGATCATCATTGGTGTCGCGTTTATGATGATGCTCACCAAACTGCTGGGTTCCAACTCCGCGCGCTTCTTCATTGCGCAGCAAACGGAGCTTGGCGTGGTCGAGGGCCACATCGAAGAGGTCATGAACGGACAAAAGGTCGTTAAGGCGTTTTGCCATGAGTCCGCCGCCGAGGCCGATTTCGACGAACGCAACGAGAAGCTGTTCGAGGTCTCCCAAAAGGCCAATATGTATGCCAATATCCTTATGCCGATCCTTATGAACCTGGGAAACCTCCTCTACGTGCTGGTTGCCCTTGCCGGCGGCATCTTCTTGGCGCTGGGGGTGCCCAACCTCTCCATTTCCGGTACGGCGCTCTCCATCGCCGTCGTGGTTCCGTTCCTCAATATGACCAAGCAGTTCTGTGGCCAGATTGGCCAGATCTCGATGCAGATCAACGCCGTGGTCATGGGCCTTGCCGGCGCCGACCGCATCTTCGAGCTCATTGATGAGCAGCCCGAAGAGGACGAGGGTTACGTCACGCTGGTCAATGCCGAGCGCGACCGCGCTACGGGCCAGATTGTCGAGACCGACAAGCGCACGGGTCTTTGGGCTTGGAAGCATCCGCATCACGACGGTACCCTCACGTATGAGGAACTGCGCGGCGACGTTCGCATGGACCACGTTGACTTTGGCTACACGCCCGACCACGAGGTGCTGCATGACGTGAGTGTCTTTGCCAAGCCCGGCCAGAAGGTCGCCTTCGTGGGCGCCACCGGTGCTGGCAAAACGACCATCACCAATCTCATCAACCGCTTCTATGACATCGCCGACGGCAAGATTCGCTACGACGGTATCAACGTCAACAAGATCCGCAAGGCCGACCTGCGCCGAAGCCTGGGCGTAGTGCTGCAGGACGTGAACCTGTTCACCGGATCTGTGATGGACAACATCCGCTACGGCAACCTCGACGCAAGCGACGCGGAGTGCATCGCCGCGGCCAAGCTCGTCGGCGCGCACGACTTCATCACCCGCCTGCCGGAAGGCTACAACACCATGCTCTCGGGCAATGGTGCACAGCTTTCCCAGGGGCAGCGCCAGCTGATCTCTATCGCACGCGCCGCCGTGGCCGATCCTCCCGCAATGATCTTGGACGAAGCCACGAGCTCCATCGATACGCGCACCGAGGCTATCGTGCAGCGCGGTATGGACGCCCTTATGAACGGCCGCACCACCTTCGTGATTGCCCACAGGCTCTCCACCGTGCGCAACTCCGACGTGATCATCTGCCTGGAGCACGGTCGCATCATCGAGCGCGGCAACCATGAGGAGCTTATCGCCAAGCGCGGTTACTACTACCAGCTCTACACCGGAGCCTTTGAGCTGGAGTAGCGCCTTCCCACATATACGACCTCACCGAGCGGCCGCCCGACAACGCATCAAGCGTTGGGCGGCCGCTTTCATACCGGCTCGTTTTGGCCGGTCTACGCCATCGCTTCGTGGCGTGTGGGTGAATGAACACCCTGCGGGTATGTCCCGTGTCCCAGACGTGGCAATATGGTGAGCAACTGTTTCCGTGCACTTACCATCTGGAGGACATACATGAAGGAGCTCGAAGACCGCATTCGCAAGGACGGCATCGTTCGTGAGGGCAACGTCCTTAAAGTCGACAACTTCCTCAACCATCAGTGCGATGTGTCCCTGTACGACCAGATGGGTGCTGAGTGGGCACGCCTGTTTAAGGGCAAGCGCATCGACAAAATCTTGACGATCGAGACGTCCGGCATCGGCATCGCCTGCGTTGCCTCCCAGCATTTTGGCAGCGTGCCCGTGGTCTTTGCACGCAAGACCGAGTCGACGAACCTCGACGGCGAGCAGTACCGCACGGAGATTAAGAGCTTCACCAAGAATCGCGTTTACAACGTTATTGTTGCCAAGCGTTTCCTCAACCCTGGTGAACATGTCGTCATCATCGACGACTTCCTGGCCATGGGCTGCGCCCTCAACGGTCTTCTGGAAATTTGCGACGAGGCCGGCGTTGTCGTCGAGGGTATCGGCATTGCCATCGAGAAGGGCTTCCAGCCCGGCGGCAAAGAGCTCCGCGAGCGCGGCTACCAGGTGGAGTCCCTCGCTATCGTCGACAGCATGGACCCCGAAACCGGCGATATCGTGTTCGCATAGCGCGCTGCACCAAGAACCCCTACGATAAGTGCATCGGCCCGCACGCTTTGACGGTGTGCGGGCCGATGTTGCTTACGCCATGTTGGCGCAATCCCTACTCCACATACGAGGACGCCTTGGGCGGTGTCTTTCCCTTGAGGACCTTGTGGTAGTAGTCATAGGTAAGCGGAGCTTCGTCAGACAGCTTTTGCGCATCCTCAACCTCGCCAATAAAAAGCAGATGCGTGCCCACGTCGAGGGTTTTCACCAAGCGGCACGAGAACAGCGCCGTCGCATGCTCGGGCACATAAGGTGCACCAAGAGCAGTCTGGCGTTCCTCATAGCGTTCGAACTTATCGAAGTCTGCCGAGGTGCGGAAGCCAAAGTTGCCGATGTAGATCATGTCTGCCGTCTGATCGATAACCGTCACGGCAAAGGCGCCGGCATCGGCAATCACTCCTGCGGTGAAGTTCTCCTTGTTCACCGCAACCGAAATGCACGCAGGGCTGGACGTCACCTGCACCGCCGTGTTGACCACGCAGCCCGCCTTGCGATCACCGGCCGCGGCACTCACCACATACAGACCACTCGTCATCGTAAAAAGCGCCGTCTTATCCATACGCTCCAACCTCCTCGCACAGAGCTTGCTATGTAGGACTCTTATGCCCGCATTCCAGTGCGCGCAATCGTAAGGACGATTGATGCTGAAAATCCTCTGCTAAGAAAGACTCAGCAACCTTCTTGCTTCCTGCGCAAGTGCAAAACGCAAAGGCTTCAGAGACGTCGCAACAATGAGACCAAGCTTTTCGAGCTCTTTGACGTGTGGTCGCGCGCCTTGCCGAGTAAGACCCACCGCCAATGCGAGATCGGCAAGCGAAACATCTGGGAACGCTGCAAACAGGTTGCTTTGAACAAGAACAAAAAGGACATCGAGCTGTTTGGAAGGCAAATCGCGCTCTTCCGCCACCTTGCGAAGCGCAATCTCCGCCTCGCGCAACCGTCCGGCGTTCAGCTCCAAATCCTCAAGAAGTGCCACCTGAGCAGAGGAGAGGTACTCCACCATGCAGATCATAAAAGTGGTGATTTCCCCATGGTTGAGCGGGTTTTCGGCATCTTTGAAAGCTCGATAATATGTGGCCTTGCTATCTGCGATAGCTCGCGAAAGCGAAAGCGCTGTTAGCTGAGACAGGGGACGGCTCAGATGCAGAGCAAGAAGATAGCGCCCCGTCCTCCCATTTCCATCGTAAAAGGGATGAACATACTCGAAGATATAATGTGCGGCGATTGCGGCCATGAGCTCTGGAACGTCAGGGGAGTTAGCCAGCGATAGCATCGACGAGAGGGCTCCAACGATAGCCTCCTCGGGCATCAAGCCCTCATGAAGCACCTTCCCACCAGCGCCAATAACCTCAACAGCATTTTTTCGAAAAAGCCGCCCATCGGGAGCGTCACTTCCAAGATCCTCCCCATCCATCACCCGGTCATAAATCAGCCTGATATCCTCCGGGACTTCCGGGCGTGAAAAACCACAGGGGTCGCTTAATCTCATATAGAGCTTTGCAAGCTCGCGGAAGCGCTTTTGCGCGAAGGGCTCGGAAGGGCTATCGGCCCCTTCAAGTAGATCGTTTATTTGCTTCCACGTGCTATGAATGCCCTCGAGCTGATTGGTGCTAACCACCTCTGAAATCACGAGGTTTCTCACCAGAGCCGAACGAGCAATGCCCGGCAGTGTGGAGAGCGAATCTGATATCTCACGTTCGCGACGCAAAACGGCCTCGCTCAAAACGGCCAGCTCTCGCGGCATCGAAAAGAAGAGCTCTTCACCGTTCTCGTTCTTCATCCCCAAAAGAAAAGATGAATCTGCTTGCCTACGAGCTTCTGCAAGCACAGTATTTCTTTCGAACCTATCGCCCGAGGAATCTTTGTAAAAAAGCTTGGAAAGAGACTCGTATGTCATACAAATCGCCATGTTTCACTTTTAGAGGAGCACTTTCGGGTGCTATTTTATAGAAATTGCCATTTTTATAAAATAGCAACGTAAAAATAGGCTCTATCTTATAGAAATTGACTTTTTATAAGATAGCCGAGCAATCGGCAGCCCTATTTCATATGAGACAACTGCGGTGCAGCCTTTGCGCACCGGCCTATCCCGCCGGTCATCCATGCGATAATGTGCCGGAACACACTGATTGCGAAAGGTACGCGCCATGGAATTCTTTGCCAGCTGTCCCACCGGTTTCGAGGACGCCCTTGCCGATGAGCTCAATGCCCTCGGCCTAGCACAGGTGCGTAAACTCAAAGGTCGCGTTTCGTTTACGGGCCAGGTCATCGACGGTGAACGCGCCTGCCTGTGGTCGCGTCTGGCGAGCCGTATCCTGGTGGTCATCGACCGCTTTGGCGCTCGCGATGCCGACGCCCTCTACGCCGGTACGCGCGAAGTCGCTTGGGAAGAGATCCTGGCCGAAGGTGCCACCATCGCCGTCACCGCTCGTGGCACCAACGACAACCTGAGAAACACCCGCTTTAGCGCTCTGCGCGTGAAAGATGCCATCTGCGACCACATGCTTGAGGCAACCGGCGCTCGCCCCAACGTCGATACCGAAAACCCCGATGCGCGCATCGCCCTGTCCATTCGCAACGACCGCGCAAGCCTGCATCTCGACCTCTCGGGAGGCGCGCTGTTCCGTCGCCTCCCCCGCGAGGCAACCCATGGCGACGCCACCCATCACGTGCTTCGTCCCGACTACGCCGCCCTTGCCCTCGCGCAGGGAGGATGGCCCATGCTGTGCGCCGAGACCCCCGCAAAAGATGAGGACGCCGAGGGCCCAGGCCCGCTCGTCTTTGTTGACACCTGCTGTGCGGGCGGCGGCTTGGTGCTCGAGGCAACTCAGCAGCTTCTCGACCGTGCTCCGGGCCTCTTGCGTGAACGCTGGGGCTTTATGGGCTGGCGCCTGCATGACGAGCAAGCCTGGGATGCGCTTCTGAACGAAGCCGACGGTCGCGCTGAACGCGCGAGCGATCGTTGCTGCCGCATTATCGCTACCGATGTAGATGCCACCGCCGTCTCGGCCACACAGCGCGTCCTCGCTGCCGCCGGCCTCTCACAATACGTAGCCACCATGCCTCCCAACGCACAGAAAATCGTGGCAAAGCTCGGAATCCGCCGCGCTGCGCTTCCCGCCCGAGGCATGGTCGTGGCCGACACCACCGACATCGTCCCAACCGATACCTCGCGCGCCCTCAAACTGCTCGATAACGTCACGCGCGATGAGCTGCTGGAGCACCTACCTTGCGTTGTGCTTGCGCGCGACACGATCGTTTGCCGCAGTCTGGGCACCTCGCCCGCCCGCACGCTCGCCATCAAGCTCAACAACGAAGACGCCTCGCTCATGTACTTCAATCCCGCAACGCGCGGACAGACCGAAGAGGCCGATGCGGATCAGGCAACCGTTGAGGTGGGCGACGGTATGCGCGTCCCCGTGCTTATCCCCGAATCCGACCAGTTTGCCGCCCGCTTGCGCAAGGTTGCAAAGCAGCGTCGCCGCTGGGCCACGCGCGAGGGCGTCACCTGCTATCGCGTCTACGATGCCGATCTTCCCGACTACGCCGCAGCCATCGACCTCTACGAGGGGGCGCCGGATACCCCTGGGCGCTGGCTCGTCGTGGCCGAATATGCCGCCCCTAAAAGCGTCGACCCCGAGCTCGCCCAGGCGCGCATGATGGATATCCTCGCCATCGCTCCTGCCGTGCTCGATATCCCTGCCAACCATGTGGCCACCCGCGCTCGCACGCGCTCGCGCGGCGGCTCGCAGTATGCCCAGGGGCCACGCGGCAAGAAGGGCGGCAAGGGTGCAAGCGCACCCAAGCGCGACATGCTCAACGACCCGACCCTTCCCAATATCCAAGAAGGCGGCCTCACCTTTACGGTCAACTTTGACGATTATCTCGATACCGGCATCTTCCTAGACCACCGCGTTACGCGAGGCCTGGTGCGAGAGCATGCCAAGAAGGCGCGCTGGTTTCTCAACCTGTTTGCCTACACCGGCACCGCCACCTGCTACGCCGCTGACGCAGGCGTGGAAGAAACCGTTACTGTCGACCTTTCCAACACTTATCTGGACTGGGCCGAGCGTAACATGCGCCAAAACGGCTTTACCGGCTCCAACCATTACTTTGTACGCGATGACGTGCTGGCATGGATTCGCGACCAGCGCCAGACCGACAACCGCTGGGATCTGATCTTTTGCGATCCGCCCACGTTCTCCAATTCCTCGAAGATGGGCCGCCGCACCTGGGATGTACAGCGCGACCATGTGGATCTTATCGTAGGCATCTCGCGCCTGCTCACGCGTGAAGGCGAAGCCATCTTCTCGTGCAATCTCCGCACGTTCAAACCGGATACAGAAGCCCTGGCACGAGCTGGCGTAGTGCTTACCGACATCACCGAGCAAACCATCCCCGAGGACTTCTCGCGCAACAAGCGCATCCATCACTGCTATATCGTCAAGCGCTACCGCATCGAAGACGCCATGCGCCTGGCTGGTATGGATGATGCCGCCATCAGCGCACGTCAGGTAGAACTGCGCGAGCACGAACGCGACCACGGACGGGCAGGTAACTCGGAAAAATAGAAAGAGCGAATTCGTCCCGCATGCGCCCGGGGCACGATTCTCCACAGACCACGCGCTCCTGTGGTCAGATTCCTCGGCTGCGCAGGCGTTTTTCGCAAATTGTCGCGCACAGAATCGCGTGCATGGCTATACTTCTGAGGATTAGGCAATCACCCGTTTTCCAACAGCCGCCCCTATCGGGATATCTACCTGATAAGGCGACTGAGATGGTAAAAGGAGGAACGACGCGACATGAGCAAAAGGGCTCAATCAGCAACCGTGAGCAACGCCGATGCGCACGCAATCCCTATCAGCCTCTCTGCCATGCTCGTCACGCTCGGCGTGGTGTACGGCGACATCGGAACGTCGCCGATGTACGTCACCAAGGCGCTCGTTGCCGGCAACGGTGGCATTACCTCGGTGAACCAGGAATTTATCCTGGGCGCCCTTTCGCTTGTGATCTGGACAGTCACGCTGCTTACCACCATTAAGTATGTGCTGATCTGCATGAAGGCCGACAACCACGGAGAAGGCGGCATCTTCGCTCTCTACAGCCTGGTGCGCCGCTTTGGCAAGTGGCTCATCATCCCCGCCATGCTGGGCGGCGCCGCACTTTTGGCCGATGGTATCCTCACCCCCGCGGTGACCGTTACCACCGCTGTCGAGGGCCTGCGAACCATCCCTGCCATGAAGTCGATCATCGGTCCGGGGCAGACCAACGTGGTCATCATCACGCTTGCAATCATCATCGCGCTGTTCTTGATCCAGCATGTGGGCACCGCCAAGATCGGCCGCGCCTTTGGCCCCATCATGACCCTGTGGTTCCTGTTCTTGGGCGGCACCGGCCTGTTCTTTGTCCTGGGCAACCCCATCGTTTTGCTCGCGTTCAACCCGTTTGAGGGCATCTCGTTTTTGCTCTCGCCCCACAACCACGCGGGCATCATGATCTTGGGCAGTTGCTTCCTTGCCACCACCGGCGCCGAGGCCCTCTATTCCGACATGGGCCATGTGGGTCGCGGTAACATCTACGCCACCTGGCCGTTCGTTAAGGTCTGTCTGCTGCTTTCCTACCTTGGTCAAGGAGCTTGGTTGCTTGCCAACGCCAGCAACCCCTCGCTTGTGGGCATCCACGACCTCAACCCGTTCTTTGAGATGCTCAACAGCAGCGTTCGCCCGTTTGCTGTGATCCTCTCCACGCTTGCCGCCATCATCGCTTCGCAGGCACTCATCACCGGCGCATTTTCGCTGGTATCCGAGGCAAGCCGCCTGGACCTCATGCCGCACATGCAGGTCTTCTACCCGGCAGAGACCAAGGGCCAACTCTACATCCCCATGGTGAACAACGTCATGCTCGTAGGCTGCGTCATCGTGGTCTTGCTTTTCCAGTCCTCCGCTCACATGGAAGCGGCATACGGCCTGGCCATCACCATCACCATGATGTGCACCACGCTGCTGCTCTTCTTCTACCTGCATAACGACCGCAAGATCAAGGTCTTCCCCTGGGTCTTTATCGCGTTCTTCCTGGCGCTCGAGGGCTTCTTCTTTGGCTCCTCGCTCACCAAGTTCTTCCACGGCGGCTATTTCACCATTTTGATGGCAGCGCTGATCATGGGCATCATGGTGAGCTGGTTCAACGGCACCGCCGTCGAGCGCCGCCAGGCAACGCTCTTGCCGCTGCGCACCTATCTGCCGCAGCTCGATCGCCTGCGCAATGACGAGACCTACGAGCTGATGAGCGACAACATCGTCTACCTTACCAAGGACAGCAACACCGATTACATCGATCGCGACGTTATTTACTCGATTCTCGACAAGCATCCCAAGCGTGCTCACGCCTACTGGTTCATCAACGTCGAGACCATGGACGAGCCCCATACGTTCGCCTATTCCGTTGAGACCTTTGGCACCGATTACGTCTTCCGCGTGCACCTGTTCTTAGGCTATAAGGTCAACCAGCGCGTGAACGCCTATCTGCGCCAGGTGGTCTCCGACCTCTCCGCATCTGGCGAGCTGCCCGACCAGACCCACGAGTATTCGGTCTACAAGAAGCCGAGCCCCATCGGTTCGTTCCAGTTCATCATGCTGCGCAAGCTCCTTGCACCCGAATCCGATGTGGACAGCACCGAGCGCACGGCTATCGTTCTCAAGTACCTCATTCGCCGCGCCGCCGGCAACCCGGCGCGCTGGTACGGCCTGGAGAACTCCAACGTCACGTTCGAATATGTGCCGCTGTTCACCAAGTTCAAGAGCGTCGGCAAGATGCAGCGCATCGCCCCAGACGAGCGCCCCTAGCTTCGCGCCCCCGCCGTTCGTTTAGCTCGACGCATTCCCATGCGCACCGAATATGCCCCGCACCTCCCATGAGATGCGGGGCATATTGTTGGCCCAATCAGGCCCGATTAAAAATATGACAAAACAAACCCGTGGACTTTTGTCATAGGGAGAGGGTTAGTCCTCGATAAGCAGGTCCTCGAACTGGAAGGTGAGGCAATTCACATAACCGCGATTGGTAAGGCGAAGCACCGGCACGCACGGCAGTGAAAGAATGCCCATGGTCATGAAGGGCGAGGGCATCTTACAACCCATATCGACCCAAGCCTGCTCGATAGCGGCAACCTCCTGGGCAACCTCCTCGACATGCTTGTCACTCATGAGGCCGCAAACCGGCAGTTCCACCAAAGCGAGCACGCGACCGTCCTGAACCGCGACCTCGCCGCCGCCGCACTCCACGAGCGTTCGGGCCGCAAGCGCCATGTCCTCGTCGTTATCGCCCACAACAAGCAGATTGTGGGAGTCGTGCGCAACGGTCTGTGCCAGCGCACCGTGGACACCAAAGCCCGTACAGAAGCCAAAGGAATGAGTTCCCTCAGCGCCATGATGGCGATCGAACACGGCCATCTTGAGCGCATCGATCGCGGGATTCGCCTGGAGCTTTCCGTCTACAACGGGAACCTCAATCACCACGTCCTCGGTAATGGTCGAGCCGCCCACGCCGCCAATGGCGCGCACGCGGCACATGCCGTCGGGACGGTCCACGGGAATCTCAAAGTCCGCAGCGGTAAAGGTGCGGCCAACGTTCATGGTATGCGTCATGAACTCGGGCCACTCAAAGAGGTCATGATCGAACGTGGCCTTCCCGTCTTGAGCCACCAGATCGCCATCGATATAAACCTGTTCGGGAATGAAGGTCTCCAGATTGGGCAGGACCACCATGTCGGCGCACTTGCCCGGGGTGATAGAGCCCATATCCTGGTCTACACCCAGGCACTGTGCAGCGTTGATGGTTGCGAACTGCAGCGCTGTCACGGGATCGCACCCACACTCGAGCACAGCGCGCAGAGCACGGTCCATGCCGCCCTCGCTGACAAGCGTGTTGGGATGGTTGTCGTCGGTGCACAGGATAATCAAGCGCGTGTCGACGCCGCTCTCAAGCACCTGCGGAAGGTAGTTGGGAAGCGAAAGCCATGCCGAACCATAGCGAGCCTGCACGTACATGCCCATGCGCAGCTTAGCCATCACATCGTCGGCAGTGATGCATTCGTGGCAGGCGCGAACGCCCGAGGCGATGTATGCGTTGAGGCCGCGATCGGTCTCGGAGATGGAGTAGTGGCCCGTCACGCACTTGCCGGCTTTGAGGGTCTCCCCCACCTCATGCTGGGCATTCTCCTCACCTCCCAGGATGCCGGGGAAGTTCATCATCTCGCCCAGGCCCACAACGTCATCCCACTTCATGGTCTCGGCAACCTGCGCCGCATCCACGTAAGCGCCGCTGTCGTCAAAGCCGGTCACGGCGGGCACGCACGAAGGCGTGGTGAGCATCGCTTTGAGCGGGGCGCGCTTGGCGTCGTCGAACATCACGCGCACGCCATCGAGGCCTACAACGTTGCAGCATTCGTGCGGATCGGCAAAGATCGCAGTGGTGCCGCGCGGGACCACAACCTTGGCGTACTCGGCACAGCCGATCATAGCCGACTCGACATGGATGTGAGAATCGATATAGCCCGGGGCTACATACTTGCCCGTAGCGTCCACTACCGTCGTGTTCTCACCAATGCAATGCTCCGCGGTGTACTCGCCTATGCCCAAGTAGGCGATGCGCCCACAGGACACGGCGATATCGGTGTCTTCCAAAATCTCGTGTGTGGTTACGCTCACCAAGTTGGCATGACGAATCACGAGGTCTGCCGGCTCCTGGCCCTGCGCTACACGCACGAGCTTGTCATTGCACTCCCAAAGCGGAGTCTTGCAAAAATGGTTGATCATGTAGATGTCCTTTCTTCGTTTTCGCGCGACGGTTTGTTATTTACCCTGCCAGTTGTCGAGCCATAGCTGCATTGAACGGCACATTTCGACCATAAAATCGCTCGTGTGCTTACGCGTATAGATATCGTGCACGCGCGAGGCAGGCTCGGTGGCATGCGGGCGAAACATCGCGTCCATCTCGGCAATCTGCTTATCGAGAACTGCCGCATCGGCGCGCTGGTAGCGCTCGCGCATCACCAGATTGCAGATAGGATGCGGTGTTGCAGGGCGGCGTTTTTTGGGCTCGCCGATAATGAGCATCGAAAGCGGCACGGTGTAGGCTGGAAGGTCAAGCAGCCTGCGCACTTCTTCCTGACATTCAACGATGTCGCCGATATAGCAGCTGCCAAGCCCCACGGCCTCCGCCGCGATGGTTGCATTCTGAGCCGCGATCACGGCGTCCTGCGCCGCGATGGCAAACTCGCCCAAACCGGGCGCGACGCGCGGGCTCTTACCCGTGCGCTTTGCAAACTCGGGCGTAAAGCAGCCTGTATGTTCAAACAGGTCGATCCACTTGGCGTAGTCGACAACAAACACCAATGCCCAAGGCGCCTTTGCGATCATAGGCTGGTTGTCGCACAGAACCGCCAGGCGGTCGCGCGTCTTTTGAGAACGCACGTCGATGATGGAATACATCATCATGGCGCCCGCAGAGGGCGCACGGCTTGCTGCATGCAAAATCGCAGCACGCTGTTCATCGGTGATATCGACCCCCTCGGTAAAAGAACGAGTCGAAGAACGCGCATCGATGAGCCCGAGCGTGGCATCATTCGCATATGCTGCGGGAATGGTATCGATGGTGAGCTCGTCTGCCATGAGAGTTGAATCCCTTCTATTCGCGTTGCTCCATCATGCCACGCGACGCCTGAAAAACGGCGGAGAACCGGCGGGCAACCTCCAGACGTGGCCGAAAATCGAGAGAAAAGCCCTCGCGATGCGCCTCAGAAAAACCGATATGTCACTTAGATTGCACCGTCATTGGAATTGCCCGCTTTTTTCACGGTAACCCTCTGTTGACTTCGTGACGAAATTCCACAAATAGAGCCGTTTTCGTGCATCGATACGAAATCTCAGCATTCCCACGGTACTATGGTTGCTTGCAAAACGCGAAGCATAGGCACGGACTCCCACGTCCGTGTATACGCCAGATAATCCGCAAAGGAGCCCCACCATATGATCGCTGCCCTCGTTTCGCTCGTTGGCGCCGCAGGCACGGTATTGCTCGTGCTCAAGCACCTCAAGGCTTGCAAAAGCACGGGAAACACCCCGAGTCGCACGCTCTTTGTCCGCTGCGGCCTCATTCTGCTGGTCCAGCTGTTCTTCACCGTCTGGTCCGCCATCGGCCTCGTGGACTGTGCAGACCCCATGGCGATTGTCGTAGCGATTATTGCGCACGCACTCCTGTGCGGCTGCGTCTATTTCAATATCCGCCGCGATTGCGTGCTCGAGCGTCTGCGGACGCTCCTTGGCGCAGAGGGAACATTTGCCCATCCGCTGCTCGGCGCCTCGATCATGCTCCTTCTTGCCGGCGTCTTTGCCACGCTGGGGCTCGAATTCTCCTCCAACCACGACCTCGCCTGGATGTACCCCTTGTGCTTGCTGCTCGAGTGGGCGCTCATCGCATTCGCCATGATAGGACTTTTCTTCCTGTTCCAGCGTCGCTGCGGCGGTGCCGTTGTGCTTGCTGTCGCCCTCTATGTCCTGGGTCTTGCCGAGTACTTTGTCATCCTGTTTAAGTCCATGCCCATCTCCCCCGGCGATTTGACGGCCCTCTCCACCGCCGCCGCCGTTGCTGGCACGGGCTACACATACACGATCACCAGCTTTTGCATGCTGAGCCTTGCCTTTACGGTTATCGCTATCCAGATTTGCACCCTCGCGGCACAGGTTGCGCCCAAACGCCAGAAAGGTTCCTGGCGCGGCCTGGTGCTCAACCTGCTGATTGCCATCGTCTGCCTGGGCGGCATCGCTGCACACACCACACTGCTCGACTACTACCACACCCTCTATATTCAGGTGTACTCCTGGCGCCCGCTTGAGAGCTACTACCGCCAGGGCTTCCTGCCGTCATTCATCTCCGGCGCACAGACCATCAAGCCTTCCAAACCCGAGGACTACACGGTCTCTGGCGCAAAAAAGCTCATCTCCGAGTACGCAAAGGAGTATGACGGCAACAACCAGACGGGCGGCTCTTCTGCCGCGCGCATCGAGGCCACAAAGCAATTTGACGAAGAAAAGCCCACGGTCATCGCCGTCATGAACGAGACCTTCTCGGACCTCTCCATCTACCAGAACATGCATGCCGACTATCAGGGGCCCACATACTTCAAGAGCATCGGCGATTGCCTCTCGCGCGGGCGCCTTTACGTCTCTGCTTATGGCGGCGGCACCGCCAACACCGAGTTTGAGTTCCTGACGGGCAATTCCATGGCTTATCTGGGCAGCGGCGTGTATCCGTACACCACATACGACCTCACCGACACCGAAAATCTCGCCGCGCAGTTCAAGTCGCTGGGCTACCACACCACCGCCATGCACCCCAATCACGGCACCAACTGGAACCGTAAGAACGTCTACAAAGACTTTGGCTTTGATCAGTTCCTCACCATCAACGACTTCCAAAACGCCGAGACGCTGCGCGGCATGGTGACCGATAAGGCCACGTACGACAAGATTCTCGAGCTGCTGGACACCAACAGCAACCCGCAGTTCATCTTTGACGTGACCATGCAGAACCACTCTGGTTACGATACCGGCCTCATTCCCTACGACAAGCAGATGAGTCTGAATATCGACGGTGAGTTCAACTCCAACGTCAACGAGTATGTCTCGCTCATTCAGCAGTCCGACGAGGCACTTAAGTACTTCCTCAATAAGCTGAGCAAGCTCGACCGCAAGGTTGTCGTGGTGTTCTGGGGCGACCATCAGCCGTTCTTCCCCGATACGTACAACGACCGCTGGTTCACCAACGAGGATGATGCCACGCACCAGGAACGCCTGTGGCAGACCAGCTACATCATCTGGGCCAACTACGACGTAGCGGGCAACACCCAGACAAGCCAAGAGGACGACCTTTCCTCTAATTACCTGAGCTCTGAGCTCATGAAGCTTATCGGCGCGCCCCTCACCGACTACCAGAAGGCTCACCTCACGCTGCGCCAGTCGCTGCCCGCCCTGAACTCCGTGGGCTACGAGGATTCGCAGGGTCGTTGGCTGCTCTCCAGCTCAAAGAGCGACGAGGCATCCAACGACACCATCGCTGCAGCCTGCGAGAAGGCGCGCTCCGATTACCATGCAATGCAGTACTACATGATGTTTGGAGACGGCAAAGATATCTACACCAAGCATTATCAGGACGCCGCAAACGAGACGGACCCGAACCTGGCGCCGGGCACCACTAAGATCAAGTAGGGGTTCGGCCCTATGGTTGGTCGCCCCCAGGGGCATCCGCCGAGATTTCAGACAGTCCTGCAAAAGAAAAAGAGCGCGTGTAGCGCTCTTTTTCTTTTGTGCGGAACTCATCTCGGCGGATGCCCCTGGGGGCGATCTCGTACTCGAAATGCTTCTAGCCATATGCCCGACGTCTGTTTCGGCGGTTCCGGACGTGGGGATTAAAAAGAGTGTGCCCGGCGCGGTCTTTGACTGCGCCGGGCACTTTTAGTAGAGGGGAGACGACGGGAAGGAAGGGGGCTGTCGTCTCTCGGATTTAATCTTTAGAGCAGATGATTACGCGATGGGCTTGGCGCCGTTGGCGAAGACCTTCATGACGTGCTCGTAATCCTTGCAGAACGCATCGTAGGCGGTCATCGTCATCTTGTGATAGTACGGGACCTCCTCGTTCTTAAGCTCGGCAGCCACTGCCTCGCCAGCGGCCTTGGAGCCGTAGGTGAAGTAATTGATCTTGCGGATGCCGGCGTCGATGGCCCTAGCGTAATCCTCGTCGGAAACACCCGAGCCGCCGTGCATGACAAGCGGGGTGAGGGTGCGCTCGCGGATCTGATTCAGCACGTCAAAGGAGAGGTGCGGCTCGCCCTTGTACAGGCCGTGAACCGTGCCGAAGGAAACAGCCAGGATGTCGCAACCGGTTGCCGCGATAAACTCATTGGCCTGGTCGGGATCGGTATAGATAGCGCCGGCCTCCTCGGCGGTACCGCCCTCGACCTTTGCACCGGCCTCGCGGCTACCCATGGAGCCGAGCTCGCACTCAAGACCGCAATCAAAGCTGTGGCACATCTCGGCTGCGCGGTGACCGAGCTCGCAGTTGCGCTCGTACGGCAGGAAAGAGCCGTCGAACATGGCGCCATTAAAGCCCATCTCCAGCGCGCGACGCATATAGGACAGGTCCTCGCAGTGATCGAGGTGCACGCAGACAGGAGCAGTGGAGCGCTCGGCAAGAGCAATCAGCACCGGACCCATGACATCGAGCGGGGTGATCTCCTCGTGACCCTGAGCATGATCGATGATGACGGGGTAACCCAGTTTCTCGGCCGTATCGATTGCAGCACGAGCAGACTCAAGACTCGGCGAGTTAAAGGCGCCGATGGCCATGTTGTTCTGCTCTGCAATAGCGGTGATGTCACGAAGGTTAACGAGCATGGTGCACATTCCTTTCTAGTGCGGCGCCAGAGTGTCCCAGCGTCAAACTAACCATACGAACTAGCTCTATAGTAGCCGAGATGGGCGTCTACTTGTACATAATTATTTGAACAAGTTTTCGTCACAATAGAAAGCTCCCCTTTTGAATCCAGCCAAAAGGGGAGCCTCCTAGAAAGAAATGACGCCTGCCGCGTTAGAGATTCAGAGCCCGAGCAGCTAAAGACGCAGCAGCCTTAAGATCCTCGACGTCAGGATGCGCCAAAGCCAAATCGAAGTTGTCGATGAGCGCCTGCGCCCGAGCATCGGTCGGGTTCTTCGCAAGCATGGCCTCGTAGCGTGCGCGAACGCCAGGGCCCATCTTGCCCTGGCACATAAACGCGCCTGCAAGCTCGGCTGTCTGCGGCAGATGCTCCTTTACGCGCTCAATAATCTGATCAAAGTACTCTTGGCTTCCACCAAAACCACAGGTACCAAAAAGGAAGACGCGCTTTCCGTCCATGCGCTCGAGCAGCTTGGCCACGCCCTCGGTACAAGAGCCCTTATCGCACCAAAAACCAACGCAGACAGCATCGGCTAAAAGCGCCTGACCGGCAGCGCCTTCAAGCTGGGCGGCATCGGGTACATCGGGAAGCTCAACATCGCAGACAAGCTGTACGTCCGATACGGCAAATGCCTCGCGCAACGCCTGCGCCAGCTGCGCCGTATTGCCGCTCTTGCTATTAGTGATCAAAGCGATGTTCATACTCTTCCCCAAACGTTGATGCCAGCTTTGGTTGACCTGCTAGGTTGTACCCAGCATTCGAGTGAAGGCGAGGAAATATTTGTAAATCGATACCAAAATCAGGGGTTAAAAGAAGCACGTCGACAAGCCTCCTCGACCATCTCTCGCGTTACCCTCATCTCTGCATAGGACCGTCCTCGCTTTTGTCTCATCCATTCCAAAAACGCATCGGTATCCAAAGCTTTGATTTTCGATCGAGAAAACCCCTTTGCATCACGCGTGATAATAAAATCTGCTCCGATTCTCTCCGCCGCTACGGCAACCAAGCAGTCCTCGAAATCATCCCAAGCGCGCCGCGCGGCCTCCTTAACGTCGGCTGGTTCAAGAGAAACCAATTTGATGAAATCAAAGCTCTTGAGAAATGCTCTCTGCACGAGCGGGCTCTCCACTTTGAGGCGTTGATTCAACACGTAAAACACGTCGGTAAACGATTTTGCTGGCGCCCATAGTTCAACGTCGTGAAACGACTCAGCAACGAGCAGGGTTGTGCACGAATCAAAGAACTCATCGCGGCGAGCATAGTAGTCAATTAAGAAATTCGCATCAACCAAGAGCTTCATATTTCTCAGCCAACCCTTGAGCACGAATTTGCTTATAGGAATCGAAATCAAGCAAAGAGGGAGAGACATCAAACGTCGTCCCTGCAATCATTTCTGCAAGCTTCCTTTGCTTTTCAACAGGAAGTTCAGACGCATCCCACCCCGCGCTGTCTTTAGCGACGGGTATCCGCCCTGTCACTAAAACATATTCATATGCAGCTCGAATGAGCTCCGTTGGTGTTGCGTTCAGCTGTTTGAGAACCGCATTCCCTTGGCGGCGTATCTCGGCCGGAACACGGGCAGTCACCGTTGCCATCATCGCAGTCTCCCATCAACGTGTATTACGTAATACAATTATAGCAGACTTAGATGTTGCCCCATAGCCCTTCCTTTACTCCTCCACAGCCCACTGGCTGTTATACAGGCCGGCATAGAACCCATTGGCGGCAAGCAGCTCTTCGTGCGTGCCGCGCTCGATGATCTGGCCATCGCGCATGACGAGGATACAGTCCGCGTTACGGATGGTGCTCAAACGATGCGCGACCACAAAGCTGGTGCGCCCGGCCATAAGCTCATCAAATGTTTGACCTGCTAGGTTGTACCCAATATTCGGGCAAAAGCGAGGAGATTATTGTGAAGCGATACCGGGACCATGCGCCAGAAGAAGCACGTCGACAAGCCTCCTCGACCATCTCTCGCGTTACCCTCATCTCTGCATAGGACCGTCCTCGCTTTTGTCTCATCCATTCCAAAAACGCATCGGTATCCAAAGCTTTGATTTTCGATCGAGAAAACCCCTTTGCATCACGCGTGATAATAAAATCTGCTCCGATTCTCTCCGCCGCTACGGCAACCAAGCAGTCCTCGAAATCATCCCAAGCGCGCCGCGCGGCCTCAGTAGTAAATCTGGACGCAACAAATAAAACTACATTAATCGTGTTTAAATTGATGGGCCGACATGCCGCGAAACCGTTATGGGTATATTTTTCGTTCGAAAAAACCATCTTTGGGAGATTGCCGTGGCCGCAGTGCGAAAGAGCGATTTAGAACCCGTATATATGCAGATATCTGAATATATACGGGAAAAAATCTATAGCCAAGAATGGACCGTTGGAGATCAAGTGCCTACAGAGCACAAACTTATGGAGTCATTCGGCGTAAGCAGAGGGACAGCACAAAAAGCCATCATGACACTTGTGGAGCACGGCCTCCTGGAACGAAAACAAGGTAAAGGAACATTTGTCGCAAAACCTGTTATAAAACGACCAGTTGACAAAAGCATGCTTCCATTTTCTGAAGCTGTAAAAGGAGAGCACTCGGAACTCTCCACGATCGTCTATCACGCTGAAATGGTGCCCGCCTCGACGACCTGCCAAGAACGACTTCAAATCGGTGATGGGGGGGGGGTATTTTTTCTTCAACGCATTCGCAGCCTAAACGGCACCCCAATCATGCTTCTCGAAAGCCGAATAAACCTCGCAGCTTGTCCGCATATCGAAGCATTTGACTTTAGCCGTCGTCGCCTTTATTCGGCCATCGAAATAACCTCTCGCCATAAGCTCATAAAAACGGAAGCGCTTTACGGAGCATGCACCGCGGGTGCCGAACGAGCCAAAATCCTAGGCTGCAATAAAAACTCCCCCGTCTTGCACATTGATCAGGTTGCAATTCTCGATAATGGGGCACGAGCAGAATGGGCAAACGTTTGGGTGCTCGAAAATCGCTATGTTGCATCTAGCTCAGTCTATCGAATTTAAACAATCGAATATAACCGATTAGACTAGTTGACTATAGTTGACTACAACCCAATCTACCTGCAGAAATTCATCGGCAGTCTAATCTTGGCCCTTTAGCCCATTATGTTTCCGCATTTCCGCTGGGCACTCTTATGCTTATAACAGCTTGAATACAAATAAATGTACAAGTTCCGTATAACGCTGCGTCAACCGAAAGGAGAACCATGATCGGCATTGTCATCATCACGCATGGAGAGCTAGCAAGCGGCCTAAAAAGCGCTGCAAATTTACTTCTCGGAGAAACTAGACAGTTTGCTTACGCAGAACTTCGACTGGGTGATAACCCACTTGATTTCAAGAGCAAGGTCGATGCTGTCATCGACGAAGTCGACAGCGGCGACGGCATTCTTGTTCTCGTCGACCTCTTTGGCGGAACCCCGTCAAACACCGTGAGCCAACTTTTTGAACGAAATGACATCCGTGCACTAGCAGGCGTCAATCTCCCAATGCTCGTTGAGGCTATTTTCTCTCGTGAAAACTCGGACATTGATGAGCTAGCCAATCGAGTGATGCAGGCAGGATCCGAATCGCTCATCGACGTTCGACAAAAATTCATTGATGCTGCGGCAGCAGAAGACGATGAAGATTTTTAGGGAGGAAAAATGCAGGCAAAAGGAATGGAAAACGTCAAGCTTGTGCGCGTCGATGATCGACTGGTGCACGGACAGGTCATGACTTCGTGGCTTAAGTTTACAGGGGCCAACAAGATTATGGTCGTTGACGATGAAGTCGCCACAAACGACCTCATGAAAACTGTTCTCAAAGGTGTTGTCCCTAGTCAAGTTAAACTCGGAATTTTCTCCATCGCTAAGGCTATCGATCGCCTAACCAAGGGATTCAAGCCGGATGACAAGCTCATCATACTCGTTAAAACACCTGAAACCGTTTGGGCAATTCAACGGGCAGGTATCGATATCCCAGCTCTCAACATTGGCGGTATGGGCATTCGTTCCGATCGAGACACTCTTTATCAGAACATTGCATGCTCTGAATCCGAAAGGGGGGCATTACGCGGGCTTATCCGTGAGGGCTGCGACGTCAGTATTCAAATTACTGCCGACGATTCGAAAGTCAGTGTCGCAAAGTTGCTCTAGTCGCTTTCGAATACTTACAGAGAAAGGAAAAGGATGCAAATCACATTGATTCAGGCGATCCTGGTAGGCGTTGTATACTACCTCGGTTTCGTTGGAACTCCCTGGTTCCTGTTGCTCGGCGGCATTTCTATTATTCAAAAACCGCTTGTCGCTGGCGTTTTGGTCGGCATCATCTTGGGGGACCCGGTTCAGGGAGCCGTTATCGGCGCCGCCGTCCAGCTTCCCTTTATCGCTTATATCTTTGCAGGAGGAGCGCAGGCAAACGACCCAGGCCTAGCCGGTACTTTAGGTGTCGCACTGGCTCTTGCAGCGCACCTCGATCCTTCTGCGGCAGTAGCCATTTCTGTCCCTATTGCGCTGATTGGCACTATGGTCAACGTTTTGCGAATGACCCTCAATGTCGGCTTTGTTCATATGATTGACGCTGCCTGCGAAGAGGGAAATATGAAAAAGGCGGTGTTCCTCCATATTGTTCCTCCTCAGGTTCTCCAGTTCGTTCTTTGCGTTGTTCCCGTTGCCCTCGGCTGCTACTTTGGCGTTGATGCGGTTACCAACATCATCAATCTCCTTCAGGGGCGCCCTCTGTTCACGCTTGAAGTTATTGGCGGCATCTTGCCGGCCCTCGGCATCGCGATGAACCTGAGAACCCTTGACCGCCCTGGCACCCTCATTTGGTTTATCTTCGGCTTTATTCTCACCGCCTATCTCGGCTTAGGCGCAATGCCCATTGCAATCATCGGCTTCGTCGTTGCGTTCTTCTACGTCAATCTTGAAATGAAAGCAGAGGAAAAAGCCGCACCTGTTGCAGTAGCGGCGATAGCAGATACTTCAGCATCCGATTCCACAGTCGCCTCCGACGACTCAGATGACGATTTTGAATAGGAGGTCATCAATGGCAGACGAGATTAAGAATGCTCCCGAAGAACGCAAATCGCTCACGATGAAAGACGCAAACAAAGCGTGGTTCAAGTGGATTGCAGTTTCGAACGCAAACTACAACTACGAACGACTTATGGCATCCGGGCTGCTTACGTCCTTCTCTCACATTCCTGACAAGCTGTATCCAGGAAATAGGCAGAAAAAGATCGAATTCATGAAGCGACAAATGGAGTTCTACAATACCGAACCCCATTTCGGCTGTATCATCAATGGCCTTGTCCTTTCCATGGAAGAGGAGATGGCCAACAATCCCGCTATTACCCCCGAAGCAATCACCGCGGTCAAAACAGGTCTCATGGGTCCCTTTGCAGGTATTGGCGACACGGTTTGGCAAGGAACCATTACTCCGATCCTCCTTGCAATCTGCATGCCTTTGGCAACGTCTGGCAATCCGCTCGCGGCGCTTCTCTATGCGCTGCTTATGTACGCCGTCATGGTGCCCATCTCTCATTTCATGTTCTTTACGGGCTATAAGAAGGGTAAAACCGGAGTCGAAAACATGATGGCCGGTGGCCAAATTAAAAGGCTGATCGCAACAGCTTCGACCATGGGCGCAATCGTTTTGGGTTGCTTGGCCTCCAGCTATGTTACGGTCACTTCATACTTCCAGATTCCCGTTGGAACTGGCACCATCGATCTTCAGTCCACTCTAGATTCGATTCTTATGGGCGGCGTACCGCTAGGTCTCACCGTACTGACCTGGTACCTGCTTAAAAAGAAAAACATGAACGCTACGGTCGTAATGCTTGTGCTTGTTGTTATTGGCATCATCCTTGGTGCAACGGGCCTGTTCGGTGGAGTGGCAGCTTCCTAACCCCGAATCAGACTTCTCCCTTTGCATGGCGCGATCTTGCTTCACTTTCTCCGGCAAGATCGCGCCATATTTGTCCATCGATCGGAGCAACCTTATGAGAATGAAAATGGCCCCTTCGCTCATGAGTGCGAATCTTCTTGAGCTCGGAAATGAAATCAAGGCACTGGAACCTTATGCAGACTATCTACATGTCGATATAATCGACTGGCACTATGTAAAGAATATGTGCCTTACACCGCAAATACTTAAAGAGGTTCATTCCGTCACCAATGTGCCGATCGAAGCGCATCTTTATGTTGACAACATTGAAGAAGACCTCATCAAAACATGCATCGAAAGTGGCGCTTCGATTGTCACTATGCCCGCAGACGTAATCGGGCGCTCAATTAATCGTTTTGCCGCATATGTTCATGATGCAGGTGCGAAAATCGGAGTATTCCTAAACCCTTCGCAAAGTATTGATAGCACCATCCCCTACCTCAAATCAATCGACTTGCTTCTTATACTCGCTGCGGACCCTGGCTATGGTGGACAATCATTTCTTCCCGATACTTATGAGCGGATTCGCCGTGCGTCTCAATTGCGCCAAGAGCATCATGCCGACTTTGAAATTGAGATTGATGGCAACTGCGAGGAAAGCAAATTTGAAGCGCTCAGACGCGCCGGAGCCGACGTCTTAGCACTCGGCCGCGGTTGTTTTGGTCGTTCGAGTAGAACCGCGGAAGCAGCAAGGCTCACACGCGATAGCCTTTTAGAAGTTGAAAGCAAACTTGCGCTTCAAGCGTAAAGATAGCTAGGAAATGGCCGACAACGAATTGCCCTCTCCAGAATAAGCCCGACAAAATTCTTTCATCCGCCTGCCAAAGCCCTTCCCCTCACTCCTCCACAGCCCACTGGCTGTTATACAGGCCGGCATAGAATCCATTGGCGGCAAGCAGCTCTTCGTGCGTGCCGCGCTCGATGATCTGGCCATCGCGCATGACGAGGATACAGTCCGCGTTACGGATGGTGCTCAAACGATGCGCGACCACAAAGCTGGTGCGCCCGGCCATAAGCTCATCAAATGCCTCCTGGACCTGCAGCTCGGTGCGGGTATCGATACTCGAGGTCGCCTCATCCAGCAAGAGGATCGCCGGATTGGTGAGCATCACGCGGGCAATGCACAAAAGTTGCTTTTGACCCTGGCTAAACGTTCCGCCGTCCTCGCCAATCATGGTGTCGTATCCTTGCGGCAGCTGGCGAATAAACTTGTCGGCATGCGCTCGACGAGCCGCCTCGATCACCTGCTCGCGTGTGGCATCTGCACGACCGTACGCGATGTTCTCGTGTACCGTCCCTTCAAATAGCCAGCTATCCTGCAAGACCATGCCAAAGCTGCGACGCAGGCTCGCGCGTGTATACTCGCGCGAAGAGCGACCATCTACATCAATCTCTCCAGCATCGATATCGTAAAAGCGCAACAACAAGTTGATAAGGGTCGTTTTGCCGCATCCCGTAGGACCAACCAAGGCAAAGCGACGTCCAGGCTGGGCATCGATGCAAATGTCCTGCAAGAGCTTGCGATCGGGTACGTAGGAAAAGTCGACATGCTTGAACTGAACCTCGCCGCGCGGCTCCACAAGCTCTGCGGCATCGGCAGCATCCGGCGTCTCCTCGCCAGCATCAAACAGCGAAAACACACGACGCGCAGAGGCATACGCCGTCTGGATCTGCGTAATGACACTCGTCACTTCGTTGAACGGCTTCGTGTACTGGTTCGCATAGCTCAAAAATGTCTGAACCTGGCCCACCGTCAACCGCGCCGGCACGCCGGTGATAACGCCCGCGCAACCAATTACCGCCACCACTGCATAGATGATGTTGTTGATAAAACGCGTCCCGGGGTTCGAAAGCGAACTCATAAACTGCGCATGTTCGCCTGCCGTATACAGCTGCGCGTTAAGCTCATCAAAGCGCTGTTTGGCATGCGAGCCATAGGCAAACGCATCCACCAGCTTTTGCTCGCCCACATACTCCTCGATATGTCCGCCAAGCTGTCCTTGAATGCCTTGCTGGGCCGCAAAGCTCTTATTGGAAAGCTTGGCGATAAGCCCCGCCGCAAAAATGGACAGCGGTGTCACAAGCACTACCACGATGGCCATGGGAACCGAGATGGATAGCATAAACACCAAGGTGCCCACGATAGTCACCACGCCACCAAACAGCTGGGTAAAACCCTGGAGCAAGCCGTCGCCCACCTGATCAACGTCGTTTACCACACGGCTGATAAGGTCACCATGCGCATGGGAATCGATAAACGAAAGGGGCATGCGCGAGAGCTTATCGGACGCTTCCATACGCATGTCGCGCACCGTTTCGTAGGAAAGGCGGTTTACGCAGTAGCCCTGGATCCACTGGAAAACAGCAGCGAGCACCACCACGATGGCAAGCTTAACGATGATTGGGGCGAGCGCGGCAAAGTCCACCTTGCCCGCGTCTACGATGCAGTCGATACCCTGACCGGTCAGGATAGGCGTATAGAGCTGCAGCGTCACGGAGATGGCCGCCGATACAAACGAGATGATAAACGATGCCATGTGAGGGCGCACGTAGGAAAGCAAGCGACGCGTAACCTTGCCCGCCGGCATGGGGGGAACGTTGCGCTTGGGCCCTCCCAGATCATTGAGATTGTCGTTGCCCGAAACGCTCGCAGTCACCGTCGCGACCGAACCGGTAGATGCGTAAGGATTCATCTAGCACACCCCCTTTACGGATGCAGGCTCGTCGTGCTTGAACTGTGAGAGGCAGATCTCGCGATAGAGTTCACAGGTTTCGAACAGCTCGTCGTGCGTACCCAAGCCCGCCACGGCGCCGTGACTCAGTACGCAGATCATGTCGGCGCCACGCACCGTGGAAACGCGCTGCGAAACGATAACCGTTGTGAGCGGCAACCCTCCGCTTGCACGCCCCGCCTCGCTGCGACGCTTCACGGCATGGCGCAAGGCAGCATCGGTCTTAAAATCAAGCGCCGAAGCGGAATCGTCCATGATGAGAATGAGCGGGTTACCCACAAGGGCACGAGCGATGGTCAAACGCTGGCGCTGACCGCCCGAGAAGTTCTTGCCGCCCGCCTCCACCGGGCTATCGAGCCCTTGAGGCAGTTTGCGCACAAATTCGGCTGCCTGCGCTACCTCGAGCGCCTGCCATAGGCCCTCATCCGAAGCCGTGGCATCGCGCCACTGCAAATTGGAACGAATGGTTCCCGTAACAAGCGAAGCGCGCTGCGGAACAATGCCCACCACATGGCGCAATTGCTCAAGCGGCCATACCCGTACATCCTTGCCCATTACGCGCACAGCGCCCGTGGTTGTGTCGTACAGACGCGGCACAAGCGAGACCATGGTCGACTTGCCCGAGCCCGTACCGCCGATAATGCCAAGCGTCCCGCCAATCGGCAGGCCAAGCGTCACGCCGTCCACAGCGGCAGCAGCGCCCTCACCAAAAGCAAATGATGCATGATCGAATTCCAGAGCCAGCATGCCTGCCGCCTTGGATGCGCAGGGCAGCTCCACCAACCCATTGCCCGCATCGGTAATGCTCGGGCGTGCATGGAGCACCTCATTGACACGGGAAGCCGAAGCGCTCGCTTTGGTGAAGACCACCACGAGGTTTGCAACATACACGATGGAGAGCAACGTCTGCGTCATATAGTTCACAAAGGCGATAACCTGGCCCTGTGAGAGATTGCCCACGTTCACCTGGACACCGCCAGCCCACAGGATGGCACAAACAGCAAGATTCATCACCAAAAACGTCACGGGGTTGAGCGTCGAGGACAGGCGCCCCACGGCAATCGCCGTCTGTGCTTGATCGGCAGCGGCCTCATGAAAGCGCTTTCGTTCGTGCTCCTCGCGTACAAAAGCTCGCACCACACGCGTGCCCGAAAGCCCTTCGCGACAGATAAGCGCAATGCGGTCGAGTTTTTGCTGCATCTGCTTGAAATACGGCACGCAACGCGCCATCACAACCCAAAAGACGATACCGATAAGCGGCGTGGAAACAAGAAAGATAAGCCCAAGCTTCATATCGATAAGCAGCGCGGCCACCATGGAGCCAATAGCCAAAAACGGCCAGCGAATCAGTTGGCGCACGCCCAAGGCCACGGCAAGCTGCACCTGGTTAACGTCGTTGGTAATACGCGTGATAAGCGACGGAGTGCCAAAGCGATCGAGCTCAGCATAGGAGAGCTCGTTGATATGCTCGTAAAGCTCTCCTCGAATCACTGTCCCCATGCCCTGCGATGCGAGGGCAGCCATCTTCTGGCATACAAGCGTGAACAGAATACCCAAGGCAGCCATTGCAACCAGCAGCAAACCGTACATGACCACAGCGTGAACGTCACGCGCACCCACGCCGCGATCGATCATGCGGGCGATGACAAGAGGTGTGAACAGGTCGAACAAGACTTCGATCAACTTGCAGGCAGGGCCAACGACAAAGTACTTTCGATACGGCCCGGAATAACGTCTAAGCAGCTCAAGCATGCGCAGCGCTTCCCTTTCGTTTCACGACAACATGACCCGCCGGCATGCGGCAAGCAGCGAACACCAACAACGCTGCGGACTTGCGCGATGGCTCACGAGGTCATGATAGAACAATTAGGTAAACGAGCAGTAAAGAAAGACGTACCTTATGCCGCTGCGAAAAGGGTCTCTCGGCATGAAAAAAGCCGTATGCGCTCGATGGATCCGGATGCCCGTCAGAGGCTCCTTATGGCTGCTTCCTCCCGGACCTGACCAGATTCGGAACATATCGTCATCCGAACCCATCGAGCGCGCACGGCGCTGTTGTTATATAGTAGCCGCTCCCCCGCCTCGCGTCCATATCTTCATGAGAGGCACGCGAGGCGGAAGAAAAACCTACTCCGCAAGCACGCGCGCAATACGCTCGCAAGCATCGAGCAGCATGGTGCGTGGCGTAGGAACGCACATGCGCTGGAAGAACTCGCCGCCATCGGAATCAAAATTGCTTCCATCCTGCAGCAGCACTTGGGCATCGTCGTAGATGCGACGGTGTAGCTCGGCGCCATCGATACCAAGCTTTCGACAGCGGGCCTCAAAATCGAACCACAGGATATAGGTGCCCTCGGGACGACGCACGCCAACGTCGGGAAGATGATCGGCAAAGTATGCGATCACGGTATCAAAGTTGGCCTCGATATAAGCTTTTACCTGCTCATACCAGTCGTCCCCCTCGTCGTAGGCCGCAATCACCGCACTGATGGCAAAGGGGTTTGGCTCAATAAAGCCGCGAATCTCCTCAAAACATGCCTTATCCTGTGCATTGCTAAAAAATACATTGGTTGCAGCAAGGCCGGCAAGGTTGAATGTCTTATTCACCGCCGTGCAGGTTATCACGCGGGCCTCAGGCGCCACCTGCGCCATGTGATGCATCGTTATGCCCTCACACACCAGGTCTCCATGAATTTCATCAGCAACGATAAGCACGTCGTGCTTCATGCAGATCTGGGCCATGCGCTCGAGCTCTTCGACAGACCACACACGGCCGACCGGATTATGCGGATTGCAAAGGATAAACATCTTTGCTTCGGGACGCGCGGCGAGCTCCTCCAGATTGTCGAAATCGATAGAGTAGTAAAGGTCGCCCTCAGGATCCTTGGCGGTATGGCGAATGAGCTGGTTGTTCAAAATCACGCGGTCGTTGTCCTCGACAACATGCATGAACGGCGGATAGACCGGACGCTGGATAATAATCCCATCGCCAGGCTTTGTGAACGCCTGGACGCAAACATCAAGCGCCTTGACGGTGCCCGCGCTGAGCGACATAAGATCGCAGTCAACGTTCCACCTGTCATGGCGCGCAAACCAGCCGCGGATGGCATCCGTGTATGCACTGCAGCCATCGAGGGTGGAGTAGCCAAAAATGCCATGGTCGACGGTAGCGTGCAGGGCGTCGAGAATGGGCTGCGCGCAGCGTAGGTCCATATCTGCCGTAAAGAGAGCGATATGGTTATCGGTAATCTCTTTGACGCCAAGCCGCTTTGCAAGAGACTCGGCACAGCTCCACTTTTGCGAATAGCTGCGAGTGTCGTGGCGGCGGTCGATCAGGCGATCAAAATCGTATGCGACATGCTGGGAAGACATGCTGAAAACCTTTCTTTTGCTCATTAAATGACATGCATCGTAGCACCTCGCACGCAATCTACCACCGCGAATGCGGACGACAAGCAGGTTACAACAGATAAGCGCGAACAGCGGCGTCGCCTGCGATGCGCGCATTCTCGCGAGCAACAGCAGGGTCAAGGGCACACTCCAGCGCAAGCGGACGAGGAACAAGAGGAACTACAAGATCAATACCGGCGCGATACACCTCATCGATGTCGTTGGCCCTGCCTCCAACAATCGCTGCCACAGGCTTTCCCGCTGCCTTGGCTCGTTTGGCCACGCCGACAGGGGCCTTTCCGGCAGCCGTCTGGTTGTCCAGGTTGCCCTCTCCGGTGATGACCAAGTTGGCACGAGCGGCCGCTTCATCAAACCCAACAAGATCGAGTATCGTCTCGATACCCGATGACATGCGCGCGCCCAGCGCAAGAAGCGCAGCGCCTGCGCCACCGGCGGCGCCCGCACCGGGAACTGCCATGAGCGAGCGAGGGCGAGCGCCCCACTCGCCCACCTGTAGGGCGCCACCATCGTGCGCATCACGCGCCTGCGTGAGAAGCCTGCCGTAGCGAACCAGGGTAGCATCTGCCAGATCGAGGGCAATGGCCGGAGCGCCCTGCGCGCATAAGCCTTTCTGCGGCCCAAAGATTCGCGCCGCGCCACGAGCCCCCACTAGCGGATTCGTCACGTCATTCAATATCGATACCGAGACATTCCGCAAGCGCTCAAGTGCCGGTGAAAGATCGATTGAAGCCAGGTTCTCAAGGCCACGAAGCCCGCGGCCAATTTGCCCGCCGGCTTCGTCGAGCAGGCGCGCTCCAAGAGCCATGAGCAGGCCCGCACCACCATCGGTAGAGGCGCTCCCCCCTAAACCGATGTAGAGAGACGTAGCGCCACGGTCCAGAGCGTGGGCAATCAACTGCCCCACACCAAAGGTAGAGGCATCGAGGGCAGCATCGTATGTGCAAGAAGACTGCGTAATGCCATCCGCCTGCGCCAACTCAATCACAGCAAACGGTCCGGTTGCACCCCCGTCACCGACAAAAAGGTAATGGGCCTGGCACGGGGATCCCAAGGGTCCTTCGACCTTGGTCTCTATCAATTCGCCGCCAAGGGAACGGCATGCCGCATCGCACGTTCCCTCGCCGCCGTCGGCTATGGCAATCTTCTCTACCTGCGCGCCCGGAGCGGCATGAAGAATGCCCTCCTCAACCCAGTCTTCAATCTGTGCGCTTGTAGCGCAGCCTTTAAAGGAATCGATTGCGAGAAGCACATGCGGCCCCAGCTGTGCCTCATCAGCGTTCGAGCAGCAGCACGGCAGCGGAGCCTCCTCACGGCTCAGCGCACTGGCGCACGTGCCGTCGCGCAGCTGAGAAAAAAAGCCCTGCAGCAGCTTGGAACACTCATTTTGGAGCACGCCCGATGTCACTTTGAAGGCATGATTGAGACGGTTGTCGCAACTTAGGTCATACAAGCTCCCCACGGCGCCGCCCTTGGGATCGGGCGCGCCAAAGACGCAACGATCAATGCGAGAATTGACCATAAGCCCTGCGCACATAAGGCACGGCTCAAGTGTCACGTAGACGGTACAGCCCGTAAGGCGCCATCGCCCAAGGACGCGCGCCGCCTCAAGCAATGCGAGGAACTCCGCATGGGCAGAAGGGTCTTTGTCGAGTTCGCGCCGATTATGCGCTCTGGCGATTACGCGTCCCTCAAAGACCACCACCGCCCCAATGGGCACTTCGCCCGCCTGGGCAGCAAGAGCAGCCTCATCAAGCGCCACGCGCATAAAGCGCTCATCTTCATGTCGCTGTGCCATTATGAACCCTTCGCCGATATCCACCCAATTCGATGCTATCATTAAGCCTCACGGAGAGATGGCAGAGCGGTTTAATGCGGCGGTCTTGAAAACCGTTGAGCGTGATGAGCGCTCCGGGGGTTCGAATCCCCCTCTCTCCGCCATTCATTTATTTTTAATTGCCAACAACAGAATAATTGTCCAACAAAGCCCCTTGCCGCCACGTGTTGGCGGAGGGAGGGGGATTCGAACCCGACAGGGCGCGGAGCGTCAAGAAAACGCGCCGGTGGCGCGTTTTTAGCGGAGCGCGGTCGGCGCTTGCCGCCGACCGGGTAAATTTTGAGCGCAGCTCAAAATTTGGACATCCCCCGTCCCCCAGGCATGCCCTCCATCTTAATTCTTGACTCAACAGACAACGCAGTCCGAGCGACTGCCGGCCTTCGCCGACAGCCGCCCCGCCCCACAGCAAGCACTCGCCAACAAGGCCCCTATTTATTCTCGAGCACTCTCGTAACCAGCACGTTAGAAACTTGCACGAAGTGCTCCTCGTTTTCGCGGCGATCATCGCTTGCCCACCACATGCGAATCAGACGCATGATGCCGCCCGCAATGAAATCGGAGGCGGGGTCCATAAGATCAAGTTGATCCTCGCCGGCAGAGAGCTCAGAAGCATAGCGGCTGCGTATCAAGCCCGAAACCGTCTCGCAGATCTTGAAGGTGAGCATCGCGCTCACCGAACTCGTGAGCACGTTATCCATAAGCTTCTCGTGCTCCAAGAAAAAGTCAATCAGCATCTGAAAGATGGCCTGGCGTTCGTCCACCGACGCCGCCTGTGCGGTCTGCTCCTGTGTTACGCGCTCCACAAAATTGGAGCACAGGCTATCGACATAAAATGAGAAATAGGCCGTTTTATCCGCAAAGTGCTTATAGAACGTCGTGCGGCGAATCATAGCCCGATCGCATAGCATCGCAACGGTAACGTCTTCGAACCGATGCTCTTCGAGCAATTCGGTGAAAGCGGCGAACAGCGCCCGATAGGTTTTTTGCACACGAAGATCCATAAGATCAAGCCTTTCAAAAACGCTTACGGCCCCATTATGCACGTAAGATAAATTGCGCATGTCGTTGATTTTGCAGGCGCACGCTCTTTTTCGAACAAAACCCACGCGCCAACGCCGCATGCTTCATCTTGCACGGCGGGTATACTGTGGATGTCATGCGCGGCAATATCGCATGGTTCTCGCCGCGCCGCATTACAGAAACGGAGCACTCATGATTCCGGTCGTCATTGGCATCATCATTGTCATCGCTATCGTTTGCGCGATAGCCGGCATCTACAATAACCTCGTTACGCTGCGCAATCGCATCGACAACGCTTGGCAAAATATCGACACGCAGCTCCAGCGCCGCTGCGATCTGATTGCAAATCTGGTCGAGACGGTCAAGGGCTACGCCAAGCACGAGAAAGAGACCCTCGAGGCCGTTATCTCTGCCCGCAATGCCACCGTCTCCGCAGACTCTCCCGACAAAAAGATGGAAGCCAATAACGCTCTTTCCGGAGCCCTGCGTCAGCTCTTCGCCGTGGCCGAGTCCTATCCCGACCTCAAGGCAAACACCAACTTCGCACACCTGCAGGCTACGCTCGAGGACACCGAGAACAAGGTGAGCTACGCGCGCCAGAGCTACAACGACTGCGTTCTCAACTACAACAACGCCATCCAAACGTTCCCCGGCGTCATCTTTGCCGGCATCTTCCAGTTCAAGCCCCGCACGGGCTTTGAGGCCAGCGACGAGTCCCGTCAAGCTCCGAAGGTTCAGTTCTAGAGCAATTGTTTCACAGGTAACATGCGCGACGCCCGCCCCTCGATAAGAGAGGCGGGCGTTTTGTCTACCCGTTGCTCCACAAAGACGGCTAAGAATTAGTCGTCGTCGGTGGTGATGAGCCTGGTCTTTGCATCCATGTCGCGAATGCTGCTGGCAAGAGCCGTGCCCGGATCGTAATCGGTAAGAATCGCGTTAAAGTCGTTTACGCCCGCATAACGAATAAAATCGGGGCGACGGACCTTGCTGGCGTCCATAAGCATATAATGCTCGCGTGAATGCTCAAGCATCAGCGTTTTGACCTCGGCATTGCCCGAGTTATCGGCTGTGAAGCCATAATCGGGATGAAAGGAATCGGTTGCGAGGAACGCCTTATCGGCATAAACCTTATCCAGAATGTCGTTGGTGATAAATCCCGTCGCATACTGACGGTCACGACGAAGCACGCCGCCCAATAGCAGCACTTCTGCATTAGGAAGATTCGCGCCGGCAAAGGTGGCAATCGACAAATCGTGCGTCACGATCGTAATGTTGTGAAACTCGGTCAGGCAACACACAAACTCAAACGTGGTGGTGCCGGTATCGACCAGAATCGAATCGCCATCCTTAACAAACAGCGCCGCCTGCTCGGCGACACCGCGCTTGGCCTCAACGTTTTTGTTCAAACGCTGGTCGGGGTAGGTAACCGTGATGGTGCGCTTGATGGAAACAGCACCGCCGTGCGTGCGGCGAAGCGCACCACCGCTCTCCAATGTTGCGAGGTCGTTGCGCGCGGTAACCTCCGAAACGCCAAATTGCTCGCAGATATCCGAAACCTGAATCGAAGAGCGTCTATTGACCTCTTCAACGATCATTGCACGTCGTTCGTCAATCGATATCTTTCGATTTTCTCTTGGCGCAGTCTCCCACATACGCATGCCTCCGATTGATGTAACGTTTCTCAACTGGGTATTTTTTTGCATCTTGTCTAGTATAGGAGAGAAGTGCGGATAACAACTTTATTATCGATAAACGTTGCGAAAGTCTCCGTAAGCATACGAAAATAGCAAAACGCGGCGGGAAACCTCTGCCGCGTTATATCAAACTTCTGAATTCGAAAGCTCGCGCGTCAATATCCAAGCGCCTGGAGCACAAACATAACCACCGTGAGCACCGTAATAATGCCAATAGCCGCCCAGGTAAGAGCGTTCCATGCACGACCGTTGCGATAACGCCCCATGATGTGCTTGTCCTGCGCAATAAATACCAAAAATACCAGCACGACAGGAAGCAGTACGCCGTTGATCACCTGCGAGATCATCATGATCTGGAACAGGTCGACGCCCGGCAGCAGGACGAGCACCGCAGATACTGCGACGATACCGGTAATAAGGCCTCGATAGACCGGCGCCTCCTCCCAGGTGCGGTCGGCACCGCGCTCCCAGCCAAATGCCTCGCAAATGGCGCTTGAGGTGACGCCCGGCAGCACGCATGCTGCAAGGAAGCTCGCAGCGACAAGGCCCGAAGCAAACAGTACCGTCGAAAACTCGCCGGCAATAGGCTCGAGGGCGAGCGCCGCGTCCGCCGCGTCGGCGATTTTGATGCCCGCCGGGAACAGCACGGTTCCCGTCGTGATGATGATGAACCAAGCAATGATGTCTGCCGTGAGAGAACCGCTCACGGCATCGATGCGCTGAAGAGTCAAATCTTCCTCAGTAGCGTGCTTGTCAACAACATTGCTCTGCGCCAGAAAGATCATCCACGGGGCGATGGTGGTACCGATTGTTGCCACCACGAGCGAGACATACGAAGGATCGCTCGAAACAGAAGGCACGACCGTCGCATAGGCAACCTCGCCCCAGTTGGGACCAGCCATGAAGGCGGCCACCACATAGGCAATGAACACGCAGCTCACCAACAGCAAAATCTTCTCGATGCGCTGAAAACTGCCCGACATGGTAAGCAGCCAGATAAGAAGGGCGACCAGCGGCACCGAGATACTCGCAGGAATACCAAATAGAGCAAGGCCACTCGCGATGCCCGCGAACTCAGAAATGGTGACGGCGGTGTTTGCAATCAGCAGGGCGGCCATTGCGAGCACGCTCTTGCGCACACCGAAGCGTTCTCGAATAAGGGATGCCAGGCCTTTACCGGTCACGCATCCGCAACGCGCGGCCGTCTCTTGTGTGACGATTAACAGAATCGTCATCACAGGAAGCATCCAAAGCATCTGGTAGCCATACGATGCACCCGCGCTGGAATAGGTGGCGATACCGCCGGCGTCATTGCCAGAAAGCGCCGCGAGCAGGCCTGGGCCCATGGCGCCCAGGATGGCCGCCAGCGTTAGTTTTTTCTTGGTCTCTTCGCGCATTACGCCCCCATAATGCTAACTATCGCAAGTACGGCGAGCACAGAGAAAAGAACTGCCGAGATAAGCACCGAGGTGAGCTGCATCGCCGTGCCCGAAACGGCCTTATCGTGCTCATCGCACCAATACAGCGCTTTGAGATAGATAACAGAGCTCATGGACGAGAGCAGTGTCACGAGTGCCGCAACGTTAAAGCACGAAATGAACAACTGTGCCTTCCAGACCGTGATATCGGTGAACGCCGCGGTGGCAACAAGCTGGCCGCACAGGTACACGACCAGGGCCAGGATTAAGCCGGTCACCGTGTTTTGCAGCCAAAACCACAGGTAGGGGCGTTTCTCGTCATCGCCGTCGTCGTTTTCGAGGAAGAAGTTCTTCACAAACGCAACCATACGCGTCGCAGCGAGAAGCACCACCGGCATCGCGCACATGGGGAAAATAAACAGCATCGAGTTATCGCAAAGGGTATTGAGCACCGAGGCCATGATGACGGAGCACACGGCCCACACCACAATCCAGTACTGGCGCTGCACAAACCATGCTATGGCATGTGAGGTCTCGCCCGTCGTGTTTTCACCACCGGCAGAAACACCGGCGATCTGCAGGTCTTCCTGATGCTCCTCGGTCATGACGTCCATTGCATCGTCAACGGTGACGATACCCAAGATGTGACGATTCTCATCGCAAACAGGGATAGCAGCGAGGTTGTACTTTGACATCTCCTCGGCTACTTCCTCCTGGTCGCGATCGGGCTCGACATAGACCACGTCGCGATAGGCAAGGTCGCGCAAAAGCTCATCCGACTCGGCAATCACCAACGCGCGCATGGAAAGGACGCCGGAAAGAACGCCGTCGGCATCGGTGGTGTACAGGTAGTAGACGCTCTCGAAGTCTTCGTCCAAGCGCTTAAGGACATTGACGGCATCGGCCACAGTGGCCGTTCCGGGAAGCGCCACGAACTCGGAGGTCATGATACGGCCGGCGGTATCATCCTCGTAACCCAAAAGGGTTCGAATGGCCTTCTCCTCCTTGACGCCCATCAGGCGCAGAAGTTTCTCGGCCTTCTCGTAATCCAGCTCGTCGATCAAGGCGGCAGCGTCGTCCGGATCCATCATGGCGAGCATCGAGGATGCATCGCGATCGGAGAGGCCCTCGAGCATCTCGGCAACCAGCTCGTCGTCATCAAGCTCTGTAATGGCCTCGGCAGCCTGAGACGTATCGAGCTGTGCAAAAACCTGGCTGCGCAGGCGCGGGTCGAGCTGCTCGATAATGTCGGCGATATCTGCCGGGTGCAGCTCGCCAAGAGTCTTATGCGAAACGGAGAGCTTGATCTGCTGCGTACTGCGCTCCAGCAGGTCCATATACGACCAGGCAATGATATCCTCGGGCAGCGGCTTGCCCAAGGCCTTTGCCACAGCAGAAACCGCGCGCTCGATGGCGGGATGCAATGCTCGCAGCAGTCCGCGCGCTCCCACCTCGGCACCCAGCAAACGCAGCTGGTTTTCGCCCGAAGCGGAAAGCTTGATATCGTTTACACGCACGACCTTCATGCCCTGCGTGTCCACGATCTGCTTGTTCATGATATCGCGCGCCAACAGCACCTCGTCGGGCTGCAGATAGGAGAAGCGAATATCGGTCGAGGGATATTTAAGAAACACGCCGTCATCGTCAAAATGGTCGACGTATTTACGCCAAGAGATCATAAAGGGTGTCTTGGACGGGCCCTGGAAGGCCAACGACGTAACACGCGGGAAGACCTCGCCCGTGGCGATGCCCAAGTCGTTGACGACACCCATTTTTTCACCCGTCGAGTCGATAACGGGCAGTTTGAGCATTTCGGAGAGATAGTTCATAGTGCTCCTATGCTTGTTCGGTCCTTACGGCGCAAAACGCCCAGGGAACGGATGATGCATATATGCAGCTGTCGGCCATACGCTCAAGTGCGGCGCAAGTCACCCCGTGCGCGCGTCTTCTGTGCAGCCCAGCTACCAAAAAGCACTCGCAGGGGTTAGCTACTGTGTGGTCGAGGTTTAGATTTCACCTGTTGCCTTTCTTCTAACCCTACGATCAAATTCATGGCATGCCGCCGAGCACAAAACGACCTTCGCCAAGAAGGACACCCCGCACCGGCAAAAGGCCATGAGCGCTCTAACTATAGCATCCAAAATGCACTGAGAAGCAACATTCTTTCATGCATACGCGCGCTATACCAAACGATAACGCGCGCATAACAAAACCGAGCTTGTTATTTTTCGGGCAAGGCAGCATCTTTAGGCATCGAAACCTTCCCCTCAACCACATCTTTGGGGAAGCGGCTATCTTTTGCCATGAGCTCCGAGACCGTAAGGAACGTATAACCCTGCGCCTTGAGTTTGTCGATGATAGTGGGCAGCGCCTCGATATCCTGAGAACGGTTGCCTCCACCGTCGTGCATGAGCACGATAGACCCGTTGAACGCATTGGAAAGTACCATATCGGTAATGGCAGCGGCGCCTGGGCGCTTCCAGTCCAGCGTATCGATGTTCCACAGCACGTTGCAGCTAATCAGATCTGCAGAGCGCGCCCATTCCGTATCCGTGAATGCTCCGTAAGGTGCACGAATCATCTGCAGGCGCTTGCCCGAAGCCTTCTCGAGAACATCAAATGCGCTCGTGATCTCGGAACGAAGATCATCTTTGCCCAGCGTAGGAAGATTTTGATGTTTATTTGTATGGCTTGCCAGCTCATGACCCCCGTCAAGCACGGCTTTCGTGAGAGAGGGGCTTTTGCCCGCCTGATCACCAAGGTTGTAGAACGTGGCATGCACGCCCTTTTGTGCCAGGATATCGAGGATCTGCTGTGTGTAGGACGAGGGGCCATCGTCAAAAGTCAAGGCGATGTATTTGCCCCCATCGGAAGGCTTGGGCGTGAGCGAAGCGATCTTCATATCGGTTGCCTCCTGCACCACTTCTTTATCCACCGTCTCTCCGGAAGTCTTACCGTGCCACACCTTCTTTTTCCCGGCTTTTCCCCATTGGGAGACGAACTGAATAGCCCCGCCCTTCTCCATCTGGATACCGGGAGCCATCGTCACCGTCTCCTCGGAGTGCTCTTCTGTCGCATCCGTGCCATTGCCCACCGTGACGGTATTTCCATCCTCGAGTTTGATTGAAGAGGCATCGGAGAGTTTGACCTCCCGGCCGTTCAAGCTCACCGCGCAGCGATTGCCCCCGCGCTCGTCAATCACGTTTCCGCCCACCGAAAGCAGTTTGCCCGGCTGTGCATCAAAGTAGTTGTTGTCGGCTAGGTACTTGTCGAGCGAAGTTCCGATGCGGACCTGTTTTGCCTGGTCGTTTACTGTAATGTGCACTGGACGAAGAAAACACATCCAACCCACTCCAGCACCAATCAAGACCACAAGGGCACAAAGCACGATAAGGGGGATATGGCTGTGGTCGGTGTGACCGCCCGAGGAAACCGTAAACTTCGATTTCTTGAGAGAGACGACGCCGCTTGCTTTCGAGCCACCAACGGGCAAGGGCACATGAAGCTTTGCCGGCCTAGAGACGCCCGCATCTTTCCGATGCGCTTGCGTAGATTTGCCGGGAACGCCGTATACGCGAGCGGTGCCCGCCGCTTTATAGCGCCGGGGATCATGACCCGACGCGTGTGGCCAAGACGGAGCCGCGGGTCCATGGTGCATCTGCGGCTTCGCTCGAGGCGCCCCGCTCTTATCGGTATGCTTTTGTCCCCGAAGATCTTGAGTCATGTTATCCACCCTTGCCGCGCCGATAGCCCCATCCTGTTTTCGGCCTGAGTGTAGCAGCGCATAAGCTAGCATAACAGTTACAAATTCGTCATCTAACAGTACGGATAGGAGTCACACAATGCGACAGTCTATTCGGTCGTCGCGTCCGCATCATCATCGGGCTGCGCAGGCAGCGCGGGAAGGGTGGCGCCCTTGGGCATCGATGCTCGCGACAGATCGATTGCACCCTTTAGGTCCTTATCGGTTGCAATCAGGTCGTCGAGCGTCGCAAACGTATAGCCATCAGCCAATAGCCTATCGATAACCTGGGGCAGCGCCTCGACAGTTTGAGCCGATGTCTCGTCATTATCCGTCAAGGACACGATGTTGCCATTCGAAACCGAGCCGGTAACGGTCTTGACAACGCTGTCGGCACCCGGACGCAGCCAATCGCCCGAGTCAAAGCTCCAAGACACGGCAGCGCCCATCAGATCCATAGTCGTCGCCCACTGCTCCTCGCTCATGCGGCCATCGGCCGAACGAACAAGAGCCGTCTTGGTACCCGCTGCAGAACTCACAGCGTCGAGTCCCTTTGCCAAGGCATTGCGAAGCGAATCGCCCGTCTTGTCGCCCAACAAGGCATACAGGCCCACTTCGCAACCGGCATCCGCGATAGCGCGCGCCTGGCCTGCATAGGTAGAAGCGTTATCCGAACTCATGAAAAAGGTTGCGGTAATGCCTTTCTCTTTAAGAATCTTGAGAATCCGGTCGGTATACTTGCTCGGCGCGCTGTTAAAGGTAAGCGCCACGTACTTTCCGGACTTTGGTTTAACCGATGCACAAGCCACCACGGCATTTACCGGCTTTTTCACCACGCCGCGGTCTTGCGTCTTGCCAGAAGTCTTACCGGTCCAAACCTCACTACGACCAGCCTCGCCCCAAGTTTTCACGTACTGGATGGTTCCCGATCCCTCAAAGGAAATGGCCGGTTGGATGGTGGTCGCCTTGATATCGTGCTCCTCGTACGTGTCGCGACCGTTTGCGATGGTAAGTTTCTCGCCGCCAGTAAGCTGAATCGAAGCAAGCTTGCTGTTCTCGATCTGCTTCTTGCCCAGCTTGACCGAAATCTTCTCGCCGCCGCGCTTGGTGAGCACAGAATCGTCCACCGCCAGCAAATTGCCAGCGCGAACCTCGATGTTCTGGCTATCGATGAGCTGCTCGATCGTCGAATTGATACGCACCTGAACCGTCGAGCCATTGAGCTTCACGTCGACCGTGCGATTGGTGTAGCCAATAACAGCGGCAACAAACAGCAGGAACGCACAGCCCACTGCAATAAATGCATATGGGTTGCGCTTGTTGGGACGCATGTTTCGGCGTCGATTGCTGTGTCCAAACCCCTGTGTATGGTGCAGATACGTAGCCCCCGGCTTCTTGGCGCGGCGACGTGCCGAAGACGGAAGCTGCTGACCTACGGGCGCATGCCGATAGGTGGGTCGTTTTTTATGCGTGGAGTAGGACGTGGTGTATTGAGGCAATGCGTATCCCCTCCCCTTCTTTCGCGATCCGCGATCGACGTTACTTTGCGCGCTTCTTTTTTGCCGGCGCGCCCGCCGCCTTCTTGTATTCGGCAGCGAACGATTTGAACATGCCCTTGGTGCGGCCCAGCTGTTTGCCCAATGCCTTCGAGCCCCGATCGAGGGCAACCGAGCCCTTGTCGTCCAGAACCTTTGCCCCCGCCTTGACCTTGGTGGACACGGCCACGCTCGCCTCGGCGGCATGCGCCGCGGCACCACCGGAGAAGCTAAGGTCGAGAACCTCGTCCGCCACGATCATCGCGCCGCCACGATACCCCTTGAGGTAAGACGCCGGCATCTGGATATCACCCAGAAGCGCACTCGAGGCCATTCCGCCCGTAAGCTGGAAATGATCCACCTCACCGGTCTTTGAATCGAAGGCGGCCTCCGCGCAATACCCAACCGACTTGCCCGATTTGGTACGCACGTCCATGCCTGTCCAAATAAGGCAACGATCGAGGTCGATACCCAGTCGCTTTGCAGCCGGCGCATCGAAATTCTCTTTTGAGTCGACCACGCACGGCACGCCTTCATACGTCTCGAGGGCATCGAGGGGAACAAACTTGTCGGGTTGTTTGACCATGCCCACGATATCGGGCAGCTTGATCATAAAGCCAACAACGCGTGTCCCCTGAGACGTAAACACGGGAAAGTGCACCCTTCCGAGCTTTTTGGGCTCTTTGGGTGCACCGTTTTTATCCAGCCGTTTGTCAGGTGCGGGAATGCGATAGATACGCTTTCCCTGGATATCAGCTACCAGCATTTATGCCTCGGGAGCTGCCTCGGTATCGACGGCGGGTTCATCCTCAACCGTCTCGACGACCACGTCGGCAGCGGGGGTTACCGTACCGCCGGCAATAGCATCGTTGAGCTGCTCGCGCAGCTGGTCCATGCGCTCACGAGCAAGATCGACCTTGGCGCGAAGCTCATCGGTCTTGGCGTCAACCATGGGGCCGAAATCGGTTGCAGCGGTACGAGCCTGATCAACGCCCTGCTCGTAGACGTCGCGGGCGTTATCCCACGCGTCGTTGGCAATATCGGCTGCCATCGCGCGCGTCTCGGCGCCAGAGCGCGGAGCGAGCATGATGCCGGCAATCGTGCCTGCGGCAGCACCGAAGAAAGCGCCCGCTGCGAAGTTAAATGCTTTACCCATGTCGTTTCCTCCCAAGGAGAGACTCCATCGAATGTTGTTCCATTATACCCACCTGTCGCATGGGCGCGACAATGTGACCGATCGGCTATTAGCGATGCCTAGCCGAGAGGCGTTGGGTCCACGCCCTCATGCGAGGCGCAGGATCCCTCGGCAGCAGCCCCGCCAAACACGGCATCCGCATGCGCGGAGGAGGCGTCCGGCGCAACTCCCTCGGTGTCGATAACCCCAGGGACCTCGCTTTCGTCCGTCGCCTCAGATGCATCCGGCTGCTCGCCACGCACAGTAAGAACCAAATTGCGAAGCGCCACAACGGTGCCCGGGAAATCGGGGGCAGGGGCATTGCCATGCAAAAACGCCCAGTCCATCATGAATGTGGCAGACGAAAGAGCACCAATCGTCAAAGTGTCGTCGGGGCAGGAAAGCTCAACCTCAAACGTGCGGTCCTCACCTGAAACGCGACGCGTACGGCCACAGGAGATGTCGCCGGCAAGACCGGTCTCGCGCATGATCTCGACACTCAGGTGCTCCAGCAGGTGGGCAACCTCGGTCTCATGCATGCAATCCTGAAACTCACGACCTGCATCACCCAGGCACAGGTGATGGGCAATCTCGGGAGCAAGATAGTAGACGCGCGCCGTCGCCTCGATATCTTCCGAAGTCATGGTTGGCAAGCCCTCGTTCACGGCAATGCGCGCCGTAAGCTTCTCGGCGCCCACCATGATCTTCTCTATATTGAACAGCTCAGACATATGCCGCTCTTCCTACTCGTGCTCGGTAACTTGTGCTTCCTCATTTTGAGGAGCAGGCTCGTCAGGCGCAGGTGCTGTCACGCGAATCAGCGAGATGCGCTGACCTCGCATTGATTGAACTTTAAACTTGTACCCGCCAACTTCAAAGACCTCGCCGATATCCGGAACAGAATCGCACAGATCCAAAATCCATCCGGCAACCGTCTCGTAGTCGTCGCTCTCCTCGATAGGCCAGCCCAGGTCAACCGCGTCATCGCACGGAAAACGGCCATCCACCAGCCACTCGCGACGCGAAAGGCGCGTGAGGTACTTATTGTCCGGATCGAACTCGTCCTCGATTTCGCCCACAATCTCCTCGACGATATCCTCGACAGTGATGATGCCGGCGGTACCGCCGTATTCGTCCACCACCACGACAATCTGCTCATGCGCGTTTTGCATCTCGGAAAGCAGCGGCAAGATATCCTTGGTATCGGGAACAAATGTCGCATCGCGCATGTATTTCATAACGCGATCGTCCTCATCGCCCGACGTCATGGGCTCAAGAAGGTCCTTAATATGGGCGATACCCACCACGTTATCCTGATCCTCGTGGAAAATCGGAATGCGGGAGAATCCCGTGCGGCGCATAACCGCCATGACCTCTTCCACCTTGTCGGTATCCTCGCACATGGTGATATCGACACGCGGAACCATAACCTCGCGAGCAACCGAGTCGCCCAGGTCAAAGACCTCGTGGATGATGCGCTTTTCCTCATCGAGCAGCGTGTCCTGCTCGTTGATCATGTATTTGATTTCCTCCTCGGAGACGTTTTGACGATCGTCGGCGCTCTTGATGCGCAGCAGGCGTGCGAGGCCGTCGGCACAGGCTCCGGTGAGCCACACGGCAGGACGGGCAATCGTTTGGAAAACAGAAATCGGTCCCACAACCTGCTTGGACACGCCTTCTGCGTTGGCAAGGCCAATGCGCTTGGGCACAAGCTCGCCAACCACAACCGAGATAAAAGAGACAACAATGGTGATGAGCACCGGCGCAAGACCCCGCGCGATGGCGGTGAGCGGAGCGATGCCAAACCCGCTGAGCCAGCGTGCCAAAGGGTCGGAAAGACTCGTCGAAGCAACGGCCGAAGACGCAAAACCCACGAGCGTGATAGCAACCTGAATGGTCGCCAAGAATTCATCGGAATCGGCGGCGAGCTCTGCGGCCTTGGCAGCACGACGGTCGCCCTCCTCCGCCTCGTGCTCGAGCACCGTACGTTTTGCCGTGGTCAGTGCCATCTCGGACATCGAGAAGAAGCCGTTCACGATTGTGAGGAGCAGCGTAGTGATAATGCTGATGGTTATGTCCATAGGGACGGTTTCAAACCTCCAAGGGGTGGGAACGGTAAACAGCAAACGGCAGTGAGCCGCAGGCGCTATCAGATCACGAAGAGGATCACCGCCATAAACTGGAAAATGCTGCCGGCAAGGACCCACAGGTGAAACACGCTGTGCATATAACGAATCTTCTTGGCAATGTAAAACGGCACGCCGATGGTGTAGCAAACGCCGCCAATGGCGAGCAGAGCCAGCGCGAGCGGCTCGAGCAAGCCAACTAGCTGCGGCAAACGAAATGCCACGAGCCATCCCATGACCAGGTAGATCACGCCCGTGAGCCAGCGAGGCTGACGCTCGCGCATGATGACCTCAAACGCAATGCCCGCAAATGCCAAGACCCACACGATAACAAAGAGCACGATACCGCCATCGTTCTCGAGCGTAATGAGGCAAAACGGCGTATAGCTACCCGCGATGAGCAGGTAGATGCAGCTATGATCGATAATGCGAAACACGCGCTTGGCAGCTCGCGGCTGAATAGCGTGGTACAGCGTCGATGCAAGATACTCGAGGATGATGGAGACGCCGTAAACGATGGCGGCAACCAACGAGGCCGGGTGCGCACCGCCCAACGCGGCCTTGACAATCAAAAGCACCAAGCCGGCGATGCCCAGCAGGCATCCAACACCATGGGTGACGGAGTTCATGATCTCCTCGCCCAGAGTGTAGTGCGGAACCGCCGCGGTATCGGGCCGCGGCTTAGGACTGCCGCTTGTATCAGACATAGTAGATGCGTCCTCCAAGAGAATAGTTCTCAATACTATAGCAAACGGCAGGTAATCGCGCGAGTTCTACACGCATATCCTGCTGTTTTGCCACATAGCGCAAGATGGGGGATAGACGCATTTGCGCCTGTCCCCCATCTGATGCCGGGCCAGTTTTACTATTTGACCTCTATGAGCTCATATTTGCTGGTACCGAGACCGATCTTTTCGGCGTGAGCGATGCAGGTACGCCAATCGGTATCGGGGTGCGTGATGCAGAAGGGATCTCGAGCTTGATCACCGTGCAAGTGCTCGTGTTTATGCTCCATCTTCTCCGCGCTCTCGGTAAGTACGGTGTCAGGAAGCGTGGTCTGAGCCATTGCCGCGTCGGCACAAGCCTGGTCTATCGCCACGGGATCGAAGCTCGCAAACATGCCGATGTCGTTGATGATCGGCGTATCGTTTTCGGGATGGCAGTCGCAGTTGGGGCTAATATCCAGTGCAAGCGAAATATGGAAGCTCGGACGGTCCTGCACAATGGCCTGCGTATACTCGGCAATCTTGCAGTTGAGCACATCGGCGGCTGCATTGCAATCGGGACAAATCGCATCCTGATTGCATACGCCGATGCAGCGGCCACAGCCCACGCAGCGATCATGGTCGATGGCTGCCACGTGAACCTCGCGGGTCTTTCCGCTTGCCGTGGTATGTTCGCGCACTTCGTCGAAACTAAAGGCGCCGTGCGCGCAGATCTTTTCACACGCGTGGCAGCCGATGCAGCACTCGACATTGACGCTGGGCTTGCCGGCGGCATGCTGTTCCATCTTGCCCGCGCGGGAGCCTCCTCCCATGCCGATGTTCTTCATGGCGCCGCCAAAGCCAGCCTGCTCATGGCCCTTAAAATGCGTAAGGCTGATCACGATATCGGCATCCATAAGCGCATGGCCGATCTTGGCCTCTTTTACGTATTCGCCGTTCTTGACCGGCACAAGCGTCTCGTCGGTACCCTTGATACCATCTGCAATGATTACCTGACAGCCGGTTGCATACGGCGTGAAGCCGTTTTGATATGCGGTGTCGATATGCTCAAGGGCATTTTTGCGACTGCCCACGTACAGCGTATTGCAGTCGGTAAGGAAGGGCTTGCCACCCAACTTTTTGACGACGTCGGCAACGGCACGCGCGTAGTTGGGACGCAAGAAGCTGAGGTTTCCCAGCTCGCCAAAGTGAATCTTGATGGCAACAAACTTGTTCTCAAAATCAATCTGGTCGATTCCCGCGCGATACATTAGGCGCTTGAGTTTATCGAGCTGGCTCTCGCGACCATAGGTGCGCAGATTGGTGAAATAGACTTTGGCAGAATCGGTTGTCATGGCTGCCCCTCTTTTTTCTTGGTGTACGTATGGTTGAGTAAACCCCTCAGCACTCAGGCCCTACAAAGGATTTCCCGCCTCAAATGCTTCGAGCGCCTCCTGCAGCATGGGGCCATCGGCGCGACAGGGCTCCGGGCCGTTCTTGCGCAGCATGCGCGTCTCGTGGCCCTTGCCCGTCACAATTACCACTGCCGGGCGCGTGGTCTCACGCACCAGCGTACGAACAGCCTCCTCGCGATCGGGCACGATCTGCCAATTATGGTTGCCCTGCTCTTCCACAAAATGAGCAATGATCTGGCAGATGTCCTGCGCGTCCTCGGGACCAGGATCGTCCTCGGTAATCACGATGCGATCGGCATATTTGCCCGCAGCTATGCCCATGGTCTCGCGACGGTCGACGCCTTTGCCGCCCGTTGCGCCAAACGCCACGGCAAGCTCGCGATCAGGATAGTTCTCGCGCAAATCGCGCAGCATGGTCTCGAGGCTCATGCCGTTATGCGCAAAGTCGACCACTCCCACAATGACGCCGGACTCGGTGGGGTACATCTCCATGCGCCCGGGCACGCGAACCTGCTCGAAGCCGTGAACGATGGCATCTTCCTCAATACCCAGGGCCTCGGCGCAGGCGATAGCGCCAAGCACATTGGAGATATTGAACTTAACGGGCGTAGGCACCAGCACGTCGCGCGAAAAGCGCGGGGTCACCACCGAAGCAACGATACCGCGAGGGCCATGGACAAGGTTCGTGGTATAGACGTCGGCATCGGTGTTGGAAAGCGAGTACGTCACCACGCGCTCGCAAATGTGAGCCGCCTCGAGCACCGTGTCCACGTGGTCCATATCCAAATTCACCACAGCCGCTCGGCTCTGCTTGAATATCTTGAGCTTGGAGGCAAAGTAGTCCTCAAATGTTGGATGTTCGATGGGCGAAATATGGTCCTCGCCGATATTGGTAAACGCCCCCACTGCAAAGTCGACGCCATAGGTGCGCTCATACTTGAGTGCCTGGCTCGAGGCCTCCATGATCACGTGCTCACAGCCACTTACAACCGCATTCGAAAGCCGGCGCTCGAGCTCAAAGGATTCGGGCGTCGTGAGCTTGGAGATGCCCGATTCAACACCGTCATCAAACTCGACGCTCGAAAACAGAGCCGATGTATGGCAGCCCGCAAGGCGCGCATGCGCGTCAAGCACGCCCTTGAGATAGTAAGCGCTCGTGGTCTTGCCCTTGGTACCCGTGAAGGCACACACCCCAACCTTTCCGCTGGGATGGTCGTAGGCTATGTCTGCCAGGCAGCCCAGCGTACGGCGGATATCGCTGACGATGATGCAGGGAATATCGACCTCGTAATCGATTTCGGAAACGTAGGCAACGGCCCCCGTCTCGATCGCCTGCAGTAGATACTCGCGCTTAAAGCTTGCGCCTTTGCAAACAAAAAGCGTAGCCGCACGGCTCAGCTGGGAGTTGTCGGTAGCGAATTCGATACGTGCATCGGCATCATAATCGTCGGCGCGAACAAAGACATTGGCAACTCTGAGCGCTTCGACAAGCGCACCCAGGGCATGCGCGGTCTGTGTGGTTTCTTGCATAGATTGGCTCTCCTTATCACGGCGGGCAAAAGTGCCCCGCATAAATCAAACGCACCTGCATTATAAAGTGTTATTTTCGGGTACATGGAGGAATCGGGGTCAAGACATCCAAGTGCTATGCTTACTCTCTGCATAAACGCAGCTCATTTACCCAATCGCCAGAAAGAACCATATGCGCGCACATTACCGTTTTGCCCAGTCTGCCCGTCGCACGTCTCTTGCCTTGTGCCTGGCATCGCTTATCGCCGTAGCACTCGCTCTCACCGGCTGTGGGGCCGCGTCATCAAGCGGGTCTGCGCAAAAAAGCAACTACAAGCTTGTCGAGGACGGCAAGCTCACCGTCGCGAGCGACCTCGCCACCCCGCCGTTCGAGTACGTGGACGACGCAGGCAACGACCAGGGCTTTACTGTGGAGCTCATGGATATGATCGCCCAGGAGATGGGCCTCAAACTCAACTACCTGCCCGCCCAGAAGTTCGACAACATCATCCCGATGGCCAAGCAAGCCGTGAAGACCGACGTCTCGGCATGCAACATCACCATCAACGACGCGCGCAAGAAAGAGGTCGACTTCACCGACCCCTACATGGATTCCAACCAGGGCGTCGCCGTCGCTAAGAACTCAGGCTACGCCGATACCGATTCGCTCAATGCCGCTGGCGTAAAAATCGCTGTCCAGTCGGGCACCACCTCCGAGGAATGGGCGCAAGAAAATCTGCCCCGCGCAACCACCGTCAACTTCGATGACTGGACCGCCGCCTTCACCGCCGTGATGAGCGGCCAGTGCCAGGCGGTTGTGTGCGACCTTCCCGTCGAGCAGTGGATGGTCAAGAGCTCGTTCACAGATATGGAAATCATCAAGGAAGTTCCCACCGGCGAACAGTTTGGCATCGCGGTTTCCAAGGACAACCCCCAGCTCACCGCCGCCATCAACGCTGCCCTTAAGCAGATTCGCGCTGACGGCCGCTACGACGAACTCTACGAGAAATACTTTGGCACCAAGCCGAGCAGCAGCTCCAGTTCGGCCGCGGGCACGAAAGGCTATAGCCTTGTCGAGGATGGCAAGCTCACCGTCGCAAGTGACCTCGCCACCCCACCGTTCGAATATGTGGACGATGCGGGCAACGACCAGGGATTCACCTTCGAGCTGATGGGTAAGATCGCCAACAAGCTGGGCCTCAAGCTCAACTATCTGCCCGCCCAGAAGTTCGACAACATCATCCCGATGGTCAAGCAGGGCGTGAAGACCGATGTAGGCGCCTGCAACATCACGATCAACGACGCGCGTAAAAAGGAAATCGACTTCACCGATTCCTATATGGATTCGAACCAGGGCATCGCCACGGTCACGGGCTCCCAGTACGACTCGCTCGACAGCCTCAATGTCGAGGGTGTGAAAATCGCCGCGCAGTCCGGCACCACATCCGAGGAATGGGCAACCGAGAACCTGCCCCGTGCAACAGTCGTGACCTTCGACGACTGGACCGCCGCCTTCACCGCCGTGATGAGTGGCCAGTGCCAGGCGGTCATCTGTGACCTTCCCGTCGAGCAGTGGATGGTCAAAAGCTCCTTTACCAACATGACCATCATCAAAGAGATCCCCACCGGAGAGCAGTTTGGCATCGCGGTTTCCAAGGACAACCCCAAGCTCACCGTTGCCATCAACCAGGCGTTGGCCGAGCTCAAGGAATCCGGCGAATACGATGAGCTGTACGAGAAGTACTTTGGCTCCAAACCCAGCGGCAGCGATGGAGCTTCCGCTACCGGCGCCGATGGCGATGCCAGCGCGAGCGAGGGTTCCTCGTCCACGCTGCAGGTTACAAAAGCAACCGCGCGCTCCAACGAAGACGGCGGCACCAATGTGCTTGGCGGCATTGCCACGCGCCTGACCTGGGAGGCTACAACCGGCGCCAACGAGAACGTCAGCAAAGTCATGCTCGCGTTGCCCGAAGGCGGTTCGTTCGAGGACTCCAGTGTTGCGGTGACCGTGCTCAACGGCCTTGACCGCACCGATATCGACGCAACGGCAAAAGTCGAGAAATCCAAGCTGGCAATTTCCTTTGCCAAGCCCATCCCCGCCGGCAGCAATGTACGCATCGAGATCGAGGGTGTCGTGTTTCCCAGCTCCGCTGGCGCCTATGCCGTTGACGGCACCTATGAGCTTGCCGATGGAAGCAAGCGAGATCTTCCCACCAGCCCCACCATCGCCGTAACCAAGAGCACGGTTGTGCAAAATATCGTCCGCTGGCTCGATGACCAAGCCTGGGTCGACGCATGGAATGCCAACCCCTTCCTGGGCATGTTCTTCAAGCCGCAGTATGTGGTAACGTCGATTGCTTCGCTTTTCCAAGGCTGGGGCATCGCACTGCTCGTCACCGCCATCGGCTTCCCGCTTGCCATCCCCGTCGGCTTGCTCTTTGCCTTTATGAAGATGAGCCGTCGCCGCTACCTGCGCGGCATTGCCATCTGCTACATCAACTTCCTGCGCGGAACGCCGCTCTTCTTACAGATTTACATCGCTTTCTTTGGCCTGCCGATGATCGGCCTCAACCTGCCCAACCTGCCGCTCGGCGTGGCCGTGCTCGCCATCAATTGCTCGGCCTATCTTGCCGAGATCTTCCGCGCGGGCATCGAATCTATCAGCAAGGGCCAGCACGAGGCTGCAACCGCGCTGGGCATGAACTGGTTCCAAACCATGGGACTCATCATCATCCCGCAGTCCATCCGCCGCGTGATTCCCACTATGACCAGCGAGTTTGTCATGCTCTATAAGGACACCTCGCTCCTTTCGAGCGTGGGCGTCATGGAGCTGATGATGTTCTCCAAGAACCTCACGGCAACCACGGGCAACATCACACCCTACATCTGCGCCGCGCTTTATTACTTGGTCGTCACCATCCCTCTAATCCACTTTGTGGGCAAGATCGAAAAGAAACTCGCCGCAGGCGGCACCGACGCCCGGTAGCCCGCATCGGAAATGCCGCAATGCTCGAAGGCCTCCCCGCTCGCATGAACAGGGAGGCCTTCGTTGTGCTGGGCACGTTGGGGACAATCGAATTACACGGGCAGCGAGTCTGAATCAATGGTCTGATACTCAGAGCGGTCTCCGGGGAATCGGGCTACCAGGCTCTCGAAAGGACGGCCATCATCCAGATAGCCGATCTGCTCGACCTCAAGCAGGGGCGAACCCTCGGGAATACCCAAGATCTCGCACTCGCGCTCCGACGCCGTCACCGCTCGCAACGTCTTATGGAAGCTATCGGGCGTGACATCGTAATTCTCATCAATCCATTGACGAATAGATGTCTCAGCAGATGTCAGGCGAATATCCCTAAAGATCTCGACCGGATAATAGAGGTACTGCACATCAATCGCCTGCCCCTCATGCAGGTGCGAGCGCTCAATATAGAACGTAAAGCTAAACTCATGCAAACCGAGCTCATGGCGCACGTGCTCATCGGGTTTGACCACGGTGAACTCGTGGACCGTGCAGCTCGGGTGCTTGGCAAGATTAGCATCGATATCGTCGGTAAGAGAAATGGTGTTGAGCGGTTTGTCGAAGGACTGCGTCGCGACCTTCTTCACGTATACGCCCGATCCGCGCTTGCGCGAAACGAGGCCGCGCTTCTCGAGTTCGTCCATAACTTGCTCGATTGTCGTGCGGCTCACGTGATACGCCTTGGTCATCTCCACGACCGTAGGCAACTGATCGTAAGGCTGTAGATCACCTCTTCGAATACAACCCTCGATATCTTTAACGATGTCCTTGTATTTTGCCACTAACCCTCAAACCACCATGCTAGACATGTCAAGTAAGTCGAGTCGGATCCCAAGCGTATCGGAACCCGACTCAATGCATTCTAGAATTATCTTCCCACAGGCAAGGGTCGATTTTTGCGATAAGACCCTGCCTTGGGAACATCTACACCGTATTACTGCACTAACGGTGCCTACAACATAGCCTTGACCATAGCAAGGAGACGCTCGACGTCCTCGATACGCGTGTCGCCCGTAGCCTTATCGATAATTGAGCTATAGACGTGCGGAATCACCTTGGGCACGCCGGCATCCAAGATGATATGCATGATCTCCTCGAAATTCTCCAGGTCGATTCCGCCCGTCGGCTCCAAGATGAAGTCCTGGCGTGCACATGCCTCGGAAACCGCCTTGAGCTCCTCTTTGACCTTGAGGCCGCCCATGGGGAAGAACTTGAGTGAGTTGCCGCCCATCTCCTTCACGATGACAATCAGGGTATCGGCGGGAACGAGCGCAGGCTCGGCACACTCGCGGGAAAGCGGGCCCGTCGAGATCTTGACCAGGCCGGGGGTCCCGGAGGGGCCGACCATGGCGTTGATGTGGCACTCGTCGTTGCCCACGTTTGCACGGGTGGCGGAGACAGCACAGAAGGCCTGGTTGAAGTGGTTCGCCTTGATCTCCTTTGCGACCTCGGCCACGGCGCGCCACTGGTTGGGATTGCCTCCGCCCAAACCAACCGAGAGATTGCCCTCAAGGACATCCATGTACTTGCTCATGTCCTCGATAGCAGCCTCGACGGTGTCATAATCGGCGGTAAGAACGCCAACTTCAACGTGCCCCTCGGCAGCCTTGTAGATATCGGCGGCATTCTGCAGCGATCCGCCCAGAACATTCAGGCAAACGCGGTCGTTGTAATAGTTAATCGGCATAATTTAGCCCTCCATAATCTGTTTGAGCACTTCGACGATAAGTTCCTTATCGCCCTCGAGCATCGGACGCGGATCAACATCGATCTTCCCAAGGTTCAAAAACTCCGTACGAGCCCACACAATCGGATCGCCCGAAACAAGTTTCTCGTTGACTTGCTCCATAGTGAGTCCCACAGGAGCCTCGGAATCGAGCGTGATGCGACAGCGGAAAATCGCACGTCCCGCCTCGTCCTGAATCTTCTCGGCATGCAAACCGCGAATCTGATTAATCTCGTTGACAAGCCAATCGATCTTCGCCACGTTGGCCTCAACTTCGGCGGCATGATCGCGCACCTCGTACTGATCGAGCGCGGCAAGAAGACCCATGATCTGCTCCTTGCCCACTTTCATGGCGCGTCCCACACCGTGATATTGGCGCTTTGCCCATTCGGCATACTCGCGCTTGCCGCACATAAATCCCGAGGTCGTAGCCTCAAGCGCCTTTGCGCCCGAGTAGCAAACGATATCGGCACCCAGGGCGATGTACTTGCGGAAATCCTCCTCGGCGGCGCAGTCCATCACAAAGGGGAGGTTATGGGCGTGAGCGATGTCGCGCATCGTCTCGATACCAACCATGCCCTTTTGCACGCAATGGTGGCTCTTCACGTAGAGCAGACATACAGTTTTATCGGTGATGGCCTCCTCGATATCCTCAGGGTGCACCTCATTTGCCTGGCCACACTCGACAGGACAACCGCCGCCAAGACGAATCATGGTCTGGATGGGCGCGCCAAAGTCGATCGAATGCCCTTTTTGAAGGACTACCTCGTTTGCCGCCCCACAAGGATCGGGAAGCTTGTAGACTGCGGTCCACTGACCGCGCGTCACCAAGCCGGCGATGGACAGAGCCAGCGCCGCCGAAGCGCAAGACGTCACGCAAGCGCCCTCGGCTCCGGTATGCTCCGCAATCAGCTCGCCCGCGCGATCGATAAGGTCGTCGATCACAACATAGGAGCTTGCACCCTCGACTGCAGCTGCGGCAACCTTGTCGCTAATGGTCGAAACGCCAAGCTTGGTCACACGACCAGAGGCGTTAACCACACGCTTCAAACCGATGTTTTGATAGATGCTCAAGGTCAATCCTCTCGTATATCAATAATTCCATGGACACAGTAAAGCCGTTGGCAGCGCCAAGAGGAGTCTCGCGCTGCCAACGGCGTTGGCGCCAGATTGGCTATTAGAGGATGCCAAGGAGAGCGCACACGACACTGATGACGATAATCGACAGCAGGATGACGTTGTAGCGCGGGCCCTTCTTCTGCATGTAGAAGTAGATGCCGAACACGGCCACGAGCGGCAGGATACCGGGGACGACAGCGTCCAGGATTTCCTGGAACACGAGGGTGTTGCCAGCGCCCATGGTGATCTGGAACGGAGTGCTGATCGTGATGTAGGAGCTGGAAAGGGCGCCCATCATGATCAGACCGAGCACGTTGGCAGCAAAGATGATGGACTGCATCATGCCGGACTGGAGGATGCCGGTGATGGACTGGCGGCCAAGCTTGTAGCCACGATGCGTCATGAAGTACTGGATGATGATCGTGATGCCAGGCCACAGAATCAGGGGCATGATGCCGCCAAGGGCGCTGCCCTGGGAAGCATACGGGATGAAGACGCCGTAGATGATGGGCATAACAACAGCCCAAACGATACCATCGCCCATGCCTGCAATGGGGCCCATGAGGCCGGTCTTGATGGAGGTGATGGCGGAGCCGGGAACGGTGCCCTCGGTTGCAGCCTCTTCCTCCATAGCGATGGAGATGCCCTGGATCACGCCGCCGAGCGTACCCTCGGTGTTAAAGAAGGCCAGATGACGCTTGAGAGCCTCGGACAGGTCCTCCTTCTTGGGATAGAGCTTCTTCAGGCAGGGAATCATGGAAGCGCAGTATACAAGGCTCTGCAGACGCTCGTATGAGTTGGACTCCTCGCAGCCAAAGTAGTACAGCCAGAACGACTTGGTAACATCCTGCTTGTTGAGAAGGCCGCTCTTTTCCTTCACGTCCTCCTCAGAGGTAGCGGTCACCTTTGCGTTAGCGGCCTCGGGGAACATGATCATACGGAGCACGAGGGCAATGATCAGGCCGAAGATAGCCATACCCATGACAGGGATGTCCAGGTAAGCAACGGCAAAGTAGCCCAGGAAGAAGAAGGGGATGAGCTCCTTCTTGCCGATAACCATGATGGTCAGGGCAAAGCCGAGGGCGGGAAGGATGCCACCCATGACCTCGAAGGAATGGGTGAGGACAGCGGGAAGGGCGTTGATGAGGCCCTGTGCCCAATCGGCACCCAAAAAGTCGATGGCGAAGACGAACGGGAAGCGGATCACGAAGCCCATGAGCGCCGGATACAGGTAAGCGCAGCGATAGATGCCAGCGGTGTTGGCGTCCTCGGCATACTTGTCTGCCAGGTGAACCCAGAAGGCGTTGGTGGTACGACGCAGTTGGTCAACGAACACGCCGATGATGCCGAAGGGCACAGCCAGGGCAACGGCGAGCTCGGGGGACATGCCGGACATGACGCCCAGGGGAATGGCGATGCAGCCGGCAAGAGCGGGATCATTGGGGACGTTGCCGCCGGGGGTAGACGTAACGCCCAAGTAGACAAGCTGCAGAGCAGCACCGATCTCCATAGCGGTGACCATCTGGCCGGTAATCAGACCGACGAACACGCCGATCGTCGCGGGCTGGAGCAGGGCACTAGAAATGGTGTAGCCAAAACGCAGGCGGGCAATCCAGTAATAGATGCCCATGCAAATGGCAATACCGAGAGTACTCATGCTGACCTCCTAAAACAGTGATTCATAACGGTACTAAGCGCGATATTTCTTAAGAATCGAGTCAACCTTCTGCGGTGCGTCCTCGGGGATGGTCTGGAAAATAATGTCCATGCCATCGCCAGCCAGGTGCTCCAAAATCTCGGCATCAGCATCATCAAGCGTGATATTTTGGAACACAACCTTGCGCTCAGGACCGCCGCCAAGGCCACCCACCTGCGCAGACGTTACCTTGACGCCAGCGTCGTAAATATTCTTCAGCGCAGCAAGACTCGGCAGCAACAACAACACGTTGCCGTTACCAAAAACGTCCTTCTGGTATTCTTCGACAGCCTGTGCCTCGCTGAGACAGACGACCTCGATGCCCGCCGGCGCCGACATAAGGTAAATGCTCCTCATGAACTCATCGTTCGCGAGCTCGTCGCTCACGACGATGATCTTGTTCGCCTGCACCTGATTAACCCATTTGGTCATGACCTGACCGTGAATAAGACGCGAATCGATGCGCGTAAGAACGAGATTACCCATGCTCTTTCCCCTTTCCTTACATGTTTTTCTTTACCGTTGCAACTACATCCATACAGGCAGCGCTACCTGCGTTAAGGATCGCATCGTAATCCAAGATGCCCGTGTTTTGCAGCTCCAGGCATGCCTCGAGCAACATAGGAGCGTTGAGTCCGGCAAACACGTGCATGCCGGTCTGATTGCCAATCGCCGCCGCCACGTTGGAGGGTGTGCCTCCAAACAGGTCGACCATGATAATTGAATCTGCGGAAATGCCGTCGGTATACTCGCGGACCATCGACATGTACTCCGGAAGCGTATAGGCCGGCTTGAGGGGTATCTCATGAACGCACTCGATCTTGCCCGCAATCATCTCGATGCTCGAAACAAGATTCGAGCCCCATCCGCCATGCGTGAGAAGCACGATTTTGGTCTCTTTGTCCACGCTGATTCTCCTTCGACAATCGCCGTGCCCGAACCTGTTTGCCCAGGCTGATTACAAGTGAGAATCTATTCTCAGTGGTACTTATTGTCAAATTGTTCCGGTTTAATTCGAGATGCTTACCAAACTGTTTCTCCAGCATTACTCTTGCTGGTAGATTACTATTTTTCTTCGTAATTGATTTGAAATAGAGGTCATATTACGTAGCAAACTAAAGCTCATGAACGGTGTATTTTTATCCGTAAGCGGATATTGTACCGGTATGCATCTCGCTTTATCGGCACGCATTGGACGCCTACGCAGGCGGCGGCGACGCCCGATGGCCCGCTTCGAAAACACCGCAACGCGCAAAGGCCTCCCCGCTTGTAGGAACGGGGAGGCCTTGCTGTAGCTGACTGTGCAACGGACAACTGGGTTCGACGAAACCGCGCGCCTTAGTTGCTTTTAGGCTTGCGGCCGCGCGGCTTGTCAATCAGGGCAATCTCGCCGCCCTCGCGAAATTGACGGCACCACGTCTTGACCGAAGACTCACTGGGCACACCGTGTTTAATCATGACATCGCGCACCGAAAGGCCTTTTTCCAAGCGGTCTTTAACCACTGAAAGTTTGAGTTCAAAAGGATAGATGCGATGTTTGGCACCTGCGTTCATCACAGCAGACTGACCGCCCACTGCATAAGCGCGCGACCATTGGCGCGCCGTTGCCTCGGGAATCCCCAGTTGGGTTGCAAGCGCACGATGCCCAACGCCGGTCGCTAAAATCTTGGCGGCGCGGTGACGGATCTTCGTATCGTACTTAGCACCATGCATAAAATCGGTCATGTAATAGTCCGGATCTCCCTGGATATAAACAGACAATACGCAAGCCATTTCATAGGCTCACATGATACCACCCCTTCATACCCAATCGAGTAGCATTTAAATAATAACCCCTGCTTTTTTAGCCCCGTTAGTCTTCATTGCTATATAAACAACGTTACAAAAACCTAAATTAATCGAATCAAGCCACTACGGTGTAGCAAGGGCGTCAAAAATCTGATCACCACCTTCAAACGCAACATAACCAGAGCCATCTCGGTAGAGCGCAGCGTTTTCCCACATCGGAAGGGTCCTCAAAGAGCCATGCCTAGTTCGCGAATTTTTAAACTTCCACGAGTAATCCGATTGTTAGATGGGTATACTTTTATCTAGCAAGTTAGTTCCATCTAACTAAAGAAAGAATACGCCAATGTCTCGTATCACAAACGTTTTTGCTCGTGAGGTCTTAGATTCCCGCGGTAACCCTACCGTCGAAGTAGAGATTGAACTCGAAGACGGATCTTTCGGACGCGCTATCGTCCCGTCCGGCGCTTCTACCGGCGAGTTCGAGGCAGTCGAGCTCCGCGACGGCGACAATGCCCGCTATCTTGGTAAAGGCGTGACGCAAGCCGTCGCCCACGTGAATAACGAGCTCTCCGATCTGTTGACCGGACGGGACGCAAACGACCAGCGCGGCTGTGACGAAGCCATGATTGCCGCGGACGGCACACCCAACAAGGGTCACTTTGGAGCAAATGCAATCCTTGGCTGCTCGCTCGCCATCGCCCGCGCCGCGGCCATCTCCGCCGGCCTCCCTCTCTATGCCTACCTCGGCGGCCCAAACGCCCACACCCTGCCCGTTCCGATGATGAATATCCTGAACGGTGGCGTGCATGCAGACAACAACGTGGATTTCCAAGAGTTCATGATCATGCCCGTAGGTGCCCCCGATTTCAAGACAGCCCTTCGCTGGTGCGCACAGGTCTACCATACACTTAAAGGAACCCTCAAGGCTGCCGGCCTCTCGACTGGCGTAGGCGACGAGGGCGGCTTTGCACCCGACCTCAAGACCAACGACGAACCGTTCGTATATCTCATGGAAGCCGTGCGTGCCGCCGGATTCGAACCGGGCATCGACTTCATGTTCGCCATGGACCCGGCCACTTCCGAGTGCTACAACCGCGAAACTGGTCTTTACGAGCTCAAGGGCGAGGGCCGTACGCTGACTTCCGATCAGATGGTCGATTACTGGGAGGACTTGGTTTCCCGCTACCCGATTATCTCCATCGAGGACGGCCTGGCCGAAGAAGACTGGGAAGGCTGGAAGAAACTCACCGACCGCATCGGCAAGAAAGTCCAGCTCGTAGGCGACGATCTATTTGTGACTAACACTCCACGCCTCAAAAAGGGCATCAAACTCGGCGCCGCCAATGCGATTCTAATCAAGGTCAACCAGATTGGCACGCTCACCGAAACCCTCGACGCCATTGAGTGCGCCAAACGCGCCGGATACACCGCCGTCGTTTCGCACCGCTCTGGCGAGACCGAAGACACCACCATCGCCGACCTTGCCGTTGCCGTAAACGCCGGTCAGATTAAGACGGGTGCGCCCGCACGCACCGATCGCGTTGCAAAATACAACCAACTGTTGCGCATCGAAGACACCCTGGGCGAGTGCGCGGAGTACCTCCAGAAGGGGGCGTTCTACAATATCGCCCAGTAACATCGGAACAAGAGCACTGCTTGAGCTTTTGCCCCTTTTCCACCGTCGGCCCCGGGCCGACGGTGGTTTTTTATGGGCAAGGTGCCTGGTCGACTAAAAATATCGCCAACTCTACCTGCAGCCCATTCAAAAGAAGGCGGCCTCGCCACAACAGCGAGGCCGCCTCAATAATCAACGCGAGCAAAACTCAGAGCAGTTAACTATCTGCCCTGAGCGCGAGACTCCTCGTAGAACTCAACCAGATGCTTCTGAACATCGTAGGGCACCTGTTCATAGCCCGCAGGCTCCATGGTAAAGTCACCGGTTCCACGCGTGAGTGAACGCAGACGCGTGGCGTAGTCGACAAGCTCCGCATACGGAACGGTTGCCGTAACCACGGTCTCGCCGCGATCGTTTGTATCCATGCCGGTCACACGGCCGCGCGAACCGGATACATCGCCCATCACCGCGCCGGCGTAGCTCTCCGGAATCGTGACGGTAATGTTCTCCATCGGCTCGAGCACCACCGGGTCGGCATCCTCGCAAGCCTTCTTAAGGGCAATACGAGCGGCGGTACGGAATGCCATCTCGTTGGAATCGACGGGATGATACGAGCCGTCGTAGCAGGCAACACGTATACCGGTCAGGGGGTAGCCCGCAATCACGCCGTCCTTCATGGTCTCCTGGATGCCCTTATCGACCGCAGGAATCAGCGCGCGCGGGATGTGGCCGCCTACAACCTCGTCGACAAACTCGTAATCGGTACCATCAAGCAAGGGCTCCACGCGCAGATAGCAATCGCCAAACTGGCCAGCACCGCCGGTCTGCTTCTTATGACGACCTTGAGCACTAGCAACGCGACGAATGGTCTCGCGATACGGGATGCGAATGGGCACCGTGCGAGCCTCGACCCTCGTGCGCTCCTCCAGACGATTGAGAAGCACGGATACTTGGGCCTCGCCCACAGCGGAAATGATGGTCTGGCCCGTCTCCTCGTCGCGCTCGATGCGCATGGTGGGATCTGCCTCACAGGCGCGGTCGATAAAGGTAAAGAGTTTCTCCTCGTCGCCGCGATTCTCGGCCTCGATGGCAATGCGATACTGGGAGTTGGGGAATTTGAACGCAGCAGCCTCGATCTTGCCGGATACCGAAAGCGTATCGCCCGTCTCTGCCGCGAGCTTGGGAACCACCACGATATCGCCGGCATAGGCATGACCGACCTCGGTCATCTCGCGGCCGCACATCACATAGAGATGCGCCATGCGCTCGCTCTTACGCGTGCGCGCGTTAACGAGCTCCATGCCCGGCTCGATTGTGCCCGTGAGCACCTTGATAAACGAGATGCGGCCCTGGGAAGGATCGTTCAAGGTCTTGAAGACAAAGACCACGGGGCGATCGTCCTCGGAAGAAATCTTAAGGGAGTCGCCATCGATAAGCGGCATCTCGCCGTAATCGGTAGGCGCGGGGAAGTACGTGGCGATATCGTCCATCAGGGAATTGATGCCCTGCTCCTTGATGCAGCTGCCCACAAAAACGGGGACGAAAAGACGCTTTGCGATAGCGCGCGAAAGCAGGCCCTCGATTTCTTCCTGCGTAAGGGTCTCGCCCTCGAGATACTTTTCCATCAGGTCGTCGTCGGCCTCGGCAACGAGCTCGCACAGCGTCTCGTGCGCGGCCTCGGCCTGAGCACGATACTCCTCGGGAATCTCGCACTCCGTCTGCTCGGTTCCGTTGCAATGGCGCACCTTCATGCGCACCAGGTCGATCACGCCGCCAAAGTCCTCACCCTGGCCCCAGGGAAGGGTTACGGCACCCAGGCGCGTACCAAAGCGCTCGCGCAACAGGCCCAAGCAGGTCTCGAAATCGGCATTTTCCTTATCGATTCGATTGACAAAAACGGCGCGTGCCAGACGCAGATCCTCTGCCGCATACCACAGCTTGACGGTCGTAGGTTGCGGGCCTGCCGCAGCATCGACAACAAACAGCGCGGATTCGCATACGCTCATCGCGGCGTAGGCATCGCCAATAAAATCGGGATAGCAGGGCGCATCCAATATATTGATGCGTGAGCCCTTCCAGTCGATGGGGGCGATAGACGTGGAGATGGAAAACTCGCGTTTAACCTCTTCGGCATCGTAATCAAGCGTTGGCTTGGTGCCGTCGTGGCCGCCCAGACGGGCTGTTTTCCCAGATAGGTGGAGCATGGCCTCCGCGAGCGAGGTCTTGCCCACCCCGCCTTGGCCTACGAGAACCACATTCCTCACATTACCGGTTTTAGGCGCACCCATGGTAACCTCCCTGAGCCAAAACCCGGCGAGGCATCCCGGCGGGATGCGCGCCGAGGTTAATTAACCGTTGGCTCAAGCCTACCCGTGCCCATACATAATCATGCGCCCATTTCGGCATACGCGGGTTTTTCTCCCCTAGAGGGGAAAGCGGCGAGCAGGACAACAAACGCGCTCGCCGCTCAACGGGATACTCAATGAAACCAAACTACTGCAGCGGAACCTCGGACATAAGTTCCTCGCCCATCACGCTCAGAACCTCTTCGATCTTTGTCACGTCCTCTGCAGAAAAACGCTTCTTGATGCGCTCCATAACGATATGTACGTAGTCGGCGCTCAGGTTGTAATAATCCAGGTACTTTTGGGTGGGAACCAGATGGTACTCGCGAGCGTCGGTCTTTGAACGCTCTTTGATTAGATATCCTTTGCGCACCAGGCTTGCCGTCTTGTACGCCGCATTCGACGAGGAAATGCCCATGAACTCGGCAAACTGTCGCACCGTGGGGTTTCCCAGCGCATAGATCGCCTCCATCGCAAAGCCCTCCACCGTGGTAAGGCTCGCCTCGCGATTTTGGAAGCGCGCAAAAGTCTCCCGATAAAAATGCAGTTTGAATTTGGTATACACCCGAATGAACTTTTTCTCGAGCACGCCAAAACCCCCGAACGTCACCCTACTTGTCGCTCGTTTCATTAGAACCGAACGCCAGCGTGAGTTCAACCGTGGCGGCAAGCTGGCCGTCAACCGAAGCGCGACCCTCGACAAACGCAAAATTGCCGCGGGTGCGTACGATGCGGCTCTCCATCTCCATCACATCGCCTGGACATACCTGACGCTTAAAGCGTGCGTTTTTCACCGCACCTAAAAATCCAATCTTGCCACGGCGCTCCGGCTCGGCAAGCATCACCACGGCGGCAACTTGAGCCAGGGCCTCTATAATCATCACGCCCGGCAGCACGTGGTACGTGGGAAAATGCCCTTGGAATACCGGCTCCTGCGCGCTCACACACTTAATGCCGCGCGCCCACAAGCCCTCCTCGCCATCGGTAATGCGATCGACAAGTGCAAACGGATAGCGATGGGGCAAAATCTCCGAAATCTGATTGGAATCGAGCTGCATGGTCTAACCTTCCCAAGCTTTCATGAGGATACAGGCGTTATGGCCGCCAAAGCCAAGCGAATTGGACATGGCGTACGAAAGCGATGCCGAGCGCCCCTCGCCCGCTACGTAGTCGAGGTCACAGGCGGAATCGGGCTCTTCGCAGCCGATAGTCGCTGGAAGATAGGAATCGCGCAGAGCGAGCGCCGTAAAAATGGCCTCGACGGCGCCTGCAGCGCCCAGCATGTGGCCGGTCATCGACTTTGTCGAGCTCACCGCAAGCTCTTGCGCGTGCTCGCCAAACACGGTTTTAATAGCCTGCGTCTCACGCTCGTCGTTGAGCTTGGTCGAGGTGCCGTGGGCATTGATGTAGCCAACCCGAGAGGGGTCGACCCCGGCATCTTCGAGCGTAAGCTGCATAGCGCGTGCAGCGCCCTCGCCGTTTTCTGAGGGAGCCGTGATGTGGAACGCATCGCAGGTAACGCCATAGCCCACGAGCTCGGCATAGATATGCGCACCGCGTGCCTGCGCGTGCTCCAGCTCCTCGAGCAAACACACGCCTGCGCCCTCGCCCATCACAAAACCGCTACGACGCGCATCAAAGGGGATGGATGCGCATGACGGATCGTCCCCTGTATGGAGTGCGCGCATGGTTGTAAAGCCACCGATGGAAAGAGGCGTTATCGCCGCCTCGGTTCCGCCCGCAAGCATGACATCGGCATAGCCATCGCGAATCTGACGAAAGGCATCGCCTACGGCGTTCGTACCGCTTGCGCAAGCGGTAACCGGACACGTGCACATGCCTTTGAAGCCAAAGGCAATGGCAACCTGACCCGCCGCCATGTTGGAAATTCCCGAGGGGATGTAGTAAGGGGAGCAGCGATCATATCCACGGACGCTGCAGCGCATTTGCTGCGACTCCGTCTCGGCAACGCCGCCGATACCGCTTCCGATAATGACCCCCGCGCGATCGGCCTTATCGGCATCGAGCGCCAACCCGGAATCGTCCATCGCCTCGCGAGCCGCCGCCAGGGCAAACTGCGTGAAGCGTGCCAGATGTTTGGACTCACGCGCCCCAAGGGTAGCTGTCGGGTCCCACTCCTTGACCTCGGCCGCCAGCGAAACCTTCATGTCCGAAGCATCGAACAGAGAGATGGGGGCGATGCCGCACTCACCGGCGCGGACGGCCTCCCAGCTCTTTGAAACGCTGTGCCCCAGTGGGGTAACAGCGCCCATGCCCGTTATGACAACCCTACGTTTTGCCATGATGACCCCCTACATCGCCATGCCGCCGTCGACGGCAAGAACTTGTCCCGTTACGTATGAAGCGGCGTCGCTCGCCAAAAAGGCCACAACGCGAGCGACCTCAGATGCCTCGCCCAATCGGCCGGCCGGAATCGAAGCAAGCGTTGCTGCACGAGCGGCCTCAGGCATCGCGTCGGTCATATCCGTCGCAATGAAACCGGGGGCCACGGCGTTCACACGAATGCCCAAAGCGGCAACCTCGCGAGCAATGGACTTGGTCATGCCGATGAGACCCGCTTTGCTTGCCGCGTAATTGGCCTGGCCCGCGTTACCGCGCAGCCCCACCACCGACGCCATGTTGACGATCGCGCCCGAGCGAGCGCGCATCATGGGGCGTAGCGCCGCCTTGGTGTAGAGGAAGGCTCCCTTAAGGTTCGTATCCACCACGGCATCAAAATCCTCGGGTTTCATACGCGCAGCAAGCTTGTCGCATGTGACACCGGCGTTGTTGACAAGGATGTCCACGCTGCCAAAAGCGGTACGCGCCTCATCGATCACACGCGTCGCGTCTTCTGCGCGGCGCACGTCGGCACATATTGCACGTGCCACCCCGCCCTGCTCTTCAATCATCTCGACCGTCTTTTGAGCGGCCTCGGCGTTTCCGGCATAGGTGAACACCACCCGTGCTCCCAGGCGCGCAAACTCCAAACAAACAGCGCGACCGATGCCGCGCGAACCGCCCGTCACGACGGCACACATGTCCGCCAAAGAAAGGCCTTCCATCATTACAGCTCCTCCTTAAGCGATTCCACGTCCTCGCATGTTTCTATCGATACGCAGCGAATAGCTTTGGTGCAACGGCGAACCAAACCAGAGAGAACCTTGCCGGGGCCAACCTCGATTACACGGTCCACGCCCAATTCCCCCAGGCGCATGATGGTGTCTTCCATGCGCACGGCAGACTGAACCTGTCGCTCAAGGAGCGCGGGGATGCTATCGTCCGCACCCATCTCGTGGCCCGAGCAGTTAAACAGCACCGGAACGCGCATCTCGCCAAAGGATTCTTCTTTAAAGCGCTCATGCAGGGCGTCGCCCGCAGCGTGCAGCAATGAGGTGTGGAACGGTCCGCTCACATGCAATGGAATACACCTACGGGCACCGGCGTCACGCGCAGCAGCCGCGGCAAGCTCCACCGCGGAGGCGTCTCCGGCGATAACGGTCTGCCCAGGGCAGTTGTAGTTGGAGACCTCAACCGTCCCCTGCTCCGCAGCCGCGGCAAGCTCAACTGCCGATTCAACCGCCTCGCGCGCTACGCCCAAAATCGAGACCATCGCACAGGCGCGGCCCTCGGCCGCGTGCGCCATAGCACTCCCGCGAAACGCCGCAAGCTGTATCGCCTGCTGCGGCTCAAATACGCCGGCGGCAGCCAGAGCGGAATATTCGCCCAGACTCAAGCCCGCAACGTAATCGGGTTTGATTCCCAGCTCATCGAGAACCGCCGTCATGCCCGCCGCAAACGCGACCATACACGGTTGGGTATAGCGCGTTTGAGATAGCTGCTCGTCCGGACCCTCGAACATAAGAGAGCGCAGGTCGAAATCGAGATGCGCGTTATCGATAACCTCGCGAAAAACGGGATAGGTCTCATAGAGGTCACGCCCCATCCCCACATGCTGCGACCCCTGGCCAGCAAACAGGAAAGCCGTCTTGCTCACAAGCGCACCTCCGCGATAGCACGTCCTGCGCCCGCCATAAGGTCCTCGAAGATCGCGCGAGCGGGGCGAATCTCCCTCACCATGGCGGCAACCTGACCGGACATGAAGCTTCCCCTGTCAAGATCGCCATCGACAACGGCGCGACGCAGAGAGCCAAGCGTCAATGCCTCCAGCTCATCTCGCGAGGGATTGCCCTGCTCGAGCTTGAGATATTCGCGTGCCATCTTATTTTTGAGCACGCGCACCGGAGCCCCCTTCGAGCGCCCCGTCACCACCGTATCGTTGGAGCCCGCCTTGATCACGGCCTGCTTATAGTTTTCGTGGATGGGGCACTCCTCGCTCGCCAGCAGGCATGTTCCCACCTGGGCACCCACCGCGCCCAGAGCAAATGCAGCGGCAAGCTGACGCCCGTCTGCAATGCCTCCCGCTGCGATAACGGGAACGTCAACCGCGTCGACCACCTGCGGAACGAGCGCCATGGTCGTGGTCTCGCCCACATGTCCACCGCTCTCCGTACCCTCGGCAATCACGCCGTCAATGTCATAACGCACCAGACGGCGAGCCAAAACGGGGGCTGCCACCACGGGGAACACCTTGATTCCAGCGGATTTCCACTGGTCCATATACTTGCCGGGATTACCTGCGCCGGTGGTAAGAACGCTCACGTGTTCTTCGACAACAACCTTCGCCAGCTCGTCGATATGCGGGTTCATAAGCATGAGGTTCACGCCAAACGGCCTGTCCGTCAAAGCGCGCGCCGTGCGAATCTGCTCGCGTAGCGCCGGAGCGTCCATACCGCCCGATGCCACAATGCCCAACGCGCCGGCATTGGAGCATGCTGCAGCAAACGCACCCGTAGCGATATTGGCCATACCGCCCTGTATAAGGGGAAACTCGGTTCCCAAGAGCTCGTTGAGCTTCATGTTCGTCCTTTCCATACCGCGTGCGGGACCAAGTTCCCCCTACGCACGCTCCAATAACGCGCCGGCCCAGGTAAGGCCCGCGCCAAATCCAACGCACAGCGCCCTCTCGCCAGAAGCGAGCGCGCCTGTGCGACAAAGCTCATCGAGAAGAATCGCCACGCTTGCCGCCGAGGTATTGCCGGTGTGCGCAATGTTGCCAGCGCAGCGCGCGGGATCCACCCCGAGCTTTTTCACCGCCAGGTCGACGATGCGCTGGTTCGCCTGATGAAACACAAAGCGATCAATCTGCGAGGCTTCGATACCCGCACGCTCGAGCACCCGTTTTGCACATGCAGGCAAAATCTCAGTCGCAAAGCGAAACACCGCGCGCCCGTCCATTCGCAGGCGCGGAATCACTGCAGTGCCATCTACCTCATTCGGAGCGCAAAGCGACATATCGTCTCCGCGCGACCCCCATGCGGCATATAGCGGCGAGGCATCGGCCTGCGCCCTGAGGACCGCTGCACCCGCGCCGTCGCCAAACAACACGCAGGTCGAACGGTCGGTAAAGTCGAGCACGCGGCTCACCGCATCGACGCCAACTACCAACGCATAGGGCCGAGGGCTGTCGAGCAAAAGCTGTTCGGCAACATGCAGGGCGTAGACAAATCCCGCGCAGGCCGCATTTACATCCAGGCACAGCGTGTCTTCATTAAGGCCTAGGTCGCGCTGCAGCAAGCATGCGGTAGAAGGCGTTGCATTTGTCGAGGTAAATGTGGCGACAAGGCAGATGCCCACATCCTGCGCCACAATACCGGCGTCGCCTAAGGCACGCTGGGCAGCGCGGAGCGCAAGCTGCCCATGAGTCTCGTCGGGGGTGCAATAATGGCGCTCGCCGATACCCGTCCTTGTTCGAATCCACTCGTCCGAGGTATCCACAATCTGTGCCAGGTCGTCATTGGTCACCGTGCGCGAGGGCAAAGCCGAACCTGTGCCAACAAGCTTGACGCCATCCATCATCTGCACCTTCTTTGTGCATGCATTCCCATGGACCTGAACTTCGTGTAGCGCTCGCGCGCAAGCGCTGCGCCCGTCATGCCCTGCATCTCATCAAGGGAGCGCCTTAGATACGAATCGACCGTTTGAAATACGGTCTGCGGATCCTCATGGGCACCGCCTGCGGGCTCGGGAACAATCGCATCGATAACCTGCAGGTCAAGCAGATCCTGTGCCGTGAGTTTCATGACCTCGCAAGCCTCTTCCGAACGAGACGCGTCCTTCCACAGAATCGAGGCGAAACCTTCTGGCGAAAGCACCGAATACACCGAGTTCTCGAGCATGAACACCCGGTTGCCCACGGCAAGCGCCAGCGCGCCGCCCGACCCTCCTTCGCCGCAGATCACGCAAATCACAGGGACTTTCAAGGCGCTCATGAGCTCGATACTGCGAGCGATTGCCTCACCCTGGCCGTGTTCCTCTGCTTCCAGGCCCGGATAGGCTCCGGGTGTGTCGACAAACGTGATGATGGGACGACCAAACTTCTCTGCCGCACGCATGGATCGCTGCGCCTTTCGATACCCCTCTGGCGATGGCATGCCAAAGTTAAAGGCCATACGCTGCTCGATCGTCGATCCCTTGCGATGTCCCACAACCGTCACCGGGCGTCCGTGGAACGTAGCGATGGCGCACATGATGGCAGAATCGTCAGAAGACGCGCGGTCGCCCCGCTGCTCGAACACGTTTTCGAACAGCGCATCCACGTACTCCTCAACGCCCGGGCGCTGCGGCATGCGAGCAAGCGCCACGCGCTCCGCAGCGGTAAGGTCCGCATTATTTTTGAGGGCCACGAGTACCACCTCCAAAACCGTGGAGCATAAGCAGGCGCGACAGTTGAGCGCGCATTCTGCCGCGCGGCACCACTGCATCGATGAACCCATGGCTGAGCTGGAATTCCGCTCGCTGAAAACCCTCAGGCAACGACTCGCCGATGGTCTGCTCGATAACGCGCGGACCCGCAAAGCCAATCAACGCCCCTGGTTCGGCAAGCATGATGTCACCGAGCGAGGCGAAGCTCGCCGTCACGCCGCCTGTGGTGGGATGCGTCATCACCGAGATAAACAGCCCGCCGGCGGCCGAAAACCGCTCGATTGCGGCTGATGTCTTCGCCATCTGCATCAGTGAAATAATGCCCTCCTGCATGCGCGCACCGCCGCTGGCGGAGAACACGATGAGCGGGCACTTCTTCTTCGCCGCGCGTTCGACAAGGCGCGTGAGCTTTTCGCCCACAACGGCGCCCATGCTTCCCATCAAAAATGAGGTGTCCAGCACGGCAACGGCAACGCGCACGCCATCGATGGCACCCCAGCCGCACACCAACGCATCTGCTAAGCCCGTCTTTTTTCGCAAGGCGCGAACCTTTGCGGCATAGTCTGGAAACTCTAACGGGTCGCTCGTAGACATCTTCGCGTCAAGCTCCCTAAAGCTGCCGGCATCAAGCACCGATGTCAGACGTTCCCGGGCGCCGATACGCAGATGATGGCCACAATGAGGACAAACATGCAGGTTGTGAACGAGCTCATCCTGCGCAAGTTCGTGCTCGCATGCGGGACACGTCTGTCGCGGCAGCGGCGCCGGCCCCTCGCCTGCACGGCGAAGCTCACGCAGCTGGAGCAAACGCTCGCGGCGCTTCCCAAATGGAGCTATCATGCGCTCACCTTCTTTTGCTCTGCGTCCCACCCAAGAATCTCCTGCAGGTGCTCATCCATAAAGGACGTCGTATAGGTGCCGTGGATGAACTGAGGGTGATACATCACCTGATGCAACAGGTCGATATTGGTTGCTGGCCCCTCGACGATAAGCTCTTCGAGCGCGCGACGACAGCGGCGCAACGCCTCCAGGCGCGTGGGCGCCCACACATCGAGCTTGGCAATGAGCGAGTCATACTGCGCAGGAACGGTATATCCCTGGTAAATGCCCGTATCAACGCGCACGCCCATGCCGCCTGGCACATGCAAAAAATCGATGCGCGCGGGCGACGGCGCAAAATTGCGCGTGGGATCCTCGGCATTCACGCGACATTCAATGGCATGCCCCTTGATATGGATATCCTTCTGGGTAAAGCCGAGCGGAAGGCCGGCGGCCACGCGAATCTGTTCGCGCACAAGATCCACGTCGCTCACCATCTCGGTAATGGGGTGCTCAACCTGAATGCGCGTATTCATTTCGATGAAGTAGAACGCCCCCGTATGGTCGAGCACAAACTCCACCGTTCCAGCGTTTTGATAGCCGGCGGCACGTGCGGCGGCGACCGCGGCCGCACCCATACGCTCACGTAGCTCATCCGAGAGCACGTGTGACGGCGTCTCCTCCATCATCTTCTGACCGCGGCGCTGGATCGAACAATCGCGATCCCCCAAATGGACGATAGTGCCCTGAGAATCTGCGAGTATCTGGAACTCGACATGGTGCGGATTGACGATGAGCTTCTCAAGATACATCTCATCATCGTTAAAGCATGCGCGCGATTCGGCACGAGCCTCCTCGAACAGCTCTTCAAAGCGATCGGGATCGTATACGCGACGCATGCCGCGTCCGCCACCTCCCGCAGCCGCCTTGATGAGCACCGGATAGCCAATCTCCTTCGCAACAAGAGCGCCCTCATGTGCGTTGCCAACGGAGCCATCCGATCCGGGAACCACCGGCACTCCCGCGCGTTTCATCATCTCGCGCGCCGCCGCCTTGTTTCCCATGGTCGCGATTACATGTGCCGCAGGTCCCACGTAGGCAAAGCCCGCATCCACGCACTCCTGGGCAAATGCTGCGTTCTCTGATAAAAAGCCGTAACCCGGATGAATCGCATCGCAGCCCGCGGCCTTCGCAACCGTCAAAATCGCATCGCCGTTAAGATAGCTCTGCTGGGCAGGCGCGGGACCGATGCAGTAGGCGTGCGCGGCAAGTTGCACGTGCAACGCATCTCGATCGGCTTCGGAATACACCATCACCGGATCGATATCGAGCTCGCGGCAGGCACGCGCCACGCGCAGGGCAATCTCGCCGCGGTTGGCAATTAACAATCGTTTGAACATAGGGCGCCTAGCCTAGCTCTCTCGATAGCGAATCAAAGGCTGATCGAATGAGACAAGCTCGCCATCCGCAACGAGCAGCTCTTCGATAATGCAATCGCAGGGCGCCGAGACCTCGCTCATCATCTTCATAGCCTCGAGCATGCACACCGTGTCCCCGGCGTGCACAGCATCGCCAGGGTTCACATAGGGCTGCACATCTGGCGAAGAGGCAACGTAGAAGGTTCCAACCATCGGGGCCTTGATAAAAAGGCCCGCTTCGGGCTCTTGGGCAGAAGCGGCTTCCACGCCGCAAACCGCTGGCTGAGCCATGGGGGCAGCTGCCACCGCAGGCGCACCGGATACCGCAGTCGTCTTTTCAAGCTCAAGCGAGGTATCGCCGCTCTCGAACTTCATGCGAGCGATGCCGCTTTTCTCAAAGCGATCCATCAGATCGTAGACGTCTTGGTTCTTCATCCCCACGCGCATCATCTCCCTGAAAGTGACAGCGTTACTGCACCTTGGTCTCCAGGTAGGAAACAAGGTCGTTCACGGTCTTGAACTGGTCGAGCTCGGCGTCGTCAATCTCGATATCAAGCTTCTCCTCAAGCGCCATGATGAGCTCCATGGCAGCAAGGGAATCGGCACCAAGGTCCTCATTAAGACGAGCCTCGGGGGTAACGGCAGTGGCCTCGCAGCCCACGGTCTCTACAATCACGTCGCGCACATCATCAAACAGCATGGTTTTGTCCCTTCGGCGCCATACGGCGCGTTGGCGGTGGTAAGTAGTTCAAGTATTTTAGTCAAGTAATTTGAGTTGTTAATAGGTCAACATTCATTCACATCAATGACACAACTGGCAAAGATGTCTCTTATCTTGCTGTGCGCGCATGCGATTCGAGCAATTTCGGCAAATATAGGTTTACGAGTAAGACCTGGTCATGAGACGCATTTATCCCAGCTACACCCTTACAATAGGCGTGTCCGCAACGCCTAACGAAAGACCTGCATGAACCGACGCCTGCCGCACACCGATACGCACGACCACGCGATTTCCAAAATATCTTGTGAGGGCCCTTGCCCCGTCATGCGAGCCTGTGGAGGCTGTGAATGGCTCAATCTCCCCTACCGCAAGCAGCTCACCCGCAAGCAGCACGCTATGGAGGAGCTCTTTGGTCCTCTTATCGCCGAACTCGATCTAGATTGTTCGGTCGAACCCGTGCACGGCATGGGAGCCAATGCAGGAGACATCGGAAAGATTGCTTCGCCACGCGGTTTTCGCCACAAGGCGGCATCCCCCTTTGCCCCCACTGGCAAAAATCATATTGCTTCGGGCTTCTTTGCCCGCGGCACCCATCACATCGTTGGCGTTCCCGATTGCTGCGTCGAAGCCCCCGGCGCCCGCACTATTCTCAATGGGGTCGCATGCGCCGCAGAAGCCTGTCATATCCCCGCCTATGAGGAAGACCAGTGCCGCGGCCTTTTGCGCTATGCCATCGTCCGCATGGGATATCACACCGACGAGGTAATGCTCACTATCGTCACCCGCGAGCGCCGCATGCCGCATTATCGGCAGTTCATCACCGCGCTCCAACATATCGACGAGCGCATCACCACCGTGGCTCAAAACATCAACCCCAAGATGACCAATGCCATCTTGGGTGGAGAATCGCACATCCTCGCCGGCCGTGCCCGCATGCGCGACCGCCTGCTGTCGTGCACGTTTGAAATTTCTCCCACGGCGTTTTATCAAACAAATCCGGAACAAACGGAAGTGCTGTACCAGCTTGCTATCGACGGTATGGACCTTCAAGACGGGGACGTTCTTCTGGACGCCTATTGCGGAAGCGGCACCATCGGTATGTGCGCAGCTGCAGAAGCAAAGGCCGCAGGTATCGACATCACGCTTCTTGGCATCGAGCGCAACCACTTTGGCGTGCGCGATGCCGCGCGAAACGCCGAGGTCAACGACTTGTGCGACCGCGCGCGCTTTATCGAGGCCGACGCCACGGAATACCTGCAGCACGCGGCACGCCGCGGCGAGCATGCCGATGTCCTGGCGCTCGATCCGCCACGCGCAGGCTCCACGCCCGCCTTTATCGAGGCAGCTTGTGCCATGGCGCCGCGCCGTATCGTCTATATCAGCTGCAACCCCTATACGCAGGAGCGCGACTTGCGGCTTTTTGCCCAGGGCGGCTACCGTATGATCCGCATGACGCCAGTCGACATGTTCCCCCATACCAGCCACGTAGAGACGGTAGCGGTCCTTACCCGATAGTTTGCCTGCAAAACTCGGCACCATGCAAAACACCCGGCAGTTCAAATTGAGCTGCCGGGTGTTTTAGTCAAACGATAAACGCAAAAGACGCATCTACTTATTCTTGCGGCGCACTGTCATGCCAATGCCAATGCAAGCAACGGCGATAAGGCAAAGCACCGTCGGCAAAGCCATATTGATATCGCCCGTCTTGGGAATCTGTGCATTGGATGGGGCACCGGAACCGCCCGACGACTTGTCGGTAGACTCCGGTTTGGCTGTAGGTTCCACATACGTGTTCGTGAAGGTCGGGTTATCGCCCTTGATCGCAGCGACGACCAGCTGGCCCCGACCATTGTCGTCAACCTGCACCGTGACCGTATGTTTGGTCGCATCGTAGGTCATGCCCTTCTTGTCACCGGCGACCTCCGCGATTTTGAACGTGTAGGTTCCGGCCTTGTTCAGAGTAAGCTCCTTAAATGCAATATTGCCCTCAGCGTCATTGGTAACGCTGTCCATAACCTCATCGTTGTTCAGAAGCTCGAAAGTAAACGCACCGTCGGTGAGCTGAGCACCCTTCAACACCTTTGTGGCCTTGAGACTCACCGTGGCAGGCTTTGCACTATACGTATTCACGAATTTCAATTTGCCCACAGTCTCTGCCTTAAGGGCACCGTCATCTCCGAGCGTCACCTTGACCTCAACGCGCTGGGGTTGCCTTGTCACCGCAGAAACACCCTCGGGAAGCACCGAAGTATCCTCAACGACGTCATAGAGATACGTGCCTGTTTTAGAAAAGGTGATAGTGCCAAAGGTAATGGAGCCGTCGGCGGTATTGGTTACAGCCGTCTCATCAGGAAGCGGGGTGTTCTCCTCGGAGCCTTCGGCGACAGAAATCTTAAACGTAAACTCGCCGTCCTCGAGGGTGCGACCCTCGAGCGTCTTGCTACCGGAAAGCGTAGCGGCAGCAGCGGCAGGAGCGGTCAAAGTGATAACGGGCTTCTCCTTAAAGGGGCTTTTTTGAAGACCGGAGACGTTATCGCCCTCGAGGGTTTTCACCACGGTCTTGTACGCAACACCACTTGTATCGGCATTATTCGTCGCGTAGCCGGTGTCGGCACCCTTAGAGGCAACATCGGCTTTAGCCTGAGCATTGGGACGAATGGTAAAGGTCACAGAATAGGTTGCGCCGCGATCGAGCTTGCCAAGATTCCACGTGAGCGTGTCTCCATCGATCTTTGCGGCAGGAGCATCGGTCCAGTTGTTACCGTTTTTGGTATAGCGAATGTTTCCGACGGAGCCATCGTCGGCCGAAACAAACTCGACCCACGACGAGAGCTGATCGGTAAGCGCGACGTCCTGATAGCTAACAGACTTCCTAACAACCTGACCGATCTTGGAGAAAGCAGCAGCAAGGTTATTTTCAGTAGTGCCATCGAGGAGCGAGCCCCCTGTCTTCTCTGCGAAGGTACCCATCTTCTTAGCGGTCTTCGAGGTATTCACCACATACATGCTCGAAGTGGGACGACCCTTTGCCACGCGCGTAGCAGCAGAGAGGTTGCGACCGTTAGGATCATCGACACGCGTGCCGTACGTACCATCCAGATTTTTACCGTCGAAGATGTTCCACTCGATGCCCGATTCGCCATATCCCTCCGCGCTCATGCGAAGAGTCGGGTCGCCATCGGAAAGGAAAATGACATGCTTCTCGGCGTTTGCACGGTCGCCAAGCTGCTTGTTTGCGAGAATGAGGGCAGCCTCCCAGTTCGTCCCCTCAAAATACTTCGCTTTCGTAGGAACAGCCTTGGAGATATCCTCCGCATTCGTCGAATATCCCTGTGCCAGATCGGCCTTGACGCCAAAGGTCACTACGGATATCCGGGTCTGCTGCTCTTTAGGCAGGTTGGCATTCTAAGCGGTGAGAAGCTCCTCGGCGAATGCAGCGGCGGCATCATGTGCAGCCTGCATATGGGTCTTCGAGCCGATACCGTCAATCTTCCAATTCATGCTCGTCGAGGCATCGACAACCAGCACGATATCAACAGGCTTGACCCTATCGGTCTGCTCGGCATCGCCCGAGACCGATAGGGTGAGATCATACGTGCCATCACCATTGTCTTTAAGCGTTTTTTCATGCGCCGGCGACGTGGAGGCAAGATCGTCAACAACATCGGCCATCGCCACGGCCGGCACCATAGCAGCTACCGCAAGCACAACTGCAGCCGCCATGGCAAAAAAGCGGCACCACATATTGTTCGATCTCATATCTTCCCTCTTTCCAATGCACCCACATCAAGCATGCAAACTGTTCTATCACCTTGGCGAGAAACCAAAACTAGGCAGATTAATCCACCCAGCATTATACTAGCCCTCGCCAAAATCCCATATGTACTCTTTGTGCACAGTAATAGACTATTTTGAAACGTTTGTTGCATACGTAAGCCCGGCGACTCAATGTCTGCCGGGCTCGTCTCCTTTGCTTTGTGTGGAAAGGTAGCACACGAGCTATTCGCTCAGACAGCTTGTCAAATCACAGACGCCGGCCGCGGCCATCTCGCTTACGAGGGTCTTGCGATCGCGGTTCATGATGAGCTCCTCAGGAAAATGGATCTCCTCAAGAAGCGAGGTCGCACGTGGAAACAAACCGATATCGAGCGAAATGTGCGCATCGGTGGAAACGGTGATACCGCACCCCAACTCCGCGCAACGCTCGGCGATTTTGCGGCACGTGTCGACGCACGAACCGTGGGGGCCTCCATCAAAGCTGTGCTCGTTAATCTCGATCAGCTTATGCTTTTCCTTGGCAGCGAGGATCACCTCGTCAGTATCATAGGGAACCCCGGATCTGCCAGTATGGCCCAAAACGAATACCTTGGGGTTTTCCAGAACGTTCAGATACATCTGCGTGGCCTGCGCAAGCGTTGCGTCCCTCGCGAACTCGTCGCAATGGATACTCGCCACCAGATAGTCGAGGTTTTTTGTCGTGTACTCAAAGAGGGTCTGTTTACCCTTGAGTGCCCGGCCCACGATGTTTTCCGGGCAAACGATGTCTTGACCAAACAGCCCGCCATCAAGCGTGAGGATATCGGCCTCGGCGCCGCGCAGCACCATCACGCCATCCCACATGCGCGGCCAGACACCTTGGTTGATAAAGAACTGGTAGTCGCGAATGTGGACCGTAGGCGAAATCATGCTCGAAAAGTGATCAGCAGACCCCAGCACCTCGAGACCACGCTCGCGCGCCGCCGCGACGTTCTCGCTAATCGTTGAATACGCATGGCGCGAAAACAGCGTGTGGGTATGGATATCTCCCTTGATGGAATATGACATGCAACGCTCCCGTTCGCTCGACTTCGCATTCATTGTAAGGCGACGCGTCCCGCTTTTCCGTCGTTCTTGTCAGACAGTATAGAGCCGCCGAGATCACTTCACCGCAAGGTATTCCTCGGCAAGAGCGCGCCAAGCGGGCAGGGAGTTTTGAATCGTCTCGTAGCTCACGCAATAGCCCAAACGGAACCAGCCGGGTACGCCAAAGCTATTGGAGGGAACGGCCAGCAGCTCATACTTTTTTGCACGCTCGCAAAACGCCTCGGCATCCGGCTCGAGCGCCTTGACCCACAGGTAAAAGGCGCCATCTGGCTCAACATAGGTGTAGCCGTACTCGCCCAGAGCACCGGCAAGAGCCTCGCGATTGCGCGCATAGGCGTCCACATCGCTCGGCTCATCGATGCAATCCATCACGACACGCTGAAAAAGCGCGGGAGCACACACAAAACCAAGGGCGCGCGCCGCGCCCGCGATAGCTGGCATCACGCGCTCCGCCTGGGGCATAGTGTTGGGGACAAGTACCCAGCCCACGCGCTCGCCAGGAAGCGAAAGCGACTTGGAGTACGAATAGCAAACGATTGTATGCTCATAGAGCGCAGGCACCCAGGGCACCTCGGCACCATAGACGATCTCGCGATACGGCTCGTCCGAGATGAGATAGATCGGGTTTTGGGGATCGCGCATCTTGTTCTCCTCGCGCAGGATATTTGCCAAGCGCTCGAGCGTATCTTGCGTGTAAACCGCACCGGTGGGATTGTTGGGAGAATCGATAATGATGGCAGCAGTCTTATTGGTAATGGCGCGCTGGACGTTGCCGACGCTTATCTGGAAGGTTTCCTCGTTTGCACGCACTTCGACACAGGTGCAACCGGCCTTCTCGATCCATACGCGATACTCGGGAAAATACGGAGCGATGACAATAACCTCATCGCCGGGATTGGTGATAGCGGTAAGTGTGCACGTGAGCGAAGCTGCAGCACCAACCGTCATGAACACGTCCTTGCCCTCGTACGACGTGCCAAAGCGACGATTCAAGGATTCTGCCACCGCAGCGCGACAGGCGGGCAGGCCAGGAGCGGGCGTATAGCCATGGACCTGCTCACTCGGCAGTTCAAGGGACCTTGTAATCGAATCGTTGACTGCGGCGGGCGCAGGAACACTCGGATTACCCAACGAGAAATCAAACACGTTCTCGGCACCGATCTGCGCCTTGCGCTCCAGTCCATAGGAAAAAATCTCGCGGATAATCGAGCTCTCGGCTCCACGCGCATACATGGTCTCGTTAATCATATGATCCCCTTTCAAGCAATGCGCAGGGCATCGCCATTTTGTATGCGGCAATTGTACGCGCTTTAACAAGGTAAAGCACTCTGATTTATCAAGATAAAAAAATGCCCACCGCCAATCTGCCGGTGGGCACATAAATGTTGGATAGGGTTATCAGCAATCCGCCGAATCTTTTGGCGTCGCTTCTTCATCTGACGCGCCATCGTTTTGCGACTTGTTGGTGGCCGCCTCTGCCTCCACAGCTGCCCGAGCATATGCAGCGGCGTCCGCAGCGAGCTCCTCCTCGCTCATACGGGGAGCGCGGTGGTGCGCCGTCGAAGAAGATGTCGCCTCTGCAGAAGACCCCTCCTGCTCTTTGCCGGCAAGGTACTCGTCCCACTTGTTGTCGAGCAGAGCATCGACAGCATCGCCTTCGACCGTCTCGCGCTCAAGAAGCACCTTGGCCATCAGATCAAGCTGCTCGCGGCGCTCGCCCAGGATGCGCTCTGCACGCTCATGGGCCTCGCGCATGATGCGCTGGACCTCGATGTCAATGCGGCGAGCCGTCTCCTCGGAATAATCCTGATGGTCGGCATAATCACGGCCCAAGAACACCTGATGCTGAGCCTCGCCAAACACCTGAGTGCCCAGCTCCTTGCTCATGCCCAAACGCGTAACCATCTCGCGGGCCATCTTCGTTGCGCGCTCAAGGTCGTTCGATGCACCCGACGTGATGTCGTCGCACATGAGTTCCTCGGCAACGCGGCCGCCCAAGAATACGGCAAGCTCATCGAGCATCTCGTTTTTGGTCTTAAGGAAGTGATCCTCGGTGGGCAGCTGCATAGTATAACCAAGCGCCTGGCCTCGCGCGATGATTGAAATCTTGTGCACGGGATCCGAGTGCTCCAAAATGTGCCCGACAAGCGCGTGTCCACTCTCGTGATAGGCAATCGTGGTGCGCTCAACATCGGTCATCACACGACCCTTACGCTGCGGACCAGCAATGACACGCTCCATGGACTCTTCGATTTCGTCCATACCAATCTGCTTCTTGCGACGACGAGCAGTAAGCAAGGCAGATTCGTTAAGGAGGTTTGCCAAATCTGCACCGGTAAAGCCAACGGTCAGCTGCGCAAGCTTATCAAGGCGCACATCGGAAGCCAGAGGCTTGTTCTTGGAATGAACGCCCAGAATATGCTCGCGGCCCTTAACATCCGGACGGTCAACCGTGATCTGGCGATCAAAACGACCGGGACGCAACAGGGCGGGGTCCAAGATATCGGGGCGGTTGGTCGCGGCAAGAAGAATCACGCTCTCGCTCTCTTCAAAGCCATCCATCTCGACCAGCAGCTGATTGAGCGTCTGTTCACGCTCGTCGTGGCCGCCGCCCAGACCAGCGCCGCGCTGACGTCCCACGGCGTCGATCTCGTCGATAAAAATGATGGAAGGAGCCTGCGCCTTGGCCTCTTTAAAAAGATCGCGCACGCGCGATGCGCCCACGCCGACGAACATCTCAACAAAGTCGGAGCCGGATATGCTAAAGAACGGCACGCCGGCCTCGCCAGCAACAGCCTTGGCAAGCAACGTCTTACCGGTGCCCGGAGGGCCAACCAGCAAAACGCCACGCGGAATCTTTGCGCCAAGCTTGCGATAGCGCTCGGACTCGACCAGGAAGTCGCGAATCTCCTCGAGCTCCTCAACCGCCTCGTCGATGCCGGCGACATCGGAGAACTTGACCTTGGGACGCGTGGACTCGTTGGTCTTTGCGTTGGTCTTGCCAAACTGCATGTTCTTGTTGTTGACACCCATCATCTGACGCATAAAGTAAATGACGATGATGATGAGCATCACGCTCGGCAGTGCGTTGATCAACATATCCGACCAAAAGTCGGGATTGTTGGTGTTCACGATATACGTGGTTTTCGGATGTTTGGCCATGAGCTCGGCCAGCGAATCGGAACCAACATAATGCGTGGTAAACGTCAGGAGTTTGGATTCTTTGCCAATCTCGGACTTCTTTTTCCAGTACTGTCCCTTAACCGAACCATCGGCCACGGTATACGTTGCCGTCTTGACGCGATCTTGCTTGACTGCGGTTACAAAGCTGCTGGTGGCAAGCTCGGTGGACTTTTTACCGGCATCAAAAACGCCGCCCAAATTCATAAAGAGATAGGCAAGCAAAGCGCAAACGATCAGAAAGTACAGCCAGCTTGCACGGCCGGACGGCCTGCGTCCGCCGGGGCCGCCGTTGCCGCCGTGACCCATCAAACGCTTATATTCATCGCGCAGACCCTGGTGCTCGTCATCTTGCGGGCGCTTGGGCTCTTGAGGTGCTTGGTCTTGAAGCAGCAAAGGAGCTGCCTCGGTATCGGGATAAGAAAGGCTCATATTACGAGTAGACCTCCGGTTTGAGCACGCCTACGTAGGGAAGGTTGCGGTAGCGCTGAGCATAGTCCAGGCCGTAACCCACCACAAAATCGTCCGGGCAGTGCGTGCACACATACTTGGGATTGATAGCGGCCTGCTTGCCCTCGATATCCTTCCAAAGGAAGGTAGCGACCTCGATGGAGGCGGGCTGGCGGCTCGACAGGTTCTTGATCAGATACTTAAGGGTGATACCGGAGTCGAGAATATCCTCGACGATCAGCACGTCGCGGCCCTTGATATCGATATCGAGGTCTTTGACGATGCGAACGATGCCCGACGACTTAGCGCCGTCGCCATAGCTCGACACGGCCATAAAGTCGATGGCAAGCGGGCAATCGATAGCGCGCATGAGGTCGCCCATGAACACAACGGCGCCGCGAAGAACGGCGATGAGCACAAGATCTTTATCCTTGTAGTCCTCGCTGATCTGCGCACCGACGCGCTTTACCATTGCGGTGATTTCTTCCTCGGTAAAGAGAATGTGATCGACATCGGGATGCATGGCTTCCATGACGGTCCTTTCTGGCTCGTGAATCCCTGAGAATATTCATCAAAACGCACGTTTATTCGCATGCGAACGACGAACGTCCATTTTACGCGCAGTTTACGCAGGCATACCAGAGGGAGTTGCCCTGTGACGCACAGTCACGCGTAAGACACATATTGATGTGCCGCCAGCCATGTTACTCCATTCGTTTGAGCACGATTTTCACGGCATAGCGGGTAGCAGCGGTGCACTTAAAGCGGTTGTCGGCACGCACTCCGGCAACCCAAACGATCGAGCAGGCGGGACCGGTGCGAACAACGGGCACGGCAGCTCGCTCGGAGACGGGTATTTTTGCCTCGTTGAGAATATCCGAAACCTTCTTTGAGCGTCCGTGCATGCCCAGCGGGCACATCACATCGCCCGCGACAGCAGAATCTACCCACAGTTTCACGCGAGTCGAACAAACCGCCCCGCGTTTTTCTGCAAGCGATGCTGTATCGGCCGGACCATACCCAAGTGCCTCGGCATCGGCAAGAAGAACCGGAAAACCATTGAGATCATGGGCGGCGGCGCGAATCGCAGCTTCGAAATCAATCACCGCGGGCAGCTCGACAACCGACGCTTCGAGCACGCACCCATTGCCGCACGCCATGGTTCCCGGCACACTGAGCCACCCCACGGGAGCAGCCTCGCGCGCAGCAGCCGTGCGCAGGGCCAAGGTGCCAAACTCCATGCGCGCGTCGATGCCTCCCGGCAGCGAGCGCGACCCCGAGCGAGCGGCAACGCAGGAAAGGACCGCCTCGACATGACGCATCTCAAGGCGCGCCTCGGAATCGATCATACGAATTGCAAGGCGAATCATGCGGCGCGCAATCGCTACTTCCGCCGCGGCAAGACGATCGCCATCAAGGACCACAAGCCCCTCCTGTTGGCGACGAATACAAGAGCGAAGCGCCGTCGAGGCAAGCTGGGATAGGAAAGCATCCTCATCGCCCAAGATGTCACAGGTCGAGCCAATGGTAGATGCAATGTTTCCGTTGCGCTCAAGCGCAAGCGGCATCACGTTATGGCGCACGAAGTTACGCAGGTACGATGTATCGTTATTGCTTTCGTCCTCACGCCAAGGCTGGTTGGCGCACCGCAGGTAATCACAAAGTTCATCATGGGTTTTGTCAATCAAGGGCCTCACCACGATATTGCGGCGGCGCGGAATACTCGATAGTCCGGCCGGCCCCGATCCCTTGATGGCGTTCATGAAAAAGGTCTCGGCACGGTCACTCGCCGTATGCGCCGTAAGAATACGAGCGGCAGAGCGGGGGACGCCAACCTCTCGGCAAAGCTCACGCACGTAACGCTTAGCCGCCGCGTAGCGAACCTCTCGCGCTGCTGCCTCGAGATTTTGCCCCTCAAGGCATTCGAAGGAAGCGTGCTCCACACACAGAGGCAGGCCAAAGCGCTCGCACAAATCGCGAACGAACAGCTCGTCGCCGTCAGAAGCCTCACCGCGCAAGTGATGGTTAACGTGCAGCACGTACAGCCTCTCCCGCGCGATGGGGACGCAGCCACGACCGTCTGCGATATCGAGCCGCGACGAGCACGCCATCAAAAGAAGCGCCGTAGAGTCCGCGCCACCTGATACCATGAGCACCACGGGCGCCGCGGCACGCATGGAATCATCCGATGCTAAAGCGGAGACATCACCCGTCGTCAGGTTATAGTGCTGAGACACCGTTGGCATCAAAAACCTCCTTGGAACCGCACACATTGTATCTTTTGGAAGGCCTCGAGGCATCTTGAACTCACTCGGTAAGCATCACCCTCTCCACCTCCATATCCTCGGCTCGGGGTCAAAGGGCAACTGCGCGTTCGTAGAGGGACCGCAAGGACTCGTCATGATCGACGACGGTCTTTCGAGACGCGAGGTGCTCAAGCGCATGAACGAGCTCAAGCTTCGTGTTGAAGACGTTAAGGCCCTGGTACTCACCCATGAACATTCCGACCATATCAAGGGGCTCGCCGTCTGGTGCAAAAACTGGTCGGGCTCTATGTTCTGCAGCCCGCAAACGCGTTGTGCAAAGCCCGCGCTCGAAGAGCTTCCCTTCACCCCCGTCGAACCCGGCCGCGCCATCAATATAGCCGGAATGCGTATCGATACCTTTTCCACCTCGCATGACGTCGCAGGTCCTATAGGATTTAGGTTTTCCTACCAGGATGATTCCATCGGATACATCACCGATACGGGAATCATCACCGAGGGTGCCAAGGCCACACTACCTGACGCTCGCATCCTGGCGATCGAAAGCAACCATGACATTCCCATGCTTCGTTGCGGTTCCTATCCCCGGTTTTTGCAAGATCGCATCATCTCGTCAACAGGGCACCTTTCCAACCAACAGGCTGCCGATGCCCTTCCCGCCCTGGTTGGTTCCCACACGCAGTATGTCATCGCCATGCATATCTCGCAGGAAAACAATCGTCCCAGTCTCGCCGTGCGGGCATTTGCAGAATCACTCGGGGCAGCCCTCGATAACGAGCTTGGATCTTCTGCAACACTCACCCGCACAGCGGGGGAGCCAATTCACATTCGCGCAGCAGGTCAAAACCGCCCCATCAGCATTTGGTAGCATGCCATGTGCTACCAAAAAGGGTCCGACCCCTAAGAGCCGGACCCCAAACACGCCAGGTAGGCGCATGCCTTTTGCTGTAGTTAGCTAGTCGATGGAAATCTTCGTAACGTTCTTCTTCTCGACAATCTTGGGCACCGCGACGGTCAAAATGCCGTCAGCATACTTTGCAGAAAGGCCCTCGCTCGAAGCGTCCTTCAGATAGACACCACGCGTCGCACTGTAAGAGACAAACTCCTTCTGCAAGAAGTTCTTGTCCTTGTCCTCCTCCTTGTCCTCGACGTTCACGGAGATGGAAAGACGACCCTCGTTAAGCTCGACGTCGATATCGTCCTTCGAGACGCCGGTGAAGTAGGCCTTGACCTCGTAGCCGTCGCCCTTGTCCTCAACATCGATGGGGAACGCCTTGGAGGACAGCGGAGTAGTCATGTCCATCATGTCGTCGAAAGCATCAAACAGCGAAGCCGGAACGGTCGGACGAATACCAAAAACCGAACGATAAGGAACCATGCTTGCCATAATGAATCACTCCTTTTGTGATTGCCACGTGCCATTCATATGACTCGCGGCTTCTTGGAACGCTTCTGTTATGCCCTGACAATTCTGTTCTAAACAGCCTATTTCAGATTTTTTAAGCGTCACACTATCATCAAATCTAAGTTACGCAGACTTAGATTTGTGTCGCTCTACTGCCTTGTTGTTAAATTCGTTAAATTCGTTTTTTGATCTATGCCCCCTATCGAAAGCACTTTCAAAAATCTTAGAATGTACGTAGATACGGGCTTCACTAAGGTGTGATATGGGCGACATTGACGACGGACTGAACAGCTACCCTCAAAGCGACGATACGCTGGCTCCCGACGAGCAGCCGTTGCCGAACCCGCCTGCCGCAAAAGCGCCCTATCGCCGTCAAACGCCGCATATCACTCAATCCCCCATCGACGATGTTGAGCCCAGCTACGTCACACGCGAACGCTATGTAACACTCGAACAGGCACGTGGGGGTCGCAAGCATATGGGCACAGCCACAAGCGATCCTCAGTATCTTTCTCCCACGGGATATGAGAAAAACAGCCGTCTTTCTCCAAATATGAGCAAGGAACGCGACGGTGGACGCGCCACGGTGCATTACGAGCGTTATCTGCAGACGCCAAAGCCAGGTAAATCGATTTTTATTTCTCGCCAAGAGCGCGCTCGCAAACGCAATCGACGCCTTCTTCTGGCCGCAATCATCGTTGTCGTGGTGGCGATTCTTCTCAAAGTCTTCGTTTTCCATTAAGGAAGCAGCCTCCATTAAGGAAGCAGCCGAGAGCATATGCTGTCGATACAACAGGGGGCGGAAACGGCACAAAACCGTTTCCGCCCCCATTCTTTTGTTCTTTGCCGCCTTGGCTACGAAAGCAGCTCGCGGCCGCCCTTCTCGATAGCATCAAGCAGCGAATCGGCCTCCGCCGCATCCTTGCCGGTAGCAAAGATATACAGCTTGATCTTGGGCTCGGTGCCGCTTGGGCGAACGATTGCCTTGTTGCCGCCCTCAAGATCGTACTCGAACACGTTGGCCTTCGGCAGGCCATTCACGCCGTCCTTGTAATCGACAACAGATTCGACCTTCATACCTGCAATGCAGGCAGGAACCTCGTTGCGCAGGTTAACCATGATGGAAGCCATCTTGTCGGCGCCCTCGGCACCCGGATAGGCAATAGCAACCGTGCGGTTGTGATAGTAGCCGTACTTCTTATAGAGCTCCTGCATGGCCTGAACCAGATTCAAGCCCTGGAGCTTGTAGTACTGAGCCATCTGGCAGATGAGCATCGACGCGTTGACAGCGTCCTTGTCGCGCACATGGTCGCCCGAGAGATAGCCGTAGCTCTCCTCAAAACCAAAGATAAAGCGGTCGACTTCACCTGCGTCGGAAAGACCCGTAATGATGTCGCCAATGTACTTGAAGCCGGTGAGGCAACGGCGCATCTCGAAGCCGTATTCCTGGGCAAGGGCATCAACCATGGCAGAAGATACGATTGTGGTGACCGCCACTTTATGGGAAAGATCCTCGCCACGCTCAAGACGCATCTTGCAGATGTAATCAAGCAGCAAGACACCCATTTCGTTGCCGGTGATGAGCGTGTAGTCATCGCCGTCGGCGCATGCCACGCCCACGCGGTCGGCATCAGGATCGGTTGCAAGCAAAAGATCGGGCTTGACTTCCTGGCACAGCTCGATGCCCTTCTGCATCGCCTCGCGGATCTCCGGATTGGGATACGGACAGGTGGGGAAGTTGCCGTCAGGGTCGCGCTGCTCGGGAACGATGGTGATGTCGGTCACACCAACGCGCTTGAGAACCTCGGTAACCGGAATCAAACCGGTACCGTTAAGCGGCGTGTAGACAAGTTTGAGGGGGGCCTGGGCAACCTGTTCGTCGGTCAGGTTATTGACGGACTTAGCGACCACGGCATCGTAGTACGCATCGAGGCAAGAATCGTCAATCCACCTGACAAGACCCTGCTCCACCGCCTCGTCAAAATCCATAGTCTTGACGTCGGCAAAGGGGTCGGTAGCCTGCATCGCCGCAGAAATAGCAGCCGCGGCCTCGGAGGTAATTTGGCAACCATCCGGACCATATGCCTTGTAACCGTTATATGGAGCCGGATTATGGCTTGCTGTCATGCAGATGCCGCCCGAGCAATTGAGGTAGCGCGTCGCCCAAGAAAGGGTGGGTACAGGCGAAATCTTGGGATAGATGTAGGACGTCACGCCGTTAGCAGCCAGAATAGACGCCGTTGTCTTAACGAACAGCTCGCCCTTGTTGCGGCTGTCACGGGCAATGGCAACGGCAGGATTATCGAACGTCTGGTTGAGGTAATCGGCAAAGCCCTGAGTGGCACGACCGACCGTGTAGATATTCATACGATTGGTGCCAGCGCCGATGGTTCCACGAAGACCAGCGGTTCCAAACTCGAGGTCTTGGAAAAACGCATCGGTGATAGCTCCGGCATCACCGTCTTCTTTTAGTTTGGTGAGCTCGGCGAGCAGCTCTGGATCCTTCACATGCTCGATCCACGTGTCGAGCAAAGCGTAAACATCAGCCATCAGTCGCTACCTTTCCGTTAATTGAGCCTATAGGGCATCTTGTTAATGATACGGCAGATGCCCTATCCCCATGAGCTCTATTCGCTATGCGCGTCTCATTTTGCTGTCAGCTGAGTTTTATTGAACCTGTCGCGTGGGCGCCAAGGGCGCGATAGACGCGACAGCGGAATGACGGGGTGACAGCCCGACGATGCCGGGGCATCACCCTCTCATTCCAAATGAAGCAGAAAATCCCATTTAGATTGCCTATGAACCACTTTAAATGGGATTTTCTGCTTCATTTGGAATAGGGACATGGCAGCAGGGTTCGAACCCATGGGCGGGTAACAAAAAAGCCCGGGGCGCGTGCTCCGGGCTTCTTCTTGTAAAGGGTGGACCGTCAGGGGTTCCCGCGCGGCGGCGCCGCGCGACTCGCTGCGGGCGCTGCGCGCCCTTGCGGGCTGCGCTGGAAAACGCTCGCGCGTTTCCTCAGCTCCGCCCCCTGAACAGGGTTCGAACCCATGGCCGGGTAACAAAAAAGCCCGGGGCGCGTGCTCCGGGCTTCTTCTTGTAAAGGGTGG